>Ga0210040_10002172_pt1 | contig 28063 bp, 23 predicted proteins | sample CryGeyCG12114_NA_FD_185462 | JGI IMG/M metagenome (GOLD analysis project Ga0210040, IMG submission 185462) | Groundwater microbial communities from aquifer - Crystal Geyser CG19_WC_8/21/14_NA (SPAdes) (version 2) | ecosystem: Environmental > Aquatic > Deep subsurface > Groundwater | place: USA... | reverse complement strand
CCGCCTGGCTCAGCCCGTCCTTGCGGCGGCCCTGGTCGGTGCCGGCCCCGCCCGAGCCGCGGTACTGCTCGACCGTCAGGTAGCGGACCAGCTGCGCGGGCGGCACCCGCCCGCCGCCGCCGACGTCCACCGGCCCGCTGCCCTGCAGCAGCAGGCTGAGCGCCGTGGGGTCCAGCGTCAGGACGCCGTCGACGCGCTGCCCGCTCTGGGCGCGCCAGCGGGCGGCCACCAGCCGCGCGACGACCGGCAGGTCGGGGCTGAGGTTGACGTCCTGCCAGAGCTCCAGCGCCCGGTTGCCCGCGTACTCGTACGCGAAGTCGGCGCTGACGCCCGGCGGCCGCGCGACGGTGCCGTTGCGCAGCTCCCGGTTCGAGCCCTGCGCCGTCACGGCGATGCGGCCCCCGTCCGCGCGCAGGACCGCGAAGCCGCCCACGAGCCCCCCGGTGCCCCGGCTCTCCCCCGGCTGCTGCACGAGCACGAAGTACGACCGCGGGCGGTCCTGGCCGAGCAGCGCGGGCGCGAGCCGCAGGGCCCGCTGCGCGGCACCGGCGGCCCTGGACAGCCCGTCGAGCTGCGCATCGAGCTGCTGCCGCGCCCGGCGCACAGGGCCCGGACCGCTCGTGGGGAGCCCGTCCAGCTGCTGCCGGACCTGCTGGAGGCGCTGCACCGCGGCACTGACGGCCGGCTCGGCCGCCGCGACCCGGCCGAGGTCGACCCCGCCGTCAGGCGCGCGCAGCCCGTCCCCCGACAGCCGCTCGACCGCGGACAGCGCCGGCGGCAGGACCCCGGCCGCGACCTCGTCCACCGCCGCCGCGAGACCGCGCACCTGGACGAGCGGAGGGCCGAGGACGGGGAGCGCCGCGGCGGCCCGCCACACCGGGTCCGACGTCATCGCCCGCGCCCGGCCGGTCTGCTGCGCGGCCCGGTCGATGGCGGTCCCGGCCCGCCCCACGTCCCGGTCCAGCAGGGCCGCACGCGCCTCCTGCAGGGAGCCCCGCGCGTCTTCGAGGGCCCGCTGCGCACGCAGCCCCCGGACGCCGAGCCACCCGACCAGCGCCACCGCGACCGCGAGGACGGCGGCGACCCGCAGCAGCAGACGCCGGGAGGTGGGGGAGCGCACGGCGGGTCAGCCCGCCGGTGCCGGCGGGGCGGACCCCGGCGCGTCTTGGACGACCTGCACACCGTGAGTATCGCAGTGCTCACCCTGTGCTGCTCGCCGGTCCGCCCGGGCTGCCCCGCCCGCGGCCCCTCCCGCGGCTCCTGCGGCTGCTCCTGCTGCTGCTGTTGCTCCTGCTGCTGCTGCTGCTGCTCCTGCTGCTCCTGCTGCTCCTGCTGCTGCTGCTGCTGCTGCTGCTGCTCCTGCTGCTCCTGCTGCTCCTGCTGCTGCTCCTGCTGCTGCTGCTGCTGCTGCTGCTGCTGCTGCTGCTGCTGCTGTTGCTGCTGTTGCTCCTGTTGCTCCTGTTGCTGTTGCTGCTGTTGCTGGGGCGATCATGGAGTTGTCGTGCGCGCCTGAGCGTGCAGCTCACCCCGCAACTCCATGATCGCGACACCCAACACCGCGATCATGGAGTCGTCGTGCGCCCCTGAGCGTGCAGCTCCCCCCGCAACTCCATGATCGCGAGACCTACTACGGCGAGCGTGGAGCTGGCGTGCTCCCGGGGGGCGAGGCCGCCGCTGCTTGCAGTCCGTGACCGGGCGTCGTTGGCTGCCCGTAACCGCCTGGTCACAAACATGTGGCTCGGCGGCACCGTCTGCCTCGGCATAGGGTGCCGGTGGGCGGCGGCCCTGGGGCTCCGCGGGAGCCGGTCAGCTGCCCAGAGGAGAGGATCCATGCGCGCACGACGGGCGACGACCCGAGCAACAGTGCTGGCGATGACCGCGCTGGCCGCGGCGACGGCAGTGCCGACGACAGCGGGGGCGGCCACCGCCGCTCCCGACAGCAGGTTCCGGCAGGTGTCGGTGCCGGAGGGCATGACGTTCACGCCCGCCTCCCAGCAGGACACGGCCAAGGTCAAGGTCATCCTCGAGCTGGCCGGCGACTCGGTGGGCGACCAGATCGCCGCGGCCGCGCTGGCCGGGCGCACGCTGAGCGACGCGGACCGCACGGCGGCCCGCAGCCGGATCAGCAACGCGCAGAAGTCCGTCGTCGACGTCGTCCAGGCGAACGGCGGCCAGGTGCTCGCCCGCTACCAGGACGCCTACAACGGGCTGGCCGTCAAGGTCGCCCGTCGCGACCTCGCCGCGCTGCGCCGCACGCCGGGCGTCGTCTCGGTGCAGGCGGTCGGGATGCACAAGATCGACAACGTCACGAGCGTGAAGTTCATCGGCGGCAACCAGGCCTGGAGCTCCAGCGGAGTCACCGGCAAGGGCACCAAGGTCGCCATCATCGACACCGGCATCGACTACACGCACGCCAACTTCGGCGGCAAGGGCACCAAGGCCGCGTACGCGGACAACGACCGCACCGTGATCGAGCCGGGCACGTTCCCGACCGTCAAGGTCGCGGGCGGCTACGACTTCGTCGGCGACGCCTACGCGGCCGAGGACCCCGACCACGACGTCCCGAAGCCCGACCCGGACCCGCTGGACTGCGAGGGCCACGGCTCCCACGTCGCCGGCAGCGCCGCCGGCCGCGGTGTCACGGACAGCGGCGCGGGCTACCGCGGCCCGTACGACGCCGACACCTACAAGACCGACTTCAAGATCGGCCCCGGCACCGCCCCGCAGGCCAAGCTGTACGCCTACAAGGTGTTCGGCTGCGCGGGCTCCGTCGACGACGCCGTCATCATCTCCGCGCTCAACCGGGCGCTGCGCGACAAGATCGACGTCGTGAACATGTCGCTGGGCTCCTCGTTCGGCTCCGCCGGCACGGCCGAGACCGACACCGTCGACACCATCTCCAAGGCCGGCGTCATGGTCGTCGCCTCCGCCGGCAACAGCGGCGCGGGCGCCTACATCCAGGGCGCCCCCGCCTCGGCCGACCGGGCGCTGTCCGTCGCGGCCGTCGACGCCCGCCAGAGCCTGGACGCGGCGCACGCGGTCTTCAGCAAGACGTCCGCCACGCTGGACCTCCAGAACTCCAACGGGGCCGACTTCCCCGAGGGCCAGACCCTTCCGGTCAAGGTGCTGCGGACCGCCAGCGGCGGCATCTCCCTGGGCTGCGACGCCTCCGACTACACCGACGTCGAGGGCAAGCTCGTCGTGACGATGCGCGGCAGCTGCGACCGCGTGGCGCGCGCCAAGCTCGGCCAGGCGGCCGGGGCTGCGGCCGTCCTCATGGTGGACACCAGCGCGGACTACCCGCCCGTCGAGGGCACGATCGAGGGCGTCACCATCCCGTTCTTCGGGGCTCCGGGCACCGACGCCGTCAAGGCGACGCTGCTGGCCGCCGACGGCGGCACGGTCACGCTGACCCACACCACGATCTCCAACCCCGGCTTCGGCAAGAGCGCCTCGTTCACCTCCGCCGGGCCCCGCAACAACGACAGCGCCGTGAAGCCCGACATCAGCGCCCCCGGCGTCTCTGTCGTGTCCACCGCCGTCGGCACCGGCACCGAGTCGGCCACCCTGTCCGGCACCTCGATGGCCTCGCCCCTGACCGCCGGCGCTGCGGCGCTCGTCGCCCAGGCGCACACGAAGTGGATGCCGGAGCGCATCAAGGCGGCGCTCATGAACACCGCCTCCCGGAGCCTGCTCAACGACTACGCCACCCCGATCGAGGGCGCCGGCGTCGTGCAGGTCCAGAAGGCCGTCACGACGAAGTCGATCGTGCTCGCCGGCAAGGGCCAGAGCACGCTCAGCTACGGCGCCGAGGCGCTCGCCGGCTCGTTCAGCGAGACCCGGACGATGACGATCATCAACACCTCGGACGCTGCGCTGACGTACAAGATCGCGGCCACGTTCAATAGCGCGAAGCTGGGCGCGAGCATCAAGGCGCCCGCGTCGGTGACCGTCGCGGCCCACAGCACCAAGGACGTCGACGTGACGCTGTCGCTGTCCAAGGCCGACGCGGCGGCGCTGCCGGACGCCGAGGCCTCCCTGTACGGCGACCTCGTCACCATCCGCGGCAACGTCACCGCCACGCCGACGACCGGTGGCGGCCGCTACACGCTCAGCGTGCCGTTCCTGATCGCCCCGCGCGGGCTGTCCGACGTCGACGCCGGCACGCCCAGCGCGCCGGTGGCCTCGTCCACGACGAGCTACACCACCAAGCTGCCCGTCACCAACAAGGGCGTGCACGCCGGCAACGCCGACGTCTACGCCTGGGGCCGCTCGTCCGGGCGCGACTCCGGCATCGGTGCCGCCAACGACATCCGGGCGCTCGGCGTGCAGACGCTGCCCGGCAAGGCGCTCGGCGGCGAGGACACCGACCGCTCGCTCGTCTTCGCGGTCAACCGGTACGGCGCCCTGTCCACCGCCTCCAGCCAGGAGGTCGACATCCCCGTCGACTTCGACGGCGACGGCAAGCCCGAGCGCATCGTGGTCGGCATCGACGGCGGCGCGTTCCTCGACGGTGCCTTCGACGGCCGCTACATCTCGGCCACGGTCGACCTGGACGGCAACGTCCTGAACGCCTTCATCGCCGACGCGCCGATGAACGGCTCGACCGTCGAGCTCCCGGCGCTGGCCAGTGACCTGGGGCTGTCGAACACCAACCGCAAGCTCGCGTTCTCCGCGCAGACCTTCGACCTGCTGGGCGTCGACACCGACGCCACGGGCACGGCGAAGTACAACGCGTACAAGCCGTCGGTCTCGACCGGGGCCTTCGCCCAGCTCGCCCCCGGCGACGCCGCGAAGCTCTCGCTCACCTTCGCCCCGAAGACGGCGAAGGCCGAGGGCACGGCCGGCTGGATGGTCGTCACCCTGGACGACGCGAACGGCGCCGCGCAGGCCGACCTGGTGAAGCTGCCCGCCGTCAAGTAGCACCCGCACCGCTGCACCACCTGCACCACACGAAGGGCCCCGGCGACCGCCGGGGCCCTTCGTGCTGCATGCCCTCGGGCTGTCTCGCCCGCCGGGGTGACCAGACCCGGGCCCGGGCCGCTCCGCGCGCTCCCGCGAGCGCCGCAGCACGACTCTTGAGCCCCTGACGGGTCTGTGAGCGACGCGGCAGGACCCCCGATCCCTTCTCCACACCCAGTGGAGAAGGAGCACAGCGATGCGCACGAGCCTGTCAGCCCTCGGACTCACGGCCGTGCTGGCCATCGCGGCCGGGGCACCGGCAGCCATGGCCAGCGAGCAGGGGCCCGCCCCGCTCGCGGCCGCCTCGTCCCCGTCCTCGATGTCCTGGTCGGCCGTGACGACCAAGGGCGGCGGCTGGGTGACCGGGATGGTCACGGCGCCGACCGGCGAGATCTACACGCGCACCGACGTGGGTGGCGCGTACCGCTGGGACGAGGCCGCGCAGAGCTGGGAGCAGATGCTCACCTCCGCCGGCGTCCCCGGCGCCCTGGAGGCGGACTACGGCGTCGAGAGCCTCGCGGTCGCGCCGTCCAACGCCTCCGTGCTGTACGCAGCCGTCGGGGCCAGCCTGCAGAGCGCGACCGGCCGCATCCTGCGCAGCGCCGACGGCGGGCGCACCTGGAGCGACACCGGAGCGCGGTTCCCGGTGAACGGCAACGCCGAGTGGCGCTGGGGCGGGGAGCGGCTGTCGGTCGACCCGGCGAACCCGGACGTGGTCCTGTTCGGGACCCGCACCCAGGGCCTGCAGCGCAGCGAGGACGGCGGGCGCACCTGGACCCGCCTGTCGGCCCCGGCGGGCAGCACCACCGCGTACGAGCCGGCCGGCACGATGTTCACGATGTTCGACCCGTCCAGCCCGGTGGTGGACGGCCGGACGCAGGGGGCCTGGGCGGGCGTGCAGGACGTGGGCCTGCTGCGCACGGACGACGCCGGCCGGACCTGGGGGTTGGTGAAGTCGTTCAGCGGCGTCCCGCGCGACGCGGAGCTGGCCTCGGACGGGACGCTCTACGTCGTGGTCGACGGCCAGCCGTCGCAGGTCCTGCGCATCGACCGGGCGGGCGCCGTCTCCACGGTCACCCCGTCGCCCTGGGGGTCCTTCGCCACCGTGGCGGTCGACCCGCGCAACCCCTCCCGCATCTTCGTCGGGGAGAACGGGGTGCGCGACGGCAAGCTGTGGCGCTCGCTCGACGGCGGCCGCACCTGGACCGCCCTGGACGTGGCCCTGTCGGCCGACGCCAGCAGCAGCTGGGCCGCCGGCGCCGACATCGACTCCTGGATGTCCAGCGGCGCGCTGGCCTTCGACCCCACCCACCCCGACCGGCTGTGGTTCGCCGAGGGGATGGGCATGTGGCGCTCCACGGATCTGGCCGACACGGAGGTGACGTGGAGCTTCACGTCCACCGGTATCGAGGAGCTGGTCTCCAACGCCGCGGTCAAGCCCGCCGGCCAGCCGCTCATCACCGCCTCCTGGGACCGCGGGCTGTTCCGGCACCCGACGCCCGAGACGGGCGGCGCCACGCTGCCCTACCGCAAGAGCTTCGGCAGCGCCTGGGACGTGACGACCTCCCCGACCGACCCGAGCTTCCTCGCCGCGGTCCTGGACGACCACCAGGACACCAGCGGGCTCTCCCACCCCGAGCGACGGGCCTCCGCCTACTCCACCGACGGCGGGGCGAGCTGGACCCGCTTCCCCGCGCTCGCTCGCGGCACGGCCCCGGCGGACCTCATGTTCGGCAACATCGCCGTGTCGGCCGGCAACGACGACAACCTGGTCTGGACGCCGTCCGGCACCGCCCTGCCCGAGGCCTACTACACCAAGGACCGCGGGACGAGCTGGCTGCCCTCGCTGATGGTGGGCGCCACGGCAGGCGACTACCTGCACCCGGCGTACTACCTGAAGCGCGACATCCTCACCGCCGACCCGGTGACCCCCGGGACGTTCTACGCCCTCGGCGGCAACAACAACACGGGCGACGCGCACCTGTGGAAGACCGTCGACGGCGGGGCCACCTTCACCAAGACGGCGACGACCGGTCTGAACCGCGCCGGGTACTGGGACTTCCGCTACAACTCCCAGCTCGTCGCCGTCCCCGGCCGCCCCGGGTACCTGTTCGCCCTGGCCGGCAGGACCGACGACGGCAACCGGCCGTACTGGTCCTCCACCGACGGCGGGCGCACCTGGACGGAGAAGAGCGACGTCCGCAACGCGCACGCCCTGGGCATCGGCGCCCCGATGACCGCGGGCGGCGACCCGACCCTGTTCACGTACGGCACGGTGGGCGGCGTCCAGGGCCTGTACCGCTCGAGCGACCTGGGCGGCAGCTGGACGTTCCTGACCGACCACCCGCGCGGCTGGTTCCAGACCGTCACGGCGGTCGTCGGCGACCCCGAGGTGCCCGGCAAGGTCTACGTGGGCTTCATCGGCGGCGGCTTCGCGGTCGGCTCGCCGGCGGGAGCTGCACCCACGCCCAGCGCCCCGGCACCCACGCCCCCCGCGCCCACCACGACCGCGCCGGCACCCACGCCCCCCGCGCCCACCACGACCGCGCCGGCACCCACGCCGACCGCGCCGAAGCCGACGGCCCCGGCACCCACGCCGACCGCGACGCCCAAGCCCACGCCGACCCCGACGCCCACGCCCACGCCGCCCTGCATCAAGAAGGGCAAGACCTGCCGCGTGACGACGACGACCGCGCTGCGGCCGGGGACCTCGACGCTGCTCGTGCAGCGCGCCGCGACCACGACGCTGAAGGCGGTGGTCGGGCCGGCCGAGGCCGGGCAGACCGTCGCCCTCGAGGTCTGGCAGGGCAGCTGGTGGAAGACGGTCGGGCAGGCCGGCACGAACGCCTCGGGGGTGGCCTCGGTCCGCTACGCGGCGCCCGCCCGCCCGGGCAACGCCACCCTGCGGTTCACCACCAGGGCGACGACCCACTCCCTGTGGTCACGCAGCGCGACCTTCGTCGTCCGTACCCGTTGAGGTGACGCTGCCCCGGTCCGGCCTGCTGGAGGTCCGGACCGGGGTAGCGTGATCGTGCGCCGGAGCGTACGCCCACGGTGGCCACAAGTGATAGGTGCAACGTGACTCCCCCTCCGAGCCCCCGACGGACGCCGACCACGATGAGTGACAGCTGATGCGGACGCTGCTGGTGGCGTCCAACGGCGGACACCTCTCGGAGCTGCACCACCTGCGCGACCGGCTGGTGCCGGCGTCCGACTCGGTCGTGTGGGTCACGTTCGACAACGCCCAGAGCCGGGACCTGCTCGCAGGCGAGGACGTCGTGCTGGTGCCGTTCGTCGGGCCCCGGGACTACCGGGGCCTGGTCGGCAGCCTGCTGCCCGGTCGCCAGATCCTGCGGGACGCGGGGGTCGAGCGGGTCGTCAGCACCGGAGCCGCCCTCGCCCTGGCCTTCCTCCCGCCGGCCCACCGGCTCGGGATGTCCTGCCACTACATCGAGAGCGCGGCCCGCACCGACGGCCCGTCCTCCACCGGCCAGCTGCTCCGGGGGCTGCGCTCGGGCTCCCTGTACTCCCAGCACCGGCAGTGGGCCAGCCGCACCTGGCACTACAGCGGCTCGGTCTTCGACGGGATCGAGCCGGTGGCCGTGCCGGACCCCGGGCCGGTCCGCCGCGTGCTCGTCAGCCTGGGGACGTCGCCGTTCCCGTTCACCCGGCTCGTGCGACGGCTGCTGGAGGTGCTGCCGGCGCAGGCCGAGGTGCTCTGGCAGGTGGGGCCGACGCCGGTGGGGGAGCTGCCCGGCCGGGTGGTCAGCTCCCTGTCCCACGACGACCTCGTCGGGGAGATGCGGGCCGCGGACGTCGTCGTCTGCCACGCAGGGGTGGGCTCGGCGCTCACGGCCCTGTCCGTCGGGCGCTGCCCGGTCCTGGTCCCGCGCCGGGTGGCCCACCGCGAGCACGTCGACGAGCACCAGCTGCAGATCGCCCGCGCCCTCGCGGCCCGCGAGCTCGCGGTCGCCGCGGACGCCGACCGACTGGACCTCAGCCACCTGGAGCTGGCCGCCAGCGCGGCGACCCGCACCTCCGACCAGCCGCCGGCCTTCGCGCTGCACGACGCGGCCCGCCGCGGCCGGCGGACGCCGGGGGCCGCCCGGGCCGGCGCCGGCCGCTCGGACGGCCGGCGGTGACGGCCTCGAGCGCCCTGTCCGTCGTCATCCCGGCGCACGACGAGGCCGCCGTCATCGAGCGCTGCCTGACGTCGCTGCAGCGCGGCGCCGAGCGGCGCTCGCTCCAGATCGTCGTGGTCTGCAACGGCTGCTCCGACGACACCGCGGCGGTGGCTCGTCGGGTCGCCCCGGACGCGGTCGTCGTGGAGACGCCCGTCCCGTCCAAGCACGCGGCGCTCACCCTGGGGGACGAGCACGCCACCTCCTTCCCCCGGTGCTACGTGGACGCCGACGTCGTCGTGTCGCCCGGAGCCCTGGACCGCGTCGCGGACGTCCTGGACGCCGGAGGGGTCCTCGCCGCGGCGCCCCGCCCCCTGTTCGACCTGTCGCGCAGCGGACCGGGCGCCCGGCGCTTCCTCGCGCTGTGGCAGCACGCGCCGTACTTCACCGACGACCTGGTCGGGTCCGGCTTCTACGCGCTCTCCGAGACCGGGCGGGGGCGCTTCGGCGCCTTCCCGCCGGTGGTCGCCGACGACTACTTCATCGCCTCGTCCTTCGGCCCGGCGGAGCGCAAGGGCGTGGACGGCTGCACCTTCACGCCGCTGCTGCCGGTCACCCTGCGCGGGCTCGTGGACATCCACATCCGCCACTACGCGGCCAACCGGGAGCTCACCGCCTGGCTGGCCGCCTCGGGGCAGCACCCGGAGCTGGAGCCTCTCGCGCAGACCAGCGGGGGCTGGATGAGGCCGTTCCTGCGCCGGCCGACCTGGTGGCCCAGCATCGCGGTCTACGTCGCGGTCAAGGGCCTGGCCCGCGCGGGGGGGCTCTACAAGCAGCGCTACGGCAACATGACATGGAACCGTGACCAGGCAGGGAGAGACAGCCTTGACGCACGCATCGGTGGATGAGGGCGCGCGCACGCCGGTCCGCCCGACCTGCCTCGACGAGCACGGCGCACGGCGGCTCGTGGGCGGTGTGCGATGACCGGCAGCGCTGAGGTCCCGTACCTGCTGGCGATGCTCCGGCGCCGGCTCCCGCTCATCGTGGGCGGCCTGGTCCTGGGCCTGCTTCTCGCGCTCCTGCTCGGCCTGGGCCCGAAGCGGTACGAGGCCGAGGCCCAGGTGCTCATCGGCTCGCCGGCCAGCGGCAGCTCCGACGCCGACTCGCTCGCGCGCAACGTCACGAGCCAGCTCACGGTCCTGCGCAGCCCGGAGACGGCGCGCGAGGTGGCGAGCCGCCTCGGGAGCGGCACGACCGAGGAGCAGGTCGCGTCCGCGACGACGATCGACGAGGTGTCCGGGGCCGACATCGTGCTCGTCCAGGCGGAGGACGCCAGCTCGGCGCGGGCCGTCGCCATCGCGAACACCTACGTCGCGGTCTACCTGGAGGACAGCAAGAAGCGCGCGCAGGCCCGGCTGGCGCCGGACATCACCGCGCTGGACGACAAGCTGACCGAGCTGAACACCCAGATCGCGGACACCAACCAGCAGCTCGCCGACGCGGTGGCGCCGTACCTGCGGCGCAACCCGCCGGTGGGCGTCCCCGACCCCCGGACCGTGAACCCGGAGGCCGCCGCCCGCCAGACGCTCCTGCTCAACGAGTACAGCGGCGTGCTCAGCCAGCGGCAGGCCCTGGAGCAGCAGCAGCAGCAGGGCGTGGACAGCTCGGTCCTGCAGGAGGCCGTCGCGAGCGACACGCCCGTGCCGACCAGCCGCACGCGCCAGGCGGGTGTCGTCCTGCTCTGCCTCCTGCTCAGCGCCGTGGCGGCCCTCGTGCTCGAGGCGCTGTCCGGCCGGGCGGCCACCGACCAGGAGGTCGAGCAGGCCCTCGGCGCGCGCATCGCGGCCCGGTTCCGCGGCCGGCGCCGGCGCTCGCTCCCGTTCCTGCGGCGGCGGGGGTCGACGGCTGACGAGGACGAGCGGCTGCTCTGGCTGCGCGCGGAGACCTTCCTGCCGCTGCAGGGCCCGGCCCTCGTCGTCGTGACCGGCGCCGCCGCCGGGACGGGCACCACCACGGTGGCCCTCTCGCTGGCCCACCAGTTCCTGTCCTCCGGCCGGACCACCGTGCTCGTGGACACCGTCGGCGGCCCGGGGTCGCTCAGCGCCGAGCTGGACGGCAGCCGCGGCGGCCTGCCGGCGCTCCTGCGGCGCCCGCTGCTCGTGGACGAGGCCGTGTCCGTGGCCGGTGACGGTATCCGCGTCCTGGGCCACGGGCCCGGGCGCGGGCCCGTGAGCCGCGAGGCGCTCAGCACCGCCGTCGCCGCGCTGCACGAGCAGTACCAGGTCGTGATCGTGGACACCGAACCCAGCCTGGGCTCGGCAGTGACCCTGGTGTGGCAGGCGGACGCCGTCGTGCTGACGGTGGACGGCACACGGACCACGACGCGGCGGCTCGAGGAGCTCGGCCTGGTGCTCGTGGGCATGCGGGAGCGGCTGCTGCCCGTGCTCACGCGGCCGTCCCGGCGGCCGCGGGCGCTCAGCGGCGGCAGGTCCTCAGGCGACGGGGTCGAGCGCGGGGACGCCGAGCCGGCTCTTGCCTCCACCGGCCGCTCCACGCGGCTCGACTGACGGGCCCGGCAGCCCCTCACGGGGCTGCCGGCCGAGCAGCGGCGCCTGGACGAACAGCAGCACGAGCAGCCACGGCCCGAGGAAGACGTTCTCCGAGATCGACATCAGCACCTGCGCGCTGAGCACGACGAGGGCGAAGGTCGCCGCGCGGGGCGCTCGGCCCAGCTGCCGGGCGGCGGCGCGCGCCGTGGTCCAGAAGACGGTCAGGAACAGGACGAACCCGACCACCCCGAGCTGGGCGAGCACGTCCAGCGTCCCGTCGTGCGCGTGGGGCGCCTCGAAGCCGATCTCGCGCCACAGGCGCATGGTCAGGGCGGAGGGCTGGGCCACGTCGACCAGCGGCGTGCCGAGGCCGTACCCGTTCAGCGGGCGCTGCTGGATGGCCCCCACGACGGCGGCCCAGATGTCGGTGCGGCCGGTGAGGCTGGTGTCCTTGCCGTACGCACCGAGCACGGCCGTGACGTTGACGGCGATCGCGCCGGCCACGCACACGACCACCGCCGCCGTCACGAGGACGAACAGCGTCAGCTGACGCCCGGACCGGCGCCGGAGCATCGGAAGCCACGCCACGAGTGCCAGCACGAGCAGGGCGCTGAACACGCCCGTCGCGGACTGGGCGCCCCCGAGCAGGACCGCGATGACGGCCGAGGTCAGCCAGCGCGACCAGCCGCGGTCGAGGACGACGGTCGCGGCCAGGGCGAACACCAGGTACAGGGCCAGCGAGTTCTTGTCGCTGAACGTGCCTCGCCAGCCCGCGACGACGAACTCGGCGTCGCCGCTGATCCGGGCGGAGGCGGAGGTCGCGACGGCGACGACCACGACCAGCAGCGTCACGCGGATGCTCCACCGCAGCGCGGCCAGCCGCGCGGGCTCGGGGAGCAGGCCGGTCACGACCACCATCCCCAGCAGCACCGGCACCAGGGTCTCCAGGCGCAGGTAGGTCTGCGGCGGGTTCACCGACCAGCTCCAGGACGCGACCATCCACAGCACCAGGGCGACGAACGGGAGCGAGACGCGCACCCGCCGCACGAGGGCGCGGGGCGCCAGCACGAGGCACCCGAAGGCCAGCGCCGTGAGCAGCGCCGCGGCGACGTGCTGGTGGTTCACGAACAGGACGCCGAAGCCGTGCACCAGCGCCGCGACCACGAACACCTGGCCGAGGAAGGTCGCCAGCGGTCCCAGGGCGGCCGGGTCGGTCCCGGCGGCAGCAGGCCCGGGCAGGACCGCCGCCGGCCGGGCCGCCAGCCGGGAGCGCTCGGCCTCCTGCTGCGACCTCATGCCGGGGTCTTCATGCGGGGGTCCTCATGCGGGGCTCCTCATGCGTCCATCCTCGTCCGGAGGTCCTCATCTGGGGGTCCCGCTCAGGAAGCCGGTGCCGCTGAAGCCGACGTAGACGGTGCCGTGGGCGTCGGGGTCGGCCGCGAGGACGGTGATGTCCTGGTAGTTGCCGCCGGGCGCAGCGCTGATCTGCTCCCACGTCGTGCCGAGGTCCGCCGACCGCCAGAGCCCCTCGTCGCTCCCCTGCCGGCCGGTCGCGAACAGCAGCGGGACGCCCCCCGGACGCGCGGCGGGGGCCAGGCAGACCCGGCCCACGTCGGCCAGGCCCGGGAGCTCGGTCCAGGTGTCCCCGCCGTCGGTGGAGTGGTACAGCGGGTGCGACCCCTCGTCGAGCAGGCCGGTCGTCATCACCAGCTCCCCCGCGCGTCCCGGCACCGCGGCCAGCGTCGCGTTGAAGCGGCGCGCGGCACGGTCCGGCAGCCCCTGTCCGCGCTTCAGCTGCCAGGTGGCACCGCCGTCCGTGGAGCCGAGCACACCGTCCGCGTCGAGCACGTAGAAGGTGTCGGGTCGTACGGGGTCGGACGTGAGCACGTGGCGGTGCAGGTAGTACGCGAAGTCCGGCTCGCTGCCCGGATAGGCGGCGGGCTGCCAGGTCTGCCCCCGGTCGCGGCTGTAGTGCACCTTGCCCCCGTTGCTGGGCACCCAGACGAGGTGGTCCACGCTCCCGCTGGAGACGGCCACACCGCCGAACGCGAGGCCCTGCGGGTGGGTGCCGCCGGCGAGCGAGCCGAACCGGTGCCAGGTCGCCCCGCCGTCCTCGGACCACCCGCTCTGCCCCGCGAGCCCGTCCTCGTCGCAGCAGAACCGGTGGTCGTCGACGACCGCGACGACGAAGGACGGGTCCTTCGGCGCCACGGCCAGCGACCAGGCCGAGTCGAAGCGCCCGGTGAGGGGGACCTCGGCGGGCCCGTCCGCCGGGTGCCGGAACACGTTGCGGTCCCAGTGCGCCGTCAGCAGCGGGAAGCCCGCGGGCTTCACGGCGTCGTTGGACACCAGCTCCTCGATGCCGTTCGAGGTGAACGTCCAGGTCACCTCGCCGTCGTCCAGGTCGTCGGAGCGCCAGACCCCCATGCCCTCGGCGAACCAGAGCGTGCCGGGCCGCGCCGGGTCGAACGCGAGCTCGCCGGAGGACATGTAGCTCTCGAGGTCCGTCTTCAGCGGCCAGGGCGCGTCCGGCGAGGCCAGCGCCACGTCCAGGGTGTCCCAGGTGGTGCCGCCGTCGCGCGACCGCCAGAGGAAGCCGTCGCGGATCCCCCCGTCCCCGACGAAGACGTGGTCGGGGTCGGCGGGGTCGACGGCGACCACCGCGGGCGCCCCGCCCGGCGACACCGGCACGGCCTCCCCGGTCGCCGAGATGCGGACGACCCCGGCGGACGACCCGGCCACCACCACGTACAGCCGGCCGTCCGCTCCCCGCTCCGCGTCGCGCGGGATGCCCCCGGGAGTGGGGTGCACCAGGTCCCAGGACCGGCCCGCGTCGTCGCTGCGCAGCACCCCCACGCCCTCCACGCCGGCCCACAGGCCCGCCGGCGTGCCGTCGGTGCCGCCGAACGGGATCACGAACGTCACCCCGGCCGCGGCGCCGTCGCCCGCGTGCGCCGCCGCCGGCAGCGCGCTGAGCGGCCGCCAGCTCCTGCCGCCGTCCGTGGTGCGGAACAGGCCCTCCTCGCGCGTCCCGAGGTAGGCCACGTCCGGGTCGGCCGGGTCCACGGCCAGCCGCGCGCCCGCCTGCCGCCAGTCGGCGTTGCCGTCCACGGTGAAGCGCTCCCCGGACCGCTGCCAGGTGCGGCCGCCGTCGGTGCTGCGCAGGACGCGGCCCTCCCGCTCGTCCAGCGACCGCCCGACGGACAGGTAGACGACCCGGTCGTCCGAGGGGGCGACGGCCAGCGCCTCCACGCCGTAGTCCGCGGGGACCGGGTCCTGCACGCCCCCGCGCATGAGCAGCTGCCGCCACGTCTGCGCCGCGTCGTCCCAGTGGTAGGCGCCGCCGACGTCGGTCCGCGCCCAGACCCCGCCGCTCGGCGTCGCCACCAGGCCGGTCACCCAGCCCCCGCCCCGGACGGTCACGGGCTTCCAGCTGTACGCGCCCGGGTCCTCCTGAGTGGCCGAGCCCGGGGTCGTCGGGCCCTGGCTCCCTGCCGCGCTGGGCGCAGGTGCCCGCCCCTCCGGGGGCTGGTCCGCACGCACCAGCAGCGCTCCGACGGCCAGCACGGCGGCGAAGCCGCCGAGGGCCACCAGCCGGCGGGTGCGCCCCGCCCGGGGCAGCACCACGCTTCCCGCGGGAGTCGGTGACTGATCGTCACCTGCCGGATCCAGGCCACGAGGCAGGCTCACTGGCTGTAATCTACCACCGGAGCGGCACCGGGCCCCGGCCTGCAGGTGCGCTCGCCGCCGGTGCGCAGCACCGGCAGGCGGGCCTGAAGCGGACGGACGAGGGGGACGCACGTGGCGCTGGGCCTGCGACGGCCGGGTCGCGGCTCCGTCGCGCAGGAGACCGTCTGGGCGAGCGGCCTGGAGGGCCTCCAGCTGGCGATCATGCTGCTCAGCTTCACCCTGCTGGGCAAGCACCTCGGGCCGGCCGGGTTCGCCGGCTACGCCGCCATGTACGCGATCATCGGCATCCTCGGCGGGGTCGTGTACGTCGGGGTGACGCTGTCCGTGGTGCAGCACCTCGTGCAGGACCGCCAGGACCTCGGGAAGGTGCTCAACTCCGGTCTCGGCATCGTGCTGATCGCCGGCCTGGCCGGCGCGGCGCTCGGCACCCTGGTCGGCGACCTGACCATCCCGGGCCTGAGCCTGCCGGTCATCGCCTCGTTCATGTTCGCCGAGCTCATGGGCGCCGCGACGATCGAGGTGCTCGCCTCCACCGTCTTCGCCCGCGACGGCGTGGCGATGGCCGCCCGCTACCGCGTGCTGCCGCTGCTGGGCCGGCTGACGATCCTGCTGGTGCTGTTCGGGACGGGCACGCTCAGCATCGCCCACCTCGGCCTAGCGTACCTGGTGATGTACCCCGTCGTCGCGCTCGGTGTCGCGGCGTCCGTCGCGCGGCGCTACGGCGTCGTCCCGAGGCCGGCCCGCCCGTCCTGGAGCCACGTCCGGACCAGCGGGCTGTACGCGACCACCATCTCGGCCGTGTCGCTGCAGAACGACGGCGACAAGGTCGTCATGACCGCCTCGAAGATCGGGCCGGACGCGGGCCTGTACGCCGCCGCGTACCGGCTCGTCCTCATGGGGATGGTCCCGCTGCGCGCGCTGCTCGCGGCCACGCACCGGCGCTTCCTGGAGCACGACCCGGACTCGCGCGGCCAGCACGTGCGGCGGTCCCTGCAGTTCTCCGCGGTCGGGGCGGTCTACGGCCTGGTGTTCGGCGTCTGCCTGTACGTCGCGGCGCCGCTGGTGACCGTGCTGCTGGGCGGCGAGTACGAGGGCGCGGCGACCATGCTGCGGCTGCTCGCGCCCGTGGTGGCCGTGCGCAGCTTCGCGGAGTTCGGCATCAACGGGCTCCTGGGCTTCGGCCGGGTCGCCCTGCGCACCGGCGTGACCGTGTTCGCGGCCGGGACCGCGCTCGTGCTGTACGTGGTCCTGATCCCCCGGTTCGGCTGGCACGGCGCGGTCGCGGGCACGTACGCCAGCGAGCTCGTCCTGGCGGTGGCCGCCTGGAGCACGCTGCTCGTCCTGCAGCGGCGCCACGACGCCGCCCTGGACCGCGGCGAGGCGGACCCGGACGCGGACCTCCCGCCCGACCCCCAGCCCGACCCCCAGCCCGGCCTGCAGAGCGACCCCCTGACCGCACCGGCCCTTGCCGGCGTGCACGAACCCTCGCGAAAGGCGGAGGCATGACCGCGACGGTCGTCGTCGGCATCTGCACGTTCAAGCGCAACGAGCAGCTCGACCGGCTGCTCAGCGCCCTCGCGCGCATCAGCCACACGCCTCCCCCCGGGTACCGCATCGACGTGGTCGTCGTGGACGACGACCCCGGCTTCGGCGCGGAGAGCGTCGTCCAGGCGGCACGGGCCTCGTTCGGCGGCGAGCTCGTCTACCGCCGGGCCGGGTCGGCCAACCTGTCGACGGCGCGCAACACCGTGATCGAGGAGGGCGTGCAGCGCGGGGACTGGCTGGCCTTCATCGACGACGACTGCCTGCCGGACACGCAGTGGGTGGACCAGCTGCTCGCCCTCCAGCGCCGCACGGGCGCCGACATCGTGACCGGCCGGCAGGTCTACACGACCCGGCAGGGCGGGCCGCGCTGGCTGCTCGACGAGCCGTTCTGGGCCACCCCGGACTACCCGGACGGGGAGGAGCCGGAGTACGGGAACACCCCGAACGTGCTGCTGAGCACCCGGTTCCTGGACGACTCGGGGGTCCGCTTCCGCCAGTCCCTCGGGCTGACCGGCGGCGAGGACATGACCTTCTACTCCGACGCGCGCGCCGCGGGCGCGGTCATGCGCTTCGCGTCGCACGCGGTCGTCTACGAGGAGCTGACGGCCTCGCGCGAGTCGCTGGCCTACAACCTGCACCGGCAGTTCTGGCTGGGCAACAACATGGTCGTGATCAACCGGCACACGCACCGCGAGTCGATGGCGCGTCTGCTCGTGCGCGGGGTGAAGCGGACCGGGACGTCCCTGGTCGCACCGGTGCTCCGCCGCCGCCGCGGCGAGCCGCCGCAGGTCCGCTGGGCCCTCGCGTACGCCCTGCAGGGCGTCGGCCTCGTGCTCGGCGTCTTCGGGGTCACCGTCCGCCACAAGACCTGAGCGCGCGGCTCAGGCCGCCCGCGCGGCGGTGGCACCGGCCACGGCCCGGACGTAGTCCTCGTCCCGGTACCTGGCCGTCGCGACCCGGTACCCGCGCTCCGCGAGGGACTCGGCCGCAGCGGGGTCCTCGAGCAGGGAGCAGATCGCCCGGCGCAGGGCCACCGGGTCGCCGGGCGGCACGGTGAGCACGCCCTCGTCGAGGTAGCCCTCCAGCCCGGCCGTCGCCGTCACGACGACGGGGCGCCGGCAGGCCTGCGCCTCCATGAGCGCCTGCACGCCGGCGGCGTAGTCGTTGTCGAACAGGCTGATGACGACGACGTCCGCGTCCCGGTAGAGCTGCACCAGCTCCGGCCAGCCGTAGAAGCGGCGGGTCATGTTGGCCGGCAGCTCGGGCGGCAGCGCCCGGCCGGTGCGACGGCTGTCGACCGAGACCCCGCTGATGCGCACGTCGACGTCCAGCTCGGCGGTCGCCGCGGCCAGCGACCGGTAGTCGCGCTGCTCCAGGCCCACCGACACCACGACCGGCCGGCGCCCGGTGGCGCGGGCGGGCCCGGGGGTGAAGAAGTCCAGGTCCATCGAGTCGCCGACGAACTCGACGGCCGTGCGGTCGCTGCGGAAGGTGCGGCGCAGGAAGCGCACCTGCGTCCGGCTGCAGGCGAGGAACACGTCCACGCCGTGCCCCAGCCGCAGCAGCCACAGCGCCAGGCGCGCCCGCGGCCGGTTCGCGTTGTGCACGAACACCGTGACGCGCGGCCGGGCGCGCCGCAGCTGCAGGACGCCGGCGAGGGGCAGGCCCACGGACTCGCTGGCGCAGAAGACGCTGTCGTGCGCCGACAGCTGCGGAGCCAGCGCGCGGGCCGTCGCCCACGCCTCCGCGCCCCCGATCAGCAGCCCGAGCAGGCGGTCGAGCCAGGTCGGCTGCACGCCCTCCGGCGTGTGCAGCGCGGCCTGCAGCTCCTCGGCCAGGTCCAGCATGACCAGCCGGGGAGCCAGTCCGTCGCGCACCGCCTGCTGCCGCGCACCCGCCTCGAGCGGGGCGTGCAGCAGGATGTGGTGGGCAGGTGTGGGTGTCCGGTCCTCCGGACCCTGCTCAGCCATGACCATCAGCATAGGGAGCGCGGACCCGCACGCGGTCCCGCGGTGGTGCCGCGCGGGTCACACCGCTGGAGAGCCGGCCTCGACGTCCCGGGCCGGTCCGGGCGCGGGCCCCGCCGCCGCGCTGCCGGCCGGCACCGGCCGGGGCGCCCCCGGGTAGTGCGCCTTCATCACCCGCTGCGCCGGGGCCTCGACGAGGTGGAACGCGAGCGCGGCGACGCCGAGCAGCACGACGACGTACGCGGCGAAGGCGCCCGCCCGCACGGTCCAGGCTGCGTCGCCGAGGCCGTCCACCGGCAGCAGGCGCGCCATGACGACGAGGACCGGGTTGTGGGTCATGTAGAGCGCGAAGGAGATCTTGCCGCCGTAGACGACCGGCCGGGAGGCGAGGACCCTGCTCAGCGGGCCGTCACCGTCCTGGGCGAGGGCCAGCACCAGCACGCCGGACAGCACGACCGCGAGAGTGCCCCGCAGGCCGAGGTCGGAGCCCGTCGTCGCACCGAACAGCGCCAGGAAGGCGACCGGCGCGAGCACCTTCCAGGGGAGCCCGGCACCCACCCCGTCGCGGTACAGCGAGTACAGGACGCAGCCCAGCGCGAAGGGGATGATCACCCGCAGCAGCGGCTGGGCCATGGGCTGGTCCTCGCCGGCCCGCCCCAGCCCGTGCACCCACAGGGCGCTCGCCACGGCCAGGGCGACCAGCACCGCCAGCCGGATGCTCGTGCGCAGCGGCCGGGCCAGCACGAGCGCGAGCGCGGGGAAGACGACGTACGCGAACCACTCCGCGCTCAGCGACCAGGCCGGGAAGTTCCAGCCCTGGCTGCTGCCGACCCAGGACCGCAGCAGCGTGAGGTCGAGCAGGAAGCCGCCGAGGTCGTACCGCTCGGCGTTGTCGACGGACAGCCCGGCCACGGCGGCGGCGGCGACCAGGACGGCCAGCCCGAGCAGGGTGGCCAGCTGCAGCGGGTAGATCCGCGCCAGCCGCGCCCACAGGAAGCGCAGGTAGCGGTCACGGCGGAACGTCGCGAACTGCTGCAGGTACTGGTAGCTGATGATGAAGCCGCTGAGCACGAAGAAGACGTCCACGCCCAGGTAGCCCGCGCGCGACACGGCGTCGATCGGCGTCGGGCCGAACAGCACCGCGATGTGGTCGCGCAGGTGGAACAGCACGACCCACACGGCCGCGAAGATCCGCACGCCCGTCAGGGCAGGGATGCCCCGGCGGGTGTGACCGACCGGCGCGGTCGAGACGGAGGGCATGGTGGCGAATCTAGAGCCGGGCCCGGCGTCTGGACAGGTCTCCCGGCCACAGTGACCGCAAAGAGTGACGACAAGCACACGCTCGAGCGGTCGGGCTACCCCGCCTGGAACAGCGTGGCGAGGTGGCCGGCCTCGGTCGTGACGTCGAACTGCTCCGCGACGATGCGCTGGCCCGCCTCGCCCATGGCCCGGCGCTCCTGGGGCGACAGCGCCGCCATGTCGCGCAGCGCCGCCGCCAGCGCGTCGACGTCGGCCGGCGGGACGAGCCGGCCCGCGACCCCGTCCTGCACGAGCTCCGGGACGCCCATGATGCGGGTGGCGACGACGGGCGTGCGGGACGCCAGCGCCTCCATGAGGACGACCGGGATCCCCTCGGCGAAGCTCGCCGTGACGAACAGGTCCGCGCGGAGCAGCTCCTCGCGGACGGCGGCCTGGCTCACCGCGCCCAGGAAGCGCACCTGCTGCTCGATCCCGAGCGCACGCGCGCGCTGCTCCAGCTCCGCGCGCTGGGGGCCGTCGCCGACGACGTGCAGCTCCAGCCCGGGCACGTCGCGCAGCTGCGCGACGGCCTCGAGGAGCAGCCAGATCCCCTTGACCTGCTCCAGGCGCCCGACGGTCACCAGCCGGAACCGGCCGTCCTGCGCCACGGGCTCGCCGTACAGCTCGGGGTGCACCCCGCAGTGCACGATGTGCAGCCGCTCCCAGGTGTCCACCGGCGCCACGACCATGACCTGGCTCTTGGCGAACTGGCTGATGCAGACGACGAAGGCGGCCTCGGCGCACTTGAGGTCGAGCCGCCACCGGCTGCGCTCGGCGAAGACGTCCGGGCCGTGGATCGTCATGGAGAACGGGAGCGCGGCCAGCCGCGCCGCCAGCATCGTCACAGAGCCGCTGGAGTCGCCGAAGTGGTTGTGCAGGTGGTCCAGGCGCCGGCGCCGGGCGAGACGCGCGAGCAGGCCCGCCTCGGCGAAGTAGGCGACCTGGAGGAAGGCGCCGCGCAGCCCGGGCTGCCGGCTGCGCACGGCCAGGGCGGCGGCGTCGCGCCACCGGGCCGGGGAGCGCAGCAGCAGGGCCGCGTGCGCGCGCAGCATCGCGGCGGGCCCGGCCGACAGCAGGTACGTCGTCCCGGCCCGCTCGGCGCGCTGCTCGGGGCCGACGAGCTCGCCCTCGGCGGGCGTGCGGACCGCGAAGGTCTCGACGTCGACACCGGCCGCGCGCAGCGCCGCCACCTCGCGCTGGATGAACGTGTCGGTCGACCGCGGGTAGCAGCCGGTCAGGTAGCCGACCTTCACCCGCCGCTCCGCTCGAGCACCGGGGCAGCGGCGGTGGCCCGCTGCAGGGTCTCCGGGAACTCGTACCGCGGGCTCCAGCCCAGCAGGTCCTTCGCCGCCTGGTTGGAGTAGCGCAGCGGGCGGAACCGCGCCTCGAACGGGGACGGGGACAGCCCGCCGGGCAGCTTCAGCCTCCCGCCGAGCCAGCGCTGGTTCACCGTGGCCGCCAGGGACACCAGGCCGCGCGCCCCGGGGTAGGAGAGCTGCACGATGTGCGGCGTGCCGTCCACGAGGGGACGCACGGCGCGGGCGTACCGGCCGATGGAGGGCAGCCGGTCGTCCACGAGGTTCACGGTGGCGTCCGCCAGCGGCCGCTGGACGGTGGCGCAGACGAAGGCGTCCGCCACGTTCTCCACCCAGGCCATGGGCAGCGTGGTCCGCAGGCCCGCGCCCAGCCACAGCGAGGGCAGGACCTCCACGCCCAGCAGCGAGTGCCAGAGCTCGCCGGGCCCGTAGATCAGCCCGGGCCGCAGCACCGTGAGCTCCCGGCCCTCGGCTGCCGCCCACTCGCGGACCAGCCGCTCCTGCACGATCTTGACCTGGGCGTAGTCGTCGCGGGCCGCGGGTGCCCGCTCGACCGGTGCGCTCTCGTCGAGGACCGCGTGCCGCGGCGTCCCGCCGGACTCGTACACCGAGAACGAGCTGCAGTGCACGAGCCGCCGCACGCCCGCCGTGTCCATGGCCGCCAGCAGGTTCTCCGTGGCCACGACGGTGCCGGCGAAGCGGGCGGCGAAGTCGCCCGTCTTGGTGGCCGCGAGGTGCACGACCGTGTCGCACCCCTCGAGCGCCTCGGCCAGCCCGGCCCGCCGGCGCAGGTCGACGCGGGCGACCTCCGCGAGCGGGTGGTCCCGCCACGGCAGCGAGGCCAGGTCGGTGCCGGGTCGCACCACGGTCCGCACGCGCAGCCCGGCGCGCAGCGCGGCGGCCACGACCTGCTTGCCGAGGAAGCCGGTCGAGCCGGTGACGAGCACCACGGGCGGCGCGGCCGCGTCCGCCTCCACCGCGGGCAGGGCGCTCATCGCTGGTTCTCCGGCAGCAGCATGAGGTCGACCAGGCGCGCCGTGTCGTCCATGTCCTGTGGCGTCAAGGGTGGCTCCCCACCGGTCTGCAGGGCTGCGTAGGTGGCGTCGAGGAAGCGGTGCATGCCGTGGTACGGCGAGTGCTGGAGCAGCTTCTGGACGAGGTTGCGCACCCCGGAGCGGGCCAGGCCGGCGCCGTTGACGACGTGGTCCACGATCGGCGTGAGCTCCTTGCCGACGGGGCGCGGCGAGCGGACCAGCAGGTGCGGCTGGAACAGGTCGACGGTGGCCTCGCCCTGGTCGCCGCGGACCGTGAGCGCCAGCGCCTCCGGCCGGGTCTGGGAGGAGAAGCGGATCCGCAGGTGCACGCCCTGGGCGATGAGCGTGGCGTCGAGGTCGTCCCAGCGCCACAGCCCGTCCTCGCCGCCGTGGTTGGACCAGTGGGAGCTCATGCGCTCGGGGTGGGCGGCCTGCGGGGCGAACAGCAGCCCGAGGTAGACCAGGTGCGGCAGCAGGTCGTGCAGCACGCCGGCGGGCAGGTCGTGCGCGGGGCTGCGCAGGTGCGGGTCGGCGAACGCGCCGCCGTCGCGCAGCCGCAGGGCCATGCGCACCTCGACGTCGCGGACCTGGCCCAGCCGGCCGGACCGGACCTGCTCCTGCAGCTGCAGGACCGGGTCGTTCCAGCGGTAGTTCTGGTCCTCGAGCAGCCACAGGCCCTTGTCCTGCGCCAGCGCCAGCAGGGTGCGCAGCTCCTCGCCCGTCGCCGCCAGGGGCTTCTCGCAGATCACGTGCGACCCGGCTCGGAGCGCGTCCGCGACGATGTCACTGTGCGTGTTCGGCGGCGTGAGGACGTGGGTCACGACGGGCCGCGCGGTGGCGAGCATCTCGGTGTGCGAGGTGTACCAGGCGTCAGCGCCCCAGCGCTCCGCCGCGTGCCGGGAGGCGGCCGGGGACAGGTCGGCGACGCCGACGAGCCGCGTGCGCGGGCTCCCCTGGAGGTACGCCAGGTGCTCCTTGGCGATGCCTCCCGTGCCGACCACACCGACCGGGACGGGCGAACGATCTGGCGGCATGCTCTCGCTTCTCTGCTTGGTCACGGTGGGTGAGCACGCTAGCACCGCGGAGCCGGCGTCACGGGGCGATCACGGGATGCAGCCGCGCCGACAGGTGCGGCTGCAGCGGCTGGCCGACGGCGGCCATCTCGACGACGTACGCCAGGTCGCCCTCGACCCCGCCGTACAGCCGGGTGGTGGCCGTCACCTCCTTGGCGGTGGCGGTGCGCACGACCGCGTCGCTGACCAGCTCCACCTTCTTGAAGGCGACCGTGCCCACGAGCAGCTCCTGGATCCCGGTGTGGTGGGACAGCAGCACCTCGACGTCGTGCCTGCTGGCGCCGGGACGCCACCAGCCGGTCTCGCTGGCACCCGGCCGGCCGCGCGTGCCGTCTGCCTCGAGCAGCCAGCTCCGGGACGTGTACTGCAGGAACGGCCGGCCGTCGTGGCTGAACTCGACCTCCTGGACGTAGTTGCGGTCCTCGAGCGTCGGGTAGACGAGCGCACCTACGCCCTCCCAGCGCCCGACCAGCCAGCCGAGCGGCTCCAGCGCAGGGTGCAGGTCGGGGTGCAGGTCGGCGTGCAGGTCGGGCGCGCTGGAGGTCGTGTCCTGCTCGTCGGCCGGTGAGGTCATGCCCCCAGCATACGGTCGATGATCATCGCGGCCGGGGACGACGGGGACCGCTGCCGACGGGGCTCAGGAGCGCGCGAGCGGCGCCCGGCGGCCGAGGTGGTGCTGCCGGCAGTCGGCGCACTGCAGGACGTGGCGCAGCCGGCGGACCACCCTGCTCGTCATCGGAGCCCGCTGCACGGGCTGGGGATGCGTCATCGGTACCTCCGGGGGTGCAGCGTCGCGGGACGTGGCGCGTCCCGCCTCCCGGCAGTCTGGACGAGCGACCTGAACGCCCGAGTGCTCCTCAGGTCGCGCCCGTGTCGCCGGGCGTTCACCCGCGTGTCGCGCGACCCGGGTCGGCTCGGCAGGGCGTGCCGGGGATCTGTCCTCCAGGCCCCGGAGCACCTGGAGCCCGAGGGCGACCTGCCGCCGGGCTGCTGCCCGGCGGCGAGCTAGCGCTGGCCCTGGTAGAGCTTGTAGACGACGTACACCGAGAACCAGGAGATGAACAGGAACACGAGCACCAGGATGCCGGTGTAGACGATCTCGAGCACGAGGGCGCGCCTCTCGGTGGGGGGCTCCCAGGGTACGAGGCGCCGGCCGGGCCCGCTGCGGCGGGCGGCGAGCCGGGCGCGCTCAAGACGGCCCTGCCGGGCGTCGATGGAGCCAGGTGCGCCGTACCCTTGCTCTCCGCCTGCTGCTGCTCGCGGTCGTGCTCCTGGTGGTCCTCGTGACCAAGGTGGGGCCGGTCATCGTCACCTTCTCGGCCGGCACGGCCACGGCCGACGGGCACGGCATCCACCTCGGCGACCTGCTCGCCGTGCCGCCGGCCCTGGCGGCGGTGCTGCCACGCCGGCGGCTGCGCGTCGACCGGCGGCTCGGGCTGCGCGCCCCGCTGAGCCCCAACCCGGGACGCCGCGCCGGCGACCGCCCGGCGCCGTAGCCCGCCGCGTTCCCCACGTGTGACCTGCCTCCCGTCACCCTCGCGGCCCTGTGACGCTGCGACTACGCGGAGTACGGTCGGTCGCGAGGGACATCGAGGAGGCCCACGTGCTCGTCCGGCTGCCACAGGACACCGCCGACGTCGGCCCCGCTGCGGGCTCGGGTGCGGTGCTGCTGTCCGGTGCTCCCGACGAGGTGTCCGCCGCCGTCGAGGCCCTGGTGCACGGCGGCTGGGTCCTCAGCGCCGCGCTGCGGCTCGACGAGCTCGTGTGGCAGGTGCAGCTGTTGCGCCGGACCGGCGACACCGCCGGCTGAGCCGGTCCGGCCGCCGGACGCGACCAGGCCCGGCCCCGAGCGGGACCGGGCCTGCTGCCGCACGGGCTAGGCGGGGATCTCGACCGTCGCCTCCACGGCCTGGCCGCGCACCGCCGAGACCGGGGTGTCGACGACCTTGCCGGGAGCGAGGGCGCGCAGCGTCCAGTCGCCGTCCGCCGCGTAGAACCTGAAGTAGCCCGTCGCGGAGGTCTGCACCTCCGCGGTGAACTCCCCGGTCCGGTCGAGCAGCCGCACGTACGCCCCCGCGAGGGGCGCGCCGTCGCGGCGGACGACGCCGTGCACGACGGCCTCGCCGGCGCTCACCTCGAGCGCGGGCAGGGTGTCCTGGTCAGGTGCGCCGCACATGCCCTACACGTCCTTCTGCACGGGCACGCCGACCAGGGAGCCGTACTCGGCCCACGAGCCGTCGTAGTTCTTCACGTCGGTCTTGCCGAGCAGCTCGTGCAGCACGAACCAGGTGTGCGACGAGCGCTCACCGATGCGGCAGTAGGCGATCGTCGAGCGCCCGTCGTCGAAGCCCTGCTCGCCGTAGAGCGCGGCGAGCTGGTCGTCCGGCTTGAACGTGCCGTCGTCGGCGGCCGCCTTGCTCCACGGGATGTTGATGGCCGTGGGGATGTGCCCGGCGCGCTGGCTCTGCTCCTGCGGCAGGTGCGCCGGGGCCTTGATCTTGCCGCTGAACTCGTCGGGGCTGCGCACGTCGACGAGGTTCTTCTCGCCGATCGAGGCCACGACCTCGTCGCGGAACGCCCGGATGGACAGGTCGGCGTCCTTCGCGACGTACTGCGTCGCCGGGCGGTCCGCCGGCTCCTTGACGAGCTCGCGCCCGTCGAGCTCCCACTTCTTGCGCCCGCCGTCGAGCAGCTTGACGTCGGCGTGGCCGTACAGCTTGAACTGCCAGTACGCGTACGCCGCGAACCAGTTGTTGTTGCCGCCGTAGAGCACGACGGTGTCGTCGTTGCTGATGCCCTTGGCGCTCAGCAGCGCGGAGAAGTCGTCGCGGTCGACGAGGTCGCGGGCGGCGGGCTGCTGCAGCTCCTGCGTCCAGTCCAGGCGCACCGCGCCCTTGAGGTGGCCGACGTCGTAGGCGGACACGTCCTCGTCCACCTCGACGAACACGACCTGGGGATCGTCGAGGTGGGCCTCGGCCCAGTCGGCGTCGACGAGCACGTCTGCGCGGCTCATGCTTGTTGCTCCTTCTGCTGTGCTTCGGGGGAGGCTGTCGTGCTCGAGCGTGGTGCTCGAGCGTGGTGCTCGAGGGCGGGCGGAGGGGCCGCAGCACCGCTGCGGCGGGGTCCTGCTGAGTCGGGAGCGGGCTCAGACGCGCGGACACAGGCAGCTGTGGACGCGGCACAGGTCCACTGCGCGACGCTTCACCAGCACGAGCTGCATGTCCCTACGGTAACGCCTGGATCACCTGTGCCCGCGAGGGCTGCCCCGCCGCCCGCCGGACCTCCCGGCCCGCGCCGTCGAGCACCAGCGTGGTCGGCGTCGACGTGATGTCCAGCCGGCGCACGAGCTCCAGGTCGCGCTCCGCGTCGACCTCGACGTGCACGACCCCCGGCACCTGCTGCGCGACGCTGCGCAGCACCGCCCGGGTCGCCCGGCAGGGGGCGCAGAAGGCGCTCGAGAACTGCACGAGCGTGGCCCGCTCGCCGAGCTCCCACTCCCCCGGCAGCTCCACTAGCGGCTGAGCACCGCGTCGCGGGCGGTGCCCGAGAGCTCGATCCCGCGCTCGCCGGTCTGCACGTCCGTGAGCTGCAGGTCGTACGGCAGGGCGTCGACGTCGACCCGCAGGTCGAGCCGCCCGGACAGCGCCCCGCTGATGAGGCCGCTGACCGGGGAGCCGCCGACCTGGAAGCTCTGCGCGGTCAGCAGGATCTGGTTGCCCTCGAGCGTGGCGTCCGACAGCGCCGACACCGTCAGGTCCTGGCCCAGCACCGACAGCGGCGCGGTCGCCCGCACCTGGTCGCCGGCGGGCGCGAGCTGCAGGCCCGGCACGCCGGCCGCGGCGGCGGCGGCGAAGTCGGCGTACGTGATGAGCGCCCTGCCCCGCAGCCGGTCGACCGGCACCTGGCTCACCCGGCCGCCGAGCGCGTCGGACAGCGGGACGCGCACCCCTTCGAGGTCCGCGCTGAAGTCGGTGACGCGCACGCCCTGCCGGGAGGCGGTGTCGCCCGAGACGGTGATCCGCTGGTAGCGGCCGGCCAGCGCCTGGGTGAGGAACGGGAAGCCGCCGATCTCCACCGTCGGCGTGCTGGACAGGTCCGCCGTGAGCTGCTCGGCGATGCGGCCCTCGGCCACCTGCTCGGCGATGCGGTCGGCGCCGACGAGCAGGGCGACCAGCACGAGCAGGACGACCAGCAGCCGCCTCACCGCGGGCCCCGGGCCGCGGACAGGGACAGGGACAGGGACAGGAACAGGGCCGGCAGCGTCACCCGAGCACCAGGCGGCCGGCCACCAGCAGGACGGGACCGATCACGGCGTACGGCAGGAGGGTGGCGACGGGGCGCAGCGCCGCGACCCGGCGGGCGTCGCGGCGGTCGTCGGTCAGCTCGACAGCGGCCACGTCGACCGCGAGGTCGGCGAGGGCGGCCGTGGCAGCGACGACCAGGCCGAGCACGGCTCCCCGCGGCCCGTCGACGTCGCCGGTCATGCCCGCGACGACGGCCGCGGCGG
>Ga0210040_10002171_pt1 | contig 28088 bp, 27 predicted proteins | sample CryGeyCG12114_NA_FD_185462 | JGI IMG/M metagenome (GOLD analysis project Ga0210040, IMG submission 185462) | Groundwater microbial communities from aquifer - Crystal Geyser CG19_WC_8/21/14_NA (SPAdes) (version 2) | ecosystem: Environmental > Aquatic > Deep subsurface > Groundwater | place: USA... | reverse complement strand
CTGTCACGGCGGAGGTCGCGGGTTCGAGTCCCGTCGGGGTCGCAGCACCACCCGGTCAGGTAGCTCAGCTGGTAGAGCACACGCCTGAAAAGCGTGGGGTCGGCAGTTCGATCCTGCCCCTGACCACCTCCAGCACCCGTCTCGGTCAGAGGCGTTCGAGCAGGTCGCGCACGCGGTGGTCGACCTCGTCGACGATGCGCCGGACGGTGTCGAGGTCCTGGTCCTTGGGGTCGTCGAGCGGCCAGTCCTCGTAGGTCTTCCCGGGGAAGACGGGGCAGGTCTCGCCGCAGCCCATCGTCACCACGACGTCGGCCTGTCGGACGCTCTCGGAGGTCAGGAGCTGCGGCGCCTCGCCCTGCGTGCTCAGGCCGCGCTCGTGCAGGACCTGGACGACGGCGGGGTTGAGGGAGTCGCCGGGCTCGCTGCCGGCGGACCGCACCTCGACGCGGTCGCCGCCGTGGTGCTCGGCCAGGACCTTCGCGGCGAGGCTGCGTCCGCCGTTGTGCACGCAGGCGAACAGGACGACGGGCCGGTCGGTCATCAGCGGGTCCCTCCCGGGACGGACGGCAACGGCGTGAAGTGGCGTCGCGCCCACAGCGCGACGTAGACCAGCGCGACGAGCACGGGCACCTCGATGAGCGGTCCGACGACCCCCGCGAGCGCCTGCCCGGAGGTCACCCCGAACACGCCGATGCAGACGGCGATCGCCAGCTCGAAGTTGTTGCCGGCGGCGGTGAAGGCCAGCGTGGCGGTGCGTGGGTAGCCGAGGCCGAGCCGGCGGCCGAGCAGGAACGACCCGGCGAAGGTGATCGCGAAGTAGAGCAGCAGGGGCACGGCGATGCGGACGACGTCGAGCGGCCGGCGGGTGATGGTGTCGCCCTGCAGGGCGAACAGCACGACGATGGTGAACAGCAGCCCGTACAGCGCGACCGGTCCGATGCGCGGCAGCACCTGGCTCTCGTACCACTCGCGGCCACGGGCGCGCTCGCCCACGGTGCGGGTGAGGTAGCCGGCCAGCAGCGGGATGCCGAGGAACACGAGCACCGACCGGGCGATGGTCCAGACGCCGACGTCGAGGTCGTCCTGCGCGAGGCCGAGCCAGCCCGGCAGCAGCTCGAGGTAGAACCAGCCGAGGGCGGCGAAGGCGACGATCTGGAAGACCGAGTTGATGGCGACCAGGACGGCGGCGGCCTCGCGGTCGCCGCAGGACAGGTCGTTCCAGATGAGCACCATGGCGATGCACCGGGCCAGCCCGACGATGATCAGACCGGTGCGGTACTCGGGCAGGTCGGGCAGGAAGGTCCAGGCCAGCGCGAACATCAGCGCTGGAGCCAGCAGCCAGTTGATCACCAGGCTGCTGACCAGCAGCCTGCGGTCGCGAGTGACGGTGTGCAGCTCGCCGTAGCGGACCTTGGCGAGCACCGGGTACATCATGAGCAGCAGGCCGACGGCGATGGGCAGGCTGACGTCGGCCACCTGCACGGCGTCGAGGGCGTCGTCGAGGCCGCCGACCGTCCGGCCGAGGACCAGACCGAGGCCCATCGCAGCGACGATCCACACCGGCAGGTAGCGGTCGAGCGTCGACAGCCGCTGCAGGACGGGGGTGTCGAGGTCGGTGCCGCCGACGGGCCGGTCGTTCACGGTGTCGCTCACGGGCCGGGGAAGCCGATCGTCGAAGGGGTGGACGGCATCAGCAGCAGGTCGGGTCGATGACCCGGCACAGCGCGCCGAGGGACTCCGTGCGCGGCCGGTAGAAGACGTTGGTGCCCTTGCGCGTCCCCTCGACCAGCCCCGCGTCGCGCAGCTGCTTGAGGTGGTGGCTGACGGTGGCCTCGGACACCCCGACCGCCGGAGCGAGGTCGCAGGTGCACACGCCGGTGTCCGCCTCGGCGAGCAGGATCGACAGCAGCTGCACGCGGATCGGGTCGGCGATCGCCTTCAGCCGCAGGGCGATCTCGAGCGCGGCGTCCGGGTCGACCGCGCCGGCGGCCAGCGGGGCGCAGCCGACCGGTGCTGTCGTGTCGACCAGCGGCAACGGCTTCGGCATGGAGCAGAGCCTCGCACAGTTCGACGGATGTCGAGGAGTTCCTTGACGAACGTCACACCAAGGTCCAGGCTCAACTCGTTCGACGATCGTCGAACCGTTCGCCCAGGAGGCCAGGCCATGACCGTCACCAGCCCCAACCCGGTCCCCGTCCCCGCTCCCGGCCTCGCCGAGCCCGTCGCGACCCCGTCGACCGGCCGGGTGCAGCTGGCGCTGAACGTCGACGACCTCGACGAGGCCGTCGCCTTCTACACCAAGCTGCTCGGCACCCCTCCCGCGAAGCGGCGTCCCGGCTACGCCAACTTCTCCGTCGTCGCGCCGCCGCTGAAGCTCGTCCTGCTCGAGCGCCCCGGCACGGGCGGGACCCTGAACCACCTCGGCGTCGAGGTCCCCGACACCGGCACGGTCCACCGCGAGATCGCCCGGCTGTCCGGCGAGGGACTGTTCACCGACGAGCAGATGGGCACCACCTGCTGCTTCGCCACGCAGGACAAGGTGTGGGTGACCGGGCCCGGCGGTGAGCGCTGGGAGGTCTACACCGTCCTGGCAGACAGCTCGGCGTTGGGCACCAGCCCGCAGACCCTGGTCGACGCTGGACAGGCCCCGGCGGACGACGTCTGCTGCGGCACAGCCGGCACCTGCTGACCGCGCGCCGGCCCTGGCGTCAGCGCCGGCGCGACGACCCGCCCTCCGACGGCACCGTGCCGAGCTCGTCCGTGCCGACCGGCGTGCCCGCCGTGTAGGGGTCGGCCGCCTGTGCCCGCTCCGAGCCGTGACCGTGGTCGTCGTCGAGCATCGTCGCCTCGTCGAACCGGTCCTCGCCGGCGAGGACCCGGTCGACCCGGTCGCGGTCGATCGCGCCGACCCAGTGCCCGATGAGCACGGTGGCGACGGCGTTGCCGGCGAAGTTGGTGACCGCGCGCGCCTCGGACATGAAGCGGTCGATGCCGACGATGAGGCTGACGCCCTGCACCAGCTCGGGCGCATGGCTCTGCAGTCCGCCCGCCAGGGTGGCCAGGCCGGCGCCGGTGACGCCCGCTGCGCCCTTCGAGGCGATGATCATGAACACGAGCAGGCCGATCTGCTCCCCGATCGACAACGGCTGCCCGGTCGCCTCGGCGATGAACAGCGACGCCATCGTCAGGTAGATCGCGGTGCCGTCGAGGTTGAAGGAGTAGCCGGTCGGCACGGTGATGCCGACGACGGGGCGGCTGACGCCGAGGTGCTCCATCTTGGCGATCAGGCGCGGGAGCGCAGTCTCGGAGGACGACGTCGACACGATGAGCAGGAACTCACGAGCGAGGTACTTCAGCAGCGCGAAGATCGAGACCCCGGTGACGACCTTGAGCAGGGTGCCGAGGACGACGAAGATGAACAGCGCGCAGGTCAGGTAGAAGGCGGCCATGAGCAGCGCCAGGCTGCGCAGCGCCTCCCAGCCGGTCTCCCCCACGACCGCGGCGATGGCACCGAACGCGCCGATCGGCGCCAGCCACATGATCATGGCCAGCACCTTGAACACGACCCGCTGGAAGACGGCGATGCCGCGCAGGGCCGACTGGCCGGTGGCGCCGAGCCCCTGGATGGCGAAGCCGATGAGCAGCGCGACGAACAGCGTCGACAGCACCTGCTCCTCGACGAGCGGCGACACGAGCGTGGTCGGGATGAGCTCCAGCAGGAAGCCGGTCGTGCCGCCCTCCTGCCCGGGCGGGGCCTCGTAGTTGCCCTCGACCACCAGGCTGGACCCGGGGTGGACCAGGTTGCCGACGACCAGGCCGATCGCCAGGGCGAAGGTCGACATGGTGACGAAGTAGCCCAGGGCCAGGCCGCCGACGCGACCGACCTGCGCGGCCTGCCGCACCGAGCCGATGCCCAGGACGATGGTGCAGAAGATGACCGGCGAGATCATCATCCGGATCAGTGCGACGAACGCGTCGCCGAGCGGCTTGAGCGCCACGCCGACGTCCGGGAAGAACCCGCCGACCAGCGCGCCGAGCACCACCGCGAGGATGACGGCGATGTAGAGCAGGTGGGTGCGGTCCTTGCGCGTCTTCGCCGACGCGGTGACCTGCGGTGCTCGGTCTGCGGCCATGTTGAGCTCCTCGGCTGTCCCGGCGAGCGGCAACCGTAGCGGCCGTGGCCGCGTGCGGCTCGTGCGACGGACCGACGACCTGCTCGGCGGAGCCGTGACAGGACGCGACCGGACGTGTCATGTCCCGCAGTCGGCACCTCAACCCCGCGCGTCGCACCTGCCGGACGGACCGTCCGGCGAGCACGACCGGCAAGACGCGGTCAGGTGCGCCGAGCCCGCCGATCCGCGAGCGCGACCGCGGGCGCCGGGCCGGCACGCCACGCCGTCAGCGGACCGGCGGACAGCAGCGCCGGGACGTCCGCGGCCGCGACCGGCGCGGCGATCAGCGGTCCCCGGGCCGCCGAGCAGCCGAGCCGCTCGAGCAGCTCCCACTGCGCACGGGTCTGCACCCCCTCGGCCACGGTCAGCAGGCGCAGGCGCGCGGTCAGCCCGACCACCGTCTCGAGCAGCGCCAGCGCGCGGCTGCCCGTGTCGACGGCCTGCAGCAGCGAGCTGTGCAGCGTGACGACGTCGAGCGGCAGCTGCGCGATCGCGGCCAGCGACGAGCCGTGGCCCCCCACGCTGTCGAGGGCCAGTCGCACGCCCAGCGCGCGGACCTGCTCGAGCACCACGGTCGTGCGCTCCGGCTCTGCAGTCAGCACCTGCTCCGGCAGCTCCAGCACCAGGCACCCGGCAGGCGTGCCGGTGTCGCGCAGCAGCGCCCGCAGTCCGGTCACGAAGCCTGCGGCGCGCACCTGCGCCGGCCACACCCGCACCGAGACCGGCAGGCGCCTGTCCGGCGGCAGCCGGCGCTGCGCCGGCCGGTCGTGCCACGGCCCCAGCGCGGTGCACGCCTGCCTGAGCAGCCGGCCGCCGATGTCGTCGACCAGGCCTGCCTCCTCGGCCAGCGGCAGCCAGCGGTCGGCCGGCAGCTCACCGCGGGTCGGCGAGTCCCAGACCGCGACGGCGGCGAGCCCCCGCACCTGCCCGGAGGGCACGGCGACCACGGGCGCGTAGCGCAGCTGCAGCTCGTCGCGCTCGAGCGCCGCACGCAGGTCGGCGACGAGGTCGCTGCGCTCGACGACGGCGTCGCGCAGCGTGGGCTCGAAGACCTGCACCCGCCCCTTGCCGGCGGCCTTCGCGGCGTACATCGCGATGTCGGCGTCGCGCAGGAGCGCGTCCCCGGGATCCGGCTCGTCGGCGAGGTCGCGGGCGGAGGCCAGACCCACGCTCGCGCCGAGCGAGACGAGCCGGTCGGCCACCAGGAACGGCTGCCCGAGGGCCACGACGAGCCGGTCGGCGAGCGCGACGGCGACGGCGTCAGCCCCGGTCTCGGTCTCGGTCTCGGTCTCGGCGGTCGCAGCCGGAGCGAGCAGCACCACGAACTCGTCGCCGCCGAGCCGGGCCACCAGGTCGTCCTCACGGCAGACGGCGCGCAGCCGGTCGGCGACCTCGACGAGCACACGGTCCCCAGCCGCGTGCCCCAGCGTGTCGTTGACGCTCTTGAACCCGTCGAGGTCGAGCAGCACGACCGAGGCGTCCGGCCCTGCGCTGCGCGAGCGGGCCGTGAAGTGGGCCCGGTTGCCCAGGCCCGTGAGCGGGTCGGTGAAGGCCGCCGCGCGCAGCTCGCGCTCGAGGGCGGTCCGCGACGTCACGTCGACGTAGACCCCGAGGTAGCCGTAGGTCAGTCCGGCGTCGTCGACCAGCGCGGAGGTCGTCATGTCGACGTCGACCACGGACCCGTCGCGACGGGTGCGCGCGACCTGCACCCGGTGGACGGCTGCGTCGGCCCGCAGCTCGCGCAGCCGCTGCTCGTACCCGCCTTCGGGCGCCACCGGGTTGCGCGCGCCGAGCACGTCCTGCTCGGCCCAGCCGAAGATCCGCTCGGCCGCTGCGTTCCACAGCCGCACCCGGCCCTGCAGGTCGAGCTCGACGATCGCCACGGGCGCGCTCTCGACCAGCGCCGTCAGCCGCCCGAGCGTGCGCGCGCGGCCGTCGTCCTGCTCCTTGAGCGAGCTGTGCAGCTGGGCGTTCTCGACGGCCACGCTGGCCTGGGCGGCGTACATCTCGAGCAGCTCCAGCTGCTCGGGCCCAGGCCGCATGCCGTCGCGGGGCAGGTCGACGCTGATGACGCCGAGCAGTCCCGACCCGCGGGTCTGCAACGGTGCGAGCAGTGCGTCCTCGGGGTGCCAGGCGCCGACCTCGGCGGAGGGGACGATGTCGGGCACCCACGTCGGCACCTCCTCGTCCCACCCGGCGTGGCCGTAGTCGACGAGCAGGCTGCCGACCTCGTCGCACTGCGCCATCCAGGCCTCCCACATCGCCCGGGGCGCGCTCTGCCCGAGCAGCGCGGCGCTCGCGTCGTCGTCCCCTTCGCACGCGACGACCTGCAGGTCGCCGTTCGGCATGACGAGGTTGATGACCGCCACTCCGAACCCCAGCCCCTCGACGAGGCCCAGGCAGACGGCGGCCAGCGTCCGGTCGAGGTCCAGGCCCTCGTTGATCGACCGGACGAGAGCGTGCAGGCGCCGCAGCGACCCGACGAGGGAGTCGGCCCGGTCGGCGGAGGAGCGGGGCGGCGGCACCTTCATGACATCGGCACGTCGTCCCGCGGACTGATGGACAGCCTCACGGACCGTCCGGGAGCACGGGGGACGCCGGGACGTCGACCCGGGGGTGCGCCATGCCCACGCTCCCTCCGGCGGCGGACGTGCGTGCCGTGTCGTCGACGGTAGCGCGGCCGGTCCGGTGCTCCCGAGCGCGAGCTCCGTCAGCGCGGCGTCAGGCCTCCTGGGTCCGGGGCGTGGGGATGCCGGACAGCAGCGCGCGGACCTCGGCCTCGCGGTAGCGGCGGTGGCCACCGAGCGTGCGGATCGAGGTGAGCTTGCCCGACTTGGCCCACCGGGTGACCGTCTTGGGGTCGACGCGGAACATGGCAGCGACTTCAGCCGGCGTGAGCAGGGCCTCGGAGTCGGGGATGCGCGTGCTCATGGCGATCGTCCTGTTCGTCGGAGCGGGCGAGTGCCCGCGTGACGACTGATCATGACCGGTGTCCGGTTGCCCCGGAATGGCCCGCGCGGGCCATCTTGGGAGTAGTCCGGTGTCCTGCCCGTTCCTGCGCGCGCCCGGTCAGCTGGCCGACTCGACCGCCTGCAGCGCCTTCCTCCGGGCGTCCACCCGAGCGTACGCCTCGGTCGCCGCCCCGACATCGCCCTCGCCGAGGGCTGCCAGGGCGGTGGCGACGTCGCGCGCCGACTCGTCCTGCGCCAGGGCGGTGTCGTCGAGCAGGTGCACCAGGCCGCCGTAGTCGAGCTCCACGAGCGAGCGGGGGTGGAACTCCTCGAGCCAGCGGCCGAGGTCCTCGACGCCGGCGGCCACGTCGCCGTCCTCGACGGTGCGTCGCAGCACCGCCAGCGCCCGGGCCGTGCGCCGGCGGGCCCGGGACATCGCCGTGCGGTAGACCAGGCCGCGGCCGGCCATGCGGTCGACCGACGTGCTCCCGCCGCCGCCCGGCGAGCCGAGCCGCACCTGCCGCTCGTCGGCGTCGACGAGCACGAACCACCGCAGCGGGACGTGCCAGGGGCTGGTGAGCTGCGCCGCGCGCTCCGTCGGCCGGGTGGCCCGCTCGCGCTCGAGCTCCTCACCGGCGGCGTGCACGGACTCCAGCGGCAGGAAGGCTCGGACCACCTCGTCCGGGAGCTCCGCGGCGAACTCCTCCAGCGCCTCGAGCGCCCGCCGGCGGGTGCGCCAGGGACAGACCAGCGTCACGCCGTCGACCTGCTGGACGAAGGCGTGCTCCTCGAGGTGGGGCACCACCTGGGGCGGCCGTCCGGCCACCGCCCGCAGGGCGGCAGCGCGCTCGCGCACCACCCCCTCCGCCGGCGCCACCGCAGCACCGCTCGCGACGTAGGCCTCCCACCGCCGCCGGGCCGGCCCGTCGAAGGCGGCGAGCGGCTCGTAGACGCGCAGGAACGCCGCGTGCACCCCGACCCCGGGCGCCCGCTGCGACGTCACCGCGCCCGTCCCTGCACCGCCATGGCGCGATGCTCGCACGCGGCCGGCCCGCCGGGCACCCCGACGCGGAGCGCGGCGTGTGAGCCAGATCGCTAGCCTGCCCGTGGGCACACCCACCCCCGCACGACGTCGGCGCCCCACGAGGGCCCTGACGACCACTGCCTCGCCGCTCGGCCGGCGGGCCCGGAGCACGAGGAGCGACGCCATGAGCGTCTTCGACCGCACCGACCACCTGAAGGACGCCGGGCACGAGCAGGTCGTGTTCTGCCAGGACCGCGCCAGCGGCCTGCGGGCGATCATCGCCATCTACTCCACCGCCCTCGGGCCGGCACTCGGCGGGACGCGCTTCTACCCCTACGCCAGCGAGGCCGACGCGGTCGAGGACGTCCTCAAGCTCTCGCGCGCGATGGCCTACAAGGCGGCCTGCGCCGGCATCGACCTCGGCGGCGGCAAGGCCGTCATCCTCGGGGACCCCTCCCGCGACAAGACCGAGGCGCTGCTGCGCGCGTACGGCCGCTACGTCGAGTCCCTCGGCGGCCGCTACTACACCGCCTGCGACGTCGGCACCGTCGTGCAGGACATGGACGTCATCGCCAAGGAGACCCGCTTCGCCACCGGCCGGTCGCCCGAGCAGGGCGGCGCCGGCGACAGCGCGGTGCTGACGGCGTACGGCGTCTTCCAGGCCATGCGTGCCGCGGCGCAGCACACCTGGGGCTCGCCCTCGCTCGAGGGCAGGCGGGTCGCGGTCGAGGGCGTCGGGAAGGTCGGGTCGCACCTCGTCGGGCACCTGCTCGCCGACGGCGCGTCCGTGCTCGCCTCCGACGTGAGCGCAGCGGCGCTCGACCGGGTCCGTGCGCTGGGGGCGGTCGAGACGACCGGCGTCGACGACCTGCCCACCCGCGACTGCGACGTCTACGCGCCCTGCGCGCTCGGCGGCTCGATCACCGACGAGCTGGTGCCCGCCCTGCGGGCCGCCGTCGTGTGCGGGGCCGCCAACAACCAGCTGGCCCACCCCGGCCTCGAGAAGGCGCTCGCCGACCGCGGGGTGCTGTTCACCCCCGACTACGTCGCCAACGCAGGCGGGCTCGTGCAGGTGGCCGACGAGGCGCAGCACCTGTCCTCCGGCGGTTTCCGCTTCGACCGGGCGAAGGCGAAGGCGGCCGGGATCTTCGACACGACGCTGCGCGTGTTCGAGCTCGCCGCGACCGAGGGCGTGCCGCCGGCCGTCGCCGCCGACCGCCTCGCCGAGCGGCGCATGGCCGAGGTCGGCCGACTGCGCAGCGTGCTGGTGCCCGGCCGGAGCTGACCGCTGCGCCGTCCGGCGCGTGGTCAGCGCCGCCAGCCTGTACCGTTGGGCCCTGGCACGCACCCCTGGCACGGCACTGGGGACGTGCCGATCAGGGAAGAGACCACCCGGGGCCATGACGCCCCGCTGTCGCGAAGGGGTCGAGCCATGGGGCGCGGCCGGGCCAAGGCAAAGCAGACGAAGGTCGCGCGCGAGCTGAAGTACAGCACCGGCAACCTCGACCCCGACCGGCTGAGGGCCGAGCTCGCGGGTGCTCCCCTGCCGTCCTCCTCGGTGGCCGACGACGACGTGGACCCCTACGCGCCCGAGGACGACGACGACGAGGACGCTCCCGCGCGCTAGGCCGGGTGCCTGCCGGTCAGGGTGACGGTGCCGTCGCCGGCGACCACCTCGCCCGCGACCCACGCCGGCACGTGGCGGGCGGTGAGCACGGCGAGCGCCCGGTCGAGGTCGGCCGGCGGGACGAGGGCGACCATGCCGACGCCCATGTTGAAGGTGCGCTCCATCTCGGCCTGCTCCACCCGCCCGGTGCGCTGCACGAGGTCGAAGACCGGCTGCGGTCGCCACGTCGACCGGTCCACCGTGGCCGACAGGGACGCCGGCAGCACGCGGGCCAGGTTGACCGCGAGCCCCCCGCCCGTGATGTGGCTGAAGCCGTGGACCTCGGTCTCCTCGACCAGCGACAGGCAGTCCTTGGCGTAGATCCGCGTCGGCGTGAGCAGGTGCTCGCCGAGCGGGCCGCCGAGCTCGTCGACGACGGCGTCCAGCCTGCGCCGGGCGCCGGCGAGCAGGACGTGGCGCACGAGCGAGAAGCCGTTGCTGTGCAGGCCGCTCGAGCCGAGCGCCACGACGACGTCGCCCTCCCGCACGGTGTCGGGCCCGAGCACCCGGTCCTCCTCCACGACGCCCACGCCGGTGCCGGCGATGTCGTAGTGGTCGGCCGGCATCAGCCCGGGGTGCTCCGCGGTCTCACCGCCGACGAGCGCGCAGCCGGCCGTCTCGCAGCCGGCCGCGATGCCGCCGACGATCTCGACGATGCGCTCGGGCACCACCTGCCCGCAGGCGATGTAGTCCTGCAGGAACAGCGGCTCGGCGCCGCAGACGACCAGGTCGTCGACGACCATCCCGACGAGGTCGATGCCGACCGTGTCGTGCTTGTCGATCGCCTGGGCGATCGCCAGCTTGGTCCCCACGCCGTCGGTGCTGCTGGCGAGCAGCGGCCGGCGCCACTTCTGCGTGTCGAGGCGGAACAGCCCGGCGAAGCCGCCGAGACCGCCGACCACCTCGGGGCGGACGGTGCGCGCGACCCGCGACTGCATCAGCTCGACGGCGCGCTCGCCCGCGTCGATGTCGACCCCGGCGGCGGCGTAGGACGCGTCGCTCACGGCCGCGCCATCGTGTCGGCGGCGAGCTCCTGGCCGAGTGCGGCGTCCATGCGGTCGACGGTGGCCAGGCCGTTGTGGACGACGACCTGGCCGGAGGCCACGTGCTCGTGGTCGGCGCGGTGGCCGGACATCTGCGAGCCGGGCACGCGGGCCGGCCGGCCGTCCGAGCTCTCGAGCACGTGCTTGCCGGCGAGGTCGCGCTGCGGGATCGGGATCGGGTACGACCCGTCGAAGCAGGCCCGGCACAGCCGCTCGGCCCGTTGGCCGCTCGCGCTCGTCAGCCCCTCCAGCGACACGAAGGCCAGCGAGTCGGCGCCGATCGACGAGCGGATCTCCTCGACGCCCATGCCGGCGGCGATGAGCTCGGCGCGGCTGGCGAAGTCGATGCCGTAGAAGCACGGCCACATGACGGGTGGGCTCGAGATGCGGACGTGGACCTCGGCCGCCCCGGCCTCGCGCAGCATCCGCACGAGCGCCCGCTGCGTGTTGCCCCGGACGATCGAGTCGTCGACGACGACCAGGCGCTTGCCGGCGATGACCTCGCGCAGCGGGTTGAGCTTGAGCCGGATGCCGAGCTGGCGGATCGTCTGCGACGGCTGGATGAAGGTGCGGCCGACGTAGGCGTTCTTGACCAGGCCCTGGCCGTACGGGATGCCGCTCTGCTCGGCGAAGCCGATCGCTGCCGGGGTGCCGGACTCGGGCACGGGGATGACGAGGTCGGCGTCGGCGGGCGCCTCGAACGCGAGCGTCCGCCCGGTCTGCACCCGCGCGGTGTTGACCGAGCGGCCGGCGATGGTGGTGTCGGGGCGTGCGAGGTAGACGTACTCGAACAGGCAGCCCTTCGGCGTCGCGGGCGCGAAGCGCTCGCTGCGCAGGCCGTCCTCGTCGACGGCGAGCAGCTCACCCGGCTCGACCTCCCGCACGAGCGTGGCCCCGACGATGTCGAGCGCGGCGGTCTCGCTGGCGACGACCCAGCCCCGGTCGAGGCGGCCCAGCACGAGCGGCCGCACGCCGTGGGGGTCGCGGGCGGCGTACAGCGTGCGCTCGTCCATGAAGGTGAGGCAGAACGCGCCCCGCAGCGTCGGCAGGACCTCGCGGGCCGCCTCGGCCGGCGTGCGCCCCGGCTGCGCGGCCAGCAGGGTGGTGATGAGGTCGGAGTCGGTCGTCGCGCCCATCGCGCCGGTGCGCGGGTCGAGCGAGGCGGCGAGCGCGCTGAGCTCGCTGGTGTTGGTGAGGTTGCCGTTGTGGCCGAGCGCGAGGCTGCCGCCGGTCTGCAGGGTGCGGAACGACGGCTGGGCGTTCTCCCACGTCCCCGACCCGGTCGTGGAGTAGCGGGTGTGGCCGATGGCGAGGTGGCCGGCCATGCTCGACAGGCTGCGCTCGTCGAAGACCTGCGCGACGAGACCGAGGTCCTTGTAGACCAGGACGTTGCTGCCGTCGGAGACCGCCATGCCGGCCGCCTCCTGGCCGCGGTGCTGCAGGGCGTACAGCCCGTAGTAGGTCAGCTTGGCGACGTCCTCACCGGGCGCCCAGACGCCGAAGACGCCGCACTCCTCGCCGACGGGGTCGTCGGGCTGGAACCGGTCGAGCGCGTCAGGTGCGGGAGGCACGCGGGGCTCCTCGAGACGGCGGGTGGCAGGACGCCTGCCCGGTCGAGTGTAGGTGGCCCGTCCCGACCCTCCCTCCCGTCGCGCGGAGCGGGATCAGCGCACGAGCAGCCGGTCGCGCGCCACCTCGACGAGCACGCCGGTGCCCTCCAGCTCGCCGGCGCCCTCGGCCGGCGTCAGGCCCGCGCGTGCCGCGAAGCCCACGGGCACCGGCACGGCGCGTCCCTCGAAGGACACCCGGTCACCGGGGCGGACGGCTGCCGCCGACTCCCCCGCGCCGGTGAGCTGCACCCACACCCGGCGACCGGGGCCGGTCCCGACCCAGAAGCCCTCGTCCGCCGCCACCGCCTGGACGGGGACGTCCCGTGCCCGGGCCGGCCCGAGCAGCGCAGCGCCGCCGTCGGCGGGCAGCAGCGGACGCCCGCCCACCGTGACCTCCGGGACCGCGGTGCCCGCCGCGGCACCCGCTGCCGCGGTGGGCGCTGCGGACGGCAGCCGGGGCGGCGGCGCGGACCGGTCGACCGCGGCACCGACGGTGACCGCTCCGGCGAGGGCGACGGCGACGGCGGCGGTGCCGCTCGCCGGGTGCCGGCGGACGGCCGCCCAGACCGCGGCCGAGGCGGTGCCCGCCCAGGCGAGCGGGTGCAGCGCCGCGAGGGCGCGCCGGCGGGTGGCGAGCACGGGGGCGTACGTGGCGCAGACCCGGCACACGGCCACGTGCCGCGCTGCGCCGAGACGCTCCTGGCGACGCCGGTCGCCGCTGGAGACGGCCTCGAGCACCTGCCGGCACCGGTCGGTCGGCAGCTCGACGCCGGTGTGCTCGAGGACGTAGGCCAGGCGCAGCCGCGCGCGGGCCCGCGCCAGCCGGGCCACCACCGAGCCGGGGACGGTGCGCTCGGGGACCTCTCCCGTGGCGTAGCGGTCCTCGAGCAGCTCGACGTCCTCCGGCGGCAGGCTGGTCAGCGCCCGCCGGACGGCGGAGTGCTCCTCCTGCGTGAGGAGCTGCTCCTCGGGGGTCGCCGCCAGGTCGGGCTCGTGGAGGCGGTGCTGGTGGCGCCGGCGCACACCCGAGAGCCGGTCGCGGTCGCGCAGCAGGTTGCGGGCGCTCACGACCGCGTACGCCTCCCAGGCCGCCGGCTCCAGGCGCGAGCGGTTCTCCAGCAGGCGGGTCATCGCCTCCTGGACGACGTCCTCGCCGTCCTGGTCCTCGGCCCCCGGACGGCTGCGCACGAAGCGCGAGACGCTGTCGCGCACCAGCAGGAGGTCACGTCCGTCTCCGCTCACGGCGCCTCCCCGCCCAGGGCCCGTGGACCCGCCCGCTCCGACAGCCTGCCCCTGCCCGCTCAGCGACGGGCCACCACGAAGTTCGTGACGTCATGGACCGGCGGCAAGTCGTCCAGGCGTGGCCGGGACCTGGGCGGACACGACCCAGCGGGCGACGCACCCGTCGCCCGCTCACCCGTGCCCGAGGAGATCCCGTTGTCCGCACCGCTCGCGCTCGACCTCGAGACGCCCGTCCGTGACGGCATCACGACGTTCACGACCTTCGTCCCGAAGCTGCTCGGCTTCCTGGTCCTCCTGCTCATCGGCTACCTCGTCGCCAAGGTCGTCGCCAAGCTGGTCGACGCGGGCCTGGAGAAGGCCGGCTTCGACCGCGCCGTCGAGCGCGGCGGCATCAAGAAGGCGCTGGCGTCCAGCTCCTACGACGCCAGCGACATCGTCGCCAAGCTCGTCTTCTTCGCCATCTTCATCCCGTTCCTGTCCGCCGCCGTCGGCACCCTGGGCATCAACGCCCTGGAGCAGCCGCTGTCGGCGTTCATCGCCCTCATCCCGCGGATCATCGTCGCGATCGTCCTGGTCGTGATCGGCGCGGTCATCGCCGGCACCGCCAAGTCGTTCATCACCAACACCCTCGGCGGGCTGTCCTACGGCAAGGTCCTGGCCAACGCCGCCAGCATCCTGATCCTGCTCGGCTTCGTGAAGGCCGCGCTCGACCAGGTCGGCATCGCCACCACCGTCACCGGCCCGCTGCTCTACACCATCCTCGGCACCGTCGCCGGCGTCATCATCATCGGCGCCGGCGGTGGCCTCATCAAGCCCATGCAGGGCCGCTGGGAGACCATGCTCAACCGCGCCGAGACCGAGAGCGCCACCGTCCGCGCACAGGCCGCCAGCACGACGCGGCAGTCCGGCGCCACGCCCGCGACCGAGCGGCCCGCCACGACGCAGGCCACCAGCCGCGTCCGCTAGCCGCCAGCTGCCCAGTCCCTGCCGCGTCCGAGGAGATCCGTGTCCACCCCCGCACCGACGCCCACTCCCAACACCGCCACCAGCACGCGCCCCGAGCGCAGCTCGCGGCGCACGGCGCACAAGGCGCCGCTGGGCTGGCTGCCCTGGGCCCTGCTCGGGCTGCTGGCCCTGCTGCTGGCCGCGACCTTCCTGGTCATCAACGCCGTCGACGACGACGGACCGGACGGCCCCGCCGGCGACACGCTCGGCCAGGTCAGCAGCGGCGGGTCGGGCCTGGACGGCCAGGACGGTGACGGTTCGACCGCCGGCACCGAGCAGGACACGACCGCGTCGAGCGGTCCCGACGACGGGACCGCGAGCGCCAGTCCCGAGGCGGCCGCCTCGCCGACCGCCGCCGCCGCGTCCCTGACGGCGGACGGCGAGGACCTGCTCGCCGCCGCCGCCGGCGGCGCGAGCCTCACCGCACGCGACGGCCAGGCGGTCACCGGCACGGCCACCGTCGAGTCCGTCGTCTCCGACGAGGGCTTCTGGGTCGGCAGCAGCGCCGAGGACCGGGTCTTCGTCTTCCTGACCCCCGAGGCGCGCCAGTCGCAGGACGAGTCGAGCTTCCAGGTCACCGCGGGCCAGACGGTCCGGCTCGAGGGCCCGCTGACGGCTCTGGAGAAGTCGCCGGAGATCGCCGAGGGCGTCACCGCTGACGAGGGCGCCGAGCAGCTCGCCGCACAGGCCGCCTACGTGCGGGCCAGGAGCGTCACGCTCGTCTGATCCGCGCCGGCCGGGCGCCCCGCGCAGGAGCGCCTGGCCGGCTCAGACGAGGTAGGGGATCGTCATCGGCCCCTCGGGCAGCACGCAGACCCGTGCGTCCCGTCCGGCCTGCGACAGCGCGCGGTCGACGGCCTCCGCGAGGTCGGGCACCGGCTCGAGGTGCGCCGAGCGCAGGTCGTCGTCCGACAGGTGCTCGGAGTGGACGCCGACCCGCGCCCTGATGGAGATCTTGGCCTGGACCTGCACCTGCCACTGGTCCGGCACCGTCCGCTCGCGGGCGGAGATCTCGTCGAACAGCGCCTGCGGCGACGCCGCCGACGCGAGCACCTCCCGGTAGGACCCGTGGTCGGGGAAGCCGTCGCGGCACTCCGCGGCGCACAGGATGAGCCCACCGGGGCGGACGACCGTGGCGGCGGCCGACATGCCCTTCACGGCCTGGTAGAGGTTCTGGTCGAGCGGGTAGCCGGCGTTGGTGGTCAGGACGACCTCGAACTCGCCGGGCACCGGGGCCATCGCGAGCTCGCGCGAGCGCTCCCGGGCGACCTCGTGCATCGCGAGCAGGTCGCCGCCGAAGGCCGCGACGACACCCTGCTCGCGGTTGAGCACCACGTCGAGCGAGAAGTCGGCACCGGTCGACATGGCGGCCGCGCGGATGTCGTCGTGCACGGGATTGCCCTCGCACACGCCCCAGCGGGCCTCCGGGGAGCCGATCCGGCGGGCGTCGTGCAGGACCAGCACCGTCTCGAGCCCGGCCAGCCCAGGCGTGATCATCTTGGGGCCGCCGGAGAAGCCGGCGAAGAAGTGCGGCTCGACGAAGCCGGTCGTGATGCGGACGTCGGCCTGCACCCACTCGCTGCACAGCCAGACCGGCACGCCGTCGCCGAAGGTCCCCATCCAGGTGAGCGTGCTGTCGTCGCGGGCGTCGTGGTTGACGACCCGCACGCTGTCGACGATCTCGTCGCCGAGCATCGCCCGCACCTCGGCGTCGGTGTTGGCGCGGTGGGTGCCGGTGGCGACCAGGACGACGACGTCCTCGAGCCGGACCAGGCCCTCGAGCTCGTCGAGCACGGCCCGGACCATGAGCTCCCGCGGCTGGGGCCGGGTGGCGTCGCACACCGAGATGGCGACGGTCGAGCCGGGACGCACGCGCTCCCGCAGCGGCGGTCCGGCCACGGGCGAGCGCAGCGCCTCGCGCAGCAGTGCCGGCGGATCGGTCGCGGTGGGCTCCCACCGCGGCTCGACCACGGTCGTGCGGTCCTCCGGCAGGTCGACCACGAGGCCGGACGTGCCGTAGGCCAGGTGCACCGATCGCGTCATCTCGTCCTCCGTGTCGCCGGACCGGTTCGGTCAGACCGCCTTGAGCGCGTCCAGCAGGGCCTGGCAGGCCTGCTCGCAGCGGTTGCAGGCCTGCTCGCACAGGCGGCAGTGCTCGTGGTGGTCGCGGTGGGGCGCGCACGAGCCGGCGCACTGCACGCACGCCTCGATGCAGGCGGCCAGCACGGCCAGCGTCAGCTGCTTGTCGGACGCGTTGAGCCGGGCGAGGTGGCGAGCGGCGACGCCGCACAGGTCGGCGCAGTCGAGGTCGTCGCGCACGCACTGCGCCATCTCGGCGGCGTCCGGCTCGGACAGGCAGGCACTGGCGCAGGCCGAGCACACGACGGCGCAGGCGCTGGCGGCGTCGATGGCGGCCGCGACCAGCGCGGCGTCGACGGTGAGCGGCTGCGGGGCGGACGTGAGCATCTCGAGCGTGGTCATGGCGCTCCTCCGGATCAGGGCATCGGTCGTGTCGGCCCCTGCCCGGGCCGGGCCCGCGTACTCGTCGCAGCGCCGCCCGTCGGCGTCCGCTCGTCCGGCGACGGCGGCCGGGACGCAGGACGTAGCGTCCAAGGCGTGCCTGCACGTGCCCGCCGCGATCCGGTGCCCGCCCTGCGGGAGGCCCTGGCCGCGCAGGGCGGGCTCCTGGTCGCGGCGCTCGCCGCAGCGCCCTCGACCGCGACGCTGCGCGACGGGTCGAGCGTGGCGCAGCTCGACCGCCGGCTCGGGACCGACCTGGGACGGGCCCTCGGGGTCGACAGCGACGACGGGCTCTCGGCGGCCCTGACCGCACTGCCCGCAGCGAGCGCCCTGCCGGCGGACGTGCTCTCGGACCACCTCGTCGCGCTCGTGACGGCCGGCCGCGACCTGCCCGAGCCCGTCGCCCCCGACCGCGGCGCCCTGCGGCTCGTCGTCCGAGCGCTCGCCGCGCGGCTGGCGGCGCAGGCACCGGGTCGCCACGTCGAGGCGCGCATCCCGCCGTACGCGGCCGTGCAGTGCGTGGACGGACCCCGGCACACCCGCGGGACGCCGCCCAACGTGGTGGAGGCCGAACCCGTCGCCTTCCTCGAGCTGTGCACCGGCCGGCTCGCGTGGGCGCAGGCCGCCGCGGACGGCCGCGTCCGCACCTGGGGCGACCGCGCCGACCTGTCGGCCTGGCTGCCGCTCCCGCCCTGGTCGCCGCTGCCGCCCTGACGTCCGGACGCAGGCGGGGTCAGCCGTGGTGGAGCCCGCCGGTCGCAGGCGCCGTCGCCAGGGGGTTCGCCGGCGCCGTGTCGCCCGCCAACGGGCCGAACAGCGCCGGCAGCGTCGCCTCGAAGGCGTCGCGCAGGTCCTCGAGCTCGAGCAGCAGGACGTCCTGCACGTCGAGCGAGACGCCGTCGGTGACGCCGATCCGGGTGCACGGCAGTCCGCGGGCGTCGCACATCTCGGTGAAGCGCAGCTCCTCCGAGCGCGGCACGGTGACGACCGCGCGGCCCGCCGACTCGCTGAACAGCTGCACGAACGGCGACAGGCCCGCGGGCAGCACGATCCGCGCGCCGATGCCCCGGCTCCCCCGGCCGCCGAGCGCCGACTCGACGAGCGCCTGCGCCAGACCGCCGTCGGACAGGTCGTGGGCCGACGACAGCATCCCGTCGCGCGAGCCGGCGACGAGGACCTGCGCGAGCACCCGCTCCCGGTCGAGGTCGACCACCGGTGGCACGCCGCCGAGGTGCCGGTGCTCGGCCCACGCCCACTCGGAACCACCGAGCTCCTCGCGGGTCTCGCCGAGCAGCAGCACCGACTCGCCCGGCGCCTGGAAGCCGATGGGCGTGCGCCGAGCGACGTCGTCGAACAGCCCCAGCACGCCGACGACCGGCGTCGGGTTGATCGCCACGTCGGCCGTCGAGTTGTAGAAGCTGACGTTGCCGCCGGTCACCGGCGTCGCGAGCGCCCGGCAGCCGTCGGCCAGGCCCCGGGTCGCCTCGGCGAACTGCCACATGACCTCGGGGTCCTGCGGCGAGCCGAAGTTGAGGCAGTTGGTCACGGCGACCGGCACGGCGCCGGTGGCGGCGACGTTGCGGTGGGCCTCGGCGAGCGCGAGCTGCGCGCCGGCGTACGGGTCGAGCCGCGCGTAGCGCCCGTTGCCGTCGGTCGCCAGCGCGACCCCGAGGCCCGTCGACTCGGACAGGCGCACGACGCCCGCGTCCTCGGGCCAGGCCAGCACGGTGTCGCCGAGGACGATGCGGTCGTACTGCTCGACGACCCACCGGCGGCTGCAGAGGTTCGGCGAGGCGACCATCCGCAGGAGCAGGTCGGACAGCTCCCCGGTCGAGGGGTGCGCGGGCGCCGGCGCCGCACGCAGCGCGTCGAGGTCGGCCGGACGGGCCAGCGGGCGCTCGTACACCGGTCCGTCGTCGGCGAGCGAGCCGGGCGGGACGTCGACGACCGGCTCGCCGTGCCACAGCACCTGCAGCCGGTCGCCCTCGACCACCTCGCCGATCGCGGTCGCCAGCACGCCCCACTTCCGCGCGATCGCCAGGACCGCGGGGAGGTTCGACGGCGTGACGATCGCGAGCATCCGCTCCTGCGACTCGCTCGCGAGCACCTCGTGGGGCTCCATCGAGGCCTCGCGCAGCGGCACCCGGTCGAGGTGCGCCCGCATGCCCGACCTCCCGGCCGCGGCGGTCTCGGTGAGCGCGCACGTCAGACCCGCGCCGCCGAGGTCCTGGATGCCCTCGACGAGCCGGGCGTCGTACATCTCGAGACAGGCCTCGATGAGCAGCTTCTCGGTGAACGGGTCACCGACCTGCACCGAGGGACGGCGGGCCGGGCCGTCCTCGTCGAAGGTCGCCGAGGCGAGCACGGACACCCCGCCGATGCCGTCGCGGCCGGTCTTCGCCCCGAGCAGGACCACGACGTTGCCGACCCCGCGGGCGGCGGACAGCTGGATGCGGTCCCTCGGCAGCACACCGAGGCAGAGCGCGTTGACCAGCGGGTTGCCCTGGTAGGTCGGGTCGAAGACGACCTCGCCACCGGTGTTCGGCAGTCCCAGGCAGTTCCCGTAGCCGCCGACGCCCGCGACGACCCCGGGCAGCACCCGTGCGGTGTCGGGGTGGTCGGCGTCGCCGAAGCGCAGCGAGTCCATGACGAGCACGGGACGCGCGCCCATCGTGAGGATGTCGCGCACGATGCCGCCGACGCCGGTGGCCGCGCCCTGGTAGGGCTCGACGTAGCTCGGGTGGTTGTGCGACTCCACCTTGAAGGTGACGGCGAGGCCCTCGCCGACGTCGACCACGCCGGCGTTCTCGCCCATGCCGACGAGCACGCGCTCGCCGCGCGGCAGGTCGCCGAACTGCCGCAGGTGCACCTTCGACGACTTGTAGGAGCAGTGCTCGCTCCACATGATCGAGTACATCGCCAGCTCGGACCGGGTCGGCCGGCGGCCCAGCACCTCCCGGATGGCGGCGTACTCGTCGTCGGCCAGGCCGAGCTCGGCGTACGGCTGCGCGAGGTCGGGGGTCGCAGCGGCGTCGGTGACGGTGTCGACGCCGGTCACGCGGCGACCAGTCTCGAGAGGACGGAGGTGAAGAAGCCGAGCCCGTCGGTGCCGGGGCCGGTGAGGTGCTCCACGGCGTGCTCCGGGTGGGGCATGATCCCGACGACGTTGCCGGCGGCGTTGCGGATGCCGGCGATGTCGCGCGCGCTGCCGTTGGGGTTCGCGCCGAGGTAGCGCGCGACCACCCGGTCCTGCGCCTCGAGCTCGTCGAGGACCTCGGCGCTCGCGACGTAGTTGCCCTCGCCGTTCTTCACCGGCACGACCAGCTCCTGACCGGGCGCGAAGCCGCTCGTCCAGACCGAGTCGGTGCTGTCGATGCGCAGTCGCTGGTCGCGGTTGACGAAGTGCAGGGAGGCGTTGCGGGTCAGCGCCCCCGGCAGCAGCCCCGCCTCGCACAGCACCTGGAAGCCGTTGCAGATGCCGAGGACCGGCAGGCCGCGGCCGGCCTGCTCGAGCACGCTGGTCATCGCCGGGGCGAAGCGGGCGATCGCGCCGGCGCGCAGGTAGTCGCCGTAGGAGAAGCCGCCGGGCAGCACCACCGCGTCGACGCCGTGCAGCTCCGCGTCGGCGTGCCACAGCGCGACGGCTTCGCCGCCGGCCAGGCGCACCGCCCGCGCGGCGTCCCGGTCGTCGAGGCTGCCGGGGAAGGTCACCACACCGATGCGGGCTGCCACGCGCACCAGCCTAGTGGCGGGCGTCAGTGCGCCTCCGGCGCGTCCTCGAAGCGCTCGTCGTCCGACCACGGGCCGTGCTCGGTCGGCAGTGCGTCCCTGGTGAGCCGCTCGATGACCGCGCCGTCGTGCCAGGTCAGGGACTTCTCGAGGTGGACGACGGTGCCGACCTGCGGGCGGCTGGTGAAGGTGACCTCGTCGACGAGCGCGCGCATGAGCAGCAGACCGCGGCCGTCCTCCGCCGTCGGCTCGGCCTCGACCAGGCCGGAGGTGCTGCTGTCGAAGCCACCGCCCCGGTCGATCACCTCGATGACGCAGACGGTGCCGTCGATGCCCGCCGAGACCTCGTACTCGTCGGTGTCGACGGCGTGATCGAGCACGTTGGTGCAGGCCTCCGTGAGCGCCAGCTCGATGTCGGCGACCACGCCCTCCTCGATGCCGAGGACACCGAGCGAGCGAGCCAGGACCCGGCGCGCGACCGGCACGGAGAACTCGTCGCGCGGCAGCGCCAGCGTCAGCTTCAGCTCCACGGGGCTCCCGTCGCCAGCCGCACCGAGAAGTCCTCGAGGACCGGGTTGGCGAGCAGCACCTCGGCCATCCTCGTGCCCTCGGCGAGGGCCGCGTCCTCGTCGTCGGCGTCGACGGTGATCTCGACGTGCTTGCCGATGCGCAGGCCGCTCACGGGCGCGAGGCCGAGCGCCGGCAGGGCGTTCGCGACCGCCTGCCCCGCCGGGTCGAGGATCTCGGGCTTGAGCATCACGTCGACGACGACCTCGAACGCGGGCATGGCCGCAGCGTAGCGGGCACCGGCGGTCTCAGCCCTCGCGCAGCCAGCTGTCGAACCCGCTGCCGGTGAGCCGCTCGTACGCCTCGACGTACTTCGCGCGGGTGCGCTCGACGACGTCCTCGGGCAGCTCCGGACCCGGCGCCGTCCGGTCCCAGCCGGTGCCGTCCAGCCAGTCGCGGACGTACTGCTTGTCGAACGACGGCTGCGCGCGCCCCGGCGACCAGGCGTCTGCGGGCCAGTAGCGCGAGGAGTCGGGGGTGAGCACCTCGTCCCCGAGGGTCAGGACGCCGTCGCCGTCGTGGCCGAGCTCGAGCTTGGTGTCGGCGAGCAGCAGGCCGCGCTCGGCGGCGAGCGACGCGCCCCGGCCGTAGACCGCGAGGGTCAGCCGGCGCAGCTGTTCGGCGAGCTCGGCGCCGACGGTCTGCTCGACTGCTGCGAAGGACACGTTCTCGTCGTGGTCCCCGACCGCCGCCTTCGTGGCCGGGGTGAACACCGGCGCGGGCAGCCGGCTGCCGTCCTCGAGACCGGACGGCAGCGGCTGTCCGACGATGCCGCCCGTCGCGCGGTAGTCGGCCAGCCCGGAGCCGGTGAGGTAGCCGCGGGCGACGCACTCCACCGGCACCATGTCGAGCCGGCGGCACAGCATGGTCCGGCCGCGCAGCTCGTCGGCGTGCGGCTGCAGCACCCCCGGCAGGTCCTGCACCCGGGCGCTGACGAGGTGGTTGGGCAGCAGGTCGGCCAGCTGCTCGAACCACCAGACCGACAGGCCGGTGAGCACCGCCCCCTTGTCGGGCACGGCCGTCGGCAGCACGACGTCGTACGCGCTGAGGCGGTCCGTCGCGACGAGCAGCAGGTGGTCGGCGCCGACCTCGTAGACGTCCCGCACCTTGCCGCGGGCGACCAGGGGCAGCGGGAGGGTCACGTCAGGGCGGCCAGCCGCTCGAAGACGGGCGCGAGCCGGTCGAGGTAGCGCTCGGGCCGGCACACCTCGTCGAGGCGGGCCTCGTCGAGCACCTGCCCGGCGGCCTCCGCCTCGGCGGTGAGCGCCGCGCGGAACGGCGTCCCGGTCTCCCAGGTGGTCATGGCCGCCTTCTGCACGAGGGCGTAGGCGTCCTCGCGCGAGAGCCCGCCCTCCACCAGCTCGAGCAGCACCGTGCTGGTGTGGATGAGCCCGCCGGAGCTCTCGAGGTTGGCACGCATCCGCTCGGGATCGACGACCAGCCCCCGCACGAGGCGGGTGGTGAGGTGGAGCAGGTAGTCGGTGGCGATCGAGGCGTCGGGCAGCGCGACCCGCTCGGTGGAGCTGTGGCTGATGTCGCGCTCGTGCCACAGCGGGATGCCCTCCATGACCGGCACGACCTGCGCCCGCACGACGCGGGCCAGGCCGGCGATGCGCTCGCTCGCGATCGGGTTCTTCTTGTGGGGCATCGCGCTCGAGCCCTTCTGGCCCTTGCCGAACGGCTCCGACAGCTCGCGGACCTCGGTGCGCTGACCGTGCCGCACCTCGAGCGCGAACGCCTCGCAGACGGTCGCGAGGACGGCCAGGGCGCTGACCCACTCGCTGATGCCGTCGCGCAGCACGACCTGGGTGGCGGCGGGCGCGGGGACCAGACCGAGACGGGCGGCGACGCGCTGCTCCACCGCCGGGTCGATGTTGCTGTAGGTGCCGACCGCGCCGCTGATCTTGGCGACGGCCACGGACGTGCGGGCCACGCGCAGCCGGTCGCGGCTGCGGGCCACGGCGAAGGCGAGGTCGGCCACGCGGTGGCCCCACGTGGTCGGCTCCGCGTGGATGCCGTGGGTGCGGCCGACGCGGACGCTGCCCCGGTGGGCGAGACCGAGCTCGCGCAGCGCACCCACCAGGGCGTCGCACTTGGCCAGCAGGAGGTCGGTGGCCTCGACGAGCTGCAGCGCCAGCGCCGTGTCGAGCAGGTCGCTGCTGGTCATGCCGAAGTGCACGTGGGCCGCGGCCTCCCGCGGCTCGGTGCGGTCGGCCCACGCCGACAGGAACGCGATCACGTCGTGCTGGGTGACCGCCTCGATCTCGGCCACCGCCTCCGGCGTCGGTGCCGGCGCGTTGCGCACCGGCTCGACGCTGGAGGCCGGGACCGTCCCGGCCTCGGCGTGCGCCTCCAGGACCATCACCTCGACCGAGCACCACAGCTCGTACTTGTGGGCCTCGCTCCAGACCCGCCCCATCTCGGGGAGGGTGTAGCGCTCGATCACGTGCGGGCTCCGATCGTCGGTCCGGCTTGGCGCCAGTCTCCCAGACGGTCAGACGAGGGCCCGCAGGTCGGCCGGTGTCACCCCGGCCAGCGTCGGCACGACCAGGCGCCGCGGGCCGGGTGCCAGGTGCACGCCCGCCACGCTCGGGACGGCGACGACGGCGCAGCCCGCGGCCTCACCGCTGGCCACGCCGGCCGGGGAGTCCTCCAGCACGACGCAGCGCGTCGCGTCGACGCCGAGCCGCGAGGCGGCCAGCAGGTAGGGGTCCGGGGCGGGTTTGCCCACCTCGACCTCGTCACCGGCCAGCGTGACGGAGAACGGACCGCCACCCGCGAGGACCGCGTCGACGAGCACGCGGTACGACGACGAGACGAGCGCCATCGGCACCCGCTCGTCGGCCAGGGCGGCGAGCAGCGACCCGACACCGGGCAGCAGCTGCAGGTCGTCGCGGGCGTACAGCTCCACCATGCGGGCCAGCAGCCCGTCCGCCGTCGCGGCCACGCGCTCCGGTGTCGCCGCGACGCCGTAGTGGGCGAGGATCAGCGGCACGGCGAGGTCGAGCCGCGTCCCGACGATCCGGGCCTTGATCTGCGCGTCCCAGGTGCCGCCGAGCGCGCGTGCCAGCTCCTGCTCGGCCAGCGTCCACAGCGGCTCGCTGTCGACCATCAGGCCGTCCATGTCCCACAGGACCGCGTCCATCTGCGCCTCGTGTGCCGTCGGAGCACGGCCGCACGGCCGCACGGCCGGAGGCTACCGACAGCCCCGGGCGCAGCGGCGGCGTGCGGCGGCTTCAGTCCGTCCGCTCGCCGGTCGAAGCGGGAGCGTCAGCTGCTGTGCTCCCTGTCCCCGGTGCCGCACGCGATGGAGACCCACCGATGACCACGACCACCCCGCTCCACGACGCCACCGGCCCGCTGGCAGGTGCCGTGCAGACCTGTCGGCCACCGGCCCTGCCGGCACCGGTCGCCCGGGCCGACGAGGTCCTCGCCCGGCACTGCGTCACGGAGGTGGGCGACCCCTCGGGTCCGGTGCTGCTGCTCGCGCACGGCTTCGGCGGAGGCCAGCAGGCCTGGCAGCGCCTCGTGCCGCACCTGCTCGACCACCGGGTCGTCCTGTTCGACCACCTCGGCTGCGGTCACACGCGCATCAGCGACTTCGACCACGACCGGCACGCCTCGCTCACCGGCTACGCCGACGACCTCCTGCAGGTCTGCGCGGCGCTGGACCTGCAGGAGGTGACGGTGGTGGGCCACTCCGTCAGCTCGATGATCGCCGTGCTGGCCGCAGCCGCGTCGCCGGAGCGCTTCCGGTCCCTGGTGCTGCTGGCGCCCTCGCCGCGCTACGTCGACGACCCGGCCACCGGGTACACCGGCGGCTTCTCCCTGGAGGACGTCCACGAGCTGCTGGCCTCGCTGGACAGCAACTACTACAGCTGGTCGGCCGCGATGGCCCCGGTCGTCATGGGTGTCCCCGAAGCCCCTCACCTGGGTGCCGAGCTGACGGAGAGCTTCCTGGGGACCCATCCCGATGCCGCCCGGACCTTCGCCCGGGCGATCTTCCTCAGCGACGTCCGCGCCGTCCTGCCGCTCGTGGAGCTGCCGAGCCTGGTGCTGCAGTGCCGTCACGACGCCCTGGCCCCGGAGTCCGTGGGTGAGGCGGTCACGGCCGCGATGCCGGCCGGACGGCTGGTCCGCCTCGACGCCACCGGTCACTGCCCGCACATCAGCGCTGCCGAGGAGACCGCGCGCGCGCTCCGGGAGCACCTGGGCGCCCTGGACACCGGCGGCGGTCGTCGGCACGCGCACGGACCGCTGAGGCAGGACACGGCATGAGCGGCCCACCGGGCGTCGTGGAGGTCGTGGACGTCGGTCCGCCGGGCGACGCTGGGCTCGGGTCCGCGCCGGTCGGGGCGTGGCAGTGGTGGGACCACGCGCCCTGCGCGCTCCTGGTGCTGGACGCGGAGGCGGCTGTCGTGCGCGAGGTCAACCAGACCTTCCTGGCCTGGAGCGGCCTGGAGCGCTCCGACGTCCTCGGCGCCGCGTTCTCCCGGCTGCTGCCGGTGGGGGACCGGATCCTGTGGAGCACGCACTGCCTGCCCAAGCTGGAGACGTCCGGCTGGGTCGCGGAGGTCTCCGTGCAGGTCCTCGGGGCAGGGCAGCAGCGCTGCGCGGCCTTCCTCACCGCTCGGCGCCTGCACGACGGCGAGCCGGACGCAGCGGACCCGCGTGCGCAGGTGCTCGTGGCGCTGTTCGGGGCCACCGAGCGGCGCCGCTACGAGGAGGACCTGCTCGAGGCCACGCGTCGCGCCGAGGCCTCCGAGGCGCAGCGGGCTCGCGCTGAGGAGGGTCTGCAGCACCTGGCCCACCACGACCCCGTCACCGGCCTGCTCAACCGCCGGGGACTGCAGCTGGCCATGGAGGCGGCGTTGGCGACCGCCGCGCGGGGGACGCCGCCGTCCGCGGCGGCCGGCGCCGGGCCGGTCGTGCTGTTCGTCGACCTCGACGGCTTCAAGGCGGTCAACGACAGCGTCGGGCACGCGGGCGGGGACGAGCTGCTCGTCACGATCGCCCACCGCATCCGGAACGTGGTGCGGCGCGAGGCCGTGGTGGCGCGCTTCGCCGGCGACGAGTTCGTCGTCGTGGACCACCTCTCGGTCCGCACCGACGTCGACGGGCTGTGCCGGCGCCTGCTGCAGGCCCTGGCCGAGCCGACGCTCGTGCGCGGCGTCGAGGTCGTGCTGACCGCGAGCATCGGCGTCGCCTTCGCGCAGGACGATCCGCCCGGCCCGGCCGACGACGCGTCCGCGGGCAGGGACGGCCTGCTGCACCGGGCCGACGCCGCGATGTACCACGTGAAGGGCAGCGGGCGCAGCGGCTGGTACGTGCACGACCCGACCACCGGTGATCGCGCAGCAGACCGCCTGCAGCTCCTGGAACAGCTGCGCCACGCCGCGCACACCGACGAGCTGCGACTGCACTACCAGCCGAGGGTGCGGCTGGCTGACGGCGCCACCACCGGCGTGGAGGCGCTGGTGCGCTGGCAGCACCCCACCCGCGGGCTGCTCGGTCCGGACGCCTTCATCGACGTCGCCGAGACCTCCGGCGTCATCCGCGACCTGGGCGCCTGGGTGCTGCGGACCGCGCTCGCCCAGACCGCGACGTGGAACGCCGCCGGTCGCCGGCTGCAGGTCAGCGTCAACATCTCGGCCCGTCAGCTGATCGACCCCGAGCTCCTCCACGTCGTCACCGCCGCGCTGGCCCTCTCCGGCGTGCCCGCGTCCCAGCTGGTCCTGGAGATCACCGAGACCTCGCTGATGGTCGACCCGCTCACTGCCACCAGCACGCTCGAGCGGCTGTGCGACCTGGGGGCCACGGTGGCGGTCGACGACTTCGGCACCGGCTACGCCAGCCTGAGCTACCTGCGCCGCTTCCCCGTGCGGGAGCTCAAGATCGACCGCTCCTTCGTCGCGACGATGACGCACCACGACGGCGACCGGGCCATCGTGGCCGGCTGCGTGCAGCTGGCACGGGCGCTCGGGCTCACCAGCGTCGCCGAGGGCGTGGAGACCGCCGAGCAGCGCGCAGCGCTGCTCGACATGGGCTGCGACCTGGCGCAGGGCTACCTGTTCAGCCGGCCGCTGCCGGCCGGGCAGCTGTTCCAGGGCGGCGCCGCCACGGCCGGCTGACGCCCGCCGGCGCGGTGCGCGCGAGCAGGCGGACGGTCGTCCGGGCGGTCAGCCCGGGGGACGGACCTCGCCGGCGACGGCGGCGCGGGCGATGTCGGTGCGCCAGTGGGCGCCCCGCAGCCGCACCGCGGCGACCCCGTCGTAGGCCCGCTCGCGCGCCGCGGCCAGGTCGGGGGCGACCGCCGTCACCGACAGGACGCGCCCGCCGGACGTCACCACCCGGTCGCCGTCCCGGCGGGTGCCGGCGTGCAGGACCTGGACGCCCTCGGGCAGTGCCCCCACCTCGACGGCGTCCCCCGTGGCGGGGGTGTCCGGGTAGTGCTCGGCCGCGACGACGACCGTCACCGCGGCGCCCGGGTGCCAGGCGAGGGGGCCCACGTCCGCGAGGGTCCCCGTCGCGCACGCCCGCAGCACACCCGCCAGCGGCG
>Ga0210040_10002170_pt1 | contig 28104 bp, 21 predicted proteins | sample CryGeyCG12114_NA_FD_185462 | JGI IMG/M metagenome (GOLD analysis project Ga0210040, IMG submission 185462) | Groundwater microbial communities from aquifer - Crystal Geyser CG19_WC_8/21/14_NA (SPAdes) (version 2) | ecosystem: Environmental > Aquatic > Deep subsurface > Groundwater | place: USA... | reverse complement strand
AACAACAAAAGGATGGCCGGCCATGGGGTCAGCTTATCGTCAATCGTACTGGCACCAATCAAGTATTACGGGTACTTAGTCCGAATCAAGGTTTGGTGACCAATTCAAATCTCTTCAGTGGTTACTACGATGGGTATGTCACTCAGGTGTTCCAGAGGCTCGCAGGCACAACCATTACTATCGATACACAAGCATCTTTTGGCGCCATCAGGTCTCAAGCGTCCGGAAATAGTCTGAACTTCAATGGCTCTGTTTTTGCCCGACCATCCACATCCGATATCTTCTCATGCAGTACCGGTCCCTTCGCGACTGGTAGCGACGCACAGAGGAATGCGATAATACCGCGTCTTGCAGCTGCGTTCAATCGATCAACCCTCTTAGTTGCCACGACGTTCCCGACTACCAGCAATCAATATTATCAGAATCCAACCACAAATCATTATTCACGAATCGTGCATCAAGCGAATCTTGATAGGAAGGGTTAGTGTGCTTGGGTTTTATGACATAAACTAACGACAATAGGATATGCGTTCCCGTATGATGACGTTCAGCCCACCAACGGCGCTGATCAGTCTGGCGAAGTACATGCAGGCGACCCGACATTGTTTACGGTAACAGTTGGAGGCAACAACGCGTACGTCTAAGATTCGTCCTGTCAAGTACATCGAAGATTTCCGGTAAGTTTGATCTAGATACACATAGAAGCGCGAACGGCACATCAGGGTACCCTCTTCATACACCATGGCTTGAGCAATGAGGGATAGGCGGGAATTAGAACTCTTCCGTACACAGTAGTCTCTAAGTTCAGCTCAGATATCATCCTCCAGTCTAGGCCTTAGCGTTCCTGCAACAGCAGCCATGCTGTTGACGAGCTTTCCTTGCCTGCTCAATTCAGGCGAGTGAGGATTGACGTCTACTGCTCATGCTGCGGTACAGTCTCAACTCCACTGTCAGCCCATAAATGGCTTGGTGCAAGGCCGGTTTGCGTTCCGGCCAGACCAATCACAGAACAGGAAATCCTCGACCTGAATTCCGGCCAGACCAATAGGACGACTTCTTTCATCTAACAGCTTCGAAGCTATATCAAGTCACCTGGCCTATTGTCCCACACTGTGCGCAAAACCTCACTCAACGGTTGGCTTCTCCTTCCAACGCGGCCGCAGACTACACTGAAGCCGCCCAAACTACGAGGCGATCTTGCGGAGCCATGTATGAGGGAGCTTAGTTGTCGGAAATAGCGGTATGCCTGAAAGTTGGCGGATCATGCATTAATGTCGCCCGAGCAGGCTGCCGCATGCCTACAACATCTTCTACCACTAGGCGCACATCAAACGAAAGCCGAACAAAGATGCCAGGTTACTCCAGTTGTCGTGCAACACAAGAAGGGCTCATAGGCTAGCAGTATGGTCGAACAATGAGGAATGGGCTTCTTCTACCCGAGTTCGTCATTGGCCGGAATTGAAACCGGCCTCATGCTACATAAGGCGACCGCTGCTCTCGAGATGCAGATTCGATCCTTAGCTGCTTCCACTGCACGCTTCCTAGAGTCCTTCTGACTTAATATTGCCTCGCTCCGTATCATCTCCCAATTTTACTAACTCTACCCACGTCCATTCAAGGCCCGCGTCTGCCCTACCAAACATGGCACCCTACCTTGGCCATGACAGCCCCGTCGGCTCCAACAACGACGTACCTCCTCTGCCAGCTTTCATCAAGGCTTTTCCTCATTTCTACGAAGATCCAGAGTCGCTACCAAACAGTACCGACCCGTTCACCGTCAATGCAACAACAGGTTTCCTCCCCACCAAGCTCCCCATCGTGGACCTTCCTGATGTCTTTAAGCCACTCCAAAAGATCGTCGAGGACATGCCGGTCATCAAGCTGGATGGTTCGCCAGGCCTGTTGGCCTCGTATGAGCTCGGTCCGTTCATCGACACTGGTACTTCCCTTTCGGACTTGACGGACGAGATTGACAAGCTTATCGTCCCCAGTACAGACAAGCATGATCTTCATCTTGTGACAGCACTCTTCAGAGATTACAGCTTCTTGGCGTCCTCATACCTCCTTGAACCATGTTGGAAGACATGGAATGATCGACGGGCTGTTACCAAGACTAAACAGCCCACGGCCGCCGACTGCCCGCACGTCATTCAAGACTCACCAGAGTACGGGTATGGCCGATCCACACTTCCAGCATGTATTGCCCGACCACTCGTCAAGCTTGCTGATATCCTCTCTATCCCACCTTTCATGTCGTACGCCGCCTCGTACGCTCTGTACAACTACTACCTCCAGGACGCCACTAAAGGCCTCGACGACTATTCCAACCTCCGTCTCGTCCGCGCCTTTGAGCGTGGCCTCGATCCAACATCCTCTGAAGCTGGCTTCATTCTGACCCACATCCACATGGTCGCGCTCACCGGCCCTCTCGTCAAAGGCGTCGTCGAAGTTCTCGAGTCCATCGAGATCATCCGAAAATCATCCTCCCCAAACGAATCGACGGTGCAATCACCACGTATCAAAGACGCTTTACACCTCGTACTCTCTACCATGGAGCGCATCGAATGCAACATGGAGCGAATGTGGGCGAACTCCGTCCCGAAAGACTACCCAACCTACCGTACCTTCATCTTCGGCATAACGAACCAACCACTCTTCCCCAACGGCGTGATCTACGAAGGCTGCTTCGACAATACGCCACAGAACTTTCGGGGCGAAAGCGGTGCAAACGATAGTATCATCCCGCTCCTCGACAATATGTGCCAAGTCCCCATGCCCAAGAATCCGCTTACTACCATCTTGAGAGAATTCAGGGGCTACAGACCAGAAAGTCAGCGGAGCGTCCTTACTTGGACCGAGAGCAAGGCGACTGAGCTTGATACACGCGAGTGGTTCATGAATGCGATACCCGAGATCGCGGTGTTGTATCTGAGAGTGCTCAATCATATCCGCTCTTTCAGATGGCGCCACTGGATGTTCGTCAGGGAGTATATCATCAAGCGGAGCAAGTATCCTGTTGCGACGGGTGGAAGTCCTATTGTTACTTGGTTGCCTAATCAGCTTGCTGCTGTGATGGGTCTTATGGAGAATGTGTATCGGGATTCTGGGTTGCAGGCACTTGTTGCGGAGGGCCAGTTTCATGGGGGAGGAGAGATGGGTGGTCTGAGTGTTGGGGATAGGAAAGTGGTGGTGGGAATCATGGATGTTGTCGGAGAGCAGAAGGGCAAGCTTGAGAAGGAGGTGGAGAAGTACTGCGAGGAAAGAGGTGTCTGAGGTGGCGCGCGAACGATCACGGTTGCAGTTCTCTGGATCTACCGTGGCTGTTTGCTTGCGCCTGCTTGGGGTACATGATAGCACGGTGTAGCTGAGAGCACGTAAGCTTTCCTGAAGATATCTGAATTGATTTGTCCTTGGTGGATGCATAAATACTGAAGTCGTGTGGGGCGCCCACTAGGAGCCCAGCTTGTCTTTAACCTCTATCGCACAATATCGGTGAACGCTGCATAGCTCGGTGGCACGCCATGTGTGGCACAAACCATGAATCGCACCGCGCGTCTATCTGCATGCCACGCTGTAGCCAGCTGAAGATTGTATACCGTGTCCTAGGGGTGGTCGGATCACAGGGCGTGCTAGCGCCGAGGATGATTAAGTCAGAGTCGAGTGCTCCCATCAAGCGGATTGGACTCTACGGATATGGTCCGTGCACCAGGCAACGGAGCGGTCAGTTCTAGTTTGTGGCGCCGTGGGAAGGCACGATCAGGCAGCAAATGCAAGGGTTACAATAGCGCCATGTGGTTGGACGATTGTGGCAAAGGGCGCAGAGCTTTGACGCGTACTCGTATCTACTAAGCACGGGAATCTGCTTCGCTGTCTTCTTCATTCATGTATTTTCTATATCGACCTTCTAGTGCCAGCTCACGCAGGCTTCAACACATAAGCCATGTCGAACTTGTCATCCCCAATCTTCCTGCAACATTGTGAATGTACTGGATGTCTGCGATAGCAATGACATCGCTCAGAACATCACAGTCAAAGCTTTCCTCCAAGCAGGAAATTTGGCATACTTCGCTCGGTAAGCGTTGATCGCCTCCCAATCATGCTCACGTCTACCGGTGTCGATATCGATTTGAGAAATTTTGACGGGACCTTTTCGCTTCCAGAGCCACCCAACGGCGTAGAAGACGAGCACGACTGGAAGGGCAAGGTATGACTTGAAGAAGCCGTCCGCAGTGTTCAGACCGCCGCCTACGGGAGCAATGGCGGTGAAGAACTGAGCCGCAAGAGCGATGAAGATGAGGACGAGAGCAAGATATGAGCCCCACACGCCGCCAATTGCCCTGAATGGAATCTCGTCAAGACTTCGACCGTTGTACGCCCAAGCTTTTCGGAACCGGATATGCGCATAGGAGATGGAGCCCCAGGTAAAGAGAGCTGCAAGGCCGGACAGCGCTAGAAGCCAGTCGAACACAAGACCGCCAGATGAGGCCAAGGTGATGTAGGCGAGACCGCCAAAAGCCAGAATGATGGCGACGGACCAAAGTGGTCTTCCAGATCGGTCGATGTAGGTGAATATTTTCGGTGCGTAGCCTTGTTGAGCGAGAGCAGTCAAGGTTCGAGAACCGCCAAAAACGCAGGAGACACCGATGGAGATGACGGATACCAAGATAACAACGTTCATGAAGCTGTCGAAGCCAACGAGTCCAGCGTCTTTACCAGCGAGTACGAACGGTGAGGTACCATCAGCGTACGGGTTTTCGGCGTTGAGGAGTCGCTCATCGGTCGAGCTGATAAGGAGGCCAACTAAGGTGAGTCCAAGGATGTAGAAGAGGGTGATACGCCAGAAGACCTGCTTGATGGCACCTGGAAGAGCCTGGCTCGGGTTCCTAGCCTCGGCAGCGGCAAGACCAACAAGCTCAGTGCCAGAGAAAGAAAAGGCAGCTGTGACGAATACACCACAGAAACCTCGAAAACCGTTTTGGAAGGCGCCTGGATTGTACCATAACCGAGCGCCCCAGTATTCGTCGTAGATACCACTCGACGGTCCACCACCACAAATAAGGATGACGGCAACGACCATGAAGATGACAGTAGCGAGAAGCTTGAACGACGATGCCCAGAACTCTTCCTCAGCGTAGCCGAGAGTACCGAAGATGTTGACGAAAATGATGAAGATCCAGAATATCGTTATCCATACTGCGACGCTTATGTCTTTATTCCAATAGGATACCGTAAAAGAGACGACCGTAAGTTCGAGCGGCAAGACGATGGCCCACTGCAAAACCTGCAGAGTGTTAGCATGATACGCAGACGTCTGGGGTGTGTTGGGGACCTTACGTAATTCCAACCCATGGCAAAACCCCAAGAAGGATCGATGAATCGGATGGAGTATGTGTAGAAGCCACCGGAGACAGGATACATGACAGCTAGCTCACCAAGGGCGTAAACGACGTTGAAGATCATCACACCGATAATGGAGAAGCAGATGAGAAGCGAAGCCGGGCCGCCTGAGGTCAACGCAGATCCTGAACCGACGAAGAAACCAGCACCGATGGAACCACCGATAGCGATCATGTTGAGATGACGGCTCTTCATAGAGCGATCGAGCTCAGACAGACCGGCTACACCGTCTGGTCCTGCACCATGTTAGGGACGGGATATAGTCGCCAACTGGACGCACTTACTTTTCTGGAAAGATCTCATGTTCAATCCATTTCTGGTCATGAAATCATTCTCGCGAACATCGACATCATGGATATCGCTGCCACCGACAGACGCTCTCTTGGTGTTGGGGAATTGTTCTGGGTTGCCATCGAAGGGCATCTTTTCCAAGTTGGTCGCCATATTGAAGGTTGTGGCGCAACAAGCGACGAGGTCGACGAAGTGGAAAGAGAGTGCGCGACCGCAGCGCAAGCTTGCAGGTCAAAAGATAATTAGGATCCAAGGTATCTAACAATATGTTGTCGATCCTCAAGCGCACTGGGGAGACAAGGAAGAGGCCAAAGGTGAGATGCGACGCGGTGACAGTTCTAAATACCACGTTGCTACCATGACGTGCGGAGCCCACGAACGAATTAACACCCATGAACTTTCACTATCGCACAGATCTTGCAGCGCCCATTTGGCTCGGTTCAAAGTGGGGAAGTCATTTGATAAGACGGACGTAGCTTTGGGTGGGAACCAATGAGGGAGGGACGTACATGTCCATTCTATCTAGAAGTCACCGCCAAGGCACACGAGGGCTGGCGAAGGCTACGCTTACTATTGCAGGCTGGTCTGGCGGCATGATCCCTGATGCTAGATTTCAGGCCCATCAGACGATATGCACGGCGACCTTCCTGTTCTTTGCTAGCTGTAGCGACATGGCGGTTGCTAACGGCAAGCAAGTAATGAGTAGAAACCTTTTGGTCTCGTAGTACCTGAGGCGCAGAATCGGCAGGACCGGATCGCTATCGTTCCTCGCCACCGTTGACCTTCTCCCAACCCTCCCAGGTCAATTTCTGAGTGGCTGTCATCGCCATTATCAAAACAAAAGTTAAATGAGTGGCGAGTGCGCTTATCAGTTCTGGGACAAGGTAGCATCAGAACACAGTCCGGTGGTTCAGTTCGGGCCAAGCCCGCTTTGCACCGTCTATCTGCGCTTTACTCCGACCAATTGTTGGCTAGCTTCGGGGCTCGCGGTGAAAGACGGGGGAAGGGTCAAAGCAGCACGCGACATGCAGGCGAATAAGCGTTTCGTGTTTTCCTTTTTCGAAGCCAAGGCAAGGTAGAAAGATTGTGAGTAACCAGAACTTTACTCGATTCGTGCTTACACCTTTATAGTTGGACGAGGGGTGCGTGGTAGTGCTATGCTATCCGTTTGAAGGCCACGCGATTGGATGTGAGACCATGATCCTTCAATCGCTCGCGCGTCTCGTTCTCACAGTTTGGACGAGCAACACCTGCCACCTCTAAATTGCTCGTGATAGTCGAATGCGACTGCGGGGTACTTTAGCCTGCCACCGCTCTATCCACTATTAGCAATCGACATGGCCCTACGCATGAACCGCTCTTTGCAGCTTCTGATCGCTCGGGATGCAGACGCTCCGGCACGAGGGGTCCCTGAGATGAAGTGAACGCGCCAAGAAGGCTAGCAGATGGTCGTGTCACCTTGCACCAGCACGAGGGCCTGATGCAGGTTCCCGCTACTCTTGGCAGTGGAAGACATCTTTAGTCATTAATGCTTTAAGTCCTCCCTTAATTTGTCTCTTTTGAGTTACTTCTCCGAGCTGAGGAAGCTAGCAACAGCAAGTGGGAAGATCAAGAAGCAGTCGATAGGTCAAGTATGGTATTTCAACACGATCTTGGAACATGCTAGGAAAGCACATTGCTCGAGTCAAAACATACTCGATGGACGTTAAGTGTCGTGTGTCCCACGCCTGAACCGGATCTGATACTGTGCTGAACGCATGATCATGCTTGCGATTGCATTGCGACTTACGCGTTCGAAGGTAAAGGTTGGCCGAAAAGCAAACAATGACATGGAAAGTTATCGTCACAGATACTTCACTGGTCCCCAGACGACAATGCAGAATCTGAACCCTATAACCTAACTACTCTGCGTATTTCCACTTGAAGGACTCACTCCTCGGCCTCTTTGTACAAAAGATATTACGCAGGATGTCTGACGCTCGAGAAGACCTCCTCCTGCTCCTAGCAGCCGTCAAATCGTTCAACGAAAAGGTCAAATGGGACTCCGTTGTGCCTGAACTCGGTCTCTCAAGAACTTCAGCGGTGCCCGCAAACCATCTAGCGTAAGTGATAGCGACGTCTTCGATCACATATTCTGCGACCATTGTCTGTCCTTGCATCGTACTCCGTGTCCCTTCAACCAGAGATATCCATCCTTTGGCATTCTAAGAAACACCTAGCCCTTTCGAGTCAGCACAACAAAATGTCGGGCACACAGGAAGACACCCTCCTCCTCATAGCAGCTATCCGATCATGCGATGTGAAGATCAATTGGGACACGGTCGTGCCTGAACTTGGCCTGTCAGGAACCTCAACCCTGCCAGCAAAACACGCAGCGTAAGTGAAGGAAACATGACCCACTAAATCTTCTGCACGAATCATTCGTGTTCCCTCATCGTCGTCTTCTTCCCGTCAACCAGACTCCCTTGGACTTCCCCTAGCCCACCACGAAGAATACAACATTCCCCTGGCAAGCACGGCGCACCATGTCAGAAAAGTCCTACGCAGTAGAAGATGTCCATCTGCTCCTCGCAGCCTTCCGATCGAACAACGTCACAATCGATTGGAAAGAAGTCGTGCACGAGATGGGAATCATGGGGAGCCCATCGGTGCCTGCAAGTTGGGTGGCGTAAGTGACAGACAGACCCTTAGCCTGGTCTTTCAAGTCGTACTCACTCCCACCTGCACATATGCACAACTTTTCTCCAAGTCCCGCACAAGAACCACCTTCATCTTCCGCCTCCCACTCCCACAGTCAGTCTCCCAGCACACATTGTTTCCCACAGTACATCCTCCACACCCACCCACCATGCCTCCCAAAATCGACAAATCTGAAAACGAAGACCACCTCTTCCTCCTCTCCTGCCTCCACAACGCCGACACCCCCGATTGGCAAGACGTCGCGACCCTCAACGGCATAGCTGATTCCGCCTCCCTGCCCGCTAAGAAATCCGCGTCAGTCAGCTCCCCTCTCGGCTTATGCGCACTTGCAAACAACATACTAACTCATTCCTAGACAACGCAAATTCAAACGCATCGTCGACGCAAGCGGCAAATACAAGCTCGAGAACGGCAAGGTCGTGCTCAAGGATGGTGACAGTCTGACTTCGACTTCGACCCCGAGCACACCAACATCGACACCGACACCTACAACACCAGTCAGTGGGAAGAAGAGGGGTCGGAAAGCTGCTGCTGCAGCAGGTGCAAGCTCTAACAAGAAAGCGAAGAAAGTCGATGATGCCGATAGTGGAGAAGGTGTGAGGAAGGAGGGGTACGGCGATGGTGGGGATGAGGCTGAGGCTGAGGCTGGCGAGGACGCTGTCTAGGGGCGAGTGTGATACTTGATGGTGTCAGTGAGGTCGAGGATGGAGATCCATCGCTTACAGGGTCGAATCCTGCTTCGCTTTGGTATGTGAGAGAGAGAGAAAGAGCCGACATCGAAGGATCAAGACGCAACACCGGTATACGACAGAGCAGATACGCGGACGGCGAATACTTGGCTTGCAAAGAGTGCGTCTATTGGGGCTCAGAACAAAATACACTGTAGGGCTGATAGGACATGGCTGAGGCGCAATGAGATACGGTTGACATTCGGGTTTGGTACTACGCCAGTCTTCAGCTGCCTAGCTATTGACCTCAATCCGTCTTCTAACGATGTTTCTCGCGTCAGCCTCAGACAGGACAGATATACCCATTGACTCGAGCGCCTTGCGAGCAGAAGCATTGTCCGCAAAGATCGCCTTCTCAGCTTGCCAAAGACCCCAGGCATCTTCGTCGGCGGGCGTCTCTGCATCTAGAGTGCCGTTATCTGTGTCTCCTTCCTCGTCGAAGCCCCAGTCGTCGCCGTCGGCAGTATTGGGGCCGCTGGCAGTTTTCTTTGAAGCCCTGATCGGCAACGACAATAACGTCACCGCGTCGTTGAGCCGTACGAAATGCCGGGAGGCCTCGCCGGGCATCTTGATGCTGTGATCGATCGTAGTACAGATGGCGATGACGTCTCGCTTCAACTGCTTGGCACCTGCCGCCGAGAAGTTGTATCTCATCAGTAAGCGGTCATAGACCTCTTCCTGAACTGTGTAGCAGATCTGCCTGGCAACTCTTCGAAGTGGTCCTGGCGCCAAAACCTGGGCCAGAAATTCGAACAAGGGCGTCATTGCCTGATTGAAACTATCGAGGGCGGAAGAAGGTGGCATCTGTGTGATATCCGAGGATATGGTGGAAAGAGACGCCCAGACAGATACACTCTGAAGCGGTCGGAGCGCATTCCGTGCATTGATCTGTAACAGCCGGACTGTTTCGGACTCGCTGAGTTCCCTAAGGCGACGGTAAGCTGTTGTTGTCTCGTCAAACAGAGCACCTCCATCACTTTCAAGTATCTCGTCCGCATTCCTGATTGTGGTTGAGGTTTTGGATGCCACTTCTTCAACACTAAGATCTCGGCCGACAGTAGCGTTGATCCCTGTATTGGTCGAAGCTCGATCCTGCAGCTCTTCCCACATTTCCAAAAAGAAGACGTCGTCACTCCAGTCTGACATCTTTCGTTCCAAGTACTCAGCACTCCCAAATATCTTTAGCAGCGTGCCAAGTCCTTCAAGACCAAGAGCTTGCCCTGCCGCTTGTCCCGAGATGAGGCGACCAGCAGTATGGGCGCTAGAGCGATAGACTTGGAAGTGCTCATTGAGCAACATGTGGTAACGGTCGAAGATGGCGATCTGAACGTCAATGAGAAATCTCATCTTCTGGCTGAATGAAGACAGGTTGCGGTAGCGATCTGTGATGGTTTCCAGCAGATCATTGACCCGAATTGCACCGTTGGTAGGTTTGGTGCGACCTGCTTCGACGCCATCATAATCGATATCTCTACTTTCCTGACTGTCTACAATCTTCTGATACCGTGACACGGCGAAGTCCTTTTCTAGCTTGAGCCATGGCTCAAAGTAGCCATGCTTGCTCAACATGTCCCAGGTCAGACCCTTCCAGTCGCTCAATGGGCCGGGAAAGGGTGAGTACGCCCAGGAATGTTGCAATTCGGTGTCGAATAGCATCATCTCTCGAACGAAATGAGACATGAGCTGTGGTTGAGAAGTCAAGTGCGGCAGTACTGACACACACTTGGCAGATACCATAGGTAGTAATGCTGTGATGAAAGCTGAGGTGGCGTCGGTGTACACAAGGTCTAGGCGATCATCTTCTCGAATTCGTGCATCGAGGACAGGTTGGAGGTAGTCCGACATGAAAGCACTGTACTGGGACAGTAAGTCGAGTGTATGTCTGAAGAAGTACTCTGGCTTGTCGAGTCGATTGGTCGGCCTGTCGCCATAGAAATGGTACCTGAAGCGCTGTGCCAGAGGCTGGACCATAACGACGAGTGGCAGTAGGATTGCTGGCTCCTGAGCTGTGTGGGCAAGTACACCGTTGTTGTGTACCAACAGGCTTGGCTCTTGCAATTCCAGCAGCAGCGTTGTGTACTGTGACCAGTCTTCGAATGGCTTTCCAAGAAGCTGCAGACCATCCTTTGGCCACTTTATGTTCTCCAGCGTCTTGCGCAGCTTGGTCTCTAAATCATTCTTGATGTGTTCAAAAAGGGATTTGCTAGCGTTGGATATCTGGTCGAGCAAATGGGGAGCAGCTCCCTCAGCGGCAGGCTGTGAAGCGTCCAAGCCCTGTGCAAGATTTTGCACGGCTTGATATGCCCGCACTGCTTTTCTGGGATTATCTGTGAGCTGTCTTCGTGCCTGCTCATCCAACTGTTCCGCTTGCTGTACTGTCCTCACATAGTGTTCAGCAATTTCTACTCTCCGTAACCTTTGCATTGGCTCTTCAAATCTTGCGATGGCCTCGTCACTGACTTCAGATGCTGTCAGGGTTTGAAGCCTGCGAGCTATATCAGCCTGGTCCGCCTCATGCTTGGTTGCTCGTTCTCTGAGCGCCGCGGATTCCTTCTCGAATTCTGCTTCCGCCTCTTCGTGGTCTCCCCTTGCATCAACGAGCTGTTTGCGTAGAAGTTGTTGCTGTTCATGGACCTTGGCCAGCAGACTATCTATATTTTCGAGATCCGAGATACTTTGGAACTTGTCGTTGAGGTAGTCCTCTACCCGACCTCGCGATTCAGCTGTTAACCCGTTCATTGTTCCTGCCATGGTCACTTTCAATAACGCATGTCTCCCCTAGTGAGTGGTCAGAGCAAGTTGGCTAAAGCGAAGTGGCATGTTCGCTCATTGTGGAGCACATGATTGTTGGCGGTCTTCACGCGTAAAGTGTTTCTTCGACACGCGACAATGACATCAACTCATACTACCAGCCATCAGATTAAAATGTCTTAACCTACAATGGATGTTACATAATTCTATGGCAGCTGGCTTCGGCCATGGTGCCGTCGCCCCTACTCAACCAACATGGAAAGCCCATCGAAAAGACGGAAGAAGAATGACTCGAAACCGGCGCCCATACCTTCGCGTACTCTCGACTCCTTCTTCGGCAAGAACAACACTCAGCCTGCCAACAATGGATCAGTCAGAGCTGCAACAGCGGAGGGGACTGAATCTATGGGAAAGGAGCAGTCGCTGACAGACGAAGAATTTGCAAGGAAACTGCAAGCCGAGTGGCAGGAACAGGATAGGAAAGCGCAATCGAGATCAGAAGAGCCCGAAGTTGCGAGCGCCGAAACAGGGACGCCAGAAAACGCTCACGATACGATAGAGGACGTCGCAGCTTTTGCAGCAGCCGCGCATACACCCCAAAATGCGCAGGAGAAGCCAAACGCAGGCAAGAAGGATGTGCTAGGGTTACAATCAACAGCTTCAGAAGAGGACACTATCACCCAGAGCATTCCATTCGATCAGAGCCCATTCACCTTTCATCCTGCTGATTATCTCTCAGGCCTCAAGAAGCATTGGGCTGCTGAAGGGGGTGATGCTTCGTATGCCTTGCTAACACGATGCTTCATCCTCATCAATTCCACAACTAGTCGCATTAAAACTGTGGACACCTTGGTCAACTGCTTGCGCCTGTTGATAGAGGGTGACCCCGAAAGTCTGCTTCCTGCTGTCTGGTTGGCCACCAACTCCATATCTCCAGCTTACATTTCACTGGAACTCGGCCTTGGCGGCTCAGCCATATCGAAGGCACTCAAGAAGGTGTGTATGCTGGACAACAAGGGCCTGAAGAGCCTTTATGACAAATATGGCGATGCAGGAGACGTAGCATTCGAAGCCAAGAAAAGACAGAGCTTTACACTTCGAAAACCTAAACCACTGTCCATCAAAAGTGTTTATCAACTACTGGTCAAGATAGCAAATAGCAAAGGCACAGGGAGTGTCGAACAGAAACAGCGTTTTGTTGAGAGGCTGGTCCAAGATGCTCGAGGTGCAGAGGAAAGCAGATACATCGTCAGAACCTTGGTCCAGCATCTTCGCATCGGCGCCGTCAAAACCACCATGCTCATTGCACTTGCGAGGGCTTTTCTGCTTGCTCGCCCTCCAGGAGCTGACTATCCTGTAAAACCCTTCACAGAGCTAAGCAAGCTCAAGAAGGAAGATCTAGCCCCGGTCTGGGCAAAGGCCGAGGAAACTGTCAAAACCTGCTTCGCTCGAAGGCCAAACTATAACGATTTGGTACCCGCCCTTCTTGACATCGGCGTGTGCGATGAACTCTTGCTAAGATGCGACCTCACCTTGCACGTACCGCTGAGACCCATGTTGGGCAGCATCACTAGAGATCTGGGCGAGATGCTCACAAAGCTGCAAGGCCGAGACTTTAGCTGCGAGTACAAATATGACGGTCAACGAGCTCAAGTACACTGCGATGAAAATGGCAAAGTTTCGATATTCTCAAGACATCTAGAAGTTATGACCGACAAATATCCCGACCTCGTGGCATTGGTACCTGATATACGTGGTGACGGTGTGTCCAGTTTCATTCTCGAAGGCGAAGTCGTTGCGGTCGACCAGGAAAATGGTGACCTCAAAACGTTCCAGACCCTAACCAATCGAGCACGCAAAGATGTTGACATCGGCGCGATCCAAGTCAACGTATGCCTCTTTGCCTTTGATCTAATGTATCTCAATGGGGAGCCACTGCTTAACAGGCCATTCAGAGAAAGAAGAGGGCTGCTTAGAAGCATGTTCCAAGAGAAGCAATATCGTTTCACGTGGGTGAAAAGTATTGATGCTACGTCACAGGACGCTGAGACCGTTCAAGAATTTCTGAAATCGGCAATTGACGTGAAATGCGAAGGGATTATGGTGAAAGTGCTTGACAATTTGCCGAATCCGGACTTGATCACAGATGATATGGAAGGCTCGGAAACTCTCAAGGAAGAACTCAAAGCACCTACCACTCCTTCGAAGAAAAGCAACAAGAGAAAGACACAGGACGAGAAGGACGACGAGAAGAAGTCAGGTGCCAGACGCAAAGCCCTGCTCTCCACATATGAACCCGATAAGCGTCTGGATTCATGGTTGAAGGTTAAGAAGGACTATGATTCGACTATCTTCGACACGATCGATCTCATCCCAGTTGCAGGCTGGCATGGCCAAGGACGAAAGGCTGCCTGGTGGTCGCCGATCCTCCTAGCATGTCGCAACCCCGACACAGGCTCGCTCGAAGTCGTCACTAAGTGCATCAGTGGCTTCACAGACAAGTTCTACAAAGAGAACAAGGAGAAGTACTCGGAGGATGGAGAGAACACCACAAAATCCAAGCCAAGTTATATTGAGTACACCGCCGGGCATCCTGCCGTCTGGTTTGAGCCACAAGAAGTTTGGGAGATGGCCTTCGCAGATATCACGCTCAGTCCAGTATACACAGCTGCGATCGGTTTGGTGAATGAGGATCGCGGTCTCAGCATGCGGTTCCCAAGATTCCTGAAAGTGCGCGAGGACAAAAGTATTGAGGAGGCAAGCACGAATGACTTTCTGGCCAATTTGTATCGGAAGCAGGAACAGAAGCTGAAGCTGGAAGGCAATTCTGGCATTGATGTCGCCAATGGAGCTGATGCAGATGAAGAGGAGTTTGGCTGAACATCATGGTTTGGCCGGAAGCAGATCTGCACGAGACATGCCCAGCAGACGGACCAGGTTTTGCGGAGGTCTCCTGGTTCGTTGGAGAATGCTGTATCAACAGTTACATTGACCTCCTTAGTGCGGTTAGGCAATTGAAGCACTTCTCCGACAATCAAGGCATATTACGTAGTTCTGTTAATCTTGTACAAATACACACTAACCACTGTCTGAGCAATTGAGAGCATTAACTACAAGTCTTGAGTCGTGTCAACAGCGAGTTCTAGACGACCTAGTATTCAGCGCCATCTCAACGAGGAGCAGCATCGTCCCATCAACGACGACAGGCACCCAAATCATCGACAACCACCACCACCACCCATCACCATAAGCCCATCCATCCACCATGCCCGACTCACCCTTCTCATCGCTCCTCTCCCAGCACCTCCCCGACCTCCACCCCTACGAAGAACTCTACAAACACTTCCACCGCAACCCCGAAATCAGCACTCTCGAAACCGAAACCAGCGCCCGCATAACCTCAGAGCTCCAAAAGCTCAACTCGCAACACAACTCGCCCATCGAGATCAAAACCAACATCGGCCGCACGGGCCAAATCGGCATCCACCGCAACGGCGCCGGCCCCACAATCCTGCTCCGCGCCGACATCGACGGCCTCCCGATCCTCGAAAAGACGGGTCTGCCCTACGCCTCGCGCAAACGCATGCTGGACACGCACCTCGACAACACCGAGAAGCCGACGATGCACGCCTGCGGCCACGACTTCCACATCACGTGCATGCTCGCCGCGATCGAGACGCTGCTGGGCTGCGCACAGTCCTGGTCCGGCACGCTGATCTACCTGTTCCAGCCGGCGGAGGAGCGCGGCGCCGGCGCGCGCATGATGCTCGATGACGGCCTGTACACGACGCACGGCTGTCCCGAGCCAGACGTGTGTCTGGGCCAGCACGTGTTCCCGTTCAAGGCGGGCCACGTGTATAGTTGTGCGGGGCCGACGATGTCCGCGGCGGACAGCTACCGGATCACGATCTACGGCAAGGGCGGGCATGGGAGCATGCCGCATCGCTGTGTCGATCCTGTCGTCATCGCGAGCCATATTGTGGTCAGGCTGCAGACGCTGGTGTCGCGGGAGGTTCCGCCCGATGAGACGGCGGTCGTCACGGTGGGCAGTCTGCGGGCCGGGGAGACGGTGAATGTCATTGCTGATGAGGCGGTGTTGCAGGTTAATATTCGGAGTGTGTCGGAGTACTGGCGGAAGGTCTTGCTTGATGGACTGAAACGCACAGTGAACGCGGAGTGTGAGGCTGGCCGGGCGGTGAAGGAGGTAAAGTTTGAGAAGTTGAATGAGTTTCCACTTTGCTACAATGATGAGGCGGTGACGAGGAAGGTGGAGGAGAGTTTTACGGGGTATTTTGGGGAGCGCCATGATCCGACTATGAAGCCTGTGTTGGGGAGTGAGGATTTTGGGTGGCTGGGGAGCGATATTGGGAAGCCGTATATGTTTTGGTTCTTTGGTGGGTTTGATCCGGATGAGCATGATCAGCGTGTGAAAGATGGCACGACAAATGAAATTCCGGTCAATCATAGCCCTTTCTTTGCGCCGGTGATTCAGCCTACGCTGAAGACGGGTGTGGAGGCTATGGCTGTGGCAGCGTTGACGTTTGTTGGGAAGAAGTAAGGTTCTATATGTGTTAAGAGGATGTGGTACAAATCAACCCCATTCTCTGGCATCATGCACGCTGTTTGCACCCGTGAACCAGAACGGCAGCATCCATGTCTCAAAGATTGGTACTGAAGTCGTACAAGACAAGAGATCTTGATCTTCCTGTATTCAAAGCGCTTCCACACTCATCGATCGTTGATAAGGCCCATAGAGATCAAATCTGCCATTACTGCATCCTCGACCGAGGTATCGATACCTCCAGTGAAATCAAACGACGACCTCAAGACATCCAAACATTCTACACCCACATCCTTCGGAACCAACACTTGGATGGCAACTTGTATCTTGTGATTGGCAAGCTTGGGATGAAGCGCCGCCACATCTATCCTCTTCCAGTCGCCCCAGTAAGTGGAGTAACATTCTTCTAGAACGATAGTAGTCAGGTTGGGAAAGCAACCGGCTGATGATTGCTCAAGAATATCATAAAGCCATGCAAGTTGGGTAGGGTCATTGAAACGACTTGCCACTTCGGGCTTCCAGTACTTTACGAAGTATTCCGCGAAGTCCACAAGTCCAGCATCTACCCAACGGTCGAACATTGTCTGGAGCGATGCGAAGATACCCTGGTGACCTTCAAAATTGATGTGTAGCTCTTCCAGGTGAGGGGGCAGAAGCTCCCATATCTTGCGGTGCTGCTGGTGATATGTGACAGCAGCTGACCGGTAGGGACCGAAGAAAAGGTAACTCGAGGCCTTGAGATAATGTAGTCTTTCAAAGGACGAGAGGTCAAGATAGGAGTTATCATGTTCGACAGGATTAACAAAGGTCCATTCGCGGTTATACTCGTGATGCCTCAGACTGGTTATTGAGAACTCCTCCAGCGTGCGTGCAGCATGGTTCAAACACCTTCCAATTTCATGAGGGCTGAATTTATGGTCGAAGTCAGGTATTGCAGAAGATGCAAATTCCACCCACTCTGGCTCCTGAGTTACTCCTGGACCGGGTAAGGAGATGTGGAGTGCTTCGATATGCTTGGCGCGTGGCAGCACAAGTTTGAGATAGTCGATATGTGTCATTGGTGCCGTTGACTCCAGACAACGTAGATTCAACGGCGTGCTTCGAAAATGAGTTTCTGGGGTTTCCAGCATATATGGCGAGGAGCACTCAACCACGTTGGAGATCGAATTGCTAATTCTTTGCAAGTTCGGCAGCTCACATATGTTGGCCATGTAGTCAGCAGGGAGCCCTGCCGGCGGTCTAACATCGACATCAATCCATTTCAGGTTGCAGAAAGAGCCTGGTGGAGGGTGAAAAAGAACAGGTACCTTGGCAAGTTGAGTCCGCGATGCGAGGTTAATGCTGAGTCTCCTAAGAGTTCGGGAGTGCCCTATTATCTCCACAACGTCGTTGTATGCCTTAGCCTTAGTAAACCTTCTGCGTTCCCATGCTAGTTGTATCCAGTCGAGACAATTCACCAGTTCCGGATATCTCTGCAGACACATGAGAAACTGCACGAGATGCTTCGGACGGCTGGCACCGTCGTCTTCTTCGATACAAATGCTTGCACTTTTCACGAAAACGACCCGTACAAGAGGTGTGAAACGTTTGCTGACGATAGCAAGATTGTGGAGGGCGTCAATAGCCCAGATGTCTCGCAGGGCTTGCACAATGGCCAAAAGCAACTCCTCTGGGAGGTCAAGTAAGCCTGGCATATTGAATACAAGTAATCTCGTGGACGTATGAGAGGTACTACTTAGGAAAGCTGTTTGGGCTCGTCAGGCAATAAAGTGTGCTCACGCGTCGTGGAAAGAGCCGATAGCAAAGGTAAGTTACGTCATGCGCGTCGAAAATGGAAGTCGATCTCTGAGGTAGGAACAATCCCTCCTTTTCCGCCCTAGCCGTGCACACTCATGTGTCGGGTACCATGACCAGAGGTTGATGCAAGCACGGCTCAACAGAAACCACAGACCACATCTTATTCGAACGACATCTTCCCAACAACATGAAATCTTGTACATCTGCCGTCCCATCAACTCCTCAACTTTCAAGTAATATTATGGCACATCACAGCCCCTGATCAGGTCCGCTTCGACGTTCGTCCTCGCAGTCCCCTTGCCTCTCGGATCGCCTCTTGGTCTCTCTGATCGATCGCGTCATGCGGTGCGAAACTCTCCTTGTGCTCAGATCCACCAGCAAATCGCCCAGTCCCGAGTCGCGTATCTGTGCCCCGGTCATTTGCACCTCCTGCCTTGTCAACATCGAAGCTCTCGAGGTCTACAGCACCGAGTTTGCGCTTTTTCGCATTGGGAGGCTTGTAGGGAGATGAAGAAGGGATGTCATAGCTGTCCGAGCTAGGATCGTTATTCAAGTCCGTGTCATCCAACATTGGACCGTTGATCGTGTAGGGGCTGGCGGAGCTACGGAGACTGCGTGTCAGGAGAGCCCGAGTGGGAAGTCGAGGTGGAGGTGTGGTGCCCTCCTCGGATGTCGACTCGGTATTGTCAATAGCTGGGTTGGTTCCACTGATTGTCGAAGAAGTGGTGTTTCTGGACGCTCTTTCAGGCCGTGGTTTGGCGGCTTGCTGAGTTTTGGACCGCTTCTGCATACTCTGGATCTTTTTCTTTACATCCCTTAGCTCTTCTCTCGCATCATCTCGCTGCTGCTGCAGGATTTCTATCTCTCGCAGTGCCTCTTTTGGAGCGTCATCTACCCGAGCTTTGAGCCTAATGATCTCTCGTCTTAGCGTTGAAACATCCGAAGCGTTGTCTCGTAGAAGCCCATCACTCATCTGTTCTCGGCTCGCGCATCGCTCATTCACAATTTTGTCTTCATTGGCGATTCGTTTGTTGAGGGCGTGGTCCAGATCACGGCTTTGGCGCTGCAGGTTTGCGTTCTCCTTTTGGAGCTCGGTGACGCTCTCGCGATTCTCGGCCTCAATGTTCTTCAACTCTTGGATTTGAGCCTTTGCGGCTTTGTGTATGAGAACCAGCTCTTCAGCAGAGTAGACTGAAGGGCCCAAGAAGCCTTTCTTCGTGAAGTATTTAGAGCAGATTGACTCCCTTAGTCGCGCTGCGCTTTCAAAAGCTTCGGGGTCCTTTCTGCGTGACAAAGTGGTTGTAGCATCTCCTCTACCACTGTCTGAGAGCGGATAGGCTGTGGATGACGGCGCTGCCGGCACGATCGATGTGATGGAAGCATCCACATCCTGGATAGCGGATGTTGTTGTGGCCTTGTTGTCTGATGGCAGACCACGAAAACCACTGACCGAGCTGTCGAAGACACCTCTATCGCTAGTACTCGTTCGTAGCTGACCGGAGTGTAGTGGACTGCTGCTGGTGTTCCGGCTGGTCGTTGGTCGCATGAACTTTGGTTGAATGTGGGTGTGCTTTGGACCAAGTTCATTGTGTGGGAACACATCTGCAACATTGTTAGCAAGGTCCTGCACGAAGATTCGACGGTTTTCTACCTCCTAAATGATCAAGTCTGGCTTGTGCTGGAAGCTGACCAACTATGATCCCGTGATTACTGCCTGCAGAGCTACTGCCTGATGCTGACTCTGGACGACTGAACGAGGTGTAGGCTGACAGACTCTGTGGGTCGAAATATGCCACGGGAGAAGAGGCACGTTGCATGTTGACTTGCTGTGCATGGCCATTTTGCAACTGGGACACGCTAGAGAACAGATCAGGATTGATCATCGGTATAGGGCCGTAGATACCATTGTCGATGACAGGGCGGTATCGGCGGTGACCGGCTTCCAAGTGACAGAGGATTCGTTGAGATTCTTGTAGGCTTGCCTGAAAGTGCTGCTGTGCCTGCTGCTGCGACGCTTCACTTACGGCTTGATTGGCTTGTCGCTCTTCCTCCTTTTCCTGACCTCGTTGCTGCTGTTCATGGCGTCGACCCTGACCTCCATTGCCCGTTGCCTGAAGCATCCTAGCTCTAGCCAAACCCTGCGCAAATAAGCGATTGCCAAGTTCAAGACGTGTTCGTCTGGTGCGAGGACTTTCAGGTGGATGTTGTACGATATCAGGCGGTATAGGATCTCGAGACATCTTGCGCAGTGTGACTCTAGGATTCTGGTCGACGTTCTTATTTGCTGGAGCAGGCCAGATGCGCTTTTTATGACAAGAACAACATGGCAATACCGTGCAATTCCTAGTAGCCAAGGAGCTAGAGCTTCTTCACTGTGAACGCCTTCAGCGACTTTTCAGGTGAAACAACGAGTCGGGTGACAAACCGCCATTCACATCCTCGCATGATGGTATTCGCTAGAACCCTCAACCCTTACCACATCTCTACTCGCTGCGAACGATACCTCCATAGTTTCAACGCTTTCCGTGGATGAACAAGCCAACGAGGAGACCCAGACAAACCTTGTACAACCGAACATCGCTTCATGAAACCATTCGGAGTGGTGTCAAGGCTTGCGTCGGCATGGGCCTGCTACCCAGCACACCGAATATGAGAACTAGCTGCGTCCGCGCCAACGGGCGATCTATTGCCACATGAGCCATCAAATCCAATCGTCAGCCACTGGCATGAGGCATAGCGAGCGTGACGGTGGCTCCTTCCCACCCTCTGTCACTGTTTGCACTTGCGTCAGGGTCCCTCCTGAAACATCAACAACGGCTGTAAACAGGCAGGTGCGTGTCAATACATCGACGCACCGATCTCTCCTATTGATCTTCGTGCACGTCCATAAGACTCGATCCAATGGTAAAGACCAAGATGGGGACCGATCATTCCCGAATGACGTTCGAGGAAGTTAATGGTGACCTAGTCCCAGCATATCGAATGGATCTGCAGTCACTCAACACTCAGATGGAACTTGAGAACGACCCCGATACAAACATCAGAATGGACCCGCAACACCAACGTCAGTTTGAAAAGACCCAAGATGAGACTGAGGACGAGCAATTTGCGCTTGAAGACATTGATCCGCTGCCATCACCACTCAGGGCACCGCGACTACCTAGAAGCAACACGTTAGAAGTCGAGCCAGCTGCGCAGGAGGACACCAGTAGTCTCACATTCAAGGAAGAAGCGACCCCGTTCGTGCCGCCGTTGGATGTCCCCAGGAGCCGCGTGAATAATACCCGATTCAATCCTATTCGACCTAACATCGATGCCGACGACGCTAAGACACCAGTCCGGTTGAGCCAATCAGCTCCAATAAGTCAAGGTCGGCGTCCTCCTCGACCTGACCTTTCTAGGATGTATTCGCTCTCGGTAGCTGAGTCGGGAGACGAAGCTGACGATAAGAGGACAAATTCGGTGGTATCATCCAGCTACAAGAACACGCGACCCTGTGCCACATGTCGGAAAATGAAGCGACGCTGTTCTCACGCCGATCGCATAACACGACCAGCACCTTCAGCAGCGAGGCCTTCAACGGTATCAGATCCTTCCAAGGATAGCCAAGGCGGGCTCAAGTCGGCCGGTCGGATCAAGAAAGATGGAACGCCGTATGAGAGAATCCCACATGATCGATCCAAAGGGCTATCTATGACACCTTCGGCCGTTGACTACCGAGAGCGAAAGATCGTCCAGGCGCAGTACCAGTCTCGGCTCGCCGAACTGCTTGATGCAGATATTGTAAGCCAGGTTGAGATAGAGGGTGGTATCACGCCATTAGGACGACTATTCAAGGCCGGGGTCCGGATGATGGAGAGGGTGATCGAGGAGCGGTCAGATCGGGTCAAAGAGGAGACCAAGCACGAGGACGATGCTGCCTCCCCGAAGTCGAAGCTTGTGGTCGATGAAAGTGAGCTCCTACGGGAAAGAGCCACTCACGCCGAGGAGAAGTTGGCTGCATTCAAGCAAGCAATGCGGAACATCATGCTTGATTGAACCGCGAGTGGTCATGAAGCAGTATTCAAGGTGAGCGCTTCAAGCCATACTTGACCACGATGTCTCTAACATTGCCCGCAGTACGACAATTGACTTTCAAATTTTGCTCGTTGTCCATATGTTCTGGTCCTGCTGGTTTCCAAGAGTCAGACAGCATTTGGGACACTGCAGGGGCTGCGCATATCTGCTTTCAGCATTTTGAATTGTTCTTCTCCACTCTGGAAGACTGGATATACAAGACCAAGGAGTATGGTACACATTTGTTTAGGCAGAGAGCTACAAATACATGAGTTTCCAGTTGATGTCACGGAGCATTAGGTGCTTACACCTTGCCACATTTGGATTATCTACTCACTCGGAGCGTTCTTTACCGAGCTTGTCCTGTTGCTAAGTCCCCACGTGTCGGCTACAGTGCGCTTAACCTGCCAAAACAGGCATAATAACTGTAGCGCCCCCGTTTACTGCCGGGGCCGTGTGTGCTCACCCCTCCGGAACACACCTCGGAATAAGCGGGGACTGTCCTCATGCTCCCCGTCACGGACCATCACGGGATTTGTATTCTGGCTGAAATCCTTGGTTGACACAGCGCAGCTCGATTAGTTTCACCCCACGGTAGCAACGGTAGTACTACTATTGTCGGCAAACGGACAGGAGCGCCTGATCTTGCTCGTCCAGACGTGGAGTGCCAGTGCCACAAGAATGATTGGAAAAAGGTAGAGTATTTATCGTGCTGATTCCCCCAAGGATATCTCGTCCGGAGATTTTTGTTTGGCCCGTTGCCCTCGCTTTCCCTTTTTTTGCCGTTGCCGTTGCCGTACCTGTCCTTCCTTCAATATGTCTTCCCTAACGACACTCACCATGACGGAAGAAGCAAAGCCAAATATTGGCGTCTTCACAAACCCAAACCATGACCTCTGGGTGGCCGAGGCATCTCCCACCCTCGAAGATGTGAAAGCAGGAAAAGATTTGGCACCGGGCGAGGTCTACGTAGCAGTCAAGAGCACAGGAATATGTGGTTCGGACGTACATTTCTGGCATGAAGGCTGCATCGGCCCTACAATGGTAGTCAGGGAAGATCACATACTGGGCCATGAGTCTGCAGGTGTCGTCCTAGCCACGGGTTCTGGAGTAGAAGATCTGAAAGCTGGAGACCGAGTCGCAATCGAGCCGAACATTCCCTGCTACACCTGCGAACAATGTCTGACCGGTCGTTACAACGGTTGCGAAAAGGTCGCTTTCCTGAGTACGCCACCGGTACCAGGCCTGTTGAGAAGATACATCAAGCACCCCGCCGTGTGGTGCCACAAAATAGGAGATATGAGCTATGAACAGGGCAGTCTACTGGAGCCACTTTCTGTGGCACTGGCAGGCGTGGACCGAGCAGGAATTAAGCTTGGTGACCCAGTCCTGATTTGCGGCGCAGGTCCCATTGGCCTTATCACACTTCTTTGCTGTGCAGCGGCCGGTGCAGCTCCTATTGCCATCACCGACATAGACGAGGGCAGACTGAAGTTTGCGAAAGAGCTTGTGCCACGCGTAAAAACATATCTGATACAACGCGGAACGTCACCTGAAACTTGCGCGGAAGAGATCATCGAGCTTATGAGCGGCAACAAACCACGAGTCGCAATGGAGTGTACGGGGGTAGAATCGTCAGTAAATACCGCCATTTACTCCTGCAAGTTCGGTGGTAAGGTCTTCATCATTGGTGTTGGCAAAAACGAGATGACGATACCGTTCATGAGGTTGAGCGTCATGGAGATCGACTTGCAATACCAGTACAGATACTGCAACACTTGGCCGAAAGCCATTCGGCTGCTGCAAGATAGTGTTATCGACTTGGACAGACTAGTTACGCACAGATATAACATGTCGGATGCTATCAGCGCGTTCAAGACGGCGGCAGACCCAAAGACTGGTGCTATAAAAGTGCAGATCAAAAACGATGATAGCCTGCAATAGTACGACGCCCACGCTGAAAGTTCACGATTGTGCTAAAAGCATGCGTCGGCGCCTGACAGTATCTGCTATCTGAATGCATAGCACTATTAAACCAACCAGCTCTCGTTGCGGTCTTACCCAGCATCTCCGATCTACACGAGACGGCGCACAGTTTCTAGAAAGCGCGGGCACAGTCATGCAAGTCAAGATTAGAGGGTCCGCCCATAAGCATCCACGGTGAAGCCACCACAACATGAAGGGATACGATTGAGCAAGAGGATAGGATTACTCGGCGAGGGAGCAGGCTCCTTTCGGTTCGGGGTACTATATGCGAGACGTATTCTGGAAGCAACGGGCCGTCCAGGCATCAGATAGATCAAGACGAATAGATTATCTTCTAATCATGTCCGCTACTATGCTTTTTTCTTCGCGCTGCGGTGGCATTCACTCTGTCGACCATATCCCGTTTTCCGCGTCATATCTACCAAGGTACAGGAATTTGGAGCAAGAGCGCTTCCCCACAGCACCGATAACCACAGCAATTACTCGTCGTGTACAGGCTCACACCGAAGGCCACCCCAGATCTGACCGGAGAAAAACATGAATTTTGTCCATTGTACTTAATATAAACGTTGAACAGTTCCTGATTCTTTCTAAACCCGCCTCCTCCTACAATACCCAGTACCACCCACTCTGCACATCCCACAGCTCAACCAGCAGCCATGACGACCACAACCACCCAACAACCAGAAACATCCCCCGACAAAGCCAAAGGCGTCCTCGTCGCAATTCTAGACGACTACACAACCCCAGCCCTCTCAGCCACCGCCTTCGAAAAACTCCTCCACGACAGCTCCAACCAAACCATCCCAAACCTCACCTACGACATCCACCCTTCAACCCTCAACACCCGGACCCCCGCCGGGCTCAGCGCCGCAACAGAACGCCTCAAACCCTACGAAGTAATCTGCACCATGCGCGAACGCACGCCCTTCCCCGCCGCCCTGCTCAACGCACTTCCGAATCTAAAACTGCTGCTGACGACCGGCATGCGCAACGCCAGCATCGACCTGGCCGCCGCACGGGACGCCGGTGTCACCGTAGCGGGCACGAAGGGCTCGGCGAAGATCCCGGGGTTCGATCCCACGAACGAGCAGACGTGGGCGCTGATCCTGGGCGTGTGCAAGGGGATCGCGGGCGATGACGCGCGGGTCAAGAGCGGCGAAGGGCGCTGGCAGGACGGTGTGAATATCGGCTTGGCGGGGAAGACGCTCGGTGTGCTTGGGCTGGGCCGGCTGGGCCTGCAATGTGCTGTTACGGGGAAGTTGGGGTTCGGAATGGACGTGCTTGCGTGGAGCGAGAATCTGACGCAGGAGAAGGCGGATGAGGCGGGGAAGAGCCGCGGTTTGGATGCCGGCGCGATCCGTGTGGCGGGGAGTAAGGAGGAGTTCTTTCGGGGCGCGGATGTTGTTAGTGTGCATTATGTGCTTTCGGAGAGGAGCCGGGGTATTGTTGGAGGGGCGGAGCTGGGGTGGATGAAGGGGAGTGCGGTGTTGGTTAATACGAGTCGGGGCCCGTTGGTTGAGGAGGGGGCACTGGTTGAGGCTTTGAGGGGAGGGAGCATCGCGGGCGTGGGTCTGGACGTGTTTGAAGTTGAGCCGTTGCCGAAGGACAGTGTTTGGAGGGATCGGGCGTGGGGGAGGAGGGTGGTGTTGAGCCCGCATATGGGGTATGTGGAGGAGAGTACGATGGAGGCGTGGTATGAGCAGCAAGCGGACAATGTGAGGCGGTATCTGACTGGGGAGGAGCTGACGGTTGTGATGACATGACGTGCTCCGTAGAGTTATTATGTGTGAGTGAGTACTCATTAAAACACAATAACCTCCGATCGTTCAGAACCTCACGGATCGCTCGTCTTCATCAGGACCGGCTTGAACCCTGGACGGACCTTGCCGAAGAGGACAACATCGCCGTACTTCCCACCCTTGAACGCTTTCATCCTCTGCACGCCCTCGTATTCGAATCCGCTTTTCCTGAGCACCTTCTGGCTCCCTCCATTCCAGCTATACGCATCTCCCTCCACCCGCACGATCCAATCAAATGTATCAAAAATCCATTTGCTGAACTCCGTCGCAACTTGTGTCGCGATCCCACGGCCCCAAAACTCTTCGCCGAGCCAATAGCCGATACTGACACTAGTGGGCGCTCTAACATCGAGTTCTATACCGCAGCAACCGATCGGCTTGTCGAGGTGGCAGATGGCGTAGTTAGTAGGCAGCACAGACTCTGCGCGCCGTGCTTCGAAGACTTCCTTCGTCTCCGTCTCCGAACGGCCACTGGCGGACGGTGAGATAGTTGACAGCCATTGAGCTTTATCGTTGCAGTGCTTGATCCACCATTGAGAGTCGTCGAGTGTATAAGGGTGAGGAAAACGATCTGTCATGTTCTGCCAGATCTTGCGATTGTTGGCGTGGCGCGTCAGTGTTTCAGCGTCGCCTTCACGCAATCTGCGTACTGTGATGTTGTCTTCGAGCGTGAGTATAATGTCTGACATGCTGACCGATGCGTTGGGGTGGTTGTGATGTCGGTCTCCAAGCCCACAACTGAAGGGCCGCGAAGGTGAACTTGACGTTTGCTACCGAAACAGACAGCTTGAATAAAGACGAAGTTTCCTGATGCGGCTGGTTTCAATGTCAGTGATCGTGAGTCACTCGTTCTGATCTATTCTCGTCTCGAGGTTGCATTTGCGCCAAGACATATGCGGAAAAGTGGCTGGCTGCCTCACCTGCATGTCTGCTGCCTCCCCCCGGAAAATCAACGTGGCCGAAGCTCATACACCTTGGTGGACCCCAAAAGACAAGGCAACGTATCTTAAGGAGGCATTACAGAGTACTAAATCGAGCTCGACCTAGAAATGACTGTAAGGCGTACTATCGAGCGTAAAGAGTACTGGTCCACTGGCTTCACATGATCAATCATCGTGCTGTGAATGAATAGGCGAAGTTGACGCTGTGAGGAAGGAGGTGCCTCCTGACGGACATGAGGAGGTTGTCGAGGGGATCATGCCGTGTAGCTAGCACCTTTCAGTGTTCATTCATTGTCCGACCATTCACAATCAAGGTGATATACCATTACCACCTCTTCGTGAGACTATACAGGAACGGCCAACTGACCGTCCAGTTTTGTTCTAGATTGTGCCAAAGGACATCGCTCAAGATCTTTATTTTCAAGATGCCGTCTATGCTCGTCCCTCTTCCCAGCCTGAATTCAACGTTTCTAGATAGCAATGAATAATAACAAATATCCGTATCAATGCCGACATCGCCCGCAAGCCATTGATTCTGTGTATTGTAGCTCCAGAACGCCTCGCTAAGTGCTGCAAAAGTGAAAAATTAACTCCCTTCCCCACAGCCAGTCCCTGTGACAGATGACGAAAAGGTTGACAGATCCCGCGTTGCCTCAAGGTCGTTTGTAGCATTCCCAGCTTGGATCGTCACAGAGTTTGACGATCGTTTTCGTCAAAATGGCGTGGTGAACGACGTATCGAGGTTTATATGGCGAATCCTTTTCAATGCTTTTCACCCTCTGCGACGCCGCCCTTCCTTTCTTGCTCATTTGTCGCTGCTGATCCACGTGTGTTCGGGGGACTGGGTTCGCTACTAGCGTAACTGCCCGGCGTTACCTCTTGCACATTGTTCATTGTACCGTTGATCTGTTTTCCAGGTCCGTTGCCCGTGGTCAATGGACTGACGGGCGTAGTGCCCTCACAATAATCCTCTTCCGGTATAGTGGCACAGTATTTCTTAAGCACTTGCTTCAATGCCGGCCGCCGAATAGGTTTAGCGAGGAAGTAATCCATGCCACTCGCCATGCACTCATCTTCATTACTCTTCTCTGCGA
>Ga0210040_10002169_pt1 | contig 28107 bp, 31 predicted proteins | sample CryGeyCG12114_NA_FD_185462 | JGI IMG/M metagenome (GOLD analysis project Ga0210040, IMG submission 185462) | Groundwater microbial communities from aquifer - Crystal Geyser CG19_WC_8/21/14_NA (SPAdes) (version 2) | ecosystem: Environmental > Aquatic > Deep subsurface > Groundwater | place: USA... | reverse complement strand
CGGGGTCGGCACGATGATCGACCTGGCCCGGGCCAACCTGCGCAACGTGCCGCGCCCCTAGCCGCCGTCCCGGTCCCGGGCGCGGCAGCCCGACGGAGCCGACCGGCCGGAGACGGCCGGCCGGCGACGGCCGGCGCCGCGGGTCAGGCTGCGGTGCTGCGCTGCTCGGCTCCGCCGTACCAGCAGGTGAGCAGCTGGCCGCGCACCGCGGCCGGCAGCGCACCCCAGCGGAGCAGAGCGGCGCGAGCCGGCAGCGCGCTGGCGGCGGCGAGCTGGCCGAGCTCGCGGACCCGCTCGGGCCGCGGGCCGGAGTGGTGCCGCTCGTGCAGGCCGGCGGTCAGATGGGCGTCGAAGGCCGCCAGGATGTCGGCCTGGTGGGCGGCGTCGAACCACTGGGGGCTCCGCGCCGAGTTCACTGCACCGTGGTGACGGATCACGTCGTCCTTATCGGCGCGACCGGGCCGCGCTGTGACTCGAACCGGGACGCGACCACCGTCCCGCGGATCCCTCCGCTCCCGCTGACCACTCCGGTCACACGCCCCTCAGCAGCCCCGCCCCGTCGCCCAGGTCACGGCCGGCCGGACGCCACCGCCCCCGTTCCGCACCACGCGGCGCACAGGTGGTCGAGGACCCCGCCCAGCCCGGCCGGGCGCCCCGGTGGGCTACAGGCCGCCGGCGACCCGGAGCACCGCGCCGGTGCAGTAGCCGGCCTCCGGGCCCAGCAGCCAGGCGATGGCCGGCGCGATCTCGTCGGGCTCCCCCGCCCGCCCCATCGGCACCCGGCCGGTGACCCGGTCCAGCCGCCCCGGGTCACCGGCGCCGGCGTGGATGCCGGTGCGCACCAGCCCCGGCGCCACGGCGTTGACCCGGACGCCGTCCGCGGCCAGCTCCTTGGCCAGCCCGACGACGAGCGCGTCGACCCCGGCCTTGGCCGCCGCGTAGTGCACGTACTCGTGCGGCGACCCCAGCGTCGCGGCGCCGGAGGAGACGGCGACGATCGCGCCGCCGGCGCCGCCGCGGCTGGTCGCCATCGACTGGGCGGCGCGGCGGGCGCACCAGAGGACGCCGAGCAGGTTGACGTCGACCACCTGCCGGACGACGTCCACCGGGGTGTCGGCCAGGTCGCCGAGGTGTGCGGTCAGCCCGGCGTTGGCGACCAGGCCGGTGACCGTACCCAGCTGCGCGGCGGCGGCGAACAGCACGTCCACCTGCTCCGGGTCGGTGACGTCGGCCTCGACGGCGACCGCCCGCGCGCCCAGGGCACCCGCGGTCGTCACCACCTCGTCGGCCTCGGACCGGCCGGACCGGTACCCGACGACGACGTCGTGCCCCTGCCCGGCGAGGTGGACGGCGGTGGCGGCCCCGATCCCCCGACTGCCGCCGGTGACCAGGGTGAGCGGGCGCGCAGGGGTGGACACGGGGCGATCCTCCCGCCCGGTGACCGACGACTGTCCGACCCACCCGGCAGACTGCGGCCCGTGGACCACCCCTCCGAGTCCGTGGTGCGGCGGCTGCAGCCGCTGCTGGTCGAGGTGCGCGACGCGCTCGTCCGGGGCCTCGCCGTCAGCCGGGCGATCCACGCCGAGTACGACTGGCAGCCCGGCGCCGACCGGCACCTGGACCACCAGCTGGTCCGCCGCGAGGCGATGGAGCGGCTGCGCCCCTACGCCGAGCACCACGACCACCCGTTCGGCACCCAGCTGGAGCTGCTCGAACCGGGCAACGACAACCTCGGGCTGCCGATGAGCGGGCTCATCCTGCGCACGCCCACCGAGGTGCTGCGGGTGTGGCACTCCGACGACGGCGAGCTGCCCGCGGCCGAGACGCAGGGGCTGCGCGACTTCTACGCCCAGCAGCCCACCGCGCAGCTGCACCTGCAGCTGGCCCTGGACGACGTGCCCGGCGACCCGCGCCGCCGCGAGCACCTCGCCCTGCTCTGGGCCGACTCGCGCCGGCCCGGTCAGGACCCGGATCTGGTCCGCCTCGACCTGGTCCGGCCGCGCGGCTCGAACGGACGGCGGGTGGAGGTCGACTGGCACATCGGGCTGCTCGACCGGCTGGGCAGCACCGCCGCCTGACCCCGGCGCGAACGCCCGTGACCGGGGACACCACAATGGCCGGGTGCACAGAGGACGCAACGTAGACCCTGGGATCGCCCGCTCGTGGCTGCTGGTCAACGGTGCCCGCACGGAGCTGTTCGACGCCGCCCTCCAGTCGCGGGCCGATCAGGTCGTGCTCGACATCGAGGACGCGGTGGACCCGGCGCGCAAGCCCGCCGCCCGTGCCGACGTCGTGGAGTACCTGAAGGACGCCGACCACCGGGCCTGGGTACGGATCAACGACCACACGACCGAGTTCTGGAGCGGCGACGTCGACGCGCTCGCCGGGCTCCCCGGGCTGGCCGGCGTGATGCTGGCCAAGACCGAGGCCGCCGCCGACGTCACCGAGACCTACGACCGGCTCGGTGGCTCCACGCCGGTGCTGGCCCTGGTCGAGTCGGCGCTCGGCATCGAGGAGGCGGTGCACATCGCCTCCGCGCGCGGCGCCTTCCGGCTGGCCTTCGGCAGCGGCGACTACCGCCGCGACACCGGCACCAGCGCCGACGACCTGGCGATGGCGTACCCGCGCTCCCGCCTGGTCGTCGCCAGCCGGGTCGGCGGCCTGCCCGGCCCGATCGACGGCCCGACGGTGAGCAGCAGCCACCCGGTGCTGCGCGAGCAGTCGGCCCTCACCGTGTCCCTGGGGCTGACCGGGAAGCTCTGCCTGGACATGGACCAGCTGCCGGTGATCAACGAGGTCATCAGCCCCGCACCGTCGGACGTAGCGTGGGCCCGGGACTTCCTCGCTGACTTCGACGCACGGGGACAGGTCATCCGGGACGGCAGCGACCTGCCCCGTCTCGGCCGGGCCCGCAAGATCGAGAAGCTCGCCACCGCCTTCGGCGTCGAGCCCTCCTAGCCGCAGACGACGAACGGCCCCTCCCGCACCGGGAGGGGCCGTTCGTCGTCACGGGGTCGTGCTGCCGACGACGACCGTGCCGGCCAGCTCGTCGTCCTCGACCACCCGGGCGTCCAGCCCCGCCCGGGTGAACGCGGCCAGGGTCTCCGGCGCCTGCTCGCCACTGGTCTCCACCAGGAGCACGCCGCCCGGTGCCAGCCAGTCCGGCGCGCCCGCGACGACCCGGCGCTGCAGGTCCAGCCCGTCGGTCCCGCCGTCCAGCGCTGCCCGTGCCTCGTGGTCGCGGGCCTCCGGCGGCATCAGCGCGATGGCCCCGGTGGGCACGTAGGGGGCGTTGGCGACGAGCACGTCGACCCGGCCGCGGAGCGCAGCGGGCAGCGGGTCGTAGAGGTCGCCGCAGTACACCGCGCCGGTCGTGTTCGCCCGGGCGCACCGGACGGCGGCCGGGTCGACGTCGGCGGCGTGCAGCTCGACCGCCCCGACCGCGTCTGCCACCGCCGCACCGACCGCCCCGGTGCCGCAGCACAGGTCGAGCACGACCGCGCCGGGCAGCGCCACGGCGACCGCTTCCCGCACCAGCAGCCGGGTCCGCTGCCGGGGCACGAACACCCCCCGCTCGACCACGAAGCGCCGGCCGCAGAACTCCGCCCAGCCGAGGACCTGCTCCAGCGGCTCCCCCGCGACCCGGCGGGCGACGAGGGCGTCGAGCTGCGCGCCCACGGCCGCTGCGAGCAGCAGCGCCGCCTCGTCCTCGGCGAACACGCAGCCCGCCGCCCGCAGCCGGGCGACGACATCGGACAGCTCGGCATCGGGCACGCGGACAGTGTGCTGCGGCAGGCTGTGCCCGTGGACCTCAACTCCGACCTCGGCGAGGGCTTCGGGCAGTGGACGCTCGGGGACGACGACGCACTGCTGGGCGTGGTCACCAGCGCCAACGTCGCCTGCGGCTTCCACGCCGGTGACGCCAGCATCATGGCGCGGGTGTGCGCGAAGGCGGTGGAGTCCGGCGTCGCGATCGGCGCGCAGGTCGGCTACCGCGACCTGCCCGGGTTCGGCCGCCGGTTCATCGACGTGGAGCCCGAGGCGCTCACCGCCGACGTCGTCTACCAGCTCGGCGCGCTGCAGGCCTTCGCGGCGATCGCCGGCGACCGGGTGCGCTACCTGAAGCCGCACGGCGCGCTCTACAACGCCATCGTGCACTCCGAGGAACAGGCCGCCGCCGTGGTCGCCGCCGTCGTGGCCCACGACCGGACGCTGCCGGTGCTCGGCCTGCCTGGCTCGGTCTTCCTCCGGCTGGCCGGCGACGCCGGGCTGACCACCGTGTCGGAGGCCTTCGCCGACCGGGCCTACACCCCGGCGGGCACGCTGGTCCCCCGCCGGCAGCCCGGGGCGGTGCTGCACGACCCGGCCGAGATCGCACAGCGGTGCGTGGCCATGGCCGCCGGCGAGCCGGTCCGGGACGTGGCGGGCGGCGAGCTGACCCTGACCCCGGACTCCATCTGCGTGCACGGCGACACCCCCGGCGCGGTGCAGATCGCCCGGCAGGTGCGGACAGCGCTCACGACGGCGGGGGTCGGCCTGGCCCCCTTCGCCCGCTGATGCGGCTGCTGCCCAGCGGGAGCACCGCCCTGCTGGTCGAGCTGGACGCGCTGGACGACGTCCTGGCGCTCTACGCAGCGCTGGCCGACGCCCCGCCGGCCGGGGTCGTCGACGTCGTCCCGGCCGCCCGCACCGTGCTGCTGGTGACCGATCCGGCCCGGACGACGCTGACGGCGGTCGCCGACGCCGTCCGCGGGACGACGCCGCGGCCCCGCGAGCCGACCGCGGGCGACACCGTCGAGCTGCCGGTGCACTACGACGGCGCCGACCTCGCCGAGCTGGCCGGGCTGCTGGACCTCTCGCCCGCGGAGCTGGTGCGACGGCACACCGCAGCGGAGTGGACGGTGGCCTTCTGCGGCTTCTCCCCCGGCTTCGGGTACCTCGTCCAGCCGGGCGCGGGCTGGGACGTCCCGCGCCGGAGGACCCCGCGGACGACGGTGCCGCCGGGTGCGGTGGGCCTGGCCGGGGAGTTCAGCGGGGTCTACCCACGGGAGTCCCCCGGGGGCTGGCAGCTCGTCGGGCGGACGGACGTCGCGGTGTTCGACCTGGACCGGCAGCCGGCCGCACTGCTGGCCCCGGGCACCCGGGTGCGCTTCACGGCGGTCCGGTGAGCGCGCTCACCGTGCTGGCCACCGGCCCGCTGACCACCGTGCAGGACACCGGCCGTCCCGGGCAGGCGGCGCTGGGCATCGGGCGGTCCGGCGTCTGCGACCGGGCGGCTGCGGCGCTGGCCAACCGACTGGTCGGCAACCCGGTCGACGCGGCGGTCCTGGAGGTGACCTTCGGCGGGCTGGCGGTACGGGCCGACGGCGACCTGCTGGTGGTGACCACCGGCGCCCGCTGCCCCGGCGCGCCGCACGCCTCGCCTGCGGTGCTGCGGCACGGGCAGGAGCTCCGGCTGGGTCCGCCGGTCAGCGGGCTCCGCAGCTACCTCGCCGTCCGCGGCGGCATCGACGTGCCTCCGGTGCTGGGCTCCCGGGCCACCGACGTGCTCGCCGGGCTCGGGCCCGCCGTCCCGGCCGCCGGCGACCGGCTGCCGGTCGGGGAGCCGGCGCTGCCCGCGCCCGGGGTCGACCTGGCGCCGGTGGCCGACCCGTGCGCCGGCGAGCTGACCGTGGCGGTGCTGCCGGGCCCCCGCGCGGACTGGTTCGGCGAGCCGGGCTGGACCGCCCTCACCGGGCAGCCGTGGACGGTGACCAGCGAGAGCAACCGGGTCGGGCTGCGGCTGGCCGGCACGCCGCTCGCGCGGCTGCGCGACGGCGAGCTGCCCAGCGAGGGCATGGCCCGGGGCGCGCTGCAGGTGCCGCCGTCGGGCACCCCGGTGCTGTTCCTCGCCGACCACCCGGTCACCGGCGGCTACCCGGTGATCGGCTACGTGACCGACGCCGACGTCGACCGGTGCGGTCAGCTGCGGCCGGGGCAGACCGTGCGGTTCCGCGCCGGCTGACCCGGTGACCGACACTCGTCCGGTGATCGACGAGCTGCAGGAGCTGGGCCGGGCGTCCGGAGCACACGGGGAGGTCCTGCTGCGCCGGCGCGGAGAGGTGACCGAGCTGATCGTGGACGGCGTGTTCGCCATGGACGACGTGGACACCTCCACCGAGCGGGCGCTGGCCACCGAGACGCTGCGCCGCTGTCCGGGCGTCGGCCTGCAGGTGCTGGTCGGCGGGCTGGGCCTGGGCTGGACGGCGGCGACCGTGCTCGCCGAGCCGCGGGTCGCCGCGGTCGAGGTGGCCGAGCTGCAGCCGGCGCTGGTGCAGTGGGCCGGGAAGGGGCTGCTGCCCGGCCTGCCCGAGCTGCCGGCGGACCGGCTCCGGCTGACCGTCACCGACGTCGCCGCGGCGCTGGCCGAGCAGCCGGGCCGCTGGGACGCCGTCCTGCTGGACGTGGACAACGGCCCGGCGTTCCTGGTCCACCAGGCCAACGCGGGGCTGTACGCCCCGGCCGGGCTGGCCACCGCGATGGCGGCGCTGCGTCCGGGCGGCGTGCTGGCGATCTGGTCGGCCGACCCGGCACCGGAGCTGGCCGAGCGGCTGGCCGCCCTGCCCGGCACCGCGGACGTCGAGCACCTGGTGCTGCCCGTGCAGCGCGAGGGCCGGCGCTTCGACTACGCCATCGTGCTCGCCCGGGCGGCTCAGCTCTCCGGCGGCCGGCTGTCGTAGGCGGAGCTGCCACGCAGCCGGGCGCGGGCGGCCACCGCGAGCGGGGCGAGGACCACGCCGTCCCGGGCCAGCCGGGCGCGCAGCTGGCGCCGGTGGGTGAGCACGCCGACCAGCCCGATCGCCCAGAAGACGTACTGCACCGCGAAGGCGGCCCGGAAGGCGTCCAACGAGTAGTCGGTCGAGCTGCCCGGGGTCATCGCGTCCAGCACGAACCCGATCGCCAGCACGGTGCACAGCGAGGCGACGAAGCCGCCCACGTTGACCACGCCGCTGGCGCTGCCGGCCCGCTCGGCGGGGTTCTCGGTGCGGGCGTAGTCGAAGCCGATCATCGAGCCCGGCCCGTTCGTGGCGAGCACCAGGACCAGCACGACCAGCAGCCACAGCGGCGCCCGGCCCGGCCAGAGCAGCACGACGGTCCACATGATCGCGGTGACGCCGAGGATGCCGAACACCAGGTCCGAGCGGCGCAGCGGCCAGCGGGCCACCAGCCGCCCCAGCAGCGGGCCGAACGCCATCCCGACGAGCACCAGCAGGCTCAGCAGCGAGGCGGCCACCCCGGCGGAGAGCCCCTGGCCGGTGGTCAGGAACGGATAGCCCCACAGCAGCGCGAAGACGGTGCCGGAGAACTGGGTGACCAGGTGGGTGAACAGCCCGATCCGGGTGCCGGGTTCCCGCCAGGTGGCCATCAGGTTGGCGCGGACGGCGGTCAGCCCCACCGGCGCCGGGACGACGGTGCCGGGCGGGGCGTCGGACAGCGCCACCAGCACCACCACGCCGACGAGCACGCCGACCGCGGCGGCGCCCACGAACGTCGGCGTCCAGCCGGCGCTGTGCAGCAGCGTCACCAGCGGATAGGCGGCGACGATCTGCCCGACCTGACCGAGGATGCCGGTCAGCTGGGTGATCACCGGGACGGCGCGGCCGGGGAACCACAGCGGCACCAGCCGGAGGACGCTGATGAACGTCATGGCGTCCCCGGCGCCGACCAGCACCCGGGCGAGGACCGCGGTGGGCACGTCGCCGGCGAGCGCCAGCACCAGCTGGCCGACGGCCATCGTCGCCGCGCCGGCGACGATCATCTTCCGCGAGCCGAACCGGTCCAGCGCCACTCCGACCGGCACCTGCAACCCCGCGTAGACGGCCAGTTGCAGCACCAGGAACAGCGAGATCGCCGACGCCCCGGCGGAGAACCGCTCCTGGGCCTCGAGCCCGGCGACCCCCAGCGAGGCGCGGTGGAAGATCGCGACCGAGTAGGCCAGCAGCCCCACCAGCCAGACGGCGTAGGCCCGGCGCGGCGTCCGGTCGGTCGCTGAGGTCACGTACAGGTGTGACGCCCGGCGACGGCCCGGACATTCCCGGGACCGGCTGTGGACTCGCTCACCCGGCCAGGACGGCCCAGCCGTGCGCGGGCAGCACCACGGTGCCGGCGCGCACCTCACCGGCCCCGGCGAGCACCTGCCCGGCGCCCGGGGCGGGCAGCGACGCGGGCGTGCCGGCCAGGTTGAGCGCGACCACCAGGCGCCCGCCGTCGCCGGCCACGGCGTAGCTGAGCTGCCGGTTGTCCCGGTGCAGCGGCGTCGTCCGGGCGGTGTGCAGCCAGCGGTGCCGGCGGCGCAGCCCGATCAGCTCCTGGTGCAGCCGGTACGTGGGCTCCCCGAACGGGGCGAGCTCGGCCGGGCTCGCGGGGAAGGGCGGCCGGACCGCGTCGTCCCCGCCGGCCCGGTCCTCCTTGACCCCGGTGAAGGCCTGCTCGTCGCCGGCGTAGACCGACGGGGTGCCGCCGACGGTGAACAGCACGACCAGCGCGTGCGGCAGGTGCGCCGGCTCGGTGAGCCGGCTGGCGATCCGGGTGACGTCGTGGTTGCCGACGAAGGTCAGCGGCACGAACGTCTCCAGGAACTCGTCGTGCCGGCCGAGCGCGTGCGCCAGCTCGTGCAGGTTGCCGTCGTTCAGCGAGCTCCAGACGGCCTTCCACAGCTCGTACTGGGTCACCGAGTCCATCCCGGACTCGGTGACGACGCGCGCGTAGTCGCCGTGGATCACCTCGCCGACGACGTAGGCGTCCGGGTGCCGCTCCCGGACGCGGGGCAGCACGGTGGCCCAGAACGAGCTCGGGACGGCGTAGGCCGCGTCCAGCCGCCAGCCGTCGGCGCCGCGATCCAGCCAGTGCGTCATCACCTCGGTCACCTCCTCGACCACCGCCGGCGAGGAGTGGTCCAGGGCGACCAGCTGGCCGTGCCCCTCGAAGGTGTCGTACTGCGGCTCGACACCGGGTGCCCAGCCCGCCGGCCAGCGCAGCCGGAACCAGCCGGCGGTCGCCGCGTCGGGCCCCTGCTCCAGGACGGCGCGGAAGGCGGGGTGCTCGCGGCCCACGTGGTTGAAGACGCCGTCCAGCAGCACCCGCAGCCCCCGGTCGTGGGCGGCGGCGATCAGCGCGTCGAAGTCGGCGTCGGTGCCCAGCCGGGGGTCGATCCGGCGGTGGTCGACGGTGTCGTAGCCGTGTGTGCTGGACGCGAACACCGGGCCCAGCGCCACGCCGTTCGCACCCAGCTCGACCACGTAGTCCAGCCAGCCGGTGAGCCGGCCGAGACGGGGGGTGACGACGTCGGTCGCCTCCCGCTCCGCACCGACGAAGCCCAGCGGGTAGACCTGCCACCACACCGCGTCCTGCACCCAGCCCGGCATCGTCGCCCCGTTCCGTCCGTCGTCCTCGCCCGACCCGCTCCGGTCACGCTACTGACCGGTCACCCATCGGGTCGCGCTCCGTCCGGAGGGGCTGCGGCACGCGGCACCGGCCGTGGGTCAGCTCTGCTCGGGAGGTGCCGGGTGGGCCCGCAGCCAGTCCAGCAGGCGCGCGTAGGCCGGGGGCATCGCGGCATCCGACCGGCGCAGCACGGTGGTCCCCCCGCCGTCGGCCACGGTGACGGTGTGCGTCATCGCGTCGCGCGCCCGGCCGTCGTCCGGCGGGAGGTCCTCCGCGCGGGCAGCTGCCACCAGCGACGCCAGCTCGGCGGCCTCCTCGTCGGACAGGGCGCCGTCGTCGACCACCAGCGGCGGACGGCCCAGCGCCAGCGCCGCGGCGAACCCGCCCGAGCTGACCAGGGTCACCCTCACGTCCGCGCTCCGGGGAGCGGCACACCGACCCCGGCCCAGGCCGCCGCCACGGCCTGCTGCTGGTCGCCGCCGACGCCGTACAACGCCCCTGCCGCCGTCCAGGTGGCCTGGGCGAAGCCCGCGAAGTCCGTGGTCGGGCTGGAGGCGCGGAGCGCGGCGTACCAGATCTGCGCCGGCCCCTCCCACGACCGGCCGCCGATGCCGGTCGCAGCCAGGTGGAAGGCCTTGTTGGGGATGCCGGAGTTGACGTGCACGCCGCCGTTGTCGCCCTCCTCGGTGTCGGGGAGCTCGACGTAGTCGTCCATGTGCGCCGGCTGCGGGTCCTTGCCGAGCAGCTCGTTGTCGTAGGCCTCCCCCGGCGCCTTCATCGACCGCAGCGCGTCCGCCCCGATCTCCGGGGTGAAGACGTCCTCGCCGATCAGCCAGTCGGCCTCGTCCACGGTCTGCCCGCCCGACCACTGCTCCACCACCGAGCCGAAGACGTCGGACACCGACTCGTTCAGCGCACCGGGCTGGCCGGAGTACACGAAGCCGCTGGTGTACTCGGTGACCCCGTGGGTGAGCTCGTGCGCGATCACGTCCAGCGAGCCGGTGAAGTCGGTGAACACCTCGCCGTCGCCGTCGCCGAACACCATCTCCTGGCCGTCCCAGAAGGCGTTCTGGTAGGCGACACCGCGGTGCACGTAGCCCTCCAGGCGCATGCCGCGGTCGTCGATCGAGTTCCGGTCGTGCACCGCGCGGTAGTAGTCGCGGGTGGCGCCGAAGCCGTCGAACGCCTGATTGACCGACGGGTCCGCCGAGGCCGCCCCGTCCTCGGTCCGGGCCACGACCGCCGTGGTCAGGTCGGTGCTGTGCCGGCAGTCGTAGACCGTCCGGCGTCCCTGCGCCGGCGGGGCGGCGAACGCCCGAGCGCCGCGCACGCCCCGCTCGCCGCGCAGCCGGGTGGTGGTGAGCAGCGTGCTCAGCGCGAGCGCGCGGACCCGCTCGTCCCGGCTCTCCAGCAACCGGTGCAGCAGGTGCGGCGGGATGATGCAGGACAGCGGCGAACGGTGGGTCACGGATGTGCTCCCTGCGGTCGGCGGCTGACCCGGTCCCCGGGACAGCTCGCCCCCATGGTGTGCCCGCCGGGCCGGGCGGGCCAGGCCAGCCCCGGCCCCGCGGGCGAGGCCACCCGTGCACCGGGGTTAGCGTCGTCGGAGTGAGACCGGTCGACGCGCAGTCCCCCACCCCCGCCGCCCGGCCCGCCCTGGTGCCGGTGCTCATCTACCTGGCGATGGTCGTCGCGGTGATCAGCAGCCTGGGCGCTCCGCTCGTGCCGGCGATCGCCGAGGCCAACGACGTCTCGATCACCAGCGCCCAGTGGTCGCTCACGGTCACCCTCGTCGTCGGGGCCGTCGCGACGCCGGTCATCGGCCGGCTCGGCGACGGCCGGCACCGGCGCACCGTGGTGCTGGTCGTGCTGGCCGTCGTGCTGGCCGGGAGCGTGCTCTCCGCCCTCCCGCTGGGCCTGGGCTGGCTGATCGCCGGCCGGGGCCTGCAGGGCGTCGGCCTGGGCCTCACCCCGCTGGCGATCGCGACCGCCCGCACGGCGCTGGCCGGCGAGCGGTCCCGGTCGACGGTGGCGGCACTGTCGGTCACCGTCGCCGCCGGGGTCGGGCTGGGGTACCCGCTGACCGGCGCGATCGCCGAGTTCGGCGGGGTGCACGCCGCCTTCTGGTTCGGCGCGGCCGCCAGTGCGGTCGCCATCGTCGCGGCGGCGGTCGTGTACCCGCCCTCGCCGGACGTGCCGCCGCGCCGGCTGGACGTCGCCGGTGCGCTGCTGCTCGCGGTGGCCCTGTCCAGCGGGCTGCTCGCTCTCGGTGAGGCCGAGCGGTGGGGCTGGACGTCGCCGGCGGTGCTCGGGCTCGCCGCGCTCGCCGTCGTCACCCTCCTGGGCTGGGGCGCCTGGCAGCTGCGCACCGACACCCCGCTGGTCGACCTGCGGCTGGCCCGTGGGCGCACCGCCGCCACCGCGCACGGCGCCGCGCTCCTCGTCGGGATGGCCAACTACCTGCTGCTGTCCTCGGTGCCGCGGCTGGTCCAGGAGCCGGAGTCCACCGGCTACGGGTTCGGCGCGTCGATCGTCGTCGCCGGGCTGGTGCTGGTGCCCTTCTCGGTGGCCAGCTTCCTGGCCAGCCGGCTCGCCCGGACACTGGAGCGGGTCGCCGGCCGGCGACTGGTGCTCCCCGCCGGCGCCGTGGTGCTCGGGGCTGGGGATCTGCTGGCCGGGTTCGTCCGGGAGGACCTGTGGCAGCTGTTCCTCGCCATGGCCGTCGTCGGACTCGGGGTGGGCACGGTCTTCGCGGCGCTCCCCGGGCTGATCGTCGCCGCCGTCCCGGCGCAGGAGACCGGCAGCGCGATGAGCCTGAACCAGGTGCTGCGCTACATCGGCTTCTCCATCGGCACCGCGCTGTCGGCCACCGTGCTGGAGGCCGCGACCCCCGCCGGCGCCGGCGCGCCCGGCAGCGGCGGCTACTCCGCCGTCGCCGTCATCGCCGCCGTCTCGTGCGCGGCACTGGCCCTGCTGACGGCGCTGCTGCCCGGCCGCACCCCGGCGGCCGGGACGGCGCCGGCCCAGGACAGCGCGACTGCCGCCGCCGGAGCACCGCACGCCCCGAGGGCCTGACCGGCGGGGGCCGGCGGGGGCCGGCGGGGGCCGGCGGGCTCGGGGGGGGGCTCGTCGACCAGCCCAGGCGGGAGCGATCAGCCCCAGCAGCTACATCCGCCGTACCCACCGGTGCAGCTCCAGCCCGGGATCTGCCGCTGCGGCTGCGGGCAGAGTCGGTACAGGGACTGCACCGACTCGGTCCGCAGGGCCGGGGACCGACGTCCCCGGCCCTGCGGACCGCCCCTGCCCCGCGGGCTGACCCGGCCGCGGCGGGCCGGGTCAGCCGGAGGTCAGGGAGAGACCTCCTCCAGCGCACGGTTGCGGGTGCGCGGGGTGAACTGGGCGAGCACGGCGGCCACGATCTGGAAGCTGGAGATCAGCAGCAGCGCGGTCAGTGCGCTCAGCTGCGGCACGAGCGGGGCGATGACCAGCACCCCGACCATGCCGCCGGTCACGCCGAGCCCGTCGACCAGGCCGAAGCCGGCCGAGCGGATCCGGGTCGGGAAGCTCTCCGCGGACAACGCGAAGGTCGGCGGCACCCACACGTTGAAGCCGAAGAACACGATGAACGAGCCGATGAACGCCCAGGCGATCGAGTCGCCGAGGGTGGCGATCAGGACCGCACCGAGGATGGTCAGCGCCGCGCCGATCGGCAGCCAGAAGCGACGCTCGATCGCCTCGGAGAAGCGGGCGGAGAACAGGCCCTGGGCGAAGAACCCGAGACCACCGACCGCGGAGATCATGCCGGCCACCGGCGGGGTGAAGTCCAGCCCGGTCAGCACGGTCGTCGAGCCGGTCGAGTAGGAGAAGACCGTGGCGTAGCCGAAGAACCACATGGCCACCAGCAGGATCGTGCGGGTGCGGTAGCGGGAGACCGAGAAGAGCTCCCGGTAGGCCGCCGCCGTGGGCTTCTCGTGCTCGGGCAGGTCGACGTGCGCGGAGGGCTCGGGCAGCGGCCCGCGGCGCAGGCCGCGCGCCTCGAGGCCGGCGACGACCTGCTCGGCGCGGTCGATCCGGCCGTGCTCGATCAGCCAGCGCGGCGACTCGGGCAGCCGGGAGACCGCCGCCAGGGCGAGCACCCCGGTGATCACCGCGAGCCAGTAGATCCAGCGCCAGCCGGACGCGAAGTCCGGACCGGCCAGCGCGATCGGCAGGCCGTTGGGGAAGTCCGCGGACTCGGTGGTGAACAGCAGGCCCAGCCCGATGCCGACCATCGCGCCCAGGGTGCACAGCACGAAGGTGATCGCGGTGTAGCGGGCACGGGCGGCGGCCGGTGCGATCTCGCCGATGTAGGTGTTGCCGATGGCGAGCATCCCGCCCAGGACGACGCCGGTGACGGCGCGGCCGAGCACGAAGACCGAGTAGGTGTCGGCCAGCGCGGTGATCAGCGAGCCGACGACGGCGAAGGCGAGGACGACGGCGAGCATCGGCCGGCGGCCGATCCGGTCGGAGATCGGGGCCAGCAGCAGGCAGCCGACCATGTAGCCGACGAGGAACAGGATCACCGGCGCGCGGAGCGACTCACCGGCGTTGGCCGGCGTGCAGCCCTCCTTGACCTGCATGCAGGTCTGGATGAACGAGACGTTGATGTTGAAGTTGCAGTAGAACGCCACGAACATGCCGAGCCCCACGATGCCGGTCGCGGCATAGGACACGGCACTGCGCGGCAACCGGTCCAGCCGGGCGACCAGTGCGGGACCGGAGCTGGGACCGGACGGCGACGAGGCGCCACCGCCGGGGGGCGCGTGGGTGCTGGACATCGAGAGCTCCTTCGCTCTGCTGGGGCGGGGGCCGCCCGGGCTGGAGGCGTCACTCGCCCGGGACGCGGCGGACCGTACGTGCGGTCCCGGGCGGTGGCGACGACGTCTTCCGGGCAGCGGAATCGAGGCCAGGCGATTGTTGACAATCTTGTCTACACGGATCGACGCTGAAGCCGGGTACGAGTCGGCGCTTCCCGGCACGACCCCCGCCGCACCCCCGAGGAGATCGAGCATGCGCTCCGCGCCGTCCGCTGCCGTCCCGCCGCAGGTGCGGGCCGGCGTTCCCGTTCCCGCCCGGCACCACGGGGTGCCGGCATGAGGAACGTCGTGGTCACCGACCACCCCCGGGCCGATGCCGCGGACGCCGGCACCCTCGGGGAGCACGGCGTCGCCACCGTGCACGAGGCGCTGGGCCGGGTCGGGTACCTGGGCCCCACGTTCCGGCCGGCCTGGCCGGGCGCCCGCATCGGCGGCACGGCCGTCACGGTGCTCTGCTGGCCCGGGGACAACCTGATGATCCACGTGGCGGTCGAGCAGTGCCGCCCCGGCGACGTGCTGGTCGTCGCCACCAACTCCCCCTCCTCGGACGGCCTGTTCGGTGAGCTGTTCGCCACCGCGCTGGCGCACCGCGGCGTCCGCGGGGTGGTGCTGGGCTGCGGCGTCCGGGACGTCGCCGAGCTGCGGGAGATGGGCTTCCCCGCCTGGTCGACCGCGGTCAGCGCGCAGGGCTCGGTGAAGGCCACCGCCGGTGCGGTGAACGTGCCGGTCGTGCTGGGTGGGCAGGTCGTGCACCCCGGCGACGTGGTGGTCGCCGACGACGACGGCGTGCTGGTCGTGCCGCGGGACGACGTCCCCCGGGCGCTGACCGCGGCGCAGGCCCGGATCGACAAGGAGGCCGCCAGCCGGGCGGCGTTCCAGGCCGGCGAGCTGGGCCTGGACCGCTACGGGCTGCGCGACCGGCTCGGCGAGTTCGGCATCTCCTACGTCTCCCACGACGAGTACGTGCGGGGCACCGAGTGAGCTACGCGGACACCGGCGTCCGCTGCACCATGCTGCGCGGCGGCACCTCCCGCGGTCTGTTCTTCGAGGCCGCCGACCTGCCCGCCGACGACAGCGAGCGCAACGACCTGCTGCTGCGGCTGATGGGCACCCCCGACCCGCGGCAGATCGACGGACTGGGCGGATCGACCTCGCTCACCAGCAAGGTCGCCGTCGTCTCGCCCTCCGAGCACCCCGACGCCGACGTCGACTACCTGTTCCTGCAGCTCGGGGTGGATGCGCCGACGGTCAGCGACCAGCAGAACTGCGGCAACATCCTGGCCGGGGTCGGGCCGTTCGCCGTCGAGCGCGGACTGGTCCCGGCGGTCGACGGCGAGACCAGCGTGCGGATCCGGATGGTGAACTCCGACAGCATCGCGATCGCCTCCTTCCGCACCCCCGGCGGCACCGTGGAGTACCGCGGCGACGTGGCCATCGCCGGTGTGCCGGGGACGGCGGCGCCGGTGGTGCTGGCCTTCACCGACACCGAGGGTTCGGCGACCGGCAGCCTGCTGCCCACCGGCTCGGTGCGGGACACGATCGAGGGCGTCGAGGCGACGTGCGTGGACAACGGCATGCCCGTGGTCGTGGCGCTGGCCAGCTCCTTCGGGCTGACCGGCTACGAGTCGCACGAGGAGCTGGCCGCGGACAGCGCACTGCTCGAGCGGATCGACGCCTTCCGCACCAAGGCCGGCCAGCTGATGGGGCTCGGCGACGTCTCGGCCTCCTCGGTGCCCAAGACCGCGCTGCTCGCGCCGGCCCGGGACGGCGGCCAGGTCTGCACGCGGTCGTTCATCCCGGTACAGCCGCACACCTCGATCGGCGTGCTGGCCGCGGTCAGCGTGGCGACCGGGATGCTGCTGCCCGGAGCGGTGGGGCACGAGCTCACCGCCGACTGGGCAGCGGCCGGCTCACAGGTCGACGTCGAGCACCCCACCGGCCACCTGCTGGTCGACGTGGTCGTCGACGACACGGTCACCCCGCCCCGGGTGGTCCGCTCCGGCGTCGTCCGGACCGCCCGCAAGCTCTTCGACGGCACCGCCTTTCCCCGCGGCTGCTGACCACCACGACCGACTTGGAGACGACGTTGCCTCCCCTGCACGAGATCGCGCACCTGGCCCACGTGGAGCTGCGCACCCCGGCGCTCGCCGAGAGCGTGGAGTTCTTCACCTCCTACCTCGGCCTGACCCAGACCAGCACGGCCGGGAACTCGGTGTTCCTCCGCGCCTGGGACGACTACGAGACCACCACCATCAAGCTGACCGCGCACAGCACCTCCGGTGTCGGCCGCACGAACGTCCGCGCCGCGAGCCCGGAGGCCCTGCAGCGCCGGGTCGCCGCCATCGAGGCCACCGGCCGGGGCATCGGCTGGACCGACGGCGACCCGGGCTACGGGCCGACGTACGTCTTCACCGATCCCGATGGCCACGAGTTCGGCGTGTACTACGAGACCGAGTGGTACACCCCGCCGGCCGAGCTGGCGCCGGCGCTGAAGAACCAGGCGCAGGCGACGCCCTCGCACGGGGTGGCGGTGCGGCGGCTGGACCACATCAACTGGCTCGGCGTCGAGCCGGTGGTCAACCGGGACTTCCTGCGCGACTCGCTGGGCGCCCTGGTCACCGAGCAGATCGTGCTGGACGACGGCACGATCGGGGGCAGCTGGACGACCTTCACGAACAAGGGCTACGACGCGGTCTACACCCGTGACTGGACGCGCACCCCGGGCCGGCTGCACCACATCGCGTTCGCCGTCGACACCCGCGACGGCATCCTGCGCGCCGCCGACCTGGCGCTGGAGCAGGGCGTCTTCATCGAGACCGGACCGCACAAGCACGCGATCCAGCAGACCTTCTTCCTCTACGTCTACGAGCCCGGCGGCAACCGGATCGAGCTGTGCAACGCCGGCGCCCGGCTGGTGCTGGCCCCGGACTGGAAGACGGTGGACTGGACCGAGGCCGAGCGGGCCAAGGGGCAGGCGTGGGGGCTGAAGACGATCGAGTCCTTCCACACCCACGGCACCCCGCCGGTGGCCTGAGCCCGGTCAGGGCAGCAGGGCCGCCATCTCGGTCAGCTCGAAGAACTGGGCGGTGGCCCGGGCGCTGGGCTGACCGGCGTCCGGGTCGGCGCCGGCGGCGACCAGCGCCCGCACGGTCGCGGCCGACTGCTTGAACACGGCGGCCGCCAGCGGGGTCTGACCCCGGTCGTTGGCCCGGGAGTGGTCGGCGCCCCGCTCGAGCAGGGCGGCGACGGTGTCGGGGTGCCCGTGGTAGGCGGCCAGGATCAGCAGCGTGTCGCCCTTCTCGTTGGTCAGGTTCACCGGCACCCCGGCGTCGACGTAGGCGGCCAGTTCCTCGGTCTCCCCGGCGCGGGCCAGCCCGAAGATGCGCACTGCCAGGTCCAGGACACCCTGTTCGATCGGTTCGCTCACGCCCCCGAGCCTAGGCGCGGTTGCCCGCCCTGCCCTCGCTGAGCAGGGTGGACCCGTGCCCATCGACTTCACCGACCCGGCCAACCGCGGCACCTACTCCGGTCGCACGGCGGACCCGAGCTGGCACGCCGCGATCGGCGACCTGGTGGATGCCCGGGGGCTCACCGTGGCCGACGTGGGCTGCGGCGGCGGGGTCTACGCGCACGCCTGGCTGGACCTCGGTGCGGCCCGGGTGGTCGGCGTGGACTCCAGCGAGCCGCTGCTCGGTGCCGCCCGGGAGTCCGGCGACCGACCGGGCCTGACCTTCCTCGCCGGTGACGCCGCCGCGACCGGGCTGGCCGCGGAGAGCGTGGACGTCGTCTTCCAGCGCGCCCTGGTGCACCACCTCGCCGACCTCGGCCCGGTGGCCGCCGAGGCGTTCCGGGTGCTCGCTCCGGGCGGGCGCTACGTCGTCCAGGACCGGGTGGCCGACGACGTCACCCAGCCGCCGTCGTCCCGGCACGTGCGCGCCTGGTTCTTCGCCGTCCACCCGCGGCTGCTCGACGTCGAGCTGGCCCGCCGGCCCACCCCGGCCGCGGTGACCACGGCGCTGTCGGCCGCCGGGTTCACCGACCTGCGGCAGTCGACGCTGTGGGAGACCCGCCGGGTGCACGCCGATCCCGAGGAGCTGCTGCGGGAGGTCCGGGGCCGGGTGGGCCGGTCGATCCTGCACGAACTGGACGACGCCGAGCTCGACGTGCTGGTGGAGCGGATGCGGGCCGAGCTGCCGGCCGGCGGACCGGTGGTGGAGCAGGACCGCTGGACGGTGTGGACCGCCACCCGGCCGCGCTGACCTCCCACCGGCGCCGCCGGCGCGCCGGGCTCAGCGCCCGGCTCGCGCGCGGCTCAGCTCAGCGCGCGGCGACCCGGTCGGCGAGCGCGAGCACGTGCCGCCACGCGTCCTGGCAGGCCTCCGCCCACTCGCCGAACGCCCGGTCGAAGAACGAGTGCGGCGCCCCCTCGTAGACGACGTCGTCGACGTCGGCGCCGGCTGCGCGCATCGTCTCGGCGAGCCGGCGCTGGTCCTCCACCGGGGTGGCCGAGTCGGCTCCGGCGATGATCATCACGACCGGCCGGCGGGCGGAGCCGGCGGCCTCCCCGACCACGCTGGGCTTGCCGTAGAAGCCGGCGCTGCCGGCGATGTCCACGTCCGCGCCGGACTGGCGCCAGGCGTGGCTGCCGCCGAAGCAGAACCCGACCGTGATCACCGGCAGGGTGGGCTCGGTGCGGCTGCGCAGGTACTCGATCGCCGCGGTGGTGTCGGCGTCGACGCCCGCCGGCGTGGTCTGCGGGATGTGGCTCTGCCAGTCGAAGTCCTCCTCGCGCGTGCCGGTGCCGGCCACGCCCGCGGTGCGCCCGAAGTAGTCGATGGCCACCGCGGGCAGGCCGGCCTCGGCGAACCGCTCCGCCAGGGCCACGTAGTACGGGTGCAGCCCGCGGATGTCGGGCAGCAGGACGACGCCCACCCGCTGCGGGGTGGCCGGCGCGGCGTAGGCGGCGGAGAACTCGGTGCCGTCAGCGGCGGTCAGGGTGAGGGTGCCCCGCTCGGCGACGTCCCCGGTGCGGGGCGGGGCGGGCGGACGGCTGTCGTGGTCGTGGCACATGCCCCGTGTCTACCGGCAGCCCTGCCCGGGCGCCCGCTCAGGCGTCGGCGACGCCGGCCAGCACACCCGGGTCGCCGCCGAACAGCGCAGCGGCCACCTCGCGGCGGACGTCGGTCAGCCAGCGGTACTGCCGGTTGGCCTGGTCGATCAGCGAGTCCAGCAGCACCGTGTCGATCCGGGGGTCGACCTCGGCGGCGATCCGCAACGTCTCGAAGCCGCTCCGCTTGGCGCGCACGGCGGAGGCCAGGAACTCGAACTCCACCAGCGAGCTCATCGGCGACCGGCTGAGCAGGTGGCCGTTCAGCTTGAGCCGGCTGAGCTTCTCCCCCACCCAGACGGCGGCCTGCTTGTAGCCGCGCACCGGGAGACCGAGCGACCGGGTGGTGGCGGTCAGGTCGGACTTCTCCTGGCGCAGCTCGTCGAGCAACTGGCGCAGGCCGTCCTCGTAGCTGCTCCCCTTGTGGGCGCCGATCATCCGGCTCACCAGCTCGATCCCACCGCCGGCCGCGGCGATGTGGTCGTTGCAGTAGATGGCCAGCAGCTCGGGGTGGGCAACGCTGGCTGCCGGGGTCTCGGACACGGGATCTCCTCGCACACTGGGCCGGAGGTCGGCCGGACCCATTGTGTCCGGTGATCAACTGACCGGCATCCCGGGCGCATCTCATCTGTGAGATATCCTCGGCTCCGATGACGCTCACCGAGGAAGCCACCGGTCAGTCCCTGCGCCAGATCGGCACCCTGGTCCGCGATGCCCGCCGGCACCACGGGCTCACCCAGGCTCAGCTGGCCGAACGGCTCGGCACCAGCCAGAGCGCGATCGCGCGGATCGAGCAGGGCAACCAGAACCTCACCCTGGAGCTGCTCGGGCGGCTGTCGGCGGCGCTGGACAGCGAGCTGATCACCGTCGGGCGGTCCGGGCCCACGCACCTGCGGGTCAGCGGTGGCACGCCGCTGTCGGGCAGCGTCACGGTGAAGTCCTCCAAGAACGCCGCGGTCGCGCTGCTCTGCGCCTCGCTGCTCAACCGCGGCCGGACGACGCTGCGCAACGTCTCGCGGATCGTCGAGGTCGACCGGATCCTCGACGTGCTCACCTCGATCGGCGTCTCGGCGACCTGGGACGCCGCCGGCCGCGACCTGACCCTGGTGGTCCCGGAGCGCCTGGACCTGACCGCGATCGACGCCGACGCGGCCCGGCGCACCCGCAGCATCATCATGTTCCTGGGCCCGCTGCTGCACCGGGCCGAGGAGTTCGAGCTGCCCTACGCCGGTGGCTGCAACCTGGGCACCCGCACCGTGCAGCCGCACATGATCGCGCTGCGCCCGTTCGGCCTGGAGGTCGAGGCGCGCGCCGGGGAGTACCACGCGACGGTCACCCGCTCCCCCGGCCAGGACCGCAGCATCGTGCTCACCGAGCGCGGGGACACCGTCACCGAGAACGCGCTGCTGGCCGCCGCCCGGCACGACGGGACGACGACGATCCGCAACGCCAGCCCGAACTACATGGTCCAGGACCTGTGCCTGTACCTGGAGAAGCTCGGCGTCCGGATCGAGGGCTTCGGGACGACGACCCTGGTGGTCACCGGTCAGCCGGTGCTGGACGCCGACGTCGACTACACCATCAGCGAGGACCCGGTGGAGGCGATGAGCCTGCTGACCGCGGGCATCGTGACCAGCTCCGAGCTGACCGTGTGCCGGGCACCGATCGAGTTCCTGGAGATCGAGCTGGCGATCCTGGCCGAGATGGGGCTGCAGTACGACCTGTCGCCGGAGTACGCCGCCGACAACGGCCGCACCCGGCTGGTCGACGTCACGATCCACCCCTCCTCGCTGCGGGCGCCCATCGACAAGGTGCACCCGATGCCCTTCCCGGGGCTGAACATCGACAACCTGCCGTTCTTCGCCGTCATCGCCGCCACCGCGACCGGCGAGACGGTGATCCACGACTGGGTCTACGACAACCGGGCCATCCACCTGTCCGACCTGACCCGGCTGGGCGCCGACGTGCGGCTGCTCGACCCGCACCGGGTGCTGGTGTCCGGGCCGACCCGGTGGTCGGGGGCGGAGATCGTCTGCCCGCCCGCGCTGCGGCCGGCGGTCTGCATCCTGCTGGCGATGCTGGCGGCCAAGGGGCACTCGGTGCTGCGCAACGTCGACATCATCGCCCGCGGCTACGAGCAGCTCTACGAGCGGCTGGTGGAGATGGGCGCCCAGATCGAGGTCTTCACCGACTGAGCCCGACCCTGAGGGGCCGAGATGGCCGTCTCGGCCCCTCAGCCGACCAGGGCTGCGCGAACGCGTGCCACCTTTCCGTCCAGGTCCCGCAGGTCCGCGGCGCTGAGCCGGAGCACCCGCCGGCCGGCCGCCTGCAGCCGGGCGATCCGGACGTCGTCCCGGGCGATCTGCGCGTCCTCGACGTGGTGCGCGCCCTCGTACTCGATGGCCAGCCGGAGCTCCGGGGAGGCCAGGTCGACGCGGGCGAGGAACTGCCCGCCCGAGAACACCTCGAACCGCGGTACCGGCACCAGGCCCGCCACCACCCACGCGACCCGCACCCCGGACTCCGGAGCCGACTCCCCATCTCGGCCCGGGGCGGCTACTCGCGGAGGAGGACCGCGACCCCGACGCAGCCCAGCGCCCACAGCCCGCTGGCCAGGGTGCCGATGATGAACCGCTCGGAGGCGACCGGCGCCTTGAGCTCGTTGAACCGGCCCAGCCCCTTGACCGCGATCAGCACGGCCAGCCCCTCCGCGAACCCGGCCAGCACCGTGGCGGCGATGGCGGTGCGCTCGAGCACGCCGATCCAGGTGCCCCCGCGCAGCACCTCCGGGTCCGACGCCCGGCGGCGGGAGGGGCCCCGGTCGGGGTCGGCAGCGCGCAGCACCGCGGTGGCGACCGGTCCGCCGCCCGCCGCGGCCGCGGCCACGGCCAGCAGCACGCCGGTGGTCTCCACCCAGCTGCCGACCCGGCCGGTGACCAGCGCCAGGCCGGCCGCCGCGCCCAGCACGACCACCAGCAGGACCGCGCTGACGCCGCTGCGCCGGGTGTCGCTGCGCGGGGTCAGCACGGCACCCGCGACGACGAGCGCGGCCAGCAGGACCAGGACGAGGACGGTCATCCCGCCGCCCGGAGCAGCAGTCGCGCGGCGGCCGGCCGCAGGTCGCGCTCGACGTCCCAGAGCCCGGCGGCCAACCGCTGGCTCACGGCCTGCCGGGTGACGCCGAGCTCGGCGGCCGCCTCGGCCTGGGTACGGCCGGACTCGACCCGGTCGATCGCCTCCCACGCCTGCTCGCTGCGCCGCTCGACCAGTGCCGCGAGCGCGGTGAGCACGGCCTGGGCGTCGGCGGCGGGCTCGGCCACGGCACCCCGGACGGCGACCCGGACCGGCCGGCGCTTGGCGGCCTCCACCGCGTTGCGGGCGAGGACGAACGCCGGTCCGGCACCGGCCCGGGTGCTCCCCGGCAGCGGGGTCTGCACCGGCCCGGCCCCCACGCCGATGCTCCAGCCGCCGTTCCGGACGAGCCGACGGACCACCTGCACCACCACGCCGGGATCGTCGAGCACGCCCTGCACCTCGTCGCCGGCCGTGCGCTCGAAGCGGAGCACGGCGGGCACGCCGGCCAGCAGCGTCAGCAGCGCGGGCACCCGGTCGCCGTCGCGCCGACTCCCGCGCTGGTCGATGGTCATCACGAACGGCACCCCGCAAGTCCAGCACCTTGCGCGATGAAAAGCAAGCCTGCAGCCTGGCGCGTAGTCAGGAGTCGGCCAGCTCGGGTGGGAAGCCGCCCGTGGCCACCGGCCCCCAGCGGTCGATCGTCACCCGGAGCAGCACCTTGCCCTGCCGCTGCATCGCCGCCCGGTACTCGTCCCAGTCGGGGTGCTCTCCGCTGATCGACCGGAAGTACTCGACCAGCGGCTCCAGCGCCTCGGGGAGGTCGAGCACCTCGGCCTGCCCGTCGACCTGCACCCAGGGGTCGTTGAAGTCGTCGGACAGCACGCACAGCGAGACCCGCGGGTCGCGGCGGGCGTTGCGGACCTTGGCGCGCTGGGGATAGGTGGACACGACGACCCGGCCCTCCTGGTCCACGCCGCAGCTGACCGGGGACAGCTGCGTCGACCCGTCGGCGCGGTGGGTGAGCAGCACGGCGCGGTGCCGGGGACGCAGGAAGGCCAGCAGCTCGTCGCGCTCGACCCGGTCGGCGGTGGCGGTTCTCGGCATGGGGTGAACCTACGACGCCGGTACGACAGCCGACAGGACGGCGCGAGACGCCGGTGCGGCCGACACGTGCCGGACGCCGGGGTGTGCTGGGATCAGCGCATGCCCGACGACCAGCCCGACGACCCCACCGCCGAGCGCCCGGCCGCGACCCCCACCCACACCGTCGCCGACACCGGCGCGAGCCCCGTCTCCACCGTGGGCAGCGACCGGGAGGCGGTCACCACCCGCGCCCCGGCGCCCGGGCCGGAGCGCACCCAGCGGCTGCAGGCGGCGACCCGCCGGGTGGCGATCGCCTCCGCCGAGCTGATCCTCATCGTGATCGCGCTGATCATCCTGGGCTACGTCTTCGGCATGCTCTGGGTCGTCCTGCTGCCCGTCGTCCTCGGGCTGCTGTTCACCACGGTGCTGTGGCCGGCGACCCGCTTCCTGCGCAAGCGCTCCTGGCCCCCCGCGCTGGCCGCCGCCACCGTCCTGCTGGTGTTCCTCGGGGCGCTCGGCGGCATCCTCGCGGTGATCGTGCCGCAGGTCATCAGCCAGGTCGAGGAGGTCGCCGAACAGTTCAGCGGAGGCCTGCAGGAGGTGCAGGACTGGGTGGGCGGCCCGCCGCTCAACCTCGACGACGAGCAGGTCGGCAACGCCGTCGACACCATCATCAACCGGGTCCAGGACAACGCGACGAGCATCGCGAACTACGCGGTGAGCACCGCGACCGCGGTCGGCAACATCCTGCTCAACCTGGTGCTCGCGCTGCTGCTGACCTTCTTCTTCCTCAAGGACGGCCCCAAGTGGGTGCCGTGGCTGGCCGCCCAGACCGGCCCGCGGGCGGCACCACACGTCGCGGCGCTGTCGCTGAAGACCTGGTCCACGCTGTCGGAGTTCATCCGCCAGCAGGCCCTGGTCGGGTTCGTCGACGCGTTCTTCATCGGCCTCGGGCTGCTGCTCACCGGGGTGCCGCTGGTGCTGCCGCTGGCCGTGATCACCTTCTTCGGTGCCTTCGTCCCGATCATCGGTGCCTTCACGGCCGGCGCCTTCGCCGTGCTCATCGCGCTGGTCAGCGTCGGGTTCACCAAGGCGCTGATCATCCTGGCGGTGGTCGTCGCGGTGCAGCAGCTGGAGGGCAACGTCCTGCAGCCGATCCTCCAGGGCCGCGGGCTCAACCTGCACGCGGCCGTGGTGATCCTCGCGGTGACCGGCGGTGGCAGCCTGTTCGGCATCATCGGGGCCTTCCTCGCCGTGCCGGTGACCGCGCTGATCGCCGTCTTCTACCGCTACGGCCGGGACATGCTCGACGGGATGACCCCCGAGGTCGCCGCCGACGGCACCAGTCAGCAGCTCACCGGTGACTCCACCGGCGCCCAGCTGGTCCGCCGGCCGGCCGAGCTGGAGCCGCCGGTCAACGGCGACTCCGCGGACGTGGACACCGAGAGCGCCGAGGCGACCGGGGGCTCCTCCTCCCGGGGGAAGCTGGGCACGCTCGGGAATGCCGCGCGCCGGCTCCGGCTTCATCGCTGAGAAGACGCCCGCCAGAGAGACGCCGACCTGCAGGAGGGACAGCCGTGCCGCAGCGACCGGAGGACCTCGTCGAGCTCCTCCCCGAGGCCGAGCCCCTGCTCGCCCGCGAGGCGGTCGTCAGCTCACCGGACCAGCGCCGCGGACTGGTGCTCGTGCACGACCTGGCCGGTGAGTTCGACGCCGCGCATGCCGGCGCCCTCGCCGGAGCGCACCTGCTGGACGCGCTGCCGTCCCGGCTGATCGCCCGGTTCGACGTCGACTCCCTCGTCGACTACCGCGGGCACCGGCCGCGGATGGTCTTCTCCGGCGACCGGTACGAGTCGATCTCCTCCCCGGAGATCGGCATCTACGCCCTCGAGGACGACGCCGGCGAGCCGTTCCTGCTCCTGCACGGCGCCGAGCCCGACTACGCCTGGGAGCGGTTCGTCGCCGCGGTCCTGCAGCTGGTCCACCGGCTCGGGGTCACCTCGGTGGTCGCCCTGCACGCCATCCCGATGCCGGTGCCGCACACCCGCCCGGTCACGGTCACCGCGCACGCCACACGCCGGCAGCTCATCGAGTCCTATCCGGTGTACTGGGGCGAGATGCGGCTGCCCGGCAGCGTCGGCGCGCTGCTCGAGCTGCGGATGGGCGAGGCGGGGATCGACGCGCTCGGCATCGCCGCGCACGTGCCGCACTACCTGGCCCAGGCGACCTACCCGGCCGCCTCCCTGACCCTGCTCGAGCACCTGGAGCGGCTGAGCGGCCTGCACGTGCCGACCGAGACGCTGCGCGAGGCCGCGGAGGCCAACCGCACCGAGGTCGACGAGCAGATCGGGCGGAGCAGCGAGAACACCGCGGTCGTCGCCGCGCTGGAGGAGCAGTTCGACTCCTTCACCGCCTCCCGCGACGACACCGGGCTGCTCGGCTTCGGCGGCGAGATGCCGAGCGGGGAGGAGCTCGGCGCCCAGTTCGAGCAGTTCCTCGCCGAGCAGGACGGCGACCGCCCCGACTAGGCGAGGTCTCCCATCGGGTCGCCGACGTCCATCCGGGCGACCAGCGAGCCGCTGAACGCGTAGGTGTGCAGCACGAAGGCGTGGCTGAGCAGGTCGCCGTCCCGGTCCCGCACCGTCTGCTCGACCAGCACCTCCACCCGACCGTCGGACAGCTCCCGCTCCCGGCGGGGGTGCACCTGCAGGTCGACCACCTCCCACTGGCCCAGCCAATGGTCGCGGACCGCGTCGGTGCCGACCACCCGGCCGCCGTGCATGGCGTCGGGCCAGTCGACGGTGGGTGCGAACTGCGCCAGCACCGCATCGATGTCGTGGGCGTTGATCGCGTCGTAGAGCGCGGCCAGTCGTGCCATGCCCGGACCGTACCGATCAGCCGGTCGTGAGCAGCCGGGCCACGGCGAGGGCGGCCGGGTCGACCGGCGTCCGGGCGGCGGAGCGGAGCCAGGCCGCCAGCGGGCCGGCGAGCGCCGGTGACAGGGTGGTGATCCACTCCCCGGTGCGGGCCCGGGCCTCGGCCACGTGCTCGGCGCTGCCATCGGGGAACCGGGCCACGACCTCCGGGCGGGAGGCCAGCAGTCCGCGCAGTGCCCACTCCCCCGCCGTCGTCCGGGCGGCCAGGGTCTCCAGCCGGTCGGCGGCGGCCAGGAGCAGCGCTGCGTCGTCCACCGGCAGAGTCTCGCCCGGACAGCACTGCGGGCCGCGACCGGAGTCCGGTCGCGGCCCGCAGCGGGTGTCGCGGTGGTACAGCGGGCCTCAGCCCGCGGTGCTCACTGGGTGAGGACGACGTGCTCGTTCGGCACGCAGTGCGTCATGACCAGGCCGGTGACGTCGCGGGTGCCGTTCTTGCCCAGGTTGGCCGCGCGCTGGAGCTCGGCCTCGGTGAGCGTCTGGCTCTGCAGCGGCGGCAGCCCCCGGACGTCGTCCGCGCTGATGCCCAGGCCGTCGCCGACGCGCTGGCCCAGCTCGTCCTCGGCCATGAAGAGGTGCCAGACCATCCGCTCCTGGATCGGGCGGTCGCACTGGGACAGGCCGTCGATCAGGTTGGCCACCAGGTCGTCGCGCTCCCACTGCTCCGACAGCAGGTAGCGCTGGCCGGCCTGCGTGTAGTCGTCGGTGCGCGGGATCCGCTTGCGGGTGAGCCGGCCGGTGATCTCCGGGCCCTGGTCGTCGTGCGTGGGGTACTGGGCCTCACGCAGGCCGCCGGTGATCGACGGCTCGTAGTTGACGTGCGGGTTGGTGCCCTCGGCCCGGTCGACGCCGTAGGCCATCTGCCCGTCGCGCTGGTTGGTCGCCACCCGGGTCTTGGCGGCGTTGACCGGCAGCTGGAGGTAGTTCGGGCCCACCCGGTAGCGCTGGGTGTCGGAGTAGGAGAACGTGCGGCCGACCAGCATCTTGTCGTCGGAGAAGTCCAGCCCGTCGACCAGCACACCGGTGCCGAAGGCGATCTGCTCGCTCTCGGTGAAGAAGTCCTCCGGGGTGCGGTTCAGCGTCAGCGTGCCGACCTTGCGCAGCGGGAAGTCGTTCTCCGGCCAGGTCTTGGTGTCGTCCAGCGGGTCGAAGTCGAGCTCGGGGTGCTCGTGGTCGTCCATCAGCTGCACGTGCAGGTCCCACGAGGGGTACTCGCCGCGCTCGATGGCCTCGTAGAGGTCCTTGGTGTGCACGCCGAGCTCCTTGCCCTGTGCCACCTCGGCGTCGGCCGCGGTCCAGGACTTCACACCCTGCTGGGGCAGCCAGTGGTACTTCACCAGCTGGGTCTCCCCGGCGGCGTTCACCCACTTGTAGGTGTTGACGCCGAAGCCCTGCATGAAGCGGTAGCTCGAGGGCAGGCCCCGCGGGCTCAGCACCAGCGTGATCATGTGCATCGCCTCGGGCGTCTGCGACCAGAAGTCGAAGACCCGGTTGGCCACCTGCCGGTCGAAGTTGACCGGGTCGGGCTTCTGCGAGTGGATGAAGTCGGGGAACTTGATGGCGTCCCGGATGAAGAAGATGCCCAGGTTGTTGCCGACCAGGTCCCAGTTGCCGTCCTCGGTGTAGAACT
>Ga0210040_10002168_pt1 | contig 28108 bp, 5 predicted proteins | sample CryGeyCG12114_NA_FD_185462 | JGI IMG/M metagenome (GOLD analysis project Ga0210040, IMG submission 185462) | Groundwater microbial communities from aquifer - Crystal Geyser CG19_WC_8/21/14_NA (SPAdes) (version 2) | ecosystem: Environmental > Aquatic > Deep subsurface > Groundwater | place: USA... | reverse complement strand
ACCGCCCGGGCCCTTTTCCCATCACTATCGACCGATCCACGAACCCAACTATCGAGTACCCAACATGGCGAAAGCCCTCGACTCCTCCGCAATGCTGTGCTTGAGCTGCAACAAGCCTGGTGTCAACCGATGCTCTGGTTGTAGCAACGGCCGTTACTGCTCCGCGCAATGCCAGAAGCAAGATTGGAAGCAACACAAGGCCATCTGCGGCGCCTTCTCCACGCTCACTGAACGCCCGAGCCCCGACTATATTCGCGCCATGCTCTTCCCCGTCAATGAAGACAAGCCCAATTTCGTCTGGATCAAGCGCTACACCAGCTGGTTCCACGGCTACAAAGCAGAGGCAGAGTGGGGTCCTCTTCTTGGCAACCCTGAGAATTGCGAAACGGGGTTCTTCGACCGCCATTACGGCTTTCGGCGCCCTCTCGATGGCAACAAGAGCATTATCTTGAAGTACAATGCTACCTTCGCGATCGACGGATCTCCCTGCAACCAGAGCATGAAGAACTTGAAGGGCATCCAGCAGGCGCGCAAATGGTGCGGCTCGTTCATCGCCCATGGTTACTACGAGAAGGATGAAGAATTGGTTACGACGCTTGACCTGGACACAAACGACCTCGGTGCATTGGTGGAGTACTTCAACGTCCGCGTGGATACTATTCCGGAATGCTGCTTGCCAGGTTCGCCATACACCTGCGCTGATGGCATGCGTGATGCGTGCAAGAAGAAGGATGTTTAGAAGGTCGATCTCAGACTCAAGTCTCTCGACCAGAAGGTTTCTTGAGACTACGTTTGAGGACAAGTCTCGTTCGTCAGGTCACAATTGAACTCACTCTTTGAGAGACCGATGGGAAGGCGAATCGGGAGGAGGTATGAACTACATCTCAATGAAGAGTACGAACCCATTGCACCCATACTTTTGTGCCGTCGTGATACTGCTCTTTAATCCAAACATGCGTCGTGTGAGGTTGGAGATCTAGCACACGTCACAACTCCACTTTCCCACCTTCCTCATTAAGCTAAACCCCGCATCGCGCCATGTTTCGTGCGGCCACTGTAGGCATAGGCACCCGAAGAACGATAAACACAGCATACATTCTACAAAACACAAACATATGCTTTATACTTGATCATCCGCCCAAATTTGCTCTCGTACCGTTAGCATGCCGTTCGACATCAGCAAAGCGCGCGAGCGCTTCCCCGCATTACAGCAAGATCAAGTCTACCTCGACAACGCAGGAGGTAGTCAGGCACTTGGAGATGTGATCGACTCGTGAGTTCGCAACCCCAAAAATGCACCTTGAGCTAAGCGGACGACGGACGATTAGGATAACGACGTATCTCTCAAAGACCAATGTTCAGCTCGGTGCATCGTACCACACCGGCACTCAGTCCAATACCAAGTATGAGGAAGGCTACCAAGCCGCAGCGAAGTACATCAACGCTGGTCGCGACGAGATCGGTATTACTTTCGCATCAAGTAACGAAATCAATGCTCACCCGAGATCTAGTACTCGGTGGCTCAACCACCCAGCTCTTCATGAACCTTGCCGGCGCGCTTCAACTCAACGAAGGCGATGAGATCATCCTCTCCAAGATGGAGCACGAGACCAATGTGAAGCCATGGCTCTTCATGGCCGAGCGACTCAAGCTCACAGTAAAGTGGTGGGCGTCGTCAAAAGAGGATGGGCTGAAGCTCACACCCGAGAACTTGAAGCCGCTGCTGGGGCCAAAGGTCAAGTTTGTCGCATGTACACACGTGTCAAATCTTTTGGGTACCATCCATGACGTGCGCGCAATTGCTGATGCGGTACACGAGGCGGGCGCGCTGTTGTGCATCGATGGCGTAAGCTTTGCGCCGCATCGCAAGGTCGACGTGAAGGCTTTCGGCGTCGACTTCTACGCCTTCTCGTGGTACAAGGTACCAAACCTTTTCCTTCATTTGACTTGTGACATTACTGACATGCGCAGGTCTACGGTCCGCACATCGCCGTTTTGTATGCCAGCAACTCCGCGCAAGAACATGTGAAGCCAATGGCGCACTACTTTAACCCGACCAAAACACTCGAAGACAAGCTCGGCTTTGCAGCCTCGAATTACGAGAACGTGCAGTCTATACCGCAGATCGTGAAGTACCTCGAAGGCTCATCCGAAGCCATCGCCGAGCACGAAGGCAAGATCCAAAAGATCCTGCTCGACTTCCTCAACTCGAGATCCGACATCACCGTGATCGGCTCAACGTCTAGCGACTCTAGCGTGCGTGTGCCAACCATATCATTCACGGTGGAGGGTGTGAGCTCGAAGAAGCCTGTAAACGATGCCGAGCAGATCTCGAACTACGGTTTTCGATGGGCTCATTTCTACTCGAAGAGACTGTGCGATGAGGTGTTGGGGATCGCGCCGGAAGGTGTTGCGCGAGTGAGCATGGTGCATTACAACACCGAGGACGAGATTCGCGGATTGGTTGAGGTATTGAAGAAGGTATTGCCATAGGATGGCGACGGCCCCAAGTCGAATGTATCTCACCCTTGTGTCTTCTTCTTTCCTTCCTGTCCTGATCATTCTCTTTGGCTTTCTAGTTGTCGTCCTGAAACGAACGACTAAAACGCCACGCCTGTGATCTTTCGGACGAGGAGTAAGGGGCTTCGAGACCGCTCAAGCGGTGTGGTAAGTGCGGCCTGAAGGATGATTGCCAACATCGACCGATCTCGGCTTGCGCGTACGGCACCCGCAAATGCATAAGCGCTAATAACAATGTAGATAGAGGCGGAGCTGATGATATTGGACAACGCCGCCCCCCTCACTCAACCTGCTGTGCCGCAACGCCCTTATTCATCCGCAGGCAAAGACAATTATCACACGCAGAGCAACTTTCGGTGTGCCCTTGCATCTGCCGTTCTGGCGTCCCGCCAATCCTGTAAACGTCACACCAACTTTCGGAACGGCTCACTCTTCTTCTTTTCTTCCTCGCCGATGCTCTGATACCACTTCACCGTCTTTTGGATGCCCTCTTCCATGCTGACCCGCGGCACATAGCCCAACCGTGTCTTGGCTTTGGTGATATCGAAGTACCGATGGATGGTCATGTACTTGACTTTCGCACGCGTGAATCGCGGCTGCCGGTTGCCATACGAGGCAATCCAGTAGACACCCTCGATAACAGACACGAGTGCCCACATCAAGCTAGCTGGGATGACCCAAACATCTTCCTTCATGACAGGGTAGCCTGCAGCTGCACCAACGGCGCGGGTGAAGTCCCAGAACGGCCAAGGGTCGTCGTTCGTGATAACGAAGGCTTCGCCGTCAACCTTACGGTCCGCGGGTTGCTCTTCTGTGTGACTGCGCAACAGAGCGCGAGCAGCCAGAATTTGCGCATCAGCGTTGTTGCCCACGTACGTCCAGTCGAAGAGCTTCGTGTTGTCACCGATCTGGATCCTGTTCTTGCCTTCCTTCGCGGCTCCGATGATGTTGCCAGTCGTCGTGCGATCGCCTTCGCCGAACATGCCGGCTGGACGGATCGCGCAAGTGCGCACCCCGCCAACGCTGTTCGCGCTAAGGACCATCTCTTCCGCGACGGCTTTGGTGTGAGAGTACACCTCCGGTTGCTGTGGATGGAAGAGAATTGGCAGATCCTCAGTGACGCCCGCTAGGTCGCTGTAGTTGTCGTGGATGATGGAAGAGCTCGAGGTGTACATGAGCGCTTTCACGCATGCCGCCTCCTGTACACACTGAAGTAACACGCGCGTGCCGTTCACGTTGACTTGTTGGAACAGCTTTGAGTCGCCCAATGCTTGCGGAGACACAGTGTGGAAGATGACCCGCGGTTTTGCTTCGTCAAGAGCCCTCATAATGTCTTCGCGTGAAGTGATGCTGCCCACAATGTAACGCGCACCTTCGACTCGCCGAGTGTCGATGCCGGTGTCCATGGCGGTGACCTGGGAGACGTCCTCCGCGTCGAGTAGCTTTCGTACAATGTGATGCCCAAGGAAGCCGCAGCCTCCAAGGATCAGCACCGAACCGAGCGCGTCGACGGATGCCATTCAGAAGGGGTGCACGAGTGTAGAGAATTAGAGAGAAGAGTACGAGGAGAGAAGAGAGGCAGAAGAAAAAATAAGAAGAGAATAAGAAGAAGAAAAAGAAGTTAATATTATCTACTAGTAAGCCTAACCTTCTTAAGTATTTTATATACTATTTTTTTATATTTTTTTTATTACTATTAGAGATTTAAGATTTCTAAGTTTTTTCTAATATATTCCTTTACTATATACTTATTTTATACTAGAATTATTTTTTCTACTAGTTTATCTAGTAGTAAAACTAAAGATACTTAGTTATTAACTAAGTATACTTAGTTCTACTTTAAGAAATAAAAAATACTAGTAAAACTTTAGGTTAAAATAGTTAATAGTATTTCTTTTCTTAGTATTTATCTATTATAACTAATAGATATTCTCTAGATATTATGAAGTATTATTATATTCTTAAGTATATTTTAAGTATTTCTAAGTAGAATCTAGTTCTATAAGCTTATTTAGTATATTTTTAATAGTAGAGTATATAGAAAAAAGGCCTAGGTCTATATACTAAAGGTTAGACTTAGAGAAAAAAATAGATTTTTTTTTTAAAATTCTAGAAAAAAAATAGTAAGAGAAATATAATTAGTTTAAAATACTATTTTCTTTCTAGTATACTTAAAAGAGTATAGTTTCTATTTTAGTAGCTATAGACTTTAGTAATATACTACTATATAGCGCTAATTAGTATTATAGTAGAAAAATATAGAGATAGTTAGCTAAAGTATAATTAGAAGGCTAGAGAAGTAGTTAGAATAAGTAGAATAGATCTAAAAGAGGATTAGACGCTTAAAGAGTATAAATAACTAATAATATACTTAATAATAATATAACTATATTTATATTAATACCTAATAGGTATTTAGAAGTAATAGATACTCTACTATATATAGTAACTAATTTATAACTTAAACCTACTACTCTTAACCTTAGTAATAGCTATATACTTATACTTTTTATCTAATAAGCTTTTTTAATAGTAGAACTCTAAGAGACTATTATATAAATAAATATATAATAGCTTAAAGACTATTTAGAACTAAGTATAATATAGATACTAATAGTAAGCTAATAGGATAAAGAAGAGTATATAATAGTTTAACCTAACTAAAGGTACTTTAAATAGTAGCTATATATATATAAAAATAACTTATAAGCTAGTAGTTATAAAGATAAACTTCTAAGTAAGAACTTATAGTAGTAAACTACTTTAATAAACTTATAATAAAAGAATATAATATCTTCTTAAATAATAATAAAAACTAAATAATTATACTTATAGTAAGAAGGACTATACGTAAGATATACTATAAGTCTAGAATTATACTAAGAATTTCTTAAAAAGTAATATAAACTTAAAATAAAAATAAAAAAGATATAGATATAGTAGAGAACTAAAGAAGAAGTAGTAAAGAAAGTAATAATATAGAAGCTAAGAATAGTATAAAAGTAAAAAACTAAAAAGTATAACTAAAGTACTAGATAGCTAAAGAATAATTAGAAGTAGTATATAAGAATATTAAAAATAAACTTAAGAGCCTAATTATAGAAACTATAGTAGAGTTTAAATCTATACTAGTAATAGTAAATACTATCTAGTTAACTTTATAAAGAGTAATTACTTTAATCTTTTTCTCTTAGCTACTAAGCCTTTTATTTCTTATATAAATAAATACTAATACTTTTATAAGTAGCTTATAAAAGAGAAATAGAAATACTATAATAGTATTAAGTAGTTAAAATAATATTATCTCTTTTAGTATATAAAGTATACTTCTACTATAAACTCTAAGATAGTATATACTTATTATCTCTAAAATTATAGAATTTTAGTATAATAAGATTTTATAAGTACTAAGTATACTTTTATTATTTTTAGTACCTAAAGCGTACTTAGATAGTATAGTAATACTTATACTATTTTATAACTTATTACCTAACTTTTAAGAGCTTAAAAGAGTAATAATAAAGCTTTTATAAATAATAGCTAAGATAATTAGTAAACTTAGTAACTAGACTATAGTTATTATACTATAGATCTCTCTATACTTAATTAAGAATATAATAGCCTTTAATAGAAATAATATTATAAAGTTTCTTAAATACTATAAAGATATAGTAAAATACTATTAGTTTATAGAGAAGATAGTAATTAAGTATTTTATATTCTACTATATATAGAGGTATAGAGTAATTATTATAGCTTTAGAAGAATATAAAAAAATATTAAAAAAGAATAACTAGAAGATACTTAGAGAAGGCCTCTAAAGATACTTTAAGAGTAATAATAAGTACTAATAAAAGAAGTAAGTAGAGTACTTTAAGAAATAGCTATATATATACTAAGTTAAAAATAATTTAGATATATAAGAATATTTATAAAAGTTTTAGATATATAGTAAAAAGTATATTAAAGTAGATATAATAGAAGAAAGCTAAAGAAGCTTCTATCTAGTAAAAAGACTACTATAATACTATATAATAAAAGTTCTTAAGAGATTTACTTTCTAAATAGATAATTAGAAGTTTTTTAAGTATAAAAAGATTTATACTTACTTTATAAAGAAGTTAGAAGTTAAAAAAAAAGCTAGAATACTTAATTTAGATAAAGCTATTAAGAAGTTAGAACTAGAAGTAGAGTTTAAAGTAGTCTATACTACTAAAGGGCCTTTAATTATAGCTTAGACCTAGTTTATAGTAACTATACTTACTAAAATAATAATAGATTAATACTTCTAACTAAAAGTTATATAGATACTAGCTAGATTATTAGTCTTAAAAGAATACTAGACGTAAGCTTTACTAAAAGTAGTACTTATATAGAATAAAATTAATAACTTTATAGATAAAATACTTTAACTTAAGCTTAACTAAATTATATTTAAAAAAGTACTTTAGAGCTTTTAATAGATACTTTAAAAGGTAGAGCTTATAAATAATCTAGTTATTAATACTAAAATCTAGTAATAAGCTAAAGAGAAGTTAGATACTTTATACTCTTATATACTATAAGCTCTACTATAAGTAAATTTAGCTTTACTATAAGTATATAATATATAGTTATAAAGCTACTAGAACCTATAACTACTATAGTAAAGCTATTAATCTATAGAATACTAGCTATAGAATAATTAAAAATACTAGCCTTATTTAAATAATACTTAAAGATACTAAAGCTATAATAATTATTAAGTATATAATAAGCTAACTTATAAGAAAAATAACTACCTACTCTTTTATAGATATATTATAATAAAATAGTACTTCTTAAATAATTAGAAGATACTTTAGTAGAGTATACTAGAATACCTTACTATAATAGTTATATTAAATAGAGTCTATTTATATTAAATATAGCGCGTATATAGTACTACTTAAGACTCTATTTATTTTATAAACTTTAATAAATTAAATAAAGTCCTAGTAATACTAATAAAAGGCTATAACTACTATATAAAGTGCAACTAGCTACTATAAATAAGATATACTCTTTAGATTATAACTATAATTAATATTAGTAGAGATATAGGCGTATAAAGGTTACGCCTAGTAGTAGGTAGGATAAGTACTTACTAATACTAAAGTTAAAGGCCTACTAGATCCTAAACTATTATACGCTATAAATATATACTATATAATAGTATTACTTTTAAGTATAGCTATTATAAATAATATAAATAGCTACTATAAATAAGATATACTTTTTAGATTATAGCTATAATTAATATTAGTAGAGATATAGGTATATAAATATTATACTTAGTAGTAGTTAAGAAGTTAAAGACCTACTAGATCCTAAAGTAGTATATACTATAAATAGATATAATATTATAGTATTACCTATAGGTATAGCTATTATAAAAGATATAAATAGCTACTACTAATAAAATACACCCTATCCTATAGGATACTATAGATTAGGCCTAATCTATACCTAATTAGGTTTAGCGTACCCTAGATTAGAGGGGTAATCTAGAAGAGTAATCTAGATCTAAGTACTAGATCTAGTAGATCTATAGGCCTAACCCTCTTAATCTATAGGCCTAACTCCTCTAATTTATAGTATAAACTTCTTTAATCTATAGGCCTAACCCTTTTAATTTATAAACCTAACCTTTCTAATCTATAGTATAGACTCTTTTAATTTATAGGCCTAACCTCTCTAATTCTATAGTATAGATACTCTAATCTATAACCTTAATATAGGTAATCTAAATTAGGAGTTTTACCTAATCTACTTACTCCTAATCTATAACTCTAGTATCTTTTAATAATATAATAGTTAATAAGGATCTCCTAAGTATACCTTTTTAAGACTTATACTCTAGTAGTACTTTAGATAATAACTTATATAAAGATACTAGGCCTTTTATAATATAGCTATATATATTTAATATACTCTAGTAGCGCCTTAGATAATAACCTATATAAAAATACTAGGCCCTTTAAAATATAGCTATAAGCTAGTTTAGCTTTACTACTATATATTCTAAAGTATATTTTAGTTAAAGTTTAAAGCTTTATATTTACTATATATAGTAGTTTCTCTTCTCTCTTACTTTAACTTCTTTAGAGCGTACTATATAGCTATAGTAGCTCTATATTATATAAGAGAGGAAAAGCTAAGAGTAAAAGCTTTAAGTATAGTATAGTAGCTAGATTTTATTAGTACTAAGTAGCTAGTTTAGTAAAGAACTCTAAATCTTTAAACTTAATAAGGGCCTACTCTATATATTTCTAGTACTAGTAGATAGTAAACTTATACTATATTTAGAGCTAATAAAAGACTTTATATACGCTAAGTAAAGACCTTAAAGAATACTAAAGTTATTAATATTATCTAGATACCTCTTATAAAGGCTACCCCTATTAACTTAGATAATTAAAGACTATTTTAAATATAGGATATACTTAAAATTATATAGTATATATATTTAGTATAGTATAGTAATAGTATAGGCGTTATATAAGTAAGTATTAGTAGTATATAGCTTTAGGACGCTATATTAATCTTAATATTCTTTACTAAGCTTCTAAATACTAAAACTCTAATTATAGTATTAGAAGCCTATAGGTAGTTTAACTATAGTAAGTAGTTTAGCTATAATAAGTAACTAAAATAAAGTAAATACTTAGAGATAAAGTAAAGGCTTAGAGAAGAGGTAAAGGCTTAGAAAGAAAGTAAAAGCTTAAAGAGAAAGTAAAAGTATAATAGAGATAAAGTAAAAGTATAGATATAAAGTAAGAAGTATATATAAGAGGAAACCTCTATTATAAGTAGAGCTTAATATAGTAGTTATAGTACTATAGAAAATAGTATAGCTAGTCTAATAAAGTATTAAGCTAAGTATACTAAAGGTATTACGTATAATAAGATATATATATTAGAAACTCTAGATCTTTCTCTTTAAATACTAACTTACTTTCTAAACTATAATACTTTATTAAACTTAGCTTCTTTAAATACTAGTTATAGTAAACCCCTTTATTCTTAAATATATTCTAAGTAGTATACTTAAGGATATACGCTAAGATAGCTATTAGTATTCTTATAGAGTTATCTTAGAGTTAGAAAAGATTAGTAGCGTAGATAAAGATATATAATATATTATAGAAAGAGATATTTTAGCTAAGGCTAAGAAGGCTAGGCTCTATAATATAGTAGGTAAGGTAGGTAGAGTAGAGCTTTAGGTAAACTCTCTTTTAAAGCTTTACTAAAAATATTCTTAAAAGCTCTAAGAAGTTAGAGTTATTAATATTAGTAATAGCTTTAATAAGAATATTATAAGTAGCTATATTTATAACGTAGTTTAATAAATAGGTTTATACTAAAGTAGTAGTTAGTATTATTATATTACCTTATATAGGTACTACTAATATTAGATATACTAAATAGCTTAAAGTAAGTAAAGCTATTATTATTCTAGAAGAAGTTATTAGTCTTAGATAGTATTAGAAAGTACTTAGTAGTAGATAATACTATTATAGCTAAAGTTAGATTAGGAATAGGAATCTAATATTATATTAGTAAGTAGGAAGAAGAAGTACTAAAGGAAATAACTTACTATAAAGAAAAAAGAGCTATAAATAATAGTTAGTAGAAAAAAAAGATAAGTATAAGTTTAGTATAAAGGTAACTTAGAGGAAGTATATAAGCTATATACTAACTCTAGACTTCTATCTCTATAGAGCTATATATATATATATTTATAATAGTATTAGAAGTAGAGTATAGTATTATATCTATAGCCTAGTTATATAAATAAAGTAAATACTAGAAGAGTAATTATAGTAGTATTTATAAAACTATAAAGAAGGAAGCTAACTATAGAACTAATAAAAGGTATAAAAAGCGTAAGAGCTTATTTTAAGTAAAGGTAGTATATATAGATCTAGTAAAAGTAGTTAGGTAATATATAAAGCGTAGCGTATATACTAGAAGGTAGAATTTAGATATATAGTAGGATATAATATAGATTATATATAAACTAGTTAGATAAGTCTAATAGAGAGAGATTATAAAGAGTAGATTATTATATATATTTAATTATAGTAACGCTAGTAAGCTAGTTAGAGGTTCTATTATAGAGTTATAGATCTAGTAGATCTAATTCTAGAGTAGAGATTATATTATAGTATACTTAAGTAATTTAGCTACGTAAGTTACTAAACTATATATAATAATTAGTATATTAAAGTAAAGCTAATAGAGTAACCTAGACTAGAAGTAACTAATATTTAATATTAAGCTATAGAAGTATATATATTAAGTTATTTAGCTATTCTCTATAGATAGTAATTATACTAACTTATATTACCTAATATTAGGTATAGATATAGTAGGAAATACTTTATATATAGAGAGAGGTTTATAAAGAGTAGACTAAGTAGCTAGAGTTATAGATCTAGTAGTACTATATAAGAGATTAAGGCTATAGATAATAGAATTATCTTCTAAAATCTAATAGAGCGTTAAGTAATATATAGGTAAGATTAGATAAGTATAAGTCTAGGCTCTTAGTATTAAATAGGCTTTAGGTAATAATATAAAGTATAGCCTAATAATAGAGTTATTACCTAAGATATAATAGGGTATTAAGTAATATATAAGTAAGATTAGGTAAGTATAAGTCTAGGCTCTTAGTATTAAATAGGCTTTAGGTAATAATATAAAGTAAAGCCTAGCTCTTTAAAACTAATAGCTAGTATTACTAGATATATACTAGCCTTTCTACTATAAGAAAGTACTATAGCTTACTCTTTTTCTCTCTTCTTTTCTTACTAGTATCTCTAGTATTATTAGTATCTCTAGTATCTTTAGTATCTCTAGTATTTCTAGTATTTCTAGTATCTCTAGCTTTACTAGCTTTACTAGCTTTATCTTCTCTTTATTATTAATAACTATAATATTAATATCTACCTACTTACTTATTTTAGGCTAGTATAAGGTTAGTAAGCTCTTCTTAGTAGTAAGTTACTTACTTATTATTATAGCGTCTTATAGAGATACTATCTTATATCTTATAATACTTTATCTACTTACTAACTCTACTCTTATACTATAGAATTTTCTACTTTTATTATTTTAATACTAATATATATAGTCCTAGGTTATTATCTTACTTCTAAGTATACTATATAATAAAGGTAGCGCTATATACGCTTTATATAGTACTAATAGTAATAAACTACTTAAAAAAAGTTTTCTATATAATATATATAACTTTAGTAATAAGATAATATTAGTTAGCTATATCTTCTTCTACTCTAGTACTTATAAAGTACCTATCTCTCTCTTTATAAAGCTTAAAGTATTTATAATAGCTAACTCTAACTTTTCTATTATTATTAATAATATGCGTAAGAACTCTTATAAAGTTCTATACTTTATACTTATAAGCTTAGTTATAGAGTATAATATAAGTAGTACTAAGATTAGCCTTAACTACTATAGTAATGTCTTAATCTCCTTCTAGACTACTACTACTAATAATTACTTATATACCTTTAACTTAGCTATATATATTAAGAGTAAAGATAAAGATAAAGAGTAAAAAGTAGAGGTATATATTTTTAACTAGAGGATAGTAAACTTTAGTAATATATACTATAAAAAGTAGCTTAGTAAAACCTACTACTATATCTACTAGGATCTTTATAAAGTAGTAATATACTAAAGTTAAGATAGTTTAAGGCTCTTACCTATCTTATTAAATTATAGTAGAGAGAGATAGTTAAATTAACTAATATAACCTAATCTTACTTACCTATTACTTTATTATAAACGTAAAACTAGTTCCTTATACTAAATAATACTATCTATATTAATATTAAGTAAGCTACTATTATCTAAAATAGTACTTTTATAGTAGTATATAAGATAAACTACTCTATAGGTAATACTTTATTATCTTATATAAGTACTAGTAGAATATATTAGGTAGTAGGAGTATTATTTATAGATTAGCGCTAAGGTTATATTACTTTATATAATATTAATCTCTATACTAATTAAGTAGTAGTAGTAGTATTAGATAAACATTACTATAGTAATATATTAAAAGTTAAATACTTACTTAATAAGAGTTAAGTAAGTATTTCTTTACTTAGGTTATATCTCTAGTAGTTATACTAAGCTTCTTATTATAACTATATAAAAGCTACTAATCTATTTTATAAGAATATAGAAGATTATTTTAGTACTACTATTACTACTATATAAAAGGAGTTATAACGCAGCTACGCTATATTAGAAAAAAACTAAGTATTTCTCTTTTAGTAACTTAACATTTAGTAGAATAAAGTATTAAATAAGCTTTAAGAAGCTACTAATTTAATAAACGCTTAAGTATATAGATAAAAGGTTAATAAAGTACTTTAGTTAAGTAAAGGTACTACTTAAGGATCTAGCTAGATAATATATTAATAATAATATTAAGTCTATGTAGTAGTATAATAGTAATATACTTAATTCTCTTAAACTAGTTAGGTCTCCTTATACTAATATTAAGACTCTTATATAAATCTTTAGTAATTAAATTAATAAAGTTAAGGTAGTAGGCTAAGTATTAACTTTAGTAATATAGCTATTAAGTCTATTATCTAGTATTATTAGTAAGGTAAGTTTACTAATTATAGTAGGCTTAACTTCTAGTGTATCTAGATCTACTTCTAGTACCTAATAATAATATATAGTTAAGGGAAGTTATCTCTCTAACTAGCGTTACCTTTTAGTATACTCTTTATAATTATAGTTCTCTACCTTTACTCTCTAATCTCTTTTATATAAGTAACTTACTTAATATAGTAGTACTTCTCTATAATATATAGAAATATAGTAAGTACTTTCTTATAAATAGCTACCTAAGTATACTTATACTAAGTACTTAATATCTTTTTATAATAACGTATAATACTCTAACTAAGCCTATAACTAGATTAACTATAGATTATTATAGAAAGTATTAAGAAGATACTACTATATTATTCTAACTAAACTAGTAACTTACTTAAAAGGCTTATAGACGCTTATATCTACTATATAAGACTAAAAAAGAATAAAAAAGTTACTCTAAGTTCTTTTTTATACTTAAAAGTTTAAGGTTTTATAGATCTAGTTTACTTATACTTTTATTAACCTTAGAGCTATTATAGAAGAATTAGTAGCTAGGATAGTACTTTAGTATCTACTTTTTAATAAAGTATATCTAGTAGAGCGTATAATCTTTAAAGTATCTAGAGTACTTCTTTTTAGTAAGATAAGCTACAAAGTATATAGAGTTAAAAAGAGACTAATAGTATAAGTTAGTTTTCTAGTATCTTTAATCTATTAATAGAATATATATACTCTTCTTTTATCTTAAATATACTATCTAAAATTCTTCTATTAAGGCCTATAACTCTTAGTACATCTCTTAGATCCTTACTAATCTATACTATACTTCTAAGAAAGTTTATTTTATATTAATTAATTTATATATATATACGTAAATATTAAATAAGCTTAATATTAAAAAGCTAAAGCTTTACTAAATTACTACCTTTAGTTTAGTATTTTATAAATAAAGTAAAATATACTCTTAAAAAGAAGGTATTATATATATTTAGCTTTTAATACTAGTCTATATTAGTCTTATAGAACTACTACTAAGTAATATAGATAGAAGTAAGAGTAGGAAAGTATACTTACTTATAATACTACTTACTAAAATTATCTAGTTAGACTTATTTTCTAGTAAAGATAAGTCTTAAACTAGTTAGTAACTATTAAGTTCTAAATTAAGTAAAAATAGAAATAGTATACTTTATATTAGACTAGTAGTATAACTCTTAGATAATAGCTTAAGTAGAAATAGAGATAAAGCTATTTACTATAGGTCTATAACGTAGTAGTCTAGCTCTAAGTAAGACTAAGCTAGTAGAGTTATACCTTATTTATTTAATATAGTAGTACCTTTAAGTAGTAATTCTAGAAGTAAAGTAGGCGTAGTTTATCTTTATATATTACTAGCTTAGTACTTCTTTAATACTTTAGGTAGTAATAAAGTATATAGATTAATAATTTAAAGCTTAGTTACTAGCTTAGTATTATAAGCTTTCTTAGCTAAGCTATTTAGCTATAGGTATTAAAGTAGGTATAGACTAAAGGCAAAACTCTAGTACTTCTTAGAGATTATAATATACTCTTCTACTATACCTTTACTACTAATAACTAAAAGCTAAAATCTACTAAGTAGCTTTATTATAGCTAAGCTCCTAATATAGGCTTAACTACTATATAGTTAGGTATATAAAAAGAGGCGAAAGGAGTCTACTATATTTATAAATATATCTCTAATAAAAGCTATTAATTAACTTTACTTACTAGTTAGAATCTTAAGACTATATAGTATTAATAAGACTAAGAATTTATAAATAAGTATACTATACCTCTACCTCGCCTAGTACTTTATAATATAGTATACTAAAGTATCTTAGTATCTCTTTAAGAAAGTCCTTTACCTAGTAATTAATTTTACTCTACTCTCTTTAGCTATATTTCTATAACTATAATCTTAGTTTTAATCTATTTATACTTTAATACTACTACTAATTACTATTAAGTATAAGGTCCTACTATAAGTAGTATAGATACTAATATAAGAGTAGTAAGTACTTAGGCGCCTACTTATTATAGTAGATACTTAAATAAAAGTACTAATAGAGTCTCTATAGCTAAGTAAAGTTATAAGTAGGACTACTAGTACTAAAGTAACAGCTACTTATCTATAGGTATTATAGAAGGTATAAGCTAAAGGCAAAGTTTTAGTACTTCTCTAGGATTATAATCCTCTCCTCTAGTATATCTTTACTAGTACTACTAATAACTAAGTACTAGATCTACTAGGTAGCTTTATTATAGTTAAGTTCCTAGTATAAACTTAACTATTATAAGTTAGATATATTAAGAAAAGTAAAGAGAGTTTAGTATACTTATAAAGAGTACCTTATCCTCTATAATTTTAGTCTTAATCTATTTATACTTTAATACTACTACTAGTTTATAAAGAGTATACTATCCTCTATAATCTTAGTCTTAATCTATAGTAACTAGAAGTTTTCAATTCGAACTGAATTGAAATTCAATTCAGTTAGTTAATTTTCAATTTAAACTAAATTAAAATTTAATTTAGTTAGTTAATTCTTAATTTAGTTAGTTAATTCTTAATTTAGTAAGTTAATTTTCAATTTAGTTAGTTAATTTTCAATTCAGTTAGTTAATTTTCAATTCAGTTAGTTAATTTTCAATTTAGTTAGTTAATTTTCAATTCAGTTAGTTAATTTTTAATTTAGTTAGTTAATTTTCAATTCAGTTAGTTAATTTTCAATTTAGTTAGTTAATTTTTAATTTAGTTAGTTAATTTTCAATTTAGTTAGTTAATTTTCAATTTAGTTAGTTAATTTTCAATTTAGTAAGTTAACTTTAAATTTAGTTAGTTAACTTTCAATTCAGTTAGTTAATTTTTAATTTAGTTAGTTAATTTTTAATTTAGTTAGTTAATTTTCAATTCAGTTAGTTAATTTTCAATTCAGTTAGTTAATTTTCAATTTAGTTAATTAATTTTCAATTTAGTTAGTTAATTTTCAATTTAGTTAGTTAATTTTCAATTCAGTTAGTTAATTTTCAATTCAGTTAGTTAATTTTCAATTCAGTTAGTTAATTTTCAATTTAGTTAGTTAATTTTCAATTTAGTTAGTTAATTTTTAATTTAGTTAGTTAACTTTCAATTTAGTTAGTTAATTTTTAATTTAGTTAGTTAATTTTCAATTCAGTTAGTTAATTTTCAATTTAGTTAGTTAATTTTCAATTCAGTTAGTTAATTTTCAATTCAGTTAGTTAATTTTCAATTCAGTTAGTTAATTTTTAATTTAGTTAGTTAATTTTCAATTTAGTTAGTTAATTTTTAATTTAGTTAGTTAATTTTTAATTTAGTTAGTTAATTTTTAATTTAGTTAGTTAATTTTTAATTTAGTTAGTTAATTTTCAATTTAGTTAGTTAATCCTTAATTTAGTTAGTTAATTTTTAATTCACTTAGTTAATTTTCAATTTAGTTAGTTAATTTTCAATTTAGTTAGTTAATTTTTAATTTAGTTAGTTAATTTTCAATTTAGTTAGTTAATTTTTAATTTAGTTAGTTAATCTTTAATTTAGTTAGTTAATCTTTAATTTAGTTTATTAATCTTTAATATAGTATATTAATTCTTATTCTTTTTAGTTTATTTTAAATCCTATTTAATATATTCTATATCTTTTCTTCTAGCTATACTAAGATAAAATTATAAATTAGTATTTTTTACTAGTAAATCTATTAAAAAAATACTATATATTTTATTTACTATTTATATATACTACTTATCTATACTTTTTATTTTCTTTTTACTAATAATATTTATTTATTCTATATAGTATTCTAAATTTACACTTACTCTAATTTAAAAAGTACTTTAAATTATTTTTAAACCTTCTAAACATTAGTAATTTCTAAATCTACTTTACTACTACTAATATAACTACTAATACTACTAATACTACTATTACTACTTTATTATTCCTAGTACTATATATTCTATATATTAATCTCTAGCTAAGTAATTTTAATACTTAAGTAAAATATATTCTTACTTCTTACCTTAGGAATATTAAGTTTTTTTATACTATAGTACTACTTCTATCTAGTATTTATTTTATTATCTTTAAGTTAACTTAAAGTATATATACTTTTTTAGTATACTATTAGTTATTATAAGATATATAGTTTATATAAACTTAATTTTATAGCTATATTTAGTACTATTAATAATAATTAAGTTTTACTAATTTCTTTCTATATAATAAATATTTATATTTATTAAAAAAAGTATATAATATTTTTTAGTATCTATTACTATATTACTATATTTATAAAAATAAGAAACTATATATTTAAGTTTAATATTCTTATTACTAATATTAAAATAGTAAAAAACTATTATAGTTATTTAAGTATATTTTTAATTATACTATAAACTATATAAATATATTTCTTATATTTAATCTATAATAAAGTATTTAACTATAAATCTTCTACTTAATAGCTTTTTAGTATTTTAGAAAAATACTTATATATATATAAAAGAGTTTAATTATACTCTAAGTAATTAACTATATAAAATACTTAACTTAAAATATATATTATTTTACTTTAATTTATACTTATAGTTTTATATAAAAGAGTTATATAAATAAAATTTAGTTAATAGTTTTAATACTTAATATTTAAAAGCTATTAATTTACTATAAGAATATATAATCTAAGAATTTATTATATATATATATTAATAGTAATCTCTTTATTTTAAATATTATATTCTAACTTACTAAATAATTTTTTTTAAAAAGTAGTAGAAATTTTAAACTATTATTTTTAAATATTAATTAAGAGTTTATATATTAAACCTAATATATTTTTAATAATATCTTAGTTTAGTAATTAATACTACTCTCTAATTATAAAGATTTCTATTAGGTAATCTACTTTAAGAATCTTATACTAAGTAATTTTAATTTAAAATTCTAAATAGAGTTATCTATAAATTTAAGTCTTCTATTAATAGTTTTATAGTTATATACTTATATTTTCTTTTTATATTTTAAGTACTTATATTTCTACTTCTATATATTAATTTAATATTAGATTGTTAACTAGAAATAGAAATAAACTTAACTTTATAGTTTCTTAGCTAATAGTTAGAATCTATAATAGTATATATAAGAATTTAGATTAATAAATAGATAGATTATACTTTATAGATAAAAATCTAAATATTAATTATAATATAAGATTATAATATAAGATTATAATATAAGATTATAATATATACTTTTTAATAGTTATTATACTTTTAATTCTAGTATATCTATATATATATATATATATAGCTATATAATAACTTAATAAATATTTAATAGAAATATATTCTATTTATTATTAATATTTAGACTACTATATCTAAGACTATTAGAGTATAGAATATTCTTACTAGTATCTAGTTATAGATACTAAGTAAGTACTTCTAATACTCTCTATATAATACTTACTTATACTTCTATACTTTCTTACTATCTACTTTTTATATTCTAAACTAAATTAAAGTAGGCTTTAGAAAATAACTTTTGTATAGAAGTAATCTATAAGTTAAAGTAAGCTTTAGAAGATAGATCTTATATAACAATAGCTACTAAGTAAAGATAGCTCTTAAGCTAAAGATAGCTTTAAACTAAAGATAGCCCTTTAAGTTAAAGATAGCCTTTTAAGTTAAAGATAGCCCTTTAAGCTAAAGATACCGCTTTAAACTAAAGATAACTCTAAACTAAAGATAGCCCTTTAGCTAAAGATAGCCTTTTGTATAAAGATAGCTCTTTAGCTAAAGATAACCCTAAACTAAATATAGCTTTTTGTATAAAGATAGCCCTTTAGCTAAAGATAGCCTTTTGTATAAAGATAGCTCTTTAGCTAAAGATAGCCTTTTGTATAAAGATAGCTCTTTAGCTAAAGATAACCCTAAACTAAAGATAGCTTTTTGTATAAAGATAGCCCTTTAGCTAAAGATAGCCTTTTGTATAAAGATAGCCCTTTAGCTAAAGATAACTCTAAACTAAAGATAGCCTTTTATATAAAGATAGCTCTTTAGCTAAAGATAGCCTTTTGTATAAAGATAGCCCTTTAGCTAAAGATAACCCTAAACTAAAGATACTGCTTTAAACTAAAGATAACTCTAAACTAAAGATAGCCTTTTGTATAAAGATAGCCCTTTAGCTAAAGATAGCCTTTTATATAAAGATAGCCCTTTAGCTAAAGATAGCCTTTTATATAAAGATAGCTCTTTAGCTAAAGATAACCCTAAACTAAAGATAGCCTTTTATATAAAGATAGCCCTTTAGCTAAAGATAGCCTTTTGTATAAAGATAGCCTTTTAGCTAAAGATAACCCTAAACTAAAGATACTGCTTTAAACTAAAGATAACTCTAAACTAAAGATAGCCTTTTATATAAAGATAGCTCTTTAGCTAAAGATAGCCTTTTATATAAAGATAGCTCTTTAGCTAAAGATAACCCTAAACTAAAGATACCGCTTTAAACTAAAGATAACCCTAAACTAAAGATAGCCTTTTGTATAAAGATAGCTCTTTAGCTAAAGATAGCCTTTTATATAAAGATAGCCCTTTAGCTAAAGATAGCCCTTTAGCTAAAGATAGCTCTTTAGCTAAAGATAGCTCTTTAGCTAAAGATAACTCTAAACTAAAGATAGCCTTTTATATAAAGATAGCTTTTTAGCTAAAGATAGCCTTTTATATAAAGATAGCTCTTTAGCTAAAGATAACCCTAAACTAAAGATACTACTTTAAACTAAAGATAACTCTAAACTAAAGATAGCCTTTTATATAAAGATAGCTCTTTAGCTAAAGATAGCCTTTTGTATAAAGATAGCTCTTTAGCTAAAGATAACTCTAAACTAAAGATACTGCTTTAAACTAAAGATAACCCTAAACTAAAGATAGCCTTTTATATAAAGATAGCCCTTTAGCTAAAGATAGCCTTTTGTATAAAGATAGCTCTTTAGCTAAAGATAGCTCTTTAGCTAAAGATAGCTCTTTAGCTAAAGATAGCTCTTTAGCTAAAGATAGCCCTTTAGCTAAAGATAGCCCTAAACTAAAGCTAGCTCTTTAGCTAAAGATAGCCTTTTGTATAAAGATAGCTCTTTAGCTAAAGATAACCCTAAACTAAAGATAGCCTTTTGTATAAAGATAGCCCTTTAGCTAAAGATAGCCCTTTAGCTAAAGATAGCTCTATAGCTAAAGATAGCCCTATAGCTAAAGATAGCCCTTTAGCTAAAGATAGCCCTTTAGCTAAAGATAGCTCTTTAGCTAAAGATAGCCTTTTAGCTAAAGATACCGCTTTAAACTGCTCTAGACTAGGTCCTAGAGTATCTACTCTATAGTTTCGTCGTTGCGCTTAATAGCGTACTAAAGAATACTTCTATAGAGTAGCGTACCTAGGTACTATTAAAGTCTTTTTTTCCTCTTTAAAGAACTATAGTTATAGAGACTCTTAACCCTATATTTAGAGAAGCTAAGATTATTAACTATAGTAGTAATAGGTAGTAATAAACTAGTACTAGTTTAGTATAGGAGTTAGAGAGAAAAAAGTCTTTAATATAAAACCTTAGAAGGTAGCTTAACTCTACGTTAGTTCTTATATCTCTACTATACCTTTCTACACTACTATATAACGCCTAGATTTATATTATAATATTATAAGTAGAGAACTAAATAACGAATCTCTAAACGTTATTTAAGATAACTACGCCTACTATACACTAGGACATAGCTATAGACCTGCTATCTTCTAATATAGAAGTAACTATATCCTCTTTACTACCCTTAACGCCTGCTATAGGTTATAATAACTTAGTTAGCCTTAATGTATCTAACACCTTACCTTTACCTCTATCCTCTCTACTACCTAATATCTTTACGTAAATTCTAAACTACCTAATATATAATAATAATTATTATATTCTAGTCTATTATAGGTATAACTAGTTTATATTTCTTAATAAACTAGATAGCTACCTAAGATTAATCTATACTAAAAGCGTAAAGGACTAACAGCGCGTTATAGCTAATATTTAGCCTTTAGCGCCCTACCTTTATATAGCTATTAAGGATATAATATTTCCTTCTAAGCTAATTAGCTCTATCTTAGGACTAAAGATTAAGTAGGGCTTCGCTATATATATATACTTAATATTAGATTCTCCTAATATACCTTATAGCTAAGTTTTTAGGGGGTCTAATACGCAACGTCTAGGTAGAGATAAAATATTAGTTTATTACCTTTACCTATAAAAATATTATATAATTAAGAAGTCTAATATAGAGAGCTTTAATTAATATACAGCTACTAACGTTCCTACTTAACGCTTTATAGCTTCCTACCTATCTCGCGCTTACTTATAAGTAATGCGCCCTTTCTTTAGAAAGGATAGTCTACTACTATCTATCTATATACTATTTCTTATAATTACTCCTATACTATAGTAGGCGCCTAGAGTTACTAGGTAAGTGTCTAGTAATATAGAAGATAATTACCTTGCTATAGAAGCTGTTAAAGAGATAATAAAGGCGCATAATAAGTTTTTTATATAATATATTACTAGATAAACGAGTAGATTCTACTATAATACTAAATTAATAGATATCCTTAGTAAAACGCTATAGCAGCTATAGAACAGCCTTAAGTATTAAGCTAATAAGTTAGTGCCTAGAGAGAAGTTACTAGTAATAGCTATTAGGACTATGTCTCGCACCTACTAGTAGACAGTATTAGTAATATTAAGTTTTGTCCTTATACGTATTATATATAAGGATAAAGATGTAGAGTCTATTATAAAGTATTTACGTAGGCTGCTCTTAATATACTAAGGCGCTAGCGCGAGTTACGTTAAACCTCTTATTAGTATCTTTCTTACTATTCTTCGCTATTAACGTAGCGTTATCTAATTCCTTATAGACTTTAAGCTTATAGATGCCTAAGTTAGGGCCTAGGAGAGGATTAAAGTATATCTTTAAGTAAACTAGTATAAAGACGTTACCTTAGAACTTAAGTCTAAGGATTATTAACTAGCGAAGCTATATCTGCTTAAGGGCTTTTATTATACTTTTTAGATAACTATACTTTAAGAATTAAATTAAAGCTTTACTAAACTTAGTCTTATTTTTAATTACTTCCTTATAATATTCGCTATACGCGAAAACTAGTATATACCTGTATACCTATATACTACAACGATCTCTGCCTTAAAGAAGTACGCTTATTTTGCGTTTATCTAGGATTTGCACCTTATATTTCCTATTAGCGTTAACCTTAATAATAAACCCCTTTTAGGTGCTATAAGTAGAAGTTCTTCTATAGTATTTAAAGATAAAGATAATAATAATAAGGGTACTACGCTTAATAATAGTGTTTAGGACCTCTTATTTAAGCTGTTAGGTAAGTTTAAAAAGGTATTACTCGTAGATACTAATAATTAGCAGCCTCTATATTAAACCTAGATTATTAAAGAGACTTATAACTAGTTAAGTCTCTATTAAGAGACGCTATTCTTCTAACTTATTAAGTTTAGTAGATATGCAAGTTAATACGTATATAAAGATTATACTAATAGTATTCTTTCCTAGGAGAGAGACGAAATAATACTTAGAGGGATAGCCTTTAATATATACAATTTCTAAAACTTTATTTACTAGCTTTACTAGGATATAGAGCTTCGTCTACGTAAGCTTCTCTATCTTAAGTAAGACTAGAAGCTACCTAAAATTCTGTAGGGCTGTTTACGTAAGATCTATACTAAGGACGATCTTAGATAGTATCTATTTAATCCTAACTAATAACTAAAGGTAGAGAATAAAGGTCTTCCTAACGAGAGATATATATATATCTAGCAACAATTATAAGCCCTTAACTAAGTAGAGAAGTACCTATAAGAGGATTTAATTAATAACTATATAAGAAGTTACTAAGCTTTTAGTATAAGGCTAGCTTTTCTCGTCTACCTTATTAGTAGGGTACCTTCTTATAGTACAGAGCTTTTTAGCATATAATACTATAATACGTAAACGCTCTAGAACGTCTTCCTAGAAGGAATAGATATTGCTATTATACTCTCTTATTATAAAGGCTATAGTTAGTCTAGAAATCCTAAGCTTATATATTGTATCTTTCCTTATAAGGTTAGTAGTATTATTATCTACTATCTGTAGTTAGTCTAGCTGTATTTAAAGATAAACTATTACTATATAGAGAAAGAACGCCTAGCTAATAAGAGAAGTAATTATTATTTTTAAGCTATAAGCCTATTTCTCTTTCTAACTCCTACAGCTAAATAAATTATCTAGTAAAGCTCTTATAATTTAAGTAAGTTCTTAAAGACTAAAATTAAGAACTCTACTATAGACTATAAGATAGGCCTATTAGATATACGATATATATTAATTAGGCTAGGTCGCTAGTTAGTTAAAGAAGAATGTAGTATCGTACGTCTCTATATAGGTGTAGAACTCTTTTATATTATACTAGAAGCTCTCTAATATATAGTATACGACGTAGAAGATAAAGTAATAGAGGAGTAGGCTTACTATACGCTACTTATTAGTAATAGGGTATATACTAAGCTATTAGACTTTAGTAATAAATAGGTAGTCTAGCAGAGCTATAATGCATCCTAGGTCTATTATTAGTTTTTTAAACTTAGTATAACGTAGGAGACTCCTAGTCTAGTAGAAGTTACTCTAGTAAAAAGGCGTTGCAGTTTAGGATTAGGATTTCTAGTTAATACTAGAGATAGAGAAATCTACTTATAGCAGATAGAATCTATAGACCTTAAGCTATGAACAGAACGTAGGACTATAGAAGTAGCAGCTTATACTAGTAGTCTAATTCAAACGCCTAACTATCTTAGGAGCTTATAAAGTAGAGGCTAAGAGACTTCTCTTATACGCGAGGAGGATAAGCTAGAAGCTCTACGCAGCGTTATAGGTAAGCTATCTACGCAGTATTATAGGTATACACTTAACGTCTTTTACTTAACTATTATAGGCGACTGTCTTATAGTCTAGGTAGCTATAGTAGGAAGAGGGAAATCTAATACATTTCTATTACCTACCTAGTATTAGAAAAATGAACTTAGACTAGTCGTTGTTATCGTTCCCTTTAGTGCTACTTAGGAGGATCTAGCTTAGAGATGTAGAGATACTAGATTATCTATTTTTATATAGTAGAAGGGGAGTTAGCTAGAGGATATAGGTATAAGTAATATTATACTAGCCTTAGTAAATACAATCTAAACTAAGCTTTTCTAATAGTAGCTTTAGGAGAACTAGAGGTGTATTACACGTCTTATTATAGATAAGTATTATTATACATTTATAGTAGACGCTATATATTAAGTTAAGTATTATATAGTAGTAGAGCTATATTAGTTTAACTTCCTATTAATACTATTAATAGCTACCTTTCCTCTATTAGATACTGCTAAAGCAGCAGAGGCGTATAGTTATAATATTAATAAGTTCTCTACTACTATACAGCAGGAGCTAAGTACTTAACTTAATATTACCTATAGTATTAAAGTTAGTAGTAACTAGTGGGATACGAAGTATATAATAGAAAGGATTAAGTCTAAGAAAGCAAAGAATATACTAAGCTAGATCTTAGTATATATTACTTTAAAAAAGGCTATAAAGATGATTAGAAAAGAGCTTAGATACTTCTTTATTACCTCTAATTTAAGTAGTAAAGAGAAGGCTAGCAGTATAGTAGGGTATTAAGGAAGCTAGTATAAGTTAATAGTTACGAATACAGCCTTTATTACTAGGGTTAATTTACTACTAGTTAGGCTCTATCTGTTTTTTAGCTATCTTAACTATCTAAAGGTATACTATTAAACCTTAGCTAGAGGTTAGGATAGACTACCTACAGTCGCTTATATACTTATTAGTTATAACTTACGTAGCTTATACTACGATACTAGGCTAGAAGAGTAACGCTAGATTATTAACTAATACCTATAGATTAAGAATAAAGATACTTCTTTAGTAGTTTATCGCTAAGTTATTCTTAATTAATATCTTAATAGTAATCTATAATAGTTAAGCTATTATAGTAAAGAGGTATTATATAACGTCTATAATCTGTAGGTATTAAGATAACGTTAAGTTAGGAATAAAGACTACTTATCCTTAGTAGGCTAGGCTATAATAGTATTCCCTACCTTATTACCTAGCCGTAGTTACTTAGGTACGTCTACTATACAGCTTAGAGGGGAAACCTCTTTTCTACGTACTAAGTAGCGTATACTAGAGCTAAGTAGCGATAAATAGGCAGAAATCTTAGATAAGAAGGTAAAGCTATAGGATAAGAGTAATCTAGCTAAAAAGACCTATAGGGAGTTAAAGCCCCTTATTGCTTTTTAGCGAGATTATTATATTACCTACTTAGTAGAAGAGTTAGGTAGCTAGGATTATCTTTATAAGTAGTATTAAGATAGTTTAAACTATAGGGTTAACTTAGACTTTACTAAACCTTTACTAACTGTACTCTAAATATATAGGCCTACTAATAGAACGTTAGGTAAGAGCGTATACTTCTATTACCTCCTACTAAATATACTCTGTATAGAGAATTATATACCTAAGCTAGATCCTAATATAGGCTCCCTATTTACTTATATTTACTATAACGTATATTCGTATATACGCGTCTTAAAGGATATCTAGGCTCGTATATATTCTATTAATTGTAATTTACGTACGTAACTACGCGATTAGATTAAGAGCTAAGGCTTTAACCTAGCCCTTCCTAAAGACTTTACTATTTACTATAGTACTATAACTTTCTTTATATCTTAGTATCTAATATACGTAATTACGTAAGATATATACTAGATTATAATAGAAGTTATTAAGGCTAATCTTAAGCCTTATACTATATAAATTAATAGGTAGGCTTTCTAAAGTGTCTTATAGAATAGTTAACTAGATACTACTTATATAGTATAGCGGAAATTACTATCTTATATTAATATTACTTTATCTAGTAGTAAGGTAAAGAGGTATATATAGAGGCTATAAGAGTACTAAGAATATAGAGTAATACTTTATATCTGTAGTATATAACGTATATTATAGAAAGGTATATATTAGATATAAGGCGTTACTAGGCTTAGAGAATAATATAGTAGATACTTATAAGTTATTAAATACACCTATATCGTGCGTTTAGGGAGTTCTACTTATTGCTTTTAGTCCTATATATTAATTAAAGGACCTTATATCTAGTAGAGACTACCTACTATAGCTTCTATAACCCTTATATATACTCTCCTTTAGTTATAGCCTACTTCTTTAAGTAGATAGTTACTAGGTAACGCAGTATACTTACTGCCTAGGACCCTATATCTCTCTATTATCTTTACGTCTTACGTCCTAATATATAGTTCTAACTCTTAGGCCTTTCTTTTATACTACTTTATGTCTATTATTTCTACCTATATATCTATATTTCCTTACTTAATAGTTAATAACACTTTTACTATTAAAGGCTAGCTTAAAGGCTAATTGCGTATTAACTACTCCCTTTATAACCCTACTTTATAGCTGTACTACTCTCTCTAGTGCCTAGCTAGCCTTTAACACCTACGTATAATATCTATTATCTAAGTATACCTAATATACTACTCTCTAAAGTAAGTACTATACTAGAGACCTATTAGTCCTCCTTAGATAATTACTAGTTAGCGCGTCTCTACCTTAAATTTAAGCAGCTTACGCTTAGTACGCTTAACTTATAATATAAGATTAGATAGTTATTTCTCTACTTTAGCCTTATATTAACTTATAAGCGATAGTCGCTTCTTAGTCTTAGTCTGCTGTTATTAGTACTAGAAGAGCGTCCTCTTTCTACTTCTTCTTTTTCTAAAATATTACTCTTAGAGAATAAGTTAACCTTACCTACGCTGCCGCGCTCCTTAAGCTTACTAAGTAATACCCTAAGTCTAGATTAGCTAGAAAGTATAAAGAGATAAGGTTATTAACTCTTAGCGATTAGAGTAATTAAGGTTTTAAAAAAGCGAAAGCTATATAAGTAATCCTTAGCCTACTACGTTACTACCTAAATCTATAATAGTATAGTAAATATATATATAAGCTAATTAGTTACGTAGCTAAACCTAGATCGTATATCTTTAACCTTTCTATTAAGATTAGAGACTAAATCAAACGATCCTCTTATACGCCTACCTACTTTAGTATCCTAATTTATATATAATTCTACTGTAAAGCCCTTAATATTTAAGGAGTTTACTATAGAGTATATCGCACTAACTATATAGTAGTAGTAATAGTACTACGCGCCTTATATCGTCCTTAGCTTTTCTAACTTTAACTATAAGAAAGAGTAGTATATAAGGGGTAGTTATTTCTCTACTTATATAACGTTAGTCCTAGAGAAGAAGCTATAGGCTACCTCCTTAATAGCGCTCTAGGGCTAGGGCTTTTGCTTTACCTACTTTTTACTGCTAGAACTATATCCTTAATATAACGCTTACAGCGTTCGCGATAGGAGTAGTTACTACGACTTTAAGAAGCTCTTTAAGGATATTTTTACCTATTTTTAGATAAAGGAAGTAAGTAGCCTAATAGGTTGCGCTTTTTAATAGCGTATTACAAACGCTAGCTTAGACCCTTTAAAGGAGAGCGATTAAGTTTAGTATATATAGATAGTTAGTAGGAAGCCTAGTACGCTATAGGTAAGCTAGGTTATTTAAGATGTTATATACGTAACGCGTACGCTTTATACTATTCTAGTATTCTATACCTCTATTAAGGAGTAATAGTAGGTAGTTAATCTATATACTTACGCTGCTAGTAAATATAAAACTATTATTTACTACTAATA
>Ga0210040_10002167_pt1 | contig 28108 bp, 28 predicted proteins | sample CryGeyCG12114_NA_FD_185462 | JGI IMG/M metagenome (GOLD analysis project Ga0210040, IMG submission 185462) | Groundwater microbial communities from aquifer - Crystal Geyser CG19_WC_8/21/14_NA (SPAdes) (version 2) | ecosystem: Environmental > Aquatic > Deep subsurface > Groundwater | place: USA... | reverse complement strand
CAGGGCCTTCCCCTGAGCCGCGAGGTCGGCCGCGACGGTCTGCACGAGAGCGCAGGTGTAGGAGCCCGGCCCATAAGCCGAGAAGTCGGCGTTCCCGAGGAGGAAGTCCAGCGCGGGGAAGCCCCGCGCCGCCGCCGAGACGTCCGCAAAAGCGACGGGGTCGCGGCCCAGGGGGTCCTCGGCGCCGATAAGGCCGCGGAGGGCCTTGGCCCCGGCGCCGCGCTCGTCGGGCCAGTAGGCGATTGTCAGCGCGGCGGGCTCGGTGGGGCCGAGGCGAAGGTCGGCGATGGGTGCCCAGGCGTCCCACGCCGCGGAAAGGGCCGGGCGCAGGGCCTCCGCGGCGCAGTCGGACTCGGCGGCCTGGGAGAGCGCGCCCGTCGTTTGCGCGAAGGTGGCGATACCGGGAAGGAGATGATCCTCGACGACGTCCTCGACCCCCGCCAGGGCCGGGGTCGCGACAAGGGCAAGGGCCAAGCTCAGGCGCATCAGAGGCTCTCCAGGAAGCGGACCAGCGCGGCGCGGTCGGCGGGGTTGAGGGCCACCACGGCGTCGCGGCTCTCCCTGCCCTCGCCGTCGTGCCAGAGAACCGCTTCGAGCAGGGTCCGCGCCCGCCCGTCGTGCAGGTAGCTCCCGACGCCGGTGACCTGCTCCGTCATCCCGATCCCCCAAAGCGGCGCGGTGCGCCATTCGGTGCCCGTGGCCCGTCCCTCGGGCCGGTGATCCGCAAGCCCCTCGCCCATGTCGTGGAGCAGAAGGTCCGTGTAAGGCCAGACGAGCTGGAAGCTCTGCTCGGGGCGGTCGTCAAGTCGGTGCGTCACGAAGGAGGGCTGGTGGCAGGCGGGGCAGCCCGCCTCGTGGAAGATGGCCTTGCCCTGGAGCACGGTCCCATCGTCCGGAGCGCGTCGTCCCGGGACGCCGAGGTTCCTCGCGTAGAAGGCCACGAGATCGAGCGAGGCGTCGTCCAACTCGACCTCCCCCTCCGCCGCGCCCGCCGGCGCCGCCCGGCAGCCGATTTCGGCCTCCGTGCATTCGCCGGCCGCCTGCGGGAAAAGTGTCGTCGATAGGCCCATGTCGCCCGAGAAGGCGGCAGCCGACTGTTCCCGGATCGTGGCCGTGCCGGCCTTGTGGCCGAATCGGCCGAGCATGGGACGCCCGAACTCGGTCGACCAGACCGCGTTCGCGCGCCCGGAGATGCCGTCGCCGTCCGCGTCGCCTTCGTCGGCCAGCGCCAGGATGTCGGCCTCGGGCACCGCCTCCAGAAGACCCAGGCCGATCATCTGCGGCGCCACGCGGGGCGAGAGCATCGTCCCCGGCGCAAGGGGCCCAAAGGCGAGATCGGTGGCCTCGTAGGTCGGATGCCGGAGACGGGCGATCTCGCCCCCGGCGAGAAGGACCTCGACCTCCTCCCAGGTAACGGAGAAGCTCCCCTCGGGCGTCTGGCCCTGCACGGCCTTGTCCTGGATCTGCCCACCATAGACCGGATCTGGGGCGGTGGGATGGAAGCCCGGGATCCCATGGCTCTCGCCGTCCGGGGCGGGCACGGAGACGCGCAGGAAGATGGAGAGGGCCTCCTCGCCAGGTTCGGGAGCGCGGCCGCGACCGTCGCGGACGTGGCAGGACTGGCAGGATCGGGCATTGAAGAGAGGACCGAGCCCGTCGGAGGCGGAGGTCGAGGAGGGCGCCGAGACCCAGTCGCGCCGAAAGAGCGCGTTGCCCAGCTTGAAGTCCAACTCTCGCGCGAAGTCCATGTTGCCCGAGGGCTGCGAGAAGGCATCCGTGCCGAGCCGGGCCCGCACCGTCGCAGCGCCGGCCGGCAGGTCCTCGAACCGCTGGGGCTTCGAGACGTCCGAGGGCGCGGCGGTCGCGGCGGCGATGCGGGCGGCCTCTTCGGATGTGCGGGGCAAGACGGAGAGGTGCGGCTCGCCCCACCCCTCCACGCCCAGGGCCGCCGCGGCGCCGGCCAGCGCGAAGGGCAGGGCCAGCGCCGGCCGGCCCAAGACCGCGGCCAGCCACCTCGGGCGGGTCGGCCTACTGGAACACGGCATCCGGGCTGTCCAAGCTGTCGGAGCCCTCGAAGGCGATGTCGTCGAGGCCCAGCGCCGTGATGGCCCTCTCGAGGGAGCGTGTCTGGTCCACCAGCGCATCCACGCCGGCCGAGATGAGCCGCTCACCTTCCGCATTCCCGGGCTCGAGCATGGTGTCGTAGGCCAGGCCCCCTTCGGCCGCGGCCTTGATCGCGCCGAGCGCCCCAACCGAGGTGTCGAGCTTGGCCGTGATCTCGGCGTCGAGCGCAGGATCGGCCTCGGCCACGAGGTCCTGCAGAGAGGGTCCCTCGGTCACGGTGCCGTCGGTCCGGACGTAGCGGCCGAGATAGACGTTCTGGATGCCGAGCCCGTCGTAGTAATGGCTGTTGTGCGTGTTGTCCGAGAAGCAGTCCTGCTCCTCCTCAGGGTCGTTCAGCATGAGGCCGAGCCGCATCCGCTCCCCTGCGAGCTCGCCGTAGGAGAGGGAGCCCATGCCCTTCAGCATCGCGCCCAGGCCCAAGTCGGGGTTCTGCGTCACCGTTTCCCGTGCGGCGCCGCCTTTGGCCCATTGTCCGGCCATCCAGCCGAGGTCGTCCACGAGGAGTTGGCTCGCGGCACGCAGGTAGTCGGCCCGGCGGTCGCAGTTGCCGTTGGTGCAGTCCGTTCCAGCGGCGTAATCCGTCCAGGGCCGGTCGCCCGCACCGGCGGCATGGCCGTTCTGGTCCTGGCCCCAGAGCAGGAACTCGATGGCGTGGTAGCCTCGGGCGACGTTCGATTCCACACCGTCGGCCTGGTCGAGCCTGTCCGAGATGAGCGCGGCGGTGATGGTGCTCGCATCCACCGGTTGGCCGGAGATGGTGAGCTGCGGATTGGCGATGACATTCAGGGCCGCGAACTCGTTCTCGCCCGTCGCGCCGCCGTAGGAGGCATCGACGTAGTCGATCAGACCCTCGTCGAGCGGCCAGGAGTTCACCTTGCCCTCCCAGTCGTCGACGACCGGATTGCCGAAGCGGAAGACCTCCGTCTGCTGATATGGCGCGCGGGCGGCGATCCAGGCGTCCCGGGCGGCTGCAAGTCCCTCGGGCGAGGGGGCGGCGAGGAAGGCCTCGACGGCGCCGCCGAGGGTCTCCGCCGCGGCGAGGCTGTCGCCGTAAGCGGCCTCGGCGATGTCGGCGTAGGTCGTCACCACCTCGGCCGGCGTGGCGGCCATTGCGGGAACGGCGGCGATCAGGGCCAGGGCGGACCCGGCGACAAGGGAGAAGGGACGCATGCAGCCTCGCTTTTCGGATATGGGCAGTTTCCTGACTGTTACTGTCGACTTTGTCAACGATTGCTCCGGGAGGGGGAAGGATTTTCCGCCGTCGCCAAGCCCAGGGCCAAGAGTTGTCGCCGCGCCACGCGGGATCAGTCCCCGTGGTAAAGGACAGCCAAGGCGGACGACGGAACCGACCGCTCCGGCCGTTGAGCCATCAGACCCCTCCTGCCCCGTTAGAGCCCATCGCCATGATCCCAACCCTTTCTCCACTCACCGGCGTGACGGCAGCCCTCCTGGGCTGGACGCTTCCGGCGCTTGAGGACCGTCTTGGCCTAGGCCTGCTGCTCCAGCAGGCGCGCGCCGTCCCTTGTGGGGCCGTGCTGACGGCGCTCGGCTCGGGGCTTCACGGATTGCTCGCATGACCGCTGGGCGAAGTGCGAAGGGCATCGCGGCCGGAAGCGGGCTGCTTGCGACAGCGGCCTTCCGGGCGTCCTGTGCCGTCTTGACGCTGCCGGCGTGATGCGGCCGGCCTTCGCCATGCTGTCCGCCTTTCGCCGCCTTCCCGTGCTGACCGCCGCCTTCGCCGTGGCGGCCGCTCTGGCGCTGGTGTTCCTCGTCAATGTCGTCGGACGCGTCATTTACTGGGAAACCCACGAGAACGAGCCCATCGAGCCATGGATGACCGTGGGCTACATCGGCCACAGCTGGGACGTGAACCCCCGCTTGCTTGACCAAGTGGCCGGCACGCCGACGCCGCAGAGGTCTGGGCATCCCCCGACCCTGGCCGAGATCGCGCGTAGCTGGGGCGTGCCGGTCGAGGAGGTCATCGCCCAGGTCGAGGCGGCCTTGGCGGAGCTCAAGGCGCGCCGGCACGGAGATCCCGGTCCCGAAGACAGCTTGCACGACTTGGGCCGAGACGCGGGGCCATGACCGACTGGCTCTTGGGGCTGGTGCCGACCTATGGGCTCTGGCTGCTCTTCGCCTCCACCTTCCTGTCCTGCCTGGCCCTGCCGATCCCGGCCTCGATCCTGATGCTGGCGGCGGGGGGCTTCGTCGCAGCGGGCGACCTACCCCTGCTGGGGAGCGTCGGCGCCGCGCTGGCGGGGGCCGTCGCGGGGGATCACACCGGCTACCTGGCGGGCCGCCACGGCGGGGCGGGCTTCTTGGGCCGGCTGGAAGCCCGCGCAGCGCCCATCGCAAGGGCTCGAGACTTCCTCGCGAGTCGGGGCGATCTCGCCGTGTTCCTGTCGCGCTGGCTGGTCTCGGCGCTGGGGCCCTATGTCAACCTCTCGGCCGGGGCGGCGGGCCTGCCTTGGGCGCGGTTCGCCCTCTGGGACCTGCTGGGCGAGGGTGTCTGGGTCGGCCTCTACATCGGCCTGGGCCGCGCCTTCACGGGCAACCTGGAGGCCGCCTCGTCGCTGGCCTTCAACGTCCTGGGCCTCCTGGGCGCCGGTGTCGCCACCGTCGGGCTGGGGGCATGGCTCGTCGCGGCTATGAGGTCCGAAGGGCGCGGGGCCGATCGACGGGCCCAGGGGACGGCGCAGGTCGGGGCTCTGCCGTCCTCTGTCCAGAGGCGCTTGACCCGTCCAGCGCGGCGCTCGACAAGGAGGCGGTCGCTTGGACGTTGGACGAGGTGAGCGTGCCGTTCCCCGAACCGCCGGCGCAGGGCGCCAAGGCCGTGCGTTTCATCCCGCACCCTGACGAGCTCCCTGGCCCTGATATCGGCCAGCGGACCTTCGACGAGCTCTTGAAGCCTCGCCATGGCCGTTCAGCCCGGCAGAGCCCGACGCAGAACAGCGACCGGGCCAACGTGGCACGGAGGCGCATGCCGAGACGCGGGCGCCCAGGTGGAGGCATGGTGGGGCGCCTCGGCTGGGCGATGGTCTGGCTCCTGATCCTCTGCAGCCCAGTCCGGGCCCATGAGATTACGTTCAGCCAGATTGATGTGGGGCTGGAGGAGGGGCGGACGCGGGTCGCCGTGCAGTTGCCCAACCTCGCGCTGCTCTTCGAGGAGCCCTCCCCGCTGCCCAAGGGCACGACCGACGATGTCCTGCAATCCGATCCGCTTCCCTCCGAGGTGCAGGCCGCCCTCGCGCGGCTCCTGACCGAGCGGCTGCTCCTCCGATCAGGTGGCGCAGCCTTGCCCCTGACGCTCGGCAGCGTCCAGACGGCGGGGGACCGCGTCGTCCTGACGGCCACCGCCCCGCCCGCCACGGCCGGGCTGGCGGGCGAGGCGAATCTCTTCCCGGAGGACCCACTCCATAAGGTCTTCGTCAACGTCTACCGGGGCCGCGACCTCGTGGGCCAGTACGCTCTGGACCGCGACAGGGCCTCCTTCGCCATCGAGGGCGCGGCGCGGCCGCTGGGCGAGGTCGCTGTCACCTTCGTGCGCGAGGGCATCCATCACATCTTCATCGGGCCGGACCACATCCTGTTCGTGCTGGCGCTGATCCTCCTCGGAGGCCGCCTCTGGGTGCAGGTGAAGATCATCACGGCCTTCACGGTCGCGCACAGCGTCACGCTGACCCTGGCCACCCTGGGAATCGTGCAGCTTCCGTCCCGGCTGGTCGAAAGTGTGATCGCGCTCAGCATTGTCGTGGTGGGCCTGCACGACCTGTGGCAACTCTCGCGCGACCGGCCGGCCCCCACGGTGCGCGACCCCCGGGTGGCCTTCGCCTTCCTCTTCGGCCTCGTCCATGGCTTCGGCTTCGCGAGCGTCCTGCGGGACCTCGACCTCCCCAGGGAGGCTCTGGCCTGGTCGCTCGCGGCCTTCAACCTTGGCGTGGAGATCGGGCAGGTGACGATCGTGCTCCTGGCCGCTCCGGTGCTCCTTGCGCTGCGGCGCCACGCCCCGCCGCCGGTAGTCCGAGGGGTCCTGGGCGCGGCGGCGGGCGCGGTCGTGGCGGTGGGCGGGGCCTGGCTCTGGCAGCGCTCGCTCGGGGCGTAGCCCGCCTCGGCGCCCCGGCAGGAAAGCGGCCGGACCCGTCCCGGCGCCTGGCGCCGCCTCCAACGCGTTCAGGGCTCAGGCGCTCCTTTGCGTCTGGCTCTGCGCGCGAGGGGCTGGCTCGGGCAGGGGCGGCGCGAAGTAAGTCGCGGTGACACCGTCGTGCAGCGCGAAGAGGTCGGCCTGACCCAAAGCCAGGACCCCGGCGAGCCGGCGCTCATCGCGGGCAGTGCTGTTGGCGGCCAGGATGGCGAAGAGCCGGATCGCGGGCTCGGCCGCCGGGGTCCCGCCCGGCAGGCGCGCCAGCGCCCTTTCCGCCTCCGCGGCACAGGCGGCAAGGGCGCGAGGGAAGGTGGTGGAGCAGGCCAAGAAGCGGATGACATCCTGGCGCGTGACCGGACCTCCTAGGCTGCGCCGGTACATCTGGTAGGCGGTGAGCGACTTCAGCACCGCGATCCACTCGGTCGCATAGAGGGCTTGGCCCTCGCCCGCGCCGTCCGGGATCGTGGTGGTGGAATCGAGCAGCACGCGGATTGCGAAGTCACCGCGCTCCACCGCGCGGCCGAGCCGCAGGAAGGCATAGCCCGCGTCGTCGTTCATCGCGCCCAGGAACAGGCCGGCAATTCCCTGGAGGCAGACTATGACCTCGCGGAGGTGGGCATCCCGCCGCTGGGGGGCGGCGGCTCCGGGCCGGGACGCGACTTGATGCAGGGCGTTGACGGCCTCCCAACTCTCGCGCGGCAGGATCTCGCGCAACGTCCGGATGTTCTCCCTCGCCCGCGACACGATGCCCAGGACGGAGGACGGGTTCGCCGGGTCGGAGACCAGGAAGTTCGTCGCATCGCGCTCGGTGCGGCTCAGGCCGCGGGCCTCGAAGTCGGCCTGTGTGCCGGTGATGCGCAGCGCCGGCTCCCAGAAGAACCCGGCGCGGTCGGGCCGATCGAGCCGCGTCTCCGACTGAACGCCGACGAGCCGAGCGGTGTTCTCTGCGCGTTCGAGATGACGCGCCATCCAGTAGACGTTCTCGGCGACCCGCGACAGCATCAGACCCCCCTTGTCCCGAAATCGACGACCCAGGTGTCCTTGCTGCCGCCGCCCTGGCTGGAGTTCACCACCATCGAGCCCTCCACCAGCGCCACCCGCGTGAGGCCCCCCGCCGTCACCTCGATGCGGTCGCTCGACAGGATGAAGGGGCGCAGGTCCACATGGCGCGGAGCCACGCGGCTGCCGGCAATGGTCGGTACGGTGGATAGGGTCAGCATCGGTTGCGCCATGTAGTTGCGGGGATCGCGCCGCACGGCCTCCGCGAAGGCGTCCCGCTGCGCGGGGGTCGCGTGCGGGCCGATTATGAGGCCGTAGCCGCCGGACTCGTTGGCTGCCTTGACGACGAGCTTGTCCATGTGGGCCAGCACGTGGTCGCGCTCCGTGGGGTGCACGCAGCGGTAGCTCGGCACGTTGGGCAGGATCGGATCGGCGTCGAGGTAGTAGCGGATGAGCGCCGGGACATAGGTGTAGACGACCTTGTCGTCAGCCACCCCCGCGCCGGGCGCATTCACCAGCGCGACGTTGCCTGCCCGCCAGGCGCGCATCAGGCCGGGGACGCCCAGCATCGAATCCGGGCGGAAGGCCTCGGGGTCGAGGAACAGGTCGTCCACGCGGCGGTAGACCACATCGACGCGCCGCGGACCCGAGGTGGTCCGCATCTGCACGCGATCCTCGTCGTCGACGTAAAGGTCGGCGCCGGTCACCAGTTCCACGCCCATCCGCTGGGCCAGGAAGCTGTGCTCGTAATAGGCGGAATTGTAGATTCCGGGCGTTAGCACCACGATCTGCGGCCGGTGGCCCGGGCGGGGGCTCAGCGAGGCCAGCATGTCGTAGAGTTGCGACGGATAGTCATCCACCGGCAGGATGCGGGCCCGGCGGAACAACTCGGGGAAGCTGCGCTTGGTGATCTGCCGGTTCTCGATCATGTAGGACACGCCCGAGGGCACGCGCAGGTTGTCCTCAAGCACGTAGACGGTGCCGTCGCGGTCGCGCACCAGGTCCGAGCCGCAGATATGTGCCCAGACGCCATGCGGGGGCGAGACGCCGACGCACTCGGGCCTGAAGTTCCTGGACGTCGCCAGGAGCTCGTGCGGGATGATGCCGTCCGCGAAGGCGCGCTGGTCGTGGTAGACGTCGTCGATGAACATGTTGAGCGCCTGGACGCGCTGCTTTAGGCCTTCCTCGATGCGCCGCCATTCGGGCAGGGGCAGGATGCGGGGGATGAGGTCATACGGCCAGTGCCGGTCGATGGAGCCGCCGTCGTCTCCATAGACCGTGAAGGTGATGCCCATGAGCCGGATCAGCGACTCCGCCGCGGCGACCCTCTCGGACAGCGCTGCGTCGTCGAGAGAGGCGAGGTAGGCGCAAAGCGCCTCGGCGCCTGGCCGGGGACGCCCGGGGCCCTCAATCAGTTCGTCGTGGAGGCCTTGGCTTGGATACTCGTCCCAGCGAATTCCCATGAACCGTCCCAACAAGCCGGCGATCTGCGCCTATTCCCTGGGCGTTGCACAGCCCCTAGGCAGGAGCAAGCTGGCCGTCGGAGGATATGGTCTCGTCAATGGCGCGAATGCCTATCTTCTGGGCGGAGTGGATCAGTCCATGCACGAATCCGAGCTTCGCGATGACGGGAGCGGAGAGGACGAACGGGTAAAGGTCGGGAAGCCCCATGCTGCGGTTGAGCGAATTCACCGCGAGCGTCAGCGGCATCCAGGCCTCGATCAGGGATTCGACGCTCCGCGCCTCGTAGGAGTCGAAGTCGATGCGCGTGGACAGGTCGTCGGCCTGCGAGACGCCCGGTCGGAGCCGCAGTCCGTAAGCCCCCGCCGTCCCGAGGGTGTCCACGATGTGCAGGTAGTGCGCCCAGGTCTCGGCGAAGTCCTCCCAGGGATGGGAGGCGGCATAGGGCGAGATGCACCGCTCGTGCCAGTCCGGGGCAGGGCCTTTGTCGTAGTGGCGCTTCAACGCCTCGCCGTAGTCCTCCCGCTCGTCCCCGAAGAGGGCGCGGAAGGCCTCCAGGACCTGCTCGCCACCCTCCTGCACCAAGCGGTCCCAGTAATAGTGCCCGACCTCGTGCCGGAAGTGGCCGAGCAGGGTGCGATAGACCTCTCCCATGCCCTGGCGGCGGCTTTCGCGCTCCGCGTCGTCGGCCTCGGCGATGTTGATGGTGACGACCCCGGAGGCGTGACCCGTCAGGACCTTGGGCGCGAGCGGGTCCAGCGGGTCCGCGAGCATGTCGAAGGCGAGCCCTTCGGGATCCTCGGCCCGGGTGGCGAGCGCGAGCCGAAGCTGCAGCAGCGAGTAGAAGAGCCGGTGCTTTGCGTCCTCGATCCGGCGCCAGCGTTCGAGGTTCTTCGGCGCCGACAGATCGGGGATCGTGCGGTTGTGGCGGCAGGCCTCGCAGAAAGCCGGCCCGCCAGCGGGAACAAGCCAGTTGCAGGTGTCATGTTCGGCGTTCCGGCAGAAGCGGTAGGCCGCGCCGGGCTCGTCGAGCGGGTGCCAGTCCTCGCCCAGGGCGCGCAGGGCCGCCAGGACCTGCCGGGACGCGATGTAGCCCAGGCGGTGGCCGCAGCGCTCGCAGGTCCGGTTCTCGAAATGGAGCGTCTGCCCGCAGTTCTGGCATTCGAAGAGTTGCATGAAGGGTCCTGAAGCGTCCGTTGGTCCGAATGGTGGCAGGAAGGCCTGCCGAACGGTTCCGGTTCAATCGGCCGAGTCGAGGGAAGTTCCCTTCTTGGGAGATATCGGGAGAAACATCACGGTTCGTGCCCTCAGGATGTGCAACGACGCGCGGAAAGTGACTGGCGGCGGTGGTTGGGCGGACGGACGAGGGAGCGACGGGCCGCACGGAATGCCTCCAACATCTCTCGCCCGCAGGTTGCATGAGTGCTTGACGTGGCGGACCCCAGCGTCGGACAACCCAGTTGACCTGGGCCTCGTCGCGCAACGGGCGACGAACCGGTTCGGCAGGGGAGGACGGGTGTCCGAGACCGATCCGAGCAGAGGCGGCATGGGACCGGCTGTAGCGCCTCGCCGGCGACTCCGGGCGATATCGTGAAGGATGCCGGGGAGCCGCGTCCGATCGGCACGACGTCCCCCGGCGATGGGGCTGCGACCGTCCTCCTGGCGCTTGAAGATCGGCTCAGGACCCTGGCCGACCCCCGGGAGATATGGGTGGCGGCCCTGGAGATCCTGGGACGCGCGATCGGCGCAGATGGGGCTTGGTTGGCCGAGGTCGACGAGTCCGGGGCGCTGAGCCTCGTCGTGGCCTGGCCGGGGCACGCGCCGCTCCCGGCGATCGAGCCGGGCCCTGCGACCTTGGCGGCGGGCCAAGCGGCCACCGCCCTTGAGGAGTCGCGAGGAATGCTTGGAGCGCCGATCCGGCGCGAGGAACGGCTCGCGGCGGTGCTTTGGGTCAGGCAGGCCTCGCCGCGCGCCTGGACCGTAAACGAGGCCGCCCTGGTCGAGGCCGCAGCCGAGCGCACCTGGTCTGCGGTCGAACGGGCGAGGGTCGAGGCGCAGGCCCGCGCTCGCGCCGACGAGATTGCCGCTCTTTACGCAAGCGCGCCCATCGGGCTCTGCGTGCTCGACCGCGAGGGACGCTATCTTCGCATCAACGACGTCCTGGCCGCCAGCAACGGGTGTCCGGCCGTCGATCACCTCGGCCGGAAGGTTCGCGAGGTGCTGCCCGACTTGGCCGACCAAATAGAGGAGATGCTCCGCCTGGCGCTCGCAGGGGAGGAACTGCGCGGGGTGGAGCTTTCGGGGACGACGCCGGCGCAGCCGGGCGTTCCCCGCACATGGCGCCAAAGCTGGGTGCCGTTGCTTGGCTCCGACGGACAGGTCACGGCCGTCACCATCTCGGTCGAGGAAGTCACAGGGCGGAAGGCGGAGGAGCGCCGCCAAGCCTACCTCCTCCGGCTGGAGGAACGGCTTCGCTCGGCCCCCGGCGCCCGGGACGCGCTGGAATCGGCCTGCGAGGCGCTGGGGCGCGAAGTGGAGGCGCTCTTCGTCGGCTTCTGCCCCTACGACGGGGCCGATGGCGTTGGCGTGGTGGACATACAATGGCGCCGCGACGACGGAGTCGCGACGTTGATCGGGCGCCACCGGCTCGCCGATTTTGGCCAGAGGCGCCTCGCGCCCCTGCTGGCCGGGGAGATCGTCGTGGTCGAGGACGCGACCTGCGACCCCCGGATCGACGACCCCGCGGGCTATGCGGCTCTGGGCGCTCGGTCTTCCATCGATGTCCCCCTCCGGCGGGACGGACGGGTGCGCGGCTTCCTGTTCCTGGCCGACGCCCTTCCACGGGCCTGGACCGAGGAGGAGGTCACGCTCGTCCGGGAAACCGCCGAACGCGCCTGGGAAGCGGCCGAGCGGGCGCGGGCCGAGGCCGAGTTGCGCGACAGCGAGGCGCGCTTCCGCCAGCTCGCCGAAACGATCCGCGAGGTCTTCTATGTCCTCGAGGTGGAAGACGGTCGGATGAGCTACGTGAGCCCCGCCTACGAGGAGGTCTGGGGTCGGCCGCTGGCCGAGGTCTACGCCGACGCCCGGTCTTTCATGGCGCCGATCCATCCGGACGACCTGCCGGGGGTCCGGGCTAACCTGGCGCGTCTCTGGTCCGGCGAGCCGGTCGACGGGGAATACCGCCTCCGGCGCCCCGACGGCTCGGTGCGCTACATCCGCGACTGCGCGGTCCTGACCGCCGACCCCGTGTCCGGGCGGCGGCGCGCCATTGGGCTTGCCGCCGACGTGACCGAGAGGCGTCGGATAGAGGAGCGGCTCCAGCTTGCGACCGGGGCGGCGGGCCTAGGCATCTTCGACGTGAACCTCGTCACGCTCGACATGGAATGGGACGCCCGGCAGCGGGAGCTCTGGGGTGTGTCTCCCGACGCGGTCATCACCGATGAGATATTCCAGGCGGGCGTTCATCCCGAGGATCGACCGATCATGCAGGCTGCGGTGGCCCGGGCCTTCGATCCCCTGGGGGACGGGCTCTACCGGGCGGAGTACCGCATCTGTCCCCTGGATGACGGCAACGAGCGCTGGATCGCCGCGCTGGGCCGCGTGCATTTCGAGGGCGGTCGCGCCCTCCGGTTGATCGGCACGGTGCAGGACATCACCGAGCGCAAGGAGGCCGAGGCCGCCGCGGCCCAGAGCGAGGCGCGGTTCCGGGCGCTGGAGGGCACCCTGCCCGCGCTGATCTTCGTGTCCAGGCCCGATGGCCGGAACCTCTACGCGAACGAGCGCTACCAGACCTATACCGGGCTCGGGCAGGAGGAGTTGCTGAATAGCGGCTGGCGCAGGGCGGTCCACCCTGACGACATCGCCCGGGTCGACGAGGCCTGGCAGGCGAGCCAGGCCTCCGGCCGGGACTACGCCGTGGAGTGCCGGGTGCGCCGCCACGACGGCGTCTACCGCTGGCACCTGACCCGCGGCAACCCGGTGCATGATGCTGCCGGGCGGATCCTTCAGTGGGTCGGCACCGGCACCGACATCGAGGAGATCGTCGAAGTGCGCGAGGCCCTGACCGCGAGCCGCGCCGTGGTCGAGCGCGCCAACGCCGAGCTCGAGGCGCGGGTCGCCGAGCGGACCGCCTCGCTGGCGCGGGCCAATGACCGCCTTGCCGCCGAGATCGAACGGCGCGAGACGGCGCAGGCGGCGCTGGTGCAGGCCCAGAAGCTTGAGGCCGTGGGCCAGCTCACCTCGGGCATCGCGCACGACTTCAACAACGTGATCGCTGCCATCGCGGGCGGCTTCTCGGTCATCGAACGGCGCACCCAGGACCCCCGGCTGATCGAGGTGGCGCGCCACGGGGCCAAGGCGGCCGAGCGGGGAGGGATCCTCGTCCGGCAGCTCCTGGCCTTCGCGCGCCAGCAGGTGCTGGCGCCGCAGGCCTGCGACCTCCCGGCCCTGCTGCGCGAGGCCGAGCCGCTGATCGCCCGCTCGCTCGGTCCTGGGATCGAGCTGTCCATCGATTGCCCCGGGGATTTGGGCGAGGTCCGGATCGACCCCGTGCAGCTCGAGGCCGCGCTCATCAACCTCGCCGTGAACGCACATGACGCCATGGAAGGCGGCGGCCGCCTCCGCATCACCGCGCGGCCGAGCAATCCCGGCGCGCCCGACCGGCCGTCCGAGATCGGGCCGGTCCCCGCCGTCGTCCTCGCCGTCGGCGACACGGGCAGCGGGATCAGCCCCGAGCACCTGCAGCGTGTGGTGGAGCCATTCTTCACGACCAAGCCACCGGGTCGGGGCACGGGGCTGGGCCTCGCCATGGTGCACGGCTTCGTCCACCAGTCGGGCGGCGCCCTGCGCATCGTGAGCCGCGAGGGCGAGGGCACCGTCGTCACCCTCTATCTGCCGCGCGCCGAGCCCACGGTCCCCGAGTCCCGGCGCGCGGATCGCTCCGTGGCGGATCTGCCCGACGCGGCAGGGCGCGCGGTGCTCCTCGTGGACGACGACGCGATGGTCCGGGGCGTCACGGCCGCCCAGCTCTCGGACATGGGCTACGAGGTCGTGGAGGCCGACGGGGCCGGGGAAGCCCTCCTGCGGCTGGTGGCGAGGCCGGATCTCGACGCCGTGCTGACGGACGTGATCATGCCCGGCATGGATGGCCCGGCGCTCGCGGCCGAGATCCGCCGGCGACGGGCCGACCTGCCCATCCTCTTCATGACCGGCCATGCCGATCGCAGACGCCTGGTCGGCGAGGCCGTCCTCGACAAGCCCTTCACGCCGCAGGCCCTGGCCTCCGCCCTGGCCGACCGGATCGGATCGCGCAAGGCTACGGGCTAAGGTCTCCCGGCCGCTTCAGCGCGAGGCGGCGCGGCGGAGGGTGTCACCCGGCTCGAGGGTCGGGATGAGCTCCACTCGCTCGCTCCCCGGAAGCGAGGGATCGGCCCGCCGTGCGGCGACGATAGCGGCGGCTCGCCGGCCGATCTCGCGACGTCCGGCGTCCATGGTGGCCAGCCGCCGGGGCAGCCCATCCAGTAGCTCGATCCGGTTGAACCCTGCGAGGCCCATCGCTTCAGGGATCGCCACGCCCCGCTCCAGGAGCCACAGGAGGCCCCCGGCCCCGATCATGTCGTTGGAGTAGTAGAGGAAGTCGAGATGCGGGCTCCGGGCAAGGATCGCCTGGGTCATCTCGCGCCCCTTCAGGAGCGCCGAGCCCCCTTGGTAGAACTCCTGGTCCTCGATGGCGACCCCGGCCTCGGCGAGCCGCGCGCGGAACCCTTCCAGGCGCTTTCGCGCCCGGTAGTCGAGCGGCATCTTGGTGCCCAGGAACCCGATCCGGCGGTAGCCCGCGGCAAGAATCGCCTCGGCCATCTCGCGTCCGGCGCGGGCATGCGAGATGCCGACGACGGCATCGATGGCCTCGCCGTCCACGTCCATGATCTCGACCACGGGCACCCCCGCCCGCTCCAGCATCGCGCGCGAGGCCTCCGAATGCTCCAGCCCCGCAACGATCACGCCCGAGGGTCGCCAGGACAGCATCTCGAACAGGACCTTCTCCTCCCGCTCCGGGAGGTAGTCGGTGAAGCCCACGACCGGCTGGAGCCCGCTGCCCTCGAGGCCCTCGGAGATCCCCGACAGCACCTCCGGAAAGACCATGTTGCCCAGGGACGGGATTACCACCGCGACGAGGTTCACGCGGTTCGAGGCCAGGGCGCCCGCGATGCGGTTCGGGACGTAGCCCAGGCGGCTTGCGGCTTCCTGCACGCGGGCTCGGGTCGTCTCGGATACGTCGCCCAGGCCCCGCAGGACGCGGCTTACCGTCATCTCGGAGACCCCCGAGGCTTCGGACACGTCGCGCAGGGTCAGCGGGCGTTTGGGACTTTTGGACAAGCGGGCGATCTCCGGGCGGGGCCTGCCTTCCTTATGCCGCGCGCGGGGCCGCACTCCAAGCCCGGCGGGCCTGGGCCGGCCAGCGGCGTTGACCTCGGGCTCCCAAGGCGTCATGGAGGGGACGGGCCCCGTAGCTCAGGGGATAGAGCGGCCGCCTCCTAAGCGGCAGGTCGATGGTTCGAATCCATCCGGGGTCACCATACTCGCGTCCGGCCCCTTATTTTCAGGCCTTCAAGCGACCTGTTTTCACTTTGGGTCTTGGGCTGTTTGCAGCTTCGCCCATGACTGCCTTCCGGCGCGAGGCCGCGAGGGTGTAGTGTTCGACCTCCTTGAGCCTCTTGAAGCATGCGATCGCGCTCTGCAGCATCCGGAAGCGCTGAGGAAAGCGTGTGGGTTCCGGACCGAGAAGGTCGAGATCTGGAAGGGGTGCGCTCCACACCAAGGAGAGCCCCCGGGACAGAGAAAGGCCCTGGAAGGAGCCCTTGTCGGTGAGCCAGCCGCGCAGCCTGGTCGCTTGTGCCCTCCTGGGGAGCGACCAAGTCTTTGAGGTCGCCGTGACCGTCGAGTGGAACTGAGACTGCAGATCATCTCGCTCCCGCAGCCTCTCGGCGGACGGGGGACCGTCCGAGTCTCGTCGCTTCCCGGTCCACGCTGGCCGAATGCTGGCGGAGCTACCCGACCGAGTGCTCCAGGGCTTCGTCCAGGGTCGGAGGAGAGAAGTCGTTTCCCTGTCCAGGGGGGGCCCTCAGGTGCAGGTAGTCCGACCTGAAGTCTCCCAAGTCCGCCAGCGCCACCCAGTCGAGGATATTGAGGACACCCTGGCTGACGGTGATCAAGCCTTTGGCCCTGAGATCCTGAAGCGTGCGGTTGACGTGGACATCCGAGAGCCCCAGGGCCTCGCTGAGGTCGCCTTGGGTGATGGGCTAGGGGCAGGTGTTACCCTGGGCCAGACCTGCAGCCCGGGCCCTCAGCATCATCTCGCAGAAGAGATGGGTCATCCGGCTCGGCGCCTGCCGCTGCGCCACGTTGACCACAGACTCGCGATAGATCGAGGCGTCGACCAGGGTCAGGCGCCAGAGCTCATCCGCGATCCTGGGGCACGCGTGACAGAGCTGCCGAAGGGCATCGTGCGGCAAGTAGGCCAGTCGGCAGCCGGTGACCGCCCAGATGTCGCTGTCCAGGACCTCGAGATGAAGACTGTGGAGGTCGGGCATGTCGCCGGCGATGTGGAACATCATGATCTGCCGCACGCCGCGGCCGGCCAGCTTGGATATGCAGGTCACCCCCTCGGCCAGCAGGAAGCTTCGCGAGGGTCGATCACCCTCACGAGCGATTGTCTCGTCCGCGGGCACATCGACGAGCCGGACCGGTACCTGGCCGATGGCCGCCTGCTCGGGCGCAGTGAGGTCGAGCAGGGTCTCGAGCTTGGTAAGGAGCGGATCTCGTGTTCATGGCGCTCCTTCTCGGGCACGACGCAGGTCGGTTCCGAGGTGCCGATTCCCGCCCCCTTGCCCCATCCAGTCCTGTTTTGTCACGCCCTGGATGCGGAGGCCGCACACTGTAGCCCCCACGTCATCGGTGACCTCCATTCGCCATTCTGGCGCGTCCCATAACGTCGCGCCTGTGTCCTTCAGCATCTCGCCGGCCGCGATCACAGCCTGGGCACGCGCCTGCTGGGCGTTGTCCATTACAACTCCCACTCTCGTGTTCCGGACAGACGCGCCGCGGGGGTCGAAGAAGTACCTTGGCGTTGGGGCGCGTCTTTCAGCAGGGTCGAAGGTTCCCTGCGGTAACAGAACGCGGCGAGGAATGTTCCTCTGCATTGCAGCGGGCCAGTCCAATCACCGCCGTCGCGCCGCTCCTCGGTGAGACGGGCGTGGCGAGCCTCGTCAAGGACATCGTGGACAACGGCGACGGCATCCAGACCGGCGTTGAGAGCGGCCTGCGCGCGCTTGACAGGCTCATCGGACTCGGGAGCGCCGTCTGGTTCTGGCTGGAGCGCCGCGCGCCGAACTTCCGCCTGAGCTTCCGCAAGTCCTGACCCCCGATCTGACAGGAGAACGCTCAGGGCCGTCGAAGCCGTCGCCACAACCTAGCCTCAGAACTATTCTATCGTCGCCTGGGCCAACCTCGACATGGGCGACACCGGGAGCCCTTACAAGGTCGAGGTCGCGCGGGGGATGGCCGGGATCCAGCGCCTTGGCCGCGGAGACGAGCAGGTCGCGTTCGATCACTTAGCCTCACTGCCGCTCATGGTTCGGTCTCCATCGCCATCAGCCGGACGGCAGGAGCAGCGTGCCGCTCTTGGTGCCCGTGCCCTGGTAGAGTCCGGGCCTCGCCGAAGCGGCGAAGCTGTTCGTGTAGTCCGTCTCCCCGGTGGCCCCCTCGAAGCGACCGGTCCCTCCTATCCAGGTGCCATGACCATGGGAAGGTGCGCCGTTTCCCTCCGTCGCGCCCTCGAGGCGATCCCATAGCTGATCGCCGCTCGCGTCCTGGAGCACGCAGATTCCGGCCTCTGTGTAGCCGAAAGTGACGAGGTCGTTCACTCCAGAGATCAGGCAACGTCCGGCCATGCCTGCGAGCGGGCCGTCAGGCGAGGTGACGACCGCGAGGGTCTCCACCAGATATGCGTCCTGGCCTTCGCCCATGGGCAGGGTCGGCACGGTGTCGGTCGCGGACCAGGGATAGGTCACCTCGATCTGCCGAGGCGCCGGAGTTGCCTCCTGGGCCAGGGCGAGGGGCGGCAGAAGCGCGATCACGGTCAGGGGTCTTGAGCATAGGGGTCCTCCATTGAGTTCCCGATCCGGTCCGGGCCTCGACCCCCGTCCTCTTGCCGAGCTCCTTACGCATGGTAAGCTCGACTTCGTGATAGGTTTGGAGAGCGGCTATGGTCATGGGCCTGCGCTGGTCGGATCGGGTCGCCGCAGGGAAACGGCCGGGCCAGTCAGCGCCCCGCAGCGCGTTCATGTCCCGAACACCAGACGAAATGCCCCCGAAATCCTCTGGTCTCCGGCATCTGGGCGGGACGACACTGGACCTCGGCACGGGGGCGGTTCGCGGACGTGACGGGTTCCTGTCGACCCTTCGGCCCCAGTCCGTGGAGGTGCTCCGGGCCGTCGCCGCCCGAAGGGGCAAGGTCGTCTCAAAAGATGATCTCTTCCAAGAGGTCTGGCCCGGCATCACCGTGACCGACAACAGCCTCGTGCAATGCGTGAGCGATATTCGGCGCGTCCTGCGAGAGGACGGCCACCGGCTGCTCCAGACGGTGCCGAAGCGGGGCTACCGGCTGGCGCTGGACAACGACACGGGACCCGCTCTCTGTCCGGATCTCAGGTCCTGGTCCCTGCTGGGCGCTATGGTCCTGGCCTGATTGCCGTCGCCGGCATCACTGGCTGGTCGCTGTGGCCGGGCCCTGTCGCGGAAGGGCTGCCGTCGATCGCCGTCCTGCCCTTCGAGGATCTCTCCGGCGAGCCGCGATGGGCGCGGCTCGGGCGCGGGCTTGCCGCGGAGATCGGGGCGGACCTCGCGCGGAGCAAGGGTGTCGTCGTCCTGCCTACCGGTACCGTGGAGGCCGCGAGCGGGAGAGGCCCGACCTCGTCTTTGGGCACTCGCTTCCTGCTGGACAGGACGATTCAGTTTCAGCGCGACGAGGTGCGGGTCACCGCGCGATTAATCGACACCCGGCCTGATGCGGTGGTCTGGTCGCACCGCTGGGCGCGGCCGGCGGAGAATATCTTCGCGGTTCAGGAGGAGATCGTCAGCCGGATCGGCGGCAGCCTCGACGGAACCTGGACGGGCATGCTGGCGAGAGCGGCGCGGACCGGCGCCGAGGGTCGGCTCACGAGCAGCCTCGAAGCCTACGAGCTCTACCTGCTCGGCGCCGAAGCCAAGCACGAGTTCACGCCGGAGGCTTTCGGACATGCCGTAGATTATCTGCAGCGCGCACTCGAGCTCGACCCGGAGTTCGTGCAGGCCCTCGTCACGCTATCCATCGTCCGCATGTTTCAGGCGGATTACGTGGGCGCTGCCGAAGGCAAGGCGCTGTTGCGGGCGTCGAGCGAGCTGGCCGAGCGGGCTGCCGCGATCGACCCGAACGACCCCAACGCCTTGATCCGCGTGTCCTGCTCCCGGGTGTTCCAGGGACGGCGAGACGAGGCATGGTCTTAGGCAAAGCGGGCGGTCGAGATCGCGCCCACCAACCCCGACGTGCTGGCCACGGCAGCCTGGTGCTACTTCTTCTCCGATCATGGTCCGGCGCCACTCGAATGGGCACGACGCGCCATCGAACTCAACCCGGGCTACCCGGCCTGGTACAATGCCCCCCTGGCCCACGCAGCCCTTCTGGCGGGCGACCTTGATCTTGCGCGGCAAGCCGGACGGGAGGCGCCCCCGATGTTCGACGTCATGATCACCGTCGCATCTGCCGAAGCCCTCTCGGGAAACGTCGAGGAGGCGCGCCGCTGGTTCGAGCGCCTCCGGACCGAGACGCGCCACCGCAGCATTTCAGCGATCTTCCTGATGGATGACATGGGCGATGACCCTGCCTGGGGGCCCTGGGTCGACGGGGCACGTCTTGCTGGCTTCCCCGTAACAGATGAAGAGGCTCTGGCGGCTGCGAACTGAGTCCTGGCCGAACTCACTCGCAGTCCAAGCCGTCCCTGTCGCGGTCGAGCGCGCCCCGGTAGCCGAGCTGCCCGGCGTAGAGGGGCGTAGCGCCGGCCGCGCGGCATCGAACTCCTCATGCGCTCCTTCAAGCCATATTGCCGGGCTACGCCACAGGTCCGGACGCCACATTCCGGCCCGTTCTGGTCATGCTTCGGCCACCTTGGGTTGCGAAAGACGGCAGACGGAACTCAGCAAGGCAAGCGCCGTGATCGCCGATCGCACCCCCTTCTCTCCCGCTCTCAACTGGGTCGCACTCGGCATGCTGGCCGAGATCTCGGAGGCGGTCCGTCTGGGTCGCGAGAGCGGCTGTGGCAGCACGATGAAGATGTTCGATGCGGTTCATGCAGCGAACAAATTCCTTGTCCAGGCGCTGCGCCGCGACTGCGACAAGGTGGCCTGACTAAGGTAGCAGGGCCCCAGCCCGCTCATGTCATACCGCCTTGATAGCATCCTGCTCCGGCACGGAGTTCAGCCCAAGACGGCGACCTTCAGCCTTGCTGCATCTGGACGCCGAGGTCTCGCATCCGAGAACTAAGGGCTTTGGCGACCGCGGCATCCCATTCGGACAATATTCGAGCCTCCGAGAAGTCGGCGGCCCGCTGAACGGCAGCCTTGGCTAGCCGGACTCGCAACGCGTCGTCTTCCCAAACCCGAATAAGCGCCTCGGCGAGGCTGTCTGCATCGGCAGGCGGCACCAAAAGTCCGTCGCGGCCGTGGGTCACGATCTCCTGAGGACCCCAGTCGCAAGCCGTCGAGACCACGGCGAATCCTGCCGCCATGGCCTCGACCAAAACGTTCGCGAAGCCCTCGAAGCGGGAGGACAGAACAAAGATGCCACCGCCCTGGATCCAGTCGTGTGGCTGTCGCGTCAGCCCAGGAAACCCCACATAGCCGGAGAGCCCCAGCGACTGTGCAAGACCGGACAGGCGCTCGCGGTCCTCACCCTCCCCGTAGACGGTTAGCCGCAGATCGCAGCCCTGCTCACGCGCCTTGTGGACTGCGTGCAGCAGAACATCGAACCCCTTCTGCTTCGTCAGGCGGCCGACGGCGACCAATCGTCGGGGCGGGACCTCCTTCAACGTCGAGTGGATGCTGTCGGGTGCCGGATTGGGGATAACGACCGCCCGCTTCGCCACCCAAGCTGGCAGGGCTGCCCGCGCTGCTCTCGACTGCATGACAGCTACGTCAGCTGTGGCCAGCGCGACAGGCATGAGTGGGCGCCAGAGCGGGCTCATCGCCTGCTGCCGAAAGTTGTTACGCTCGGACGCGATCCGAGCGATGCCAAGGCCCATACAGGCGACAGCAACCTGAACGTTGATCTTGGTCAGGAACGAGATAGCGAAATCCGCTTCGACCTCCCGCATTGTCCTGCGCAACCAAGCAATGCGCCGGATCGTGGACCGGGTGGCCGCCTTTCCAAGCTCATCTTCCATGGTGCGCAGGGTTACACCCTTGGACATGGAATAGAAGCTTTCCGAGGGCCGTCCCCCAATGGCCAACATCGTCACGTTGTGGCCTTGGCGCCCGAGATGGGTTGCAAGGAGGCTGAGGATCTTCTCAGTCCCCCCAGCGCCAAGTCCGGCTTGCACAAGGACGATGCGCAGAACCCGTGTCGGCCGTCGCTTCTGCTCGGTCCAGAGCGCCGGTCTATTGAAGCTGTCGATCCTCTCTGCGTCTCCGCCTTTTCGGAATTCCCTCTTCCCTGATGCAAAGAATTGTAGTTGAAAAACAACCAGTGACGCAGCGAAGTACCCGGTCCAGGTCAATAGCCACAGTCCGTCGGCGGCTCTGAGCCCCGCCTCCGTCGAGTCCACAAGCACACTGTACAACATACGGGCTAACAGCACGGCCAGAGACGCACTCAGAGTATAATAGATCATGTGCAGAAGCTGGCGGCCGAAAGGACGGTTCGTGGTCCGTTTCAGGCCATGGGTCGCAGCAAGGTGGAAGCATCCTCCGACGCCAATCGCAACCAGCCTCTTCGCACTAAGCGGATCGAACTGGGCATCCGGTAGAAGTCCGGATCGAATGGAGAAGATCATATAAGCGAATGCACAGAAAAAGATTGTCCAAAGCGCCGCTAAAGGTTCGACCCCACGCGGCCCCTCTTCAGCCGCCCCACTCTGCGAGGTTGACGCCAACCGGTTCGGCATCTCTTCACGCCTCCATTGCCGGTTCTGAGTTGCTCTGAAGGCGAAGCGTATATCGATCTCACAAAGGGCCGAACTACTCTTACGGATGAGTTTAGCTAGCCGCTCCTACGGTTGTCGCCTCGAAAGAGACAAGGTGGCAGCCGACCATCCAAACCGCCTAGCCCGAAAGCTCATTGCGGTTGTGGGCTGCATCCGCCACCCGTCGAGCTCGCCTTGCCGCTGCAGAGATAGACCAGCCACCCGTCCGGCGTGAGACGGGCCCTCAGCAGCTATCCCTTCGCCCGATCGACGACGTGTACATCCGGGACGTTGTCGCATCCGCGAGTTCCAGGAATTGGAACGCCTCCAGAAGGCGCACCAGTTCCTCGGGCCTGCGGAACTAAACCGCCATCGCATCCCCGCTCAAGGATTGTCCGTGGTGCTGGGCATAGTTCTCAGGCCCCAGCTCCGCCTTCAGCCACTGCAGAATTGCGGTCAGATCATTGCCCAGGCCCGTGCGCGGCACCGTCGGCTTGAGCCGGATCGGGAAGGCGAGGTCGTCCGTGAGTGACTGGCGCTGGGTGCGGCGGCTCAACGCAGGCCGAGCTCCAGCCGCAGCCACGCGTTTGCTTCGTCGATCGAGGGCAGGCGGCGCTCCTCAACGCCGGGCCGCGTCCGGCAAAGGCGGCACCAGTGGCCGGTGGAGTAGGCCGGCGCGCCGTCGATCTCCTGCTTGAGAATGACGAACATGTTGTCCCAGTCCTCGTGCCCGTTCCAGCGGTGGCCGCAGGCGAGAAGCGGGTAGGGTAGTTCAGGTTTGTCGTCCTCAGGCATGAGGTCGAGGGTAGCTGAGAACATTAATAGAAGAAGCGGAAGGCATGTGGGTCAGAACTGTTTTCACCACCGGTGCTAACCTGTTGATCCATCGTCAGCCGAGAAGGTCGGTGTTTGCATCATAAGCTGCTGGCAAGTGACCGTTAAGGAGGTCCATCCGGGGGTAGCACTCCTGTCCACATGGCATAGCCCGAGGCGAGCGCCGGCGCGGCGCGGGTCCAGGGATCGCGGGCCGAAGGGTCCGAGCCTCGGGCCACCTCAGGGCAGCTCCCGCGCCTGCGCCAGCTTGCGGCGGCGCAGGAGCCAGGCCACCCCGGCGAGGTCGACGATCCCGACCAGCGCCCGGCCCAGGTTCGAATACTTCGACCGGCCCGCGCGGCGGTCGGCGTGGTCCACGTCCATGAGAAGGACCTCGTAGCCCTCGCGCCGGATCAGCGCCGGCATGAAGCGGTGGATGTGGTCGAAGTAGGGCAGGGCAAGGTAGACGTCGCGTCGGAAGGCCTTGAGCCCGCAGCCGCTGTCGCGCACCCTGTCCCTCAGGAGCGCCTGCCGGACCGAGTTGGCCAGACGCGACGCCATGCGACGCGACCAGGTGTCCTGGCGCCGCTTCCGCTGCCCTTGAACGAGGCCGATCGCAGGATCGGCCCCTGGGGCGAGGAGGGGCGCCACCAGTCGGGGCAGTTCGGCCGCAGGATTCTGCCCGTCGGCATCCAGCGTCGCGATCACCGGTCCCCGGGCCGCCAGGATGCCGGTGCGCAGCGCCGCCGACTGTCCACAGGACCTCTCGTGCCGAATGACCCGGACCTGGGGCAGATCGGGCCGGAGCGCCAGGGCCGCCTCGGCCGTCCCGTCACCCGAGCCGTCGTCCACCAGGACGATCTCGTGCGCGACCCCCGAGAGAGCCGCCGAGATGCCGCGCAGGAGAGGGCCGACGTTGGGAGCCTCGTCCCTGGCCGGCAGGACGATGGACAAGGCGATGCCGTCGTTCGGCGTCATGGGAAAGCCTCCGGCACCTGGTAGAGGACATAGTCCTTGCTGTTGAACACCCGCCGCCCCATCACCTGCAGCCCTGCCGAGGAGATGTCGTTCCGCGTGACCAGGACGCCTCCGGGGTGTTCCGCCATCCAGTCTTCCAGGGCCGCAGGGTCGGGCAGGTGGGTCACGGGCCCGTCGAGGCGGCCCGCGAAATTGAACTGCCCGTGGTAGACGCTATCCGCCGTGGCGAGGCCCTTCGCCTCCGTCTCCGCCAGGGTACGTGCGATAGGGGTCGGGTCGTAGCCTGCGAAGAGGAGGGGCGAGGCGGCCATGAGGAACATCAGGAGCGTGATCGGGGCCGCCAGGACCAGCGTGGGCCAGCCCTCTGGCAGGATCAGCGCCCCGGCCAGGAGGATCCCGAAGAGGAGGACGGCCGCCGCGACCCCGTCCCAGCCCACCTCGCTGCTGTTCACCACGACCTCGGGCACCAAGCCAGCCGCGGTCGCGAGTATGAAGAGGAGGACGAGGAGGGCCGGGACCAGCACCAGCAGCCGCGCTGGCCTCCGCCCTTCCCAGGGACGGCCCATGCCCGACAGGAGGAGCGCCAGGGCCGGCAGCTCGGGCACAAGGTAATGCGGCTGCTTGCCGCTGATGAGGCTGAAGGCCAGGAACGCTGTCCCCGCCCAGACCGCGACGAGGCGCGTCGGCTCCTCGGCCCATAGGCGGCGTGGCGCCAGCGCCGCAAGGCCTCCCAGGGTCCAGCCCCAGGGCCAGAGATAGACGGGGAGCAGCGTCAGGAAGAACCAGATGGGCCGCTCATGCGCGAAGGCGGTCACCATGCGCCCGGCGCTCTGGTGCCACAGGACCTCCGTCCGGTACTCGGGACCGCCGAACGCCAGCGCCGGTCCGAGCCACAGCCCCACCAGCGCCAGGGCCACAAGGAGCGCGAGGCCCAGACCGCCCAGCCAGCGCCCCAGGGGCGGACGGGTGGCCTGGTCCGCCCAGAGCGGCATCAGGAAGGCCACCGGCCCGACATGTACGAGGATCACCGGGCCCTTGGCATAGACCCCGAGCGCGATCGCCGCCCCCAGCGCCAGGACGGCGCCCCTGCCGCCTCCCTGCCGCAGCGCGACGAGCGCCAGCGTCGCCAGGAGGACGGCCGTTCCCAGCATGGTGTCGAACATCGTCGCGGAGCCGTAGATGAGGAAGGCGCCCGTGGTCACGAGCACCACCGCCGCCAGGCCCGCACGCCCCGGATCCAGGGGCCAGAGCCGCCGTGCCAACAGCCAGGTGAGCCCCAGGGAGGCCAAGCCGAAGGCCGGCGCCACGAGACGCGCCCCGAACTCGGTGACGCCTCCCCCCGCCCAGACGAGGTCGATGAGCCAGAACAGGAGCGGCGGCTTGTCGCCGTAGATCGCCCCGTTCAGATGTGGCACGAGCCACGTGCCGTCGCGCCACATCTCCCAGGCTACGGTCAGGTAACGCGTCTCGTCGATGGGCAGGAGAGGACGAAGCCGCAGCATCGCCACGGTGAATGCCATGAAGGCTAGGGCCGCCGCCAGGATCGCGCGGCGCGAGGACAGAAACGTCATGGCGGCATCCCCTCCTGGCCTTCGCCCGTCGGGACGGAGCCCTGATCCGGCGCGCCGCCTTACCAGCGCACCCCCGGGGGGAAAAGAGCCGGGCGCGGGGTTCGGCCCGAAAACCCCGCACCGGGTGCAGCAGCGCCGGTGTTAACACTATCTTAAGGAAAGCCGCGACAGGTCCCTCCGCCTCCGCTATCCCTTGTGCGGACAAGAGGGATGGAGCGGAACCTTGATGCCGGCTCGCAATGCGACCTTGGACCAGATGACCGAGTTCGCCATGGAAGAACTCCTCTCCGGCGATGGGGAACGCAAGCGCGCCATGGTGCGGCGCATGGCCGAGCGCTGGCCCGCTGAGCCGGCACTGGCGCTGGTCTATGCCGTGACCTCCGCTACCGAGGCCATCGAGGACGCCTTCGGCGAGGCCGCCGCGCGCGATCCGGTGATCCCCCTGGGCTACCGCCTCTCGGCACTGATCTCGGCCGACGTGCATGCGGTCCAGTCGATGGGCCAGATCCCCTCGTTCGCCGAGGACCTCCTGCATTTCTGGCGGCGCGTCGACCCGCTGTTCCTCCGGATCGTCTGAAGCGCCTCACACCATCCGGATCGCGCCCTTGTCCACGGCGAGGGTGTAGCCCTTCCGGGCGATGTTCTTCACGAGGAGCTCGCTCACCATCTGGTTGCCCAGGGTGTCGCGGAGCCGCTTGATCCGCGTCGCCCCCGCCGCCTCGTCGCACTGCGAGGCGTCGCGGCCCGAGATCACCGCCTCGATCTGCGAGCCCGACAGGACCTCGTCATCCATCCGCGCCTCGGCCAGCACGGCGAGGGTCTCGATGGCTGCCTCGGTCAGCTTGAACTCGAAGTTGTTGAGATAGACCGTGTTCGTCTCGCGCGAGATGAGGAGCGAGTTCACCTCAATCCCCTTACGCTCGATCTGTCCCATGCGGCGGTTCAGCGCGACCAGCATCACGAGGAAGGCCACCGCCGCGATCATCATGGCGGTCGCGAAGACCAGGAGCACGAAGATGATCGTCCGGTAGGAAGTCAGCACCGCGCCGAAGGCGGTGCCGGACTGTGCCAGCACCTCCAGGAGCCGCAGCTCGCGCTGGGTCGTGAAGTCGGTCTCCACGAACAGCCGCTCGACGCGGGCGTTGAAGGCGTTCGCGTCGGGCAGGTTCACGAAGAGCAGCACCGCCGCTCCGAGGAGGACCGCGACGATGGCTGCGATCCCCCAGACCACGGCCCGGCTGCCCCAGGCTCGCGCCTCGGCGGAGGTGATCTCAGTACCGGAGGAAATACTCGCCAGCGCTTTCACGTCTCTCCTCCAGGCCCGACTCGTCAAACGTAGACAGGACCCCGAGGAGTTGCCAGCCATCCGACGCAAGTCGGGGCTGAAGCTCCCGCTCGGCCGAGGGCACGGTGCAGTCGCCGAAGATCTCGGCCACGCCGTACTGGAGCTCGAGCGGGTTCTCCCGCGACGCCTTGTAGTCGGCGAAGCAGGCGGCCTGGGCCTGGGCGCCGAAGGCAGCGAGGGCAAGGGCGAGGGACAAAAGGAGGAGGGGGATGCGCATGATTCCTTGGTGCCCGGGCTGCGGCTGCTATTCAATAACCTTTTGCCTGGCCCAGCGCTGCCCGCTTCCGACAGGCGATGACGTCCCCCTGGTCATTGCATGACACGGACCTTCGTACGATCTGGAGGGCAAGCCGGTCCGCACCCCTATGCGGGCCTCCGATGTGGGTCGTCCTTCTGGCCCATCGGAGGGGACCGAGTGCTTCGGCAGAAGCTCCCAGGCAACGGGGGCTGAAGGTCGAGCAGTGGCGCGGGCCCTCCGCCCCAGTTGGTCCGCGTCGAATCCGGGAGGGGTCCCTAGGGACCCCTCCCGACCCTTCCGTTCGGCGACTTGCCCGAAGCGGCCCGGCCCGGCCAGATGGGCTCCATGAGAATCGCCCCCGACTTCACGCACGAGGATGCTCTGCGCGCGCAGGGAGCCCTGCGGATCGCTGGGGTGGACGAGGTTGGGCGCGGCCCGCTCGCCGGACCGGTGGTGGCCGCCGCGGTGATCCTCGACCCCGCCCGGATCCCGCCGGGCCTTTACGACAGCAAGCGCATGACGCCCCGCGCCCGCGAGAAGGCGGCGCTCGCCATCCGCGAATCGGCTTTGGTCGGCTTGGGCGAGGCCTCGGTGGAGGAGATCGAGGAGCTCAACATCCTGCGCGCCACGCACTTGGCGATGGCCCGGGCGCTGGCGGGGCTCGGGTCCACGCCGGACTACGCCCTGATCGATGGCACGCAGCTCCCTCCGAATCTGTCCTGCCCCGCCTTGGGGCTCGTGCGCGGCGACTCGCGGAGCCTCTCCATCGCGGCCGCCTCGATCGTGGCCAAGGTGTGGCGCGACGGGATCATGGTCGCCCTGGCGCAACAGCATCCCGGCTATGGCTGGGAGACCAACATGGGCTACGGATCGAAAAGCCACATGCAGGCGCTACAGATGCGGGGACCCACCCCACATCATAGGCGCACCTTCGCTCCGGTCCACAAGGTGTTGTGGCAAGCGTAAAAGGTAAGTTCCCGATCACTTTTGGCTTTTGACACTCCCCTTCGCTGTCCTCAACTTACTCCCAACCAGAGCGGAAAAATCCGCCGGTTCATGAGGCAGTGAATGGCAGAAACGGCAGTGGCGGGGCGCCTTGATGGCGCCCTGAACCGGATACTCGCGGGCGATTGCATCGAGATGATGCGGCGCCTCCCGGAGGCGAGCGTGGACCTCGTCTTCGCCGACCCTCCCTACAACCTCCAGCTCAAGGGGGAGCTTCACCGA
>Ga0210040_10002164_pt1 | contig 28131 bp, 16 predicted proteins | sample CryGeyCG12114_NA_FD_185462 | JGI IMG/M metagenome (GOLD analysis project Ga0210040, IMG submission 185462) | Groundwater microbial communities from aquifer - Crystal Geyser CG19_WC_8/21/14_NA (SPAdes) (version 2) | ecosystem: Environmental > Aquatic > Deep subsurface > Groundwater | place: USA... | reverse complement strand
TCTCAGACTTGGGATCTCAGACGCACATTAGAAAGAATGCGTAATTAGAACTTTAATCAAGTTTCAAATTTTTTTGTGCTCCATAAATTCCTCTTATAAGTTCATATCACAATGTTTCAATCCTAGAAGAATTTTTTTTTTTAATTTTTAAGGGTGTATGCATGATTTATGGTTCATTTATGCTTACATTGACGTTTTACATGAAGATTATCATGATGTACAGTTACAAACTGCACTATACGCTTAATTTTATTCTGCTGAATTAGGCGATGGGATAACTTCACACTTGTCGGCTAAAACAGATCTGCTATCTTCTCTCACGTGTCATTTGTCTATGCATTAACTACTACGAAATTCAGTCATCACACACTGCGTGCAACCAGATGCAAAGATAATGTGCCGTGTTGTAGTCATGAAACACTCTAACTGAATACATACAGCAGACAGGGGATCCTCTCATCCAATCTATATATGGGGGATATGAGGAAGACTGCAGAGGATAGACTATCAACGTGGAGTACAAAAAGCATTGCTAATGGGAACAATAATAAAGCAAGAACAACAAGTACCCTCGAAAATCAGTATGATTACGAAGCCCATAGGGAGCTGAGAAGGGTAGTTGTTGATAAAGTGTTGTCACATGAAGACGCCACGTACAATTTTTGTCCAAATTCTAGAAATTACGGGCCTACTCAAGACGCCAGAAAAAACACCAAAGGTCAAGCTACAGGTGTACCTAATGTAATAGGAAAATCTGTAAAGTTAAACAACAGGCGAATCGAACAGTGCATCGATCGACCTCATAATATCGGAAGCAGCAGCGATCATAAAAACATAATTTGTTATTGTTGTCTGTATTGTTCCAGTGATATTGGTGTTGTCTGTCAAACATTTCATGAGTATTGTGAGCAAGTGTTGTGCTCCAACTCTCCACAAAGTAGTGTTGTTAGTGATTTCCATAGAGGAGATAATAAAATTACCAATTACTCTTGTTACTACAACAAATATTTTTACTGTTCATCCGACGAAGAAGAAGATCCAGTAGACAAAGGAGAGGACGTACCACCACAAGTTATAATTGACAAACTTCCGGAAAAGGTAGCAGTTCCATTACAAACATTCTCTTTTCACTCCTTAGCCCCCGATTCGAATAGGTTAAAGAAGATTGTCCCTCCCAGTCGATTTAGTAGCAGTAGTGGCGTGAGCATGAAAACTAAATGGTTGAATGGTGACGCCAGTAATGCTAATAAATGTAACGGTGACTCGGCTTTGCACATCAAAGACTGTAGTAGTAAGTATTGCAGTCATCATCATAATAACAACTGTGCTATTAATATTTGTGCTCACCCAAATCTTTATGAAAATGACTACCAGTCTTGTGATGATGATGATGATGATGAGTATGGAAATGATCATGACTCTCGTACACAAATTCATAGGTCGGTGCTTCCCCCGGGTGAACTACTGGACTCTGTGCCATTGTCCTACTCGTATAAATTCTGTGTACAGGGTAGACAGTCCATTCTGAGACCAAAGAGTGTGAGTGTGAAGTCAGTGAGAAGTGAGATAATAGAAGCAACAAACTGTGAAGAACTATCTAGTGTTAGTCTACCTGCTGATGATCCCCTTTTGTTGACGGAACGACATTCATTCGCCTTGATACCGGATTGACTAATAGTTGGTGAGCAGCTGTCTATTAATTAGAGCAATCAGGAATTCCTCATCATTCCCTACACGCACACAAGATCTGGCTGAGCATTTGTTCAATTCCTAGTAATTACCGTGATGGCTGCCGAGGAGACCCGAAATAATGGATGCTCGAACTGTACTACTGGTGATGGGATCAGTAAATGTGGTGACAGCTGTGAATGCAACCAGTCCACTGTCACACTCAGTGTGACGCCATGTAGTCCCAATAACAATGGTGGTGGTGGTTCCAGTAATCCTCAACAGAACGGCAGTAATGGGGAGAATTGCTGTTCCTCCTCATTCCTTCAGGTCCCTCAAAGAGCAGACATGTCAAAACTAGCCTTTTTACCGTCAGATGCGAGTGTAAAATAACGATTTGAAGTCAAGTCGTCCATATCTATTTGTAACTTTTGTAAATACTATTTAGTTATGTATTTAATACGTAATAGGTAAGATAAAGATGGTGCAGCGCAGTTATATTTACTGTGTGACATGGATAATGTATGAATTGCAAGTGTCATCTATTATGTATGGTTGTATTCTCATTAAATAATCATTCCCCTTTGCCTAATGACTTGAGCAAGCTCAAGTGCTAAATCTGTCTCAATAGTTTAAGGCTAACTTCTTATCTTTGGACTGGATGGATCCTTTATTCATGAGCCTGCTAGTTAATTAGCAATTAGATGAGACGGTGTAAATCTGTGTAGGTTTTGCAATTATTTTGGTGGTGCATTTATTGCTGTTTCTTGTCTACTTTTTCGGATTTATGGCAATCACATTAGATGGGGATTCACTACTAACAGACAATTATTTCTATTGCTGGAAACCAGAAGCAGTAACCAAACCGATGAACATTATGGGGCATTGCTATTACAACAATGAGAGAACACAAGTCAGTCACCTGTAATAATAGACTACTTTTACGCAATTTTTTTATGTTCTGTTGCATAAACTCTCAACCAAAGCAAAACCAACTCTATACCTTTTTTTAATCGTACAATTATACTAATGTATCCATTTAATTTGATATAAACTTATTCTTCGGTTGAAAATAAATTTGTCAATAATGATTCTTACTGAAGTATTTAGTTAGTTAATTTAATTGCTTCTAGCCAAAGCCAATACTCAATACTCGGTAGTAGGTATAGTAGGTAAGTCACTACGTTATACACACTGTCTCACATATCCCCAATTACATGACATGGTCAAACGATTATAACCACCAGTAATGCTCCTATCGCATTAGTCCATTCACAAGGTAACAATCTTTACTGAAATATAAAGTTATTGCTTACTTTTATGACAAGATAGCACGAAATGATAATACATCTTTAATTCTTTATCTCGGTTTAATGTACAATATTTTGCTGGCTAAAAAGATAACACCAAAGCGCATGGTTATCTTTTCCTATCTATAATCATTCATTTCCTTAGTCACGTCAGTCACTGACCCAGGTGGTTCCGGAACAATAGTATGCATACGTAATAAAACAGGTACTGATGCAAACTTTTTTCGGCAGCCGTGTAATCTTTGAGATGCTAAAAAGCACAAGGCGCACTACGATTCGGTTAGGAGAGTTCAGTGCCATATAGTTACTCCCATTAGTCAGTCACGAAAGTAATGGCGAAAAGAAAAATTTTTTTTTGCTAGCACCGTCAGTAAGAAGATGAGTGTGCGGTGCAGTATGTACGTATTTACGTCAGAAAATTGAGAAGATAAGATGCTTTCATATTATTTGATCACGTTAGTAGTATTACTCGCACACACATTTAGTTTGTACATGGTGTGCAAGCATTTATTTGTCTTTCCAACTCTTTTTCCCGTTTTTTTAGTGGCGGTAATCACATTTGACGTTGCAAACCGACGTTATTATTAGCATTTAAAAAACTGCTTAAATTTCTTAAAGGTCAATAAGGTTAAAGGTGCTGAACGTAACAAGTCTCTATCGTCATATTTACTTTAATAATGTAACAAAAAAATTTCCATGATGGGATACATGCGAAACATAATTGTCAGCCTTCGGGAACCATTTATGCATCGTAGTCTTATGGCATGCAGCATTGCTTGCAATAACTTGTATAGTTTTGGTTGTACTAGTATTCCAGACAATAATATTATTATCCTTCGAGAAAGTTTGCTAACCAATCAGCCAGGTCAGTGGACTTTTCAGGTAAAAGGACGTATGCATGTAAAGAAAGTGATGAAAAATATAACGCCATAGTTTCAAAGCTATCAGCATATTTTATTATGATATCAGATTTTATAAGAATAGGATGTTGAATCAAAAGTTTCTATGCGGAAAATCATTAAATCACGCAGGGGAAGAGCGGACAAGTACTAACTATACTAACAAGATATTATTATAATTTTATAATTCAAACGACTACGATTCCATTGCACGACTGATAAAATCAATCTTTTAATCACATTCAATTTTTTATAAAATGAGATTTACTTCGCGTGATTTTGAATCCAATCGACGGCAGATCGAACATTCACGAATTTAACGCGTCTCAAGAAGTTATAGATTAGCTTACATTCGGGCTCCTCCATTGGATGACACAAAACTTTAGTAGTAAGAGTGATCAGCCACTGCATTATCTAAAATAAAGTTGTTAATTTTAATCGGTGTGGGCTATAATCGCATAGCATCGAGAAGAATATTTAGTATTTACCTCCGTGTCAGTAGGTTTGTGCACATCAGTCAACCAAGCAGAGGGTGCAAAACAGTGGATGTAACAAACATTTGTAGCTTCCTCGGCGCTCATTCGCTGAAAATTGGAGGAACAGTTTACATTCAATACAAAATGTAACAAATAACAAATGAATGACCAAAAAGAATTTTACGGCTGCATTATAGTTATGAGCATTAAAAATGGCAAACCTTATTTGGATTTCTTTGCAATAAGGCGGAAATAACATTTCTTAAAACTACAGTTAATTCTTCTGAAAGTGCGGGCAAATCAGATTCTGCATATGTGGCACTGTCCAATGGTTTATCAAGCGAGTCTTTGGTCCGATAGAAAGGATTCGGTCCTCCAAAAATTTCATAAGAAATGGCTCCAAGAGCCCATGCATCAGCCTTTTCATAACTTATCCACTTCCAAGTGCCAGGTACTGCTGTTTTGACTTCAGGAGCCATAAGACTAGAATTCCCACCTCTGTCGGTATCATGAGTTCTGAATGGCAAACTCAGTCCATTTGTTTTGTCCGATAAGCAACAGCCAAAATCAGTGATCACTACTTGAGGATTGTCACTTCCATGCGACAAGTCAAGGAGTATGTTATCAGTTTTAAGATCCCTAAAGAATGGTACGAATAACAATACATTCTTGCATAGTTTATAAAACGTAAATAATGCGTAAAGCAAAGTAATATGGTACCTGTGGGCAATGCCTACTTTCTCCAAATGAGCAACTCCATCCAAAAGTTGTGTAAAAATTCGAAGACGAGTTTTAAATTTTAAGTTTTCATGGGTCTTCAAAAAGTTTTGCAGGTTATCGTCGTATCTGCAATACAATACAAAACAGTAATAAGGTACTCAAGAAGATTATTTACCATAACTCTCAAAACTGTCCTAAAGCAGCTGCAGTTCCCTTACTTTTTCATCACCAAAAATAAACTCATATTTCTTCCAAGTCCATCGTTCGGATTCAACCTTCTGGGCAAAGCGGATGGATAGTTCTCCAATCCTTCAGGTAACATTGGTATTTGATCCACGAATGCATGACTGATTTCAATTATGTTAGGATGTGGTGGACATCTTTTCACATTTGTGAAGAGTCTATATTAATGAGTTTTATGTTCAATAAACAATGAAATTCAAGGACGTTGGCGGAGGATGGTTCAGGGTTATGATATGAACGTATAAAATCCTGTGGGACTTTGCATGATTTTCCAACACATTCCACCGATTTCACTTTCAAAAAAAAAAAACTTTACCCTTTTTCCAATCCGTCAAATTGCTGCAAGTCTATGTGCTGCGCTGGAACCAACTCTTTCACCATGCCTCTAACAATAGTCGAAGCATTGGACTCGAAGTCGTAGTTAAACATCATTTTTACAGCAAGTGGCCATTTTCCAGTGAAATCGGTATTCCAATCCGCGCTGTAGACTGCTCCATTGCATCCCTGTTGCATCAATTTTCCGAAGCGCAGCTGTGAAATGGAGAGACTTGGTTCCGCCGCTGCAGAAGGTGAAGAAGTACTTTTGCATTTCTTTGCCAATGATTCCTATATGGGTATATAAACAAATAATTAACGATCTGAAATAGTCTTAAAAATACGAATAAATTATACCCTTATTTCCCAGCAAAGTCCCTCCAGTTCATTTTGCTCAGCAAATATTCCAGTCCCTCCAGCCAAACTTAAACCCACTAACGCAAAGAAAGGTCGAGAATCTCCGTACAACAACCTCTGAATAGTCTTCTGTCTGACCTGCTCATTGGTTTTCACATTGTTCAACACATTGTTCAAAAATATTCGCCTCACATGGGCATGAACTCGTTGACCAAACCACTGTATTGTTGACGTCGAACCCGAAAAGCTCTGAGATGCTGAAGCTTGTGAAGCTCCAGCAGGACTTCGAGCGGCAGCTTGAGCGTTGACAGAGCCACCGCCTGGACCTGGTTTAAATTCTATTTTGAGAAGTTTTGGTCTTGGAAAATCGCTTTTGCTACCACCTCCAAGAGTTTGCCAGTGTTTGAGAATAAAACGACCATGATAAATAAGTCGTCTTAATAGCGACATTTCCTGAGATTGATGACCGTGTGCTGCAGCTGAACAGATTAATCTCAGCATTTCATACCTCAATCAATAATTAACTGATTGGTAGGTATCGCCTCCTCACATCACATTATTTTCAAGAGAAACTAACCGTGAAAAATTCAATCCCTACAAGTTGTTAAACTATAGCTTTCATCGCTCACGCGTCAGGCACACTTATTCCGCCGATTTATCTCTAAATTCACCGAACACAAACTAAGCCAAGCCAAAAACTGTAGTTAAAACGAAAAATCCTTATTTATCTTTCAGTCGAAGGTTATCAAAGTCGTAGTTGCCACAATGTTTACCTTTCGTTAGGCAGCTTAAGTAGGTACAGTACTTTCACTCACATACTCTATGCACCATCCAATTGTACGAGATCAAAAGCAAGCCTTTGTTTACCTGGCTTACGTTACGTAGTTTTGCAATTTCCATAGAAGTAGTCATTTTATTTATTTGTATTCTTATTGATAACTTGTGGTGTGGCTGCACTTGATTTAAAAAATCTGTATTACCGTCTATTTCAGAATAAAGTATGATTGTTTCAAAGAACGAGAAAGGTTTAGGTTTAGTTTTGCAGAGTTTCGCAGCCAACACAATTGACATAGAAATAGCCATGTCTGGTAACTAAATGAGCAAAACAACTTCCTTCTTTCCAAACGATAAATACCTACGTGTGTTGAGTTATGAACGCACCGTACATAATAATAAGCTGTACGAGCACACACAGATGAAAATGGGAGGTGGTCAATGAATACGAAGAATGGTTTTGTTTTTTGGCGACAGAACAATATATTTTATTTTCAACAGATGTTTTTTCACACAAATTGCTTAAACGAGAACGCTGGCGAAGGTGTTGTATGATAGATAAGCTAAAAAGAATGAATTAATTGACTGACTGAATGAGATGGTAAGGTCCACGACTACACCTACGTATTCATTGAACAACATTTGACTAGAAAATCCGAGATATCAATATTGCTGTAATGGTTTTCAATGTAGACTCTCACAATCGGAGTTACAAAACATAATGCTTCGTTATTAGTGGCACATTATACATATGACTAGACTCTAAACATGCTTTAACCGTGAACAGTTAGTTAAAGATAGATACATTTCGAAAGTGGTAAAAAATTCTCATGACAAAGGTAAATGAAAAGAAACAGATTATTATAGAATGTTCTAAATGTTACGTAATACCTACAATTTTACCACACAAACCGTTCCATTCATTCTGTTGTGATCTCGAGTGAATTGACCAACGGGATACGCATAAAAAGAAGAATAGGTAATAAAAGGAAATAATCGGGTTTAAAACGAAACACTGGGCGTAAATCCAATAGAAGGGCACCAATTAAATGATGAACATATTCCTCATTTCATCCATTTGACAGCTAAAAGAACCAGATCCAGAATATACTATTTTACGGGGAAATCAGGCCAGTATTTTATATGATACCGATGCGTAGAGCCTTCAAATAGTCGATCCAGCCAGTTAGACAAGTTGTCCAACAAATGATTAGTGAATAGTACACCACCAGTATCTTGAAAACTTTGAACGGCCTGTTGAACAAAAATTAAGCAATCATAATTTCAACAAAAAAAGTTTAGCAAAAAAAAAAGGGTTGTTTCCTATGTAAGTATAGATTCCGTGCACCTACTCTTGAGCCAGTTTCAACATCTGTATTTTCGTCACTGCTGTTTTCAGAATCAAACCCTAGAAACCCTCCATTTCGATACCCGGAACCCGTCCGTACCTAATGAAATTATGTTAGCACGTAGCAGCATAATCAATACGAAAGTACGTAACGTTGTGAGTTCCTCACATAACCAATGCTATGCTAATATCATCTATATAAACATTTCGTACCCTTGAAGTCGCAGTAGAAGGCAGTGTTGCATGAAACACGCAAAAGTATTTTCTGTATCCATTCAACGACAAAACGGTCCCAACGCAGTTTCGGGGATTAATATTTAGGTTTCTAGGTTCAGACAAACTCAACAAAAGCAGCTGTTTGTACCAGCTTAAACCACCGCCTCGATCAACATGCATAAATGCAAACTGCAAAGACTTGTTTCTACAATAAATCAAGAGTTCGATTATATTCATCCACAAAGTTATATAACACAGACCAGTGCAGCACACCACCATGTTTAAAGTATATCATATATTTTTATGACCACTACTTACTTTCTATAGGGCCAAACACATCGTTGGAATTTGGGAAGCAGGGTGACTTTGGTATCGTTATCTACAAGCAAGATAACTGTTCTGCATCCCGGTTTAATTAATCGCACTAATCCATTATAACTTTCCCCCCGCAACTCATGGATACGGCATTCTGGATTTTGCGTTACTGAAGAAATAGTGGACGCTGTAGTGGGAGTTCGCGTGGAAGATGTGGATGACTGTCTATTTCTGTTACTGCTTGCCGATCTTTCGGACCGCCGAGATCGAGATTCAGCATTTGCTTTGGCAACAATACTTTCCTCTTCCAACCTCCTAAAATAGAACGTAACACTATATAACCACAATTTTAAAAAGGGTACATCAAAACATTTGAAATATGAGGAGTTACACAAGATAATTCATAATATATCCTCCAGCAACTATAAAAAGCACCGTTGCGACTAATGACGTTGTTTGGATCACCATGTCTCTGGTGATTTGTCCTCTTAAGAATTCCATCGTTAATGAGATTTTCCGTAAAACTTTTGTGAACAAACTTTGTGCATGTTCATCAGTTAGTTCCTGTAAAAAAACCATATGTCAGGATATTTAACAATTGTCGATCTCTGTGACCTTGATAACTAGGCGAGTCGTGTTCCCACCATTATTTCAACTTGGTGAGACAATTTTGTTGGTTCAGTCATCAATCGATGAATGACATTATCTAACCGATCAGCAGATGCATTGGTTCCGTCCCAGCCACCTCCAAGCCACTCATAGGCAAGACGCTGGCTGTTCTGTCGCCACATTATTACTAAATTGCTTTGCTTTTCACCATCTGTGCATTCAAAAATAATTTGCTTCAAAAGATATTGTTTACCGGAACCGTATATGCCACTTACTTACTTATAGAAAGCGAGGAGATAAACTCTCTTTGTTTGTCTTTGTACAAATATGCAAATTTGACTCTTCCTGGTAGATTTGGTTTTTGTGCGAATCGTCGAAGTTCTTCCAAAACGCCATCATCAGCTTCATTGGAAAAATCCATGGTCAAAAACACAACACACAACCTTCGACGATACATTGATGATTCTGTTGGACAAACTGAATCCATAACGGACTAAAATACAATAAGATTGAAATATTAAATTATTTTATTACACATGAAAATAGTCGTATAGTTACAGCAGAGCATGTCATTACACGTACTTGTGACGACAATCTCGGCAGAAACAGAAATTTGTTATTTTCAATCAAGTCGATCATCAAATTGGTGGGAATATCAGCCATGCTAAGCGATGCGACTGGCTTATAATGTTCTTTGAAAACTAAGATTCCATCCAGAGATTTCGGCAGACCAAATCGAGCTCTCAAAGCTTCTGATTCTTCATTTTTTACGTAGCTAAATTAACGGAAAATAATAACAGCAAATTGAATATGGCAAAAAAATAAATACTAACCTTACTATACTATTATACTTAATACTAAATAATTACCCAAAAGCCGCCCTATCTCGAAACCGAAGAGCAAGCAACAAGTATCGAAGTCGCACTATAGATTGGGTCCCAAATATCACGACACGAATTTTGTTGTCTTTCCATGCAGATAAAAAGGCATTTATGTTTCCCTCATTCAAAGGATACATAAGGTCGTAAGGGAGTTTAGCCCTGATAAATGCTGTAAAAGTATTTAAAAAATCTGATTAGCATAATAGTCAAAGTCAAACTAGCCTGTAAGCCAGTTAAAATATTTGCTCTTACCAACCACTTTGGCAGCACTTATAACAGTTTCCCTGTAGTGATAGGGATGTGCATCAATAATTAAAACAACTGCAGGAACTGATGTAATGCCCATCCTTCTCGCAATATCTTTTTCGCGTTCTAGATGAACACATAAAACATCCATCTGCAAAAAAATAAATTGCAGAAATGTATGTAGGAAGGATTGATATGTAGGATCCAAAGTAAAAATATTATACACCCACCCCAACACTCGCTAACTCATCAGAAATACTTCTCCACACAGGAGCGGCTCTGACACAGCCAGTGCACCAATCCCCATAAAACAGTATCAATTGCGGAATTTTAACCGACTTGGGTAAAACCGTTTGGTCAAATGTCCTAACAAGATCAAATTGGACAGTGTCGGCGTTAAATAATCCGTATTATTCAACGAGAAGCTAAAGTTAAAATACAAGTGAAAAAATACTTTGATGTCACACTCTGCTTATGCAAAAATGCCAATCCATCAGCAAAAGGAAAATGAAAAGATCCTCCAGTTGCAAACGTAAAGATTTCGTCTAAGGGATCAAAAATTTTGAAGTCCTCATTGCTCCTCCTTGGACCAGTGTTCAAAAACTCTTCAGTAATTCCTTTTTGGTCATAGTTTCGCCTTCGCTCAGGATCACTCAGAATCTATACGATCATATTCGACATTTAGAAAGAAATACAAATTGCATTCAAATGATCTAAAATGAATCAAAGCAAAGGCTACACATCGACACCCACAGAACAAACTAGCATACCTCATAAGCAGCAGTTATCTGAAGAAACTTCTCTTTGCTCCCTTCTTCTTGGTTTTTATCTGGATGCCAAATAACAACCAATTGTTTATACGCTTTCCTAATCTCTTGGGACGAAGCGCTTCTATTGATTCCTAAAATTTTGTATGGATTTCCATTTAATCGGGCACTTGATACAGGGGACTGCGAAACGACGCAGCATATCACGATAAATAATATTAGCACCGTCCTTTTCATTAGCCTAATCTCCATTACAGACTGAAACTCAACATGGGGAAAAGAGAAAGTCCAATCATTTAACAACAACAAAACTACACATAACACCGTGAATCGAACTTTAATTGATCAAAAATCAGAGCGGTCCTAAACTCTTTTCCGCTAGCTACTTGAGGATATAAACCTTCAAATCCCTCATAACATCGTCCATTTAAAAGTTCAAATTACATTATTAAATTATTTTCTAGGGCAGAGAACTGCTCAGCTTTCACAATGAAAACAAAATCGATAAGGTTGTTTCGTTCATACGTTAGCGGGAGCTGGGGCCATGCAGAGAAAATTTTGTGCAATGCGAAGAAAGCTCAAACTACTCCATAGTAGTCCATAGTCATAGTACGCTCTAGAAGACGGAATCAGAGGCTGAGCTAGTTTATATTATAGGTTCATGGTTAGTGCGATGGAGCATAGTACGATAGTTAGCAGCTTATAAGCTACTTTTTTATGTGGAACCGCTGCATATGTACATACACAAATGCGACAAATTCATTCTACCTAATATTAGGTCCTGCAGTGCATGCTGATTTTTTTTAAATGTGTTGGTTGAAGTGGTTTGACCAATGTTTTTTTAAATCTCAAGTTTAACTCCTTCCAGAGTATGCTTTTTAGTTCAAATACCATTCTACAATATTCTTGAGAATTATGTGTCTCAAAAATCACGCATGAGAAATTCATTTGCAGCGCTTTCGATATGCATGCAAGAATTTAAAACCTATATTACTAAATTTTTTAAATTAATCGTTATTACTGTAATACTACTTAAAATTTATTGTGAGCTGACTTGCGTTAGATACAAGTTTCGACCGCAACCTAGGTTTTTGTTAGTAAAAGACTTCTTATCTTCATACCAATGCGTATGATTATGCTACATCACCTCATTCTGTTTGTTTAGACAAGGAAGGGAGTGTGATTATAGCAAAAAGGGGAAAACAATTACCTTCGAACAGTGAATAAACAAGAGAAGAAAGCTCGTAAATATTACCTCATCGAGAGCTTGGCCAAGAGAAAACTCTAATATGGCTTCCCTCCATAATTTACCAGGAATTGGGTTGCTCAATCGCAGTCCTCAACATCATCACACAATCCTCCTATGCTTAGTTTTCTGGTACAGAGAAAACCATGGAATACATTTTAGTATTTTTCATACACTCAGTAGTTAGTTTCTCCATACGTCAAACAACAAAACTGATGATAGAGACAAACTTGGATATACAACGCTTGCGTATTATTTCTTCATTTCATTCGTGATTAGTTTGTACGATATGGAAACAAAGCACATGTATAACTTTGAAACCCGTTATTCTTGTCATGTGAACATGCATAATTACTACTTATTATTACGTGTACACCATGGAAAGCTTCTCATTGAACGATTGTCTGGAGAAACAGAAACTCGTCTACACGAATAGATAAGCTCAAAAATCTGAACAATGTCAAGTTACAGTATCAATGGACTACTCAAAGAAGACGATGAGCTCAGCTCTTCTTTTCATCATCCCCCCACGCATGGATCCAGTGGTCCAGTGTATGGCGGATTTAGTTGTGTTCATTCCAGCAGCAATAATAGTAGCAACAGTAGCAACAGTTTGTCGTCAACCACAAGTACTTCAATCATTTTTAATCCAATGGTCCCGAGTTCCTTTCAGCAATCTTGTTTGAGTGGAATGCGTATGACACATGCAGGAGTTAAACCCAGTAAGTCTGTAATTAAATATTATATAATGCGGTTAGTAAACAGTGAATCCACGTTAACAGAATTATAGGATCGTTTAAAGGCAAAGCTAATTAGAGGAAGCTCCCCTTCTCGTGAGTGTTTGTTACAATGCTTTATTGAATAAATGAGGCTTTGTGTTAGAAATATTGGATATGAGCAAATTACATTTAGACCCTGTAATGAAGTGTTCAATGTGAGAGCTGTTAACAATGTGTTTATTTGATTTGGGATAATCTCATATTGCTAAAGAACTTATAGAAGATAAATCAATTATTTAAAGTAATTTATCAGTGTTTTGCCGTCATATTAGATCATTTTAAATTTGTATATACAACGGTTTTTTATATCTATGTACCTTGAAGTGGCTGTTTCTTTAACTTTTTTTACCTTGGCTATTTTTTTGCGTTGCTTAATCGCAGAAAGTGCGCCTATGTGAACGCCTTATACAACTGTAATACTTATATTTATAAATCAGTTTCCATGCATCTGTCAATCAATCATGAAGTCAATTTTTTCAAGAGATTTTTAAAGCTGTATCCGAATTTCAAACTTGGAAAAACGTTACTTCAATCCTTTTAATTTTAGTTAGTTGCATATATGTTGAGTTGAAACGTGGACCCATGCATGAAATGCATCACAGATTCTCCGTAATCGTAATGCAATGTCCATACATTTTTTCGCATTCACAAGTAAATTGACGGGCCATTAATTGAACTATAATCAGCAGCTAATCATTTTTCATTGTTCCCAAAATTAGTGCATGACGCTAATAGTTTTGCAATGTCAATTACTCTCTAATTTTTGCTTCCAAAAGTTTAAAGATCAAACTTTAACTATTGTTAAATAGTAAGTATTTTTTATTCATTTCACAACATTAGGTCCCAGCACAAGCCTACAATGCGTGATCTACATATCTGAACACTAATCATTTGCCCGTTGATCACAATTGTAATGAAAAAAAAACGGATTTTGAAGCCTCACAAATGTATCATGCTCGCTCAGAGTCTGAAGCACTTATCTTGCTGTACAACACTAGAAAACCATACTGTACCCCCAACTTTTAATCTAGCATACAAGTCTCTTTTATGGCTGCTCACTATGTGTTGCAATGCAATCAACTTTGAGTGAGATGCTAAAATTATTTTTTACAACTAAACAAAACAAAAGAATTATCATGAAAAATTAACTTTTTGAACACAGTTGAAGCTTGAATTTAAAATCTAATCATTTACGTGCCGAAAATGAGTAAGCAAATCTGTACCGAGTATGTTCATGTTCAGGCAGACCCTTCAGCTCTACCCAAATTTTAAGAAAGAGCTAACTTCATTACGCTCAAAACAATATTAATTGCTTTTTGATCTTCAAAAGCAGTAAGTACGGCACCAATGAAATCAATAAGGGAATTTTAAAATACAAAGACCTTATGCTGATCATGCAACGTGGCTTTACACAAATTGTACATATAGATGAAATGACACGTTCGATACATTTCAGTCGAAAAGGAATGAAGCTTTGGACTACCCTATTCATAGTCACAATAATCATTTATTCATCCACAAATGTCATGAACACTCAAGTTTATAACTATATTGGTAGGCTCAGCCGGAGTAACTCATCCTACCACAATGTCTGAGAATGTCATTTTGAGTCATGCCGTGGACGACAAAAGTGCATTGAATGCCCCTGTGGAATCTTCAACAACATCATGTTTAGGAAGTTGTTCTTCTTTGGGATCGACAAACTCCCTGAAGGGTGATTCCATTCATTCCAATAGGGTGGGCAATAAACGGAAGCAAAGACGTTATAGGTATGCAGTTTAATTTGTATTGTCACAATGCATTTATTTATGCTCCAGGCCCAAAAAGCTTTAGTTTCCAGTAGAAAACACAAATGTGTGATTATAAAATATATAGCAAGTTATTTAATTTAAAATAGAACCACATTCACAAGTTTCCAGCTGGAAGAACTGGAGCGAGCATTTCATAAAACCCATTATCCAGACGTATTCATGCGGGAAGAACTAGCTTTGCGCATAGACTTGACTGAAGCCCGAGTTCAAGTTTGGTTTCAAAACCGAAGAGCAAAATGGAGGAAACAGGAGAAAGGACGACCATCTGATTCACCGGTTGATGGAAATACTTTAATTACACCATCGGCAGCAATTCCATCTTCTATTTTTTCAGGTAATCACAACTATTTATTAGCTCTCACAAGTTGTAAGTCAATATGCATACTGGAGTAGACACTACTGTAAATACTGGAAATAGCCCCTGCTAACTAACATAATAAATCACCAATAGAACAAATTGAGCATCATTCGGATCAACAGCCAAACTTTATGCAACCGTCCATGCACGTTCAACACCATTCAGCTGACATGTTACTCCATTATCAGCATCACAGTCGGTTGCATGGATCTCACCCAGATGCCGTGGCAAGCAGCTCCGGTAACCGTTTCATGAATCCATATTTAGGATTCGATTGGCCATCTTCATTTTTCAATGCATCAATGGCAGCAGCAGCTGCTGCTGCTGCGGTCTCCACTCCGAGTTCTACTTGTGGATCCCAAGTTTCTCATTTCACCCCTCCACGTCAAACACTAGCACCCCCATCCATGAGTTTTTTGCATCCAGATAATTTTCATCACCTGCAACCATTAGGAGACCAATTAAACTTGGACCCAGTGGATGAGTTGGCATCAAATACATCAACTATATCTCAATATGACCATGTTGGTGGAGCCCCATCCTCGCCTCTCTCACTAGGAGTGCACAAAGAACATATTCATGAGCGCGGAAATACTGATGATAGGAGTGTGGGGGAAAGTGAGACCCACAGGGACTTATTATTAAGTCATCCCGAAGATGATAGAATGCAAGATTGAATGGGAAACATACAATAAATATTGAGCATTCAATTATCACTAAAATTAGTTCGTAGTAGCATTTATTTGGGTAAAAATAGGATTCGAAATAATTTGTATTTATGAGTAATCCAAAATACTTATTTTTAGATTTCGATGAATTTGTAAAACAATCCCATAAAATAATACAATAAAATATAAAAATAAAAACAAAAAATTATGTACTGGCAAAAAATGGTTGTTATCGTTTACTGTTTTTACTATTTTTCGATTTCCACAAATTTTTACTATTTTTCGATTTCCACAAATTTGGTCACCTGGCTACAGATAACCACTTTTGGGAAAAAGTATAACTAGTCTAGGAATCACTCGAGTTTTGCAAAAAACCGGATGTTTGTAACTTTTGACCTATATGACCAAAATCAATTCTGTAAAGCGTATCAGAATTATACATGGCCCTAGATCATCTTAGGCTATTTTCAGCCAAATCGAAGAAAAAATCCGAACTCTACGGTCGAAACAAAATTCAAATTTTTGCTCGCGACCACAGCCTTCATTGTTCATTGTTTTGAGAATTTTTTTTTTCAAGTGGTAGAGCTAACGTCGAAGTATCTGCTTTGCCTAATCTCATAACAAATGGTCTAAGCGTTCTCAAGATATGGCTAAATTTGTGTGTTTTTTTATTAAAATCAGCTCTCTGTATCCATGCTAAAACTATATCTATGGATACATCACTAATAATGCTAAACACCGAACACAAATTTTCTAACGCGTATATATTAGAATCCTACAGGCTGCATTTAGGGTATTACTTCACAAATAAGAGTTTAAAAGTTTTTACAAAAGTATACTTCACACTGTGTCAAAATCTACGTTTATGGAGCACAATTCCCTAAGCAAGCCAAACAATGATAGTTTACTGTGAGACTGACTTCAAAAGTGTAAAATAGAGCTCGTTTAAGGGACCCCGCACCAAAAACATAGAAAGATGACATTCAAATGAATGTTTTTCAAAAATTTGTCAAATGTTTATTGTTTTATACTGAATCCGAATCTGCAATCAGATTTCCCGAATTCAGTTTCAATCACCCACTAGAGGTCACTAAAAGTTAGAAAAAAATTCCGAAAAAAACAACAAATATGGCATTTTTAGGTTTTAAATAGCGTAAAAAACGGTTTTGAATGCAGAAAACCGAAAAAATCGTATTTTTATCCGATTCGGGTATTATCTGTGCATAAACGACATTCAGTAAACAAATGACTCAAATATGGTTTTTTTGGTTTCCAGCAGCGTAGAAAACGATTCTGAATGCCAAAAACCGTAAATCCCGATTTTAAACCGATTTGGGTATTACTTGTGTATAAAAGGCATTCAGTAAAAAAATGTTAAAAACATAATTTTCTATTTTTCAAATAGCGTAGAAAAAGATTCTGAATGTCAAAATTCAAAAAATCCAATTTTTTATCCGATTCGGGTATTACCTGTGTAGAAATGACATTGAGTAGGAAAATAATATAAACATGACTTTCTAGGTTTTTTAAAATTATTAGGACCAAATACAATTACAATTGTATTTTTCTCTTATGTGGCTTTTATATTTTGATTGAAAGCTGGTTCTTTGCAGTCATGATTACGTCAACAACGTTACAACTCTTTGCAGAATAGTCAGGTACATTGAGCATTACATTTTGCAAGATATTTTTTTTATTATGCGTTAGAATTTGTGTATGAAAAATTTTTGATGATAATAAAGCAGGACCAAAAATTTGATGCAAAAAAGAAAGAAATAATCAAGCGGAAAAACTCCGCGAGTTACTATTTTTCGATAGCACGGAAAAGAAAGAAACAAGAAAAAGTGAACGTTGAATAATTCAGAAGCAAATATTAATTAAATCTATTCGGATCTTTAGATTCGGAATCGAAAAATTAACAGCCAGACTGGCATCCGAGTATTTGTTAATAGCTGTGCATTAATCACAATACACGCACATAATATGTACAGACGGACGTACATTTAGGAAAATTATGAGTTGTTTGGAATTTGATTGACAAAAATTAGTAAATTTTGAAAGTTTACAAAACCAGTAGCACCACAAAAACTAAAAAGCCTCATCGATCGCTCATAAGACCGACGAGATATCTCCTCAGTAAAAGATTTATCTGTTCTGACGACATATCTTCTTACACTCTCTAGCAAAGGCCCATAAGGCTACTTAAATTTTTTATAAATGCCAAATTAGGAAGCTTTTTATCGTTTTGCTGACTTGCACGCGTTTTTTCCAGTTTAAAATTTTTTAAACAGTTTGTTCTTGCAAGAGCCTAACTAACTTTAGTTTATAAAATTTCTAGATATATTAGTGTCGAATATTGTGAGCGTCAATGAACAATTTAAAAATTTAGCTTCCTCTTATAATTATGTGGAAAGAAGCTCTTATTTATATTTCATTGATACGTTCATGGTCAGTCTCTCATTCAAAAAAATATCTAGCGATTAAATATGTAAACAGTTACACCTAATATTGAGACACGGTTACGTATTGTAGATCAAAAAAATCAAAAATTATGATGAGTTTGCAATATATAACAACTTACTTCTTAGCCGCTAAAAAACTAAACAATCAAGTTTCTCTAAAAATATATTAACTAAGCAACAAAAAACCTGAAAAATTACCTGGCAGCAAATTAAATATTACCGATATATCGAAAGTTCGGATAAGACTACGGGTGACAAACCCTTGTTATACGCAACTTTAGCATGGCCAACTAGCAAAATTTATAACGAAGGATTACATAAGAATGTACATGAACTCCATGGCATACTTATAACACTTAGAACACAACGTTATATTTTTCATAATATAAAAAGACTTCTCTAACAGTATATTGTATACACTTTTAAATTTAATTATATTCAAACCAAAGGCATAGTTAGTGCAAGGAAAAAATTTTACTTTCTGCACGCTTCTAAGGTCAATTTGCTGGGCCTAAAGCTAACAAAAAATTTCATAACTTATCGCAAAACAGTTCTTAAATACTGCTATGCATCAATGCAAGGTCGTGGTAAATTTTATGTGTGGCGCTATGAGCTGTGCCTGAGTAACTGCACGTCTTAACGGGCATTTTTTTAAAGCTTTTTTTAGGTTTTGTAAACCTAGCACTTTATCTCGGATTCGAAAAAGACAATCAAGGTGCCTTAATTTTAATTTTCAGTGTTGTTGCTCTGTGCTGACATATTTGTAGTATTGAAGATATTTTTGCTTGTACATAGATACTAAACCTGAATGCATTAAACTTGAAAAGGACTAATTTGGCTGTCAATTTTTCGATTCCGAATCTAAAGATTCGAATAGATTTGATTAATATTTGCTTCTGAATTATTCAACGTTCACTTTTTCTTGTTTCTTTCTTTTCCGTGCTATCGAAAAATAGTAACTCGCGGAGTTTTTCCGCTTGATTATGTAAGATTAGAATTACAAGAAATCGGAAAGACAGATGGGATATCATTATAAGTTTCTATCTTGGCCTCTGTCAAGTTGTACCAGAAGTTTTAAAAAAATAATCGTTATTACTCCATCATAATTTCTGAGCTAAATTTTTATGAAGTGTACAATAAGTGTGATGAATAATATTAAGGTTTATAAAGCTTCTTATCTCCATACAAATATGTGTGAGCATGCTGCATCTCCGCGTTCTGAATGTTTAGGCAAGGAACGAAGTGTGAATACAACAAAAAGAGAAAAACAATTACCTTCGTGGAACAGTGAACAAACAAAAGAAGAAACTTGTAAATATTACTTATCGAGAGCTTGGCCAAGAGAAAACACCAATATGGCTTCCCTCTACAATTCACCAGGAATTGGGTTGCTCAAGTTTTCAACATTATCACACAATCCTCCTTCATAGTTTTTTTAAACAGAGAAAACCATTATTAGAGGAGAAATGGATTATAGTATTTTTCATACATGCAGCTTATTATCACCAGGGTATAAGAATACAGATATACAGAATGTCAGAATAATCTTTATTCCTATACCCTGATTATCACCACACGTCAAAAAATAAAACCAAAGAAACAGACAATCTTGGATATACAACGCTTGCGGCTTGCGCATTATTTCTTCATTTCATTCGTGATTATTTTGTACGATATCAAAAAAAAAGCACATGGATAACTTTGAAATCCGTAGTTTTTGTGATGCAAGCATCCATAATTACTACTTATTACAACAGGGGTGCACCTGAAGCTATGTACTTCTGTACATTTCTACGGGCGTACTTTTTCCAGCCAATCGGATCAGTAGGTAGAGGTGGGTGGTCTGCTCTGATTGGCTGGGAGAAGTACATGCGTAGAATTGTACGAAAGTACGTGGCTTCAGGTGTACCCCTAACGTGTGCATCTCGAAACACCTCTCATTAAACGTTTGTATGAAGGAGCAGAAACTCTTCCATTATTGTATCAAGGTCCTTGCCAAAAACAATGAGCTCGGCTTTTCTTTTCATCATCCCCCCCCCCACATGGATGCCGTCCCAGTGGTCCAGTGTATGGCAGATTCAGTTGCGTTCATTCTAGCCGCAATAATAGTAGCAACAGTTTGTCGTCAACCGCAAGTACATCAACTAGTTTTAATCCAATGGTCCTAAGCTCCTTTTCAGCAATATTCTTTGAGTGGAATGCTTATAAGACATGCAGGAGTTGCGCATATAGTAATTATGTAATTAAATATTGTATAATGCAGTTAGTAAACAGTGAATCTACCTTAACAGAATTATAGGATGGTTTAAAGGCAAAGCTAATTAGAGGAAGCTCCCCTTCTCGGACGTATTTGTTACAATGCAGTATTGAATGAATGAGGCTTTGTGTTAGAAATATTGGATTTCAGCAAATTACATTTAGAACCTGTAATGAAGTGTTTAATCTGAGGGTTGTTAACAATGTGTTTATTTGATTTAGGATAATCTCATATTGCTATTGTTTAGCAATAGCCATAAGCACATTTACGCTCTAATTTTGCTGCCCTAAGTTTAAAGATTCAAACTTCTTAGCAAAATTTAGGGCAATCTAACTTTAACTAGCAAAACTTAGGTTGCGCATATTAGCATTATAATCTTGCCTTCTCTATTGGATTTCAAACAGGTGACCAAAATCTTCCAACAATAAGATCTTTGTGTCAATTGGCGTCAGCTAAAGATTGATGTCTTTAACATTACTGTTAGCAGTTATGGTCTTACTTAGTTCCGCTGCAGTTATAAATGACAATGAGTACTCAAATATTTTTAGCGCAAGTCACATTACAAACCGCACAGTCCAAAATAGTTTTTAAATATTTTGTACCATTTAAGTTCTTATCAATTATGTGAGTTTATCTTTTTTTAAATTAACTTTTACTATATAAACCGATTTTTATTTTTATTTAAAGTTATTATAAAAAATTTTCGTTTTGTTTCCGTCTACTTAAAATGTCCATGCATGGTTACGAAGTTTACGGCACATGGAGACTATATACGTGCATACGTACAATGTACTTAAAAATTTTATGACTTTAATACCATTCCATAATTGAAAAAGTCACCATGAACACCGCTTATTCGCATATAAACAAATATATTCCGATGACGTCCATTCGCAGTCCCCCTCCCTGTTTTTGCGTAATCTATACATGAGCGTTTGAAGAATCTGTTGATGCATTCAAAATTTATCGTGGATGCACCAAAAAAGTGCATAAGCGCTGTTCACGCTAGAAAGGGCGATTTTGAGACTACGGTCTCGAAACCACCCGACCACCCGACTTTCTCTTTGCTGCACACAGTACAAACCTAACCTAACCTAACACTGCAGCAAAGAGAAAGTCGGGTGGTCGGGTGGTTTCGAGACCGTAGTGATTTTGAGGTCTCATTAATGCAACATGCTCGTTCAGAGTCCGAAGCATTTATCATGCTGTGCTGTACCGTGCAGCACAAGAAAACCCATGACTCTACTCACAACTTTTAGTTCAGCATTAAGTCTTTTTTATGGCTGCTCTACTTACTAATGTTGCAATGCAATCAACGTTGAGTGAAATGGTACAGTTAGTTTTTACAACTAGAGAAAACAAAAGAATTATCATGAAAAATTAACTTTTTGAACATAGTTGAAGCTTTAATTTAAAATCTAATCATTTACGTGCCGAAATTGAGAAAGCAAATCTGTACCGAGTATGTTTATGTTCAGGCAGACCTCTCAGCTCCACCCGAATTTTAAGAAAGAACTAACTACATTTATGTTTAAAATAATATTAATTCCTTATTTATCTTTAAATATTATAAGCACGGCACCAATGAAATCAATGAGGGAATTTGAAAATGCACAGTCCTCGTATGTTGATCATGCATTCCATTTCATACGACTCCTCCTTCGGGATTGGATAACTCGTTAGTTAGCTCTAGCTCACACTCACGCCTACTATCGTTCAAAGCTTGAACTACAACAAATAACGAACCACACCGGCTCCCTCCAATATATTCATTGTTCTTTCAGTACGCTCACGTCTACACCTATGAGAATTATCTCATATTTAATTATTATTTTTAATTGTTATATCATTATTTTTTCAGGCTAAAAATTGTTTAGTTGTGAAAAGGGTTAAAGTCTTGCCTTGGTAATGGCAACATATTTTCCTATTCTTTTCTTTTCAGATGAAATATTTCCCTAAATAAGAATTGAATATTTCTTACAGCTTACCTTTTTTAGCTTTATGAAAGATATGCTTAATTACCATTATTAAGTTTACTGCAATCAAGAAACGTTGTTCTTTTTTGTGTTTTTAAGCTATTCGGTAAAATATGGGGAAACATAAACGTCGTCGCTCGACGTCTCCTAAGGATCGTCGGAGTTCATCCTGCCACAAAAGAAGTCGACGAGATAATCCCTCTCATAGAAGCGAGCCTTCTAGACATGAAGATCGTTCTCGTCGAGACGATCATCAATATCATAGTCGCCAGAGGTCAAGGTCCTCGATCCGTAATTCGGATGTTGAACATTTGCTGGCTCGAATAAAATCCTTGGAAACAAAGATTAATAGGGATGAGAGGAAAAATCAAAGTTCAGTTTCGCGTCGCGAACCTGAAAAAAAGAGCAGTTTCGTCGAAACTGTTTCTCAAGATACGTCCAGTCGTTTATCTGAAAGGGAGAGTTCTCCAGATTCCAATCTCGAAGGTTCGGGCGCTGCATTTGAGCAGGATTCTTCAGAGGAAGAAGTTGTCGATACTATCGATCTTACAACCCTAAACGACCCAGATATAGAGCTGGTATCTGCGGGAAAGACGGAATCTGGAAAAACAGCTGCGGTTGTATCTTCGAATCAACCAGAGGCTAACCTAGACGACTTTCTTGGTGAAATCCCTTGCGTTGTTCCAAAATATGGAATTGATATTTCCGAGCAAATCTCTTTGCGGTGGAATCCCATCTTACAGTCAGGAGTTAAACCTGAAGATCGGACTGGGCTTATGAAAAAATTTCTTGTTCCGAATAACTTGAGGAGTGCTGATGCACCTATTTTAAATCCGGAAATGGAATCAGTAATTTTAGCTGATGGAAAAAAGAAAGATGATTTCATCATCTCCTTTCAAAAGCAGTTGGCTGCTGGTATTTCCGGAGTTGGTTCAGGCATTTCAAAACTTTTGGAAATAAATTCCAACAAGGAGGAAATTAAATCTGTATGCCAAACCCTACATGATAGCGGACGTTTGCTATGTGACCTACAATACCGCCTCTCCTTGAAAAGGAGAAATCAAATCACACCTTGTTTATCCCAAGGTTTGAGGAAGTTAGCTGACTCATCTCAATGCGGTAATTTGCTGTTTGGGGAAGATCTAACTGAAAGGGTTCGATCATTGAAGGAGGTAGAAAAACTTTCCTCTCAACTAAAACCCAAAAGTGTTCGCACTACGGAGTTAAGAGCAGCAAAACCAAGCTCCAAGCTTAAGAGAACTGCAGAGAGCTCCGCATCGAAAGGTCAGAACTCTTTAAACTGGAGGGGTCCGCCCAGGCACAGTTACCGCCCCAGCCTGAGCGGGAAAGGGGCCTACAGGAAGAGGAAGTAATGGTAAGTGCAGGTCGTTTGTCACATTTTCAGACCCAATGGAAAAATTTTGCGTCTGATCAAGTTTTGAGTTGGATAGGAGGAGTTTCTATTCCTTTTTATCAACTACCCCTTCAACAGCACGTCCCTAATCAACAGATTTCCGACAGTGAGTCAAAAATCTTATCCCCTCTGATTTCTGAACTACTTAGGAAAGGAGCAATCGAAAATTGTGAACATGAACAAGGAGAATATATTTCCTCCTTTTTTGCTGTTCAAAAATCGTCAGGCAACTTCCGGTTTGTTCTAAATTTGAAAGGTCTTAACAAATTTGTTAATGCCCCACATTTCAAACTGTCAGATTTTCGAACTACTATGCGATTGATCTCCTCTGGCGATTATATGACTTCAATTGACCTCAAAGATGCTTACTATTTACTTTCCGTTGCAGAATCAGATCGTAAGTATTTGAGATTTCAGTGGAAAGGAGAACTGTATCAGTTCACGTGCATCCCATTCGGTCTCAACTGTGCACCATATATTTTTACGAAAATAATGAGATGTGCCATGGAGCAGATTCGATCATATAATATCGTATCCCAGGATTATTTGGACGATATTTTGTGCGTATCCAATAGTTACCGTTCGTTGGCAACAAAGACAAAATTCGTAATTTCTTATTTAGAATCCCTCGGATTTATTATTAATTTTCAGAAGTCCGTAATTATTCCGTCTCAATCTATTTCATACCTTGGTTTTAAGTTATGTTCTAAAACCATGACTGTCTCTCTACCAGAGGAGAAAGTGCTTAAAGTACGGAAACGGGCGAAGGAACTTCTTGAACGTAAAAATTGTAAAGTCAGGGAACTTGCCAAAGCAATCGGTCTTTTTGTTTCTACACGTTATGCTGTCCCATATTGCCTAGCATATACAAAATGTTTGGAACGTTGCAAGTTTTTGTGTCTAAATGGGACACAGGACTATGAACGTATTGTGTCATTAGGTGTAGAGGCAAAGAATGAGTTGTGCTGGTGGAGTTCAACAGCAAGGTTCACGTCCCCAATCAGGTCAGATTCCTATCATTCCACCATTTACTCCGACGCATCAAAGACGGGCTGGGGTGCGAAATGTGGATCTTTGTCGACCCATGGCTGGTGGAATGATGAGGAAAAAGACTCGCATATCAATTGGCTCGAACTGAAGGCAGCATTATTTGGGCTGCAGTCATTCTCTCGTAATCTAAAAGATTGTCAAATTCTTCTCAGGATTGACAATAGTACCGCTATATCTTATATAAACCGGATGGGAGGAATTAAACATTCCCATTTAAGTCGCGTTTCTCGAGAGATTTGGAATTGGTGTGAGTCGAGGAATATTTGGATATATGCATCATATATTCCTTCGAAACAAAATTCTGATGCTGATGCCGAATCTAGATTACGATGGCAGAATACAGAATGGGAGCTAAATGAAAAGTGTTTTTCTCAAATAAAGAAATTATGGGGTCCACCGGACGTGGATTTGTTTGCTTCTCGCTCAAACTCCAAGTGTAAAAAATTTGCCTCTTGGATTCAAGATCCAGAATCCTCATATGTAGATGCATTTACAATTGATTGGCAGCAGTTCAAACTGCCATATTTATTTCCTCCGTTTAATTTAGTTGGGCGAGTTATACAAAAAATTAAAAATGACCAGGTTTCTGTCATTTTAGTTGCTCCACTTTGGAAAACCCAGTCATGGTTCCCCAGCTTTGTGGAACTTATACATTCACATGTGCTTTTTGGACCTGAAAAAGAACTTCTTTTGTCTCCTTCTAGGTCCAGTCATCCTCTGCATCGAAAACTTATCCTGGTGGCAGCTTTATTATCAGCGAAGCCTTTAGAAGAAAGAATGTCCCCCCAAACTGCAGCCAGACTTTGATGGATTCTTTAGCGGTTGCTTCGTTGAAGCAATATGATGTGTATTTACGAAAATGGTGGAATTACTTGGATGACAAAAACTTAGTTTTTACTGCCCCTCGGGCAGTTATAATTTCCTTTCTACAATCTTTGCATGATAATGGTGCCTCATATTCTGCACTCAATTCTGCAAGGTCAGCTATATCATTAATTTCTGATAGTAAGGACGCTATTGGAGAGGATGCTGTGATTAAAAGATTTATGAAAGGAGCGTTTAGACGAAAGCCTCAGCTGCCGAAGTATAAGATTTCATGGGATCCGCAAGTTGTACTGACATACTTGGAAAATATTTATCCTCATGATTCAGTGTCACTTGAAACGTTGAGCAAAAAGCTGGCTACTCTACTAGCGCTTGCGACAGGTCAGCGTGTTCAAACGCTGTCGTTGATCAAAATTCAAAATATAATGGAACGCGCGGATGGGTTTTGTGTTCCGATTACGGAAATGATCAAGACTTCCGCTCCTGGTAGGACTCAACCACTACTTTTTCTACCCTATTTTATAGAAAAACCGGAGCTTTGTGTAGCCAGCCTTCTTAAATTTTATCTTGACTGCACAAAGGAGTTGAGAAAACATTCTGATAATTTATTTGTCAGCTTTAGACAACCACATGGATCTGTGGGGTCACAGACTTTGTCAAGATGGATCAAAGATGTATTGAAGGCTAGTGGACTTGACACGTCAATTTTTTCATCCCATAGCACACGTCATGCCTCAACGTCTCAGGCGTTATTGAAAGGAGTGGATATAAATTATATATTTGCGGCAGCTGGTTGGACCAAAACATCCACCTCATTTGCAAAATTCTATTGCAAACCCATTTCTGATAGAAGTGCATTTTGTAGAGGCGTCTTTGGGTTGGAATCATAGATTTATTTCTGTTTATGTTTATTATACATCACCAATTATAACTACTGGTTCTATTTCGTGCATTATAATATATTGTACGATTGTACTATAATATGCTTTCACAGCGTGTTTGGAATTAAATGTAGGTTTGGTTTTCTTTGAAATTCTAACGAGTTATCCAATCCCGAAGGAGGAGTCGTATGAAATGGAATCTCATAATTAAACAAACTTACCAAGTGTAGTTTGATGAGGATTCCATGAAGACGACTCCTCCGAGGGATTGGAGTCCCTCCACTGTTATGCATTATTACCACGTCGGTTTTAGTGTAATAGTGTATTTCTATCGATCACTCAATCAAGTTTTCAGTACCCACCCTGTCCAAACTAGAGGTGTGCGTCGATTAAGAATCAACAACGGCGGCGTAGAGGGTAATTTATAACCGACGGCGGCGACGCCGTCGTCGACGTCGATCATTTTCGACGGCGGCGGAAAACCATAGATTTTCCTTTTAACCATAGAATTTTTCAAAAAAGAGCACGAAATTTAGGAAAAATTTGACAGTCAAAAATAAAATTGTTTACAATCTGGCAAAAAAATTTGGCCGAGAAATTTTTGAAATTTTTACTTTGAAAAATGTCATTTTTTGGCCGAGATCAAAGCCCCGCTCCTCTGATCTAATACATGTAGAATCTGTGTAGCCACTATGTGTTGTGTGGTGAGTAAATCTACTTCTATGGTATCAGAAAATTCCGTAAAATTTTTGCATGAGTGGCACGCCATCTCTGCCGAGTTTTTGGCGGATGCGAATACATAGGAAGATCGCAGATCTAACTATGTATATTTGATTGGACTTGAACATATGAGGATCATAGACACGCATTGAAAAAAATGTGGCTACAAGAAATGAAGGAAGCAAGTCTTCTAGTGTTATATAGTAATCTACTTCTATGGCCGAGATTCACGAATTTTAAACAGTACTTTGTAAACTTTGTATTTAAAACTTCCACAGCGGTGGTTTCTTATCGACGGCGCATCGACGCGTCGGCGCGTCGACGCGTCGATGAAAATTATCGACGGCGACGGCGTGAAATTTTGGCCAAAAAACCGCGTCGACGACGACGTGATTCGACGGCGCACATCTCTAGTCCAAACCTACAGTTCGCGTGTTTCGAACAATGAATATATTGGAGGGAGCCGGTGTGGTTCGTTATTTGTTGTAGTTCAAGCTTTGAACGATAGTAGGCGTGAGTGTGAGCTAGAGCTAACTAACG
>Ga0210040_10002163_pt1 | contig 28134 bp, 27 predicted proteins | sample CryGeyCG12114_NA_FD_185462 | JGI IMG/M metagenome (GOLD analysis project Ga0210040, IMG submission 185462) | Groundwater microbial communities from aquifer - Crystal Geyser CG19_WC_8/21/14_NA (SPAdes) (version 2) | ecosystem: Environmental > Aquatic > Deep subsurface > Groundwater | place: USA... | reverse complement strand
CCCCCGCTTCCCCGCCCTCCGCTCTCCCGCGCCCTGTCCCGGTGATCCAGGGCGAGCTGCTGTCGCTCTGGCAGCAGCAGAGCGCCCTGGATCACCGGGAGGAGCCACAGCGGGGGAGGGGCAGCGGGGGGAGGGGCCAGCGGGGCTGCAGCGGGGGAGGGCTCGCGGCAGCGGGGGGGGGGCTGGCGGCGCGGGGCTGCAGCGGCGGGCTCAGGTCAGCGGGAACACCAGGCAGGTGCTGCTGGCGGTCGCGACCAGCCTGCCCGCGGCGTCGCGCACCTCGCCCTCGGCGAACGCCGCCCGCCGCCCCGGCTTGGTCACCCGCCCGATCGCCCGCAGGTCGCCCTCGCCCTGCCGCACCGGCCGCAGGTAGCTCACCTTGATCTCCAGGCTCGTGTAGCCGGTGCCGGCCGGCAGCGTCGAGTGCACCGCACAGCCGACGACCGAGTCGAGCAGCGTGCACACCAGCCCGCCGTGCACCAGCCCGATCGGGTTGTACGCCGACTCGTCCGGCGTGCAGGCGAACTCCACCTCGCCGTCACCGACGGACACCGCGCTGAACGCCATGAGCCCGCTGATGGGCGGCGGGGGCAGCTCGCCGTCGATCATGGCCTGCAGGTACGCCCGGCCGGTCATCCCCGCCATGGCGGCCGCACCGACCATCGGGTCGTACCAGGAGACGGTCTTCGTACGGGGCTCGCCCCAGGCGTCGGACATGTGCCGGACGCTAGCGGTGTTCAGGCTGGGGCGGCGAGGGGGAGCGGTGGAGGACGGCACGAGTAGCGCGCCTGCCGACGAGCAGGTCTCGTTCGACGACGCGCGCGGCAGGTGGGTGCTCCTCGCCGCCGTGATGGGCAGCGGCCTCGCGTTCCTGGACGCCACGGTCGTCAACATCGCCCTGCCGCGCATCGGCACGGAGCTCGGGGCGCAGTTCTCCGGGCTGCAGTGGACGGTCAACGGCTACACGCTCACGCTGGCCGCGCTGATCCTGCTCGGCGGCTCGCTGGGCGACCGGTTCGGCCGCCGGCGGGTCTTCGTGGTCGGGGCGGTGTGGTTCGCGCTCGCGAGCCTGCTCTGCGGCATCGCGCCGGACATCGGGAGCCTGGTCGCGGCCCGCATGCTGCAGGGCGTCGGCGGTGCGCTGCTCACCCCGGGCAGCCTCGCCCTGATTCAGGCGTCCTTCCGCGAGGGCGACCGGGCGCGGGCGATCGGGGCCTGGTCCGGGCTCGGCGGGGTCGCCGGCGCGCTCGGGCCGTTCCTCGGCGGCGTGCTGGTCGAGATCTCCTGGCGCCTGGTGTTCCTCGTCAACCTGCCCTTCGCCGCGCTGGTCGTCGTCGTCGCGCTCCGGCACGTGCCCGAGTCGTACGACCGGGAGATGGACCCGCGCCTGGACCTCGCCGGGGCGGTGCTGGGCGCGGTCGGGCTGGCCGGCACGACGTACGCGCTCGTCCGGCTGGGCGACGGCAGGCCCGCGGCGCGGACCGTCGTCGCGGGCGTGCTCGGGGTGGCCGGGCTCGTCGCGTTCGTGCTCGTGGAGCGCCGGTCCTCCCACCCGATGCTGCCCGTCGACGTGTTCGCCTCCCGGCAGTTCACCGCGGCCAACCTGGTGACCTCCGCCGTCTACGCCGCGCTCGGCGGGGTGTTCTTCCTGCTGGTGCTGCACCTGCAGGTCGTCGCCGGCTTCGCCCCGCTGCCCGCTGGACTGGCGCTGCTGCCCGTCACCGCCTGCATGCTGCTGCTGTCCGCGCGCGCGGGGGCGCTCGCCCAGCGCACCGGGCCGCGGCTGCCGATGACGGCAGGCCCGCTGGTGTGCGCCACCGGGCTGCTGCTCATGCTCCGGATCGGCCCGCACGCCGCGTACGCCACGCGCGTCCTGCCCGCCGTCCTGGTGTTCGGGCTGGGGCTCTCGCTCACCGTGGCCCCGCTGACGGCCGCCGTGCTGGCGGCGGCGCCGGCGCGGCACGCGGGGGTGGCCTCCGGGGTCAACAACGCGGTCGCGCGCACGGCGCAGCTGCTGGCGGTGGCGGCGCTGCCGGTGGTGGCGGGCATCTCCGGCGACGACTACCGCGACGCCGGCGCCTTCGGGCACGGCTTCCGCGTCGCGATGGCGGTCAGTGCCGGGCTGCTGGTGCTCGGCGCCCTGCTGTCGGCGCTGACGATCAGCGGGAGGACAGCGGCAGCCGTACGCGGAACGTCGTCCCCTCCGGTCCCGTGACGAGGTCGAGCGTGCCGCGGTGCCGCGCCCGGGAGACCGACGGGTCGTCGTCGACGGTGAGCCGGACGGGGCGTGCCCTCATGACCTCTGCTCCCTCATGAGGCGTGGCGGGCCAGCGTCTCGTCGAGGTAGCACCAGACCCAGTCCTCGCCCGGCTCCATCGACTGGATCACCGGGTGGGTCGTGCTCCGGAAGTGCGCCGAGGCGTGCCTGCTGGGGGAGCTGTCGCAGCAGGCGACGTGCCCGCAGTCCAGGCACTCGCGCAGGTGCACCCACCGGGTGCCCTCGCGCAGGCAGTCCGAGCAGCCCCCGGTGCTGTCGGGCTCGACCGGCTCGCGGTGCGTCTCCAGGTGCGCGCAGGTGCTCACGCGGTCCCGGTCCCGAGCGCCCGCAGCCGTACGACCGACCTGCCCTGCACGTCCACGTCGTCCTCCACGTCCTGCAGTCCAGCGCCCGGCGCGGGCCCCGTCAACCCGGTCAGGTCGCCGAGAGCGCGGCCTCCTCGAGGTCGAGCTGGCGCTGCATGTCCCGCATCGCCTCGTCGGGCAGCCGCCCGGCGTCCCGCATGCGCAGCAGCTCGGCGCGCTCGGCCTCGAGCATCAGGCCCCGCAGCCGGCGCCAGGTGCTCGACGGCGTCTCCTCGGTGTCCCCCTCGCGCGCCTCGGCCAGGCGCTCCCAGCGGGAGTTCGCGCGCGCCTCGGCGAGGACCCGCAGGCGGTCCGCGACCTCGGCGTCCTCCGGGCGCGCCGCCACGGCCTCGTCCAGGCGGGCCAGCGAGGCGCGCACGGCTGCCTGCTGCGCGCCGGCCTGCGCGAGCAGCACGCCCTGCCGGTCCGGCTGCAGCCCGAGCAGGCGGATCACGGTGCCGAAGGTCAGCCCCTGCAGCAGCAGCGTCACCAGGATCGCGACGAACACCAGGAACAGCAGCAGGTCCCGCTGCGGGAACGCGGCGCCGGAGTCCGTGGTGAGCGGGATGGCGAAGGCGGCGGCGAGCGAGACCACGCCGCGCATGCCGGCCCACGAGAGCGCGGCGGTGCTCTGCCAGGAGGGCGCGGGGTCGCGGCTGCGCAGCCCGCTGCTGAGCAGCCGGGGGATGTGCGTCACCGGCACCATCCAGACCGGCCGGGAGAGCAGCACGGCGAGCACCACCGCGGTCGACCACAGGGCGACCTGACCGGCCCGGTAGCCGTGCAGCCCGTCGACGATCTCGGGCAGCTGCAGGCCGATGAGCAGGAAGACCCCGCCCTCGAGCAGGAACACGACCACCCGCCAGACGGGCTGGGTCTGCAAGCGGGACGTCGACGACAGCAGCGCCGACGTGTGGTGCCCGAGCACGAGCCCGCACACGACGACGGCGACGACGCCGCTGGCGTGGACCTGCTCCGCCGGGACGTACGCGAGGAAAGGCGTGGCCAGGCTGAGCACGTTCTCGACGAGCGGCTCGTCCAGGCGCTTGCGGACCAGGCCGACCAGGAAGGCCACGGCGAGCCCGATGGCCACTCCGCCGACGGCGGCGAGCAGCAGGCGGCCGGCGGTCGCGGCCGGGGAGAAGACGCCCTCCACGACGGCGGCGACCGCGACCTGGTAGAGCACCAGGGCGGTGGCGTCGTTGAGCAGGCCCTCGCCCTCGATGAGGGTCTGCAGCCGGGCGGGGAGCCCGACGCGGCGGCCGATGGCGATCGCCGCGACCGCGTCCGGGGGGCCGAGGATCGCGCCCAGCGCGAGCGCCGCCGCCCAGGGCAGGTCGGGCACGACGAGGTGGGCGACGGCGCCGACCACGAGGCAGGTGAACACGACCAGCCCCACCGACAGCAGCAGGATGGGGCGCTTGTTCGCCCGGAACTCGATCAGGCTGGCGTCCAGCGCCGCGCTGTAGAGCAGCGGTGGCAGGACGAGCACGAGGATGACCTCGGGGTCGAGCTGCACGGTCGTGTTCCCCGGCAGCAGGGCGACCGCGATGCCGCCCACGACGAGCAGCACCGGCGAGGGGATGCCGGTGCGACGGGCCAGCAGGCCCGCGACGCAGATGCCGAGCACGACGAGCAGCACCGGGCCGAGATCGTGCACGTGCGCCCCCCGTCGTGCTCGCCGGCCTGCCCGGCCGGGCGGCCGGGGGCTGCTCCGGCGGCGTGCGCCGGTGCTACCGCGCCAGCGCTCCGGGGCCCGCCCGTGTTCCCGCGGCGGACCGTTCCTGTGCCGCCGGCGCGAGGCCCGGCACAGGAACGGGCGTCTGCGGGTACGGCTCCACGCTCAGGCCCGGCTGCCCGGCGGGGAGTTCCTGTGCCGCCGGCGCGGTGCCCGGCACAGGAACGCGCTCAGCCCGTGGACAGCTCGACGCGCAGCTCCGGACCGGTGGCCGCCCGCACGTCGTCGACGCTGACGCCCGGCGCGGTCTCCCGCAGGACCAGCCCGCCCGGCTCGACGTCGATGACGGCCAGGTCGGTGACGAGCCGCTGGATGCACGCCTTGCCGGTCAGCGGCAGCGAGCACTCCTCGACGATCTTGTGACCGCCGCCCCTGGCGACGTGCTCCATCATCCCGAGCACCCGCTTCGCGCCGTGGACGAGGTCCATCGCCCCGCCCATCCCCTTGACCATCTTGCCGGGGATCATCCAGTTGGCCAGGTCCCCGCGGGCGCTGACCTGCATCGCGCCGAGCACGGCCACGTCGACGTGCCCGCCACGGATCATGGAGAACGACGCGGCGGAGTCGAAGAAGGACGCGCCCGCCTGCACGGTCACGGTCTCCTTGCCCGCGTTGATGAGGTCCGGGTCGACCTCGTCCTCGGGCGGGTAGGCCCCGACGCCGAGCACGCCGTTCTCGGACTGGAGCACGACGTGCACCCCGTCCGGCAGGAAGTTCGGGATGAGCGTCGGGAGCCCGATGCCGAGGTTGACGTACTGGCCGTCCTGCAGCTCGCGGGCGACCCGGGCGGCGAGCTCGTCGCGGGTGAGCGCCATCAGGGCTGGCCCGCCTCGTCGCCGGCGCCCGCGGGGACCGCGGCCCCGCGCCGCACCGTGCGCTTCTCGATCCGCTTCTCGACGTCCGGCACGTGCACGACCCTCTGGACGAAGATCCCGGGCGTGTGGACCTCCGCCGGGTCGAGCTCACCGGGCTCCACGAGCTCCTCGACCTCGGCGATCGTGACCCGCCCGGCCGGGGCGCACAGCGGGTTGAAGTTCATCGCGCTGCGCCGGTAGACCAGGTTGCCGTGCCGGTCGCCCTTCCAGGCGTGCACGAGGCCGAAGTCGCAGCGGATCGCCCGCTCCAGGACGAACTCCTGGCCGTCGAACGTGCGCACCTCCTTGGGCTCGGACGCCAGCGCGACCCCGCCGTCCGGGGAGTAGCGCAGCGGCAGGCCGCCCTCGGCGACCTGCGTGCCGACGCCGGCCGGCGTGTAGAAGGCCGGGACGCCGGCGCCGCCCGCGCGCAGCCGCTCGGCGAGCGTGCCCTGCGGCACCAGCTCGACCTCGAGCTCGCCGGACAGGAACTGCCGCTCGAACTCCTTGTTCTCGCCCACGTACGAGCCGGTGGTGCGCCGGATCCGGCCGGCGGACAGCAGCGCGCCGAGCCCCCAGCCGTCCACGCCGCAGTTGTTGCTGACCGTCTCGAGCCGGTCGACCCCGAGCTCCAGCAGCGCTTCGATCAGCGCGGACGGGATGCCGCACAGCCCGAAGCCCCCGACCGCCAGCGAGGCTCCCGACCCGATGTCCGCGACCGCCTCGGCGGCGGACCCCACGACCTTGTCCACAGCTCAGTCAGCTCCCTTCACCGCTCCGCTTCCCTCACAGTCCCAGCGTCCGGGCGATGAGCATGAGCTGCACCTCCGTCGTCCCCTCGCCGATCTCGAGGATCTTGGAGTCGCGGTACTGGCGGGCGACCGGGTACTCGTTCATGTAGCCGTAGCCGCCGTGGACCTGGGTGGCGTCCCGCGCGTTGTCCATCGCCGCCTCGCTGCTGGCCATCTTGGCGATCGCCGCCTCCTTCTTGAAGGGCAGCCCGGCGAGCATCTTGGCCGCCGCGTCGTAGTACGCGGTCCGCGCCACGTGCGCCCGCGCCTCCATCCGGGCGATCTTGAACGCGATCGCCTGGTTCGCCCCGATCGGGCGGCCGAACGCCTCGCGCTCCCGGGCGTACTTCACGCTCTCGTCCACGCAGCCCTGCGCGGCGCCGACCGCCAGGGCGGAGATGGCGATGCGGCCCTCGTCGAGGATGTGCAGGAAGTTCGCGTAGCCCCGGCCGCGCGCGCCCAGCAGGTTCTCCTCGGGCACGCGGACGTCGTCGAAGCTCAGCGGGTGCGTGTCGCTCGCGTGCCAGCCCACCTTGCTGTACGCGGGCTCCGCGGTGAAGCCCTCGATCGGCACCGGCACGAGGATCGAGCTGATCTCCGGCTTGCCGCTGCTCATCGTCCCCGTCACCGCCGTGACGGTCACCAGCTTGGTGATCCGGGTGCCGGAGTTGGTGATGAACGCCTTGCTCCCGTTGATGACCCACGAGCCGTCCTCGACCACGGCGGTCGTACGGGTCCCGCCGGCGTCGCTGCCCGCCCCGGGCTCGGTGAGGCCGAAGGCCCCGAGGGCCTCGCCGCTGCACAGCTGCGGCAGCCACTCGGCCTTCTGGGCGTCCGTGCCGTACCGGAAGACCGGCATCGCGCCGAGCGAGACCCCCGCCTCGAGCGTGATCGCCACGCTCTGGTCGACCCGGCCGAGCTCCTCCAGCGCGAGGCACAGCGCGAAGTAGTCGCCGCCCATCCCGCCGTGCTCCTCGGGGAAGGGCAGCCCGAACAGCCCCATCTCGCCCATCTGGCGCACCACGTCGTACGGGAAGGTCTTCGTCTCGTCGTGGTGGGCCGCGACCGGGGCGACGACCTCGCGGGCGAAGGCCTCGACGGTCTTCCTGAGCTGGACCTGCTCCTCGGTGAGCCGGGTGTCGAGCATCTAGGCCTCCTGGGCCGGTAGGGCGTTCAGGGTGCGGGACGGGCTGGGCCGGCCGAGGTGCCCGGCCATCCAGCGGCTGGTGGCGGCGAGCGCGGCCAGGTCGACGCCGGTCTGGATGCCGAGGCCGGCGAGTTGCCAGACGAGGTCCTCGGTCGCGAGGTTGCCGGTGGCGCTCCCGGCGTACGGGCAGCCGCCCAGCCCGCCGGCGGAGGCGTCCACGACGCCGACCCCCGCCTGCAGCGCGGCGAGGGTGTTGGCCAGCGCCTGGCCGTACGTGTCGTGGAAGTGCACGGCCAGGCGGTCGACCCCGAGGCCGCGCTCGCCGAGCAGCGCGAGGAGGCGGACGACCTGCCCGGGGGTGCCGACGCCGATGGTGTCGCCCAGGCTGATCTCGGTGCAGCCGAGCTCGGCGAGCTGCAGGGCGACGGCCGCGACCTGCGACAGCGGCACGGCGCCCTCCCACGGGTCGCCGAAGCACATGGAGACGTAGCCGCGCACCGGCAGGCCGGCCTCACGGGCGCCCTTCACGACGGGCGCGAACATCGCCAGCGACTCGGAGACGCTGCGGTTGAGGTTGCGGCGCGCGAAGGTCTCGGTCGCGCTGGCGAACACCGCGACCTCCTTGACCCCGCAGGCCAGCGCCCGCTCCAGGCCGCGCGCGTTGGGGACCAGGACGGGCGCCCGCGGCGGCTGCTCGCCGAGCAGGGCCAGCAGCTCCTCGGCGTCGCCGAGCTGGGGGATCCACGTCTTCGGCACGAAGCTCGTCAGCTCGACGGTGCGCAGCCCCGCCGCGACCAGCCGGCGGACGAACTCCGCCTTGACCTCCACCGGCACGACGGCGGACTCGTTCTGCAGCCCGTCGCGCGGGCCGACCTCGTAGATCTCCACCCGCTCGGGGAGCCCCGGCAGCCGCTCGACGGACGCCGGCCCGGGGCCGAGCAGCGCCCCGTGCGTGGGGCCCTCGTCGGCGCTCATGTCAGCCCTGCAGGTCGATCTCGAAGTACGCGCCGTCCTCGTCGTGCCGGATGCGCGCCGAGCCCCGCCAGTCCGCGAAGTCGCCGGTGCCGGTGGTGGGGACGATGTGGCCGAACCAGGTGCCCGGGTCGGACTCCAGCCCGCCGTGCTGGACCGTGAACGCGCCCTCGCGGCCGTCGTCCGTACGGCCGGTGATGCGCTCGGTCGCGACGTAGGAGCGCGAGCCCTCCTGCTCGCCCGCGGCCATGAACAGGGTGCTGGCCGTGCCGGTGATGCCGGAGGTGAAGGTCTTGGAGAACACCAGCAGCCCGACCCAGTCGGCCTCGAGCCCCTGCGCCGTCGTCGGCTGGGCGCCGTCCACGGCGAACCGCGCGATCAGTGTCATGTCCGCTCCTCTGTCGGCTCGGCCGGGACGTCCGGGTGGACGCGGGCGAGCGGCTGGCCGACCACGACCTGGTCGCCCTCGCGCACGAGCACCTCCACGGTCCCACCGAGCGGGGCCTTCAGCACGTGCTCCATCTTCATCGCCTCGACCGCCAGCAGCGGGTCGCCCGCGACGACGGTCGCGCCGGTCGCCGCGTGGACCGCGACGACCGCGCCGGGCATGGGGCTGCGCACCTCGGCGTCGGCGTCGGCCGCGCTCGCGCGGACCCGGGCGGGCGGCGCCTCGGTCACCTGCCACGTCCCGCCGTCGGCGGCGACCCACACCGAGGCGCCGTCCACCGCGGTCAGGACGTCGTGCGTGGCGCCGTCGAGGGTCAGCAGCAGCCCGTCCGCGGTGGGGACCGCCGACACCGCGTACGACGCGTCGCCGACCTGCAGCCGGTCGGCCGTCGCGGACAGCGCGATCCGCTCGCCGTCGATCCCGAGCACGTCCCAGCGCACCGGCGCCGCAGCCCCGACCCGCCAGCCGGTCAGCGCCGCCCAGGGGCCGGCGCCGCGCAGGTCGAGCAGCCGCCGCAGCGCGAACGCGGCGAGCGCCACGGGCGGCAGCCCGCGCGGAACGAGCTCGTCGAGCGAGCGCTCCAGCAGCCCGGTGTCGAGCCGCCCGGCGCGCACCTCGGGGTGGGTGACCAGCGCGCGCAGGAAGCTCGTGTTGGTGCCGCAGCCGAGCAGCACCGTGCCGGCCAGCGCGCGGTCGAGCCGGGCCAGCGCGGTCGGGCGGTCCGGTCCCCAGGCGATGACCTTGGACAGCATCGGGTCGTACGTCGTGCCGACGGGGGTGCCCTGCAGCAGGGAGCTGTCCACGCGCACGCCCTCGCCGGCCGGCTCGCGCAGCAGCAGGGCGGACCCCCCGGTGGGGAGGAACCCGCGGGCGGGGTCCTCGGCGTAGACGCGGGCCTCGACGGCGTGCCCGGTCAGCCGCACGTCGGCCTGCGCGAAGGCGAGCGGCTCGCCCGCGGCGACCCGCAGCTGCTGCTCGACGAGGTCCAGGCCGGTCACGAGCTCCGTCACCGGGTGCTCGACCTGCAGGCGGGTGTTCATCTCCATGAAGAAGAACGCGTCCGGGGCGTCCGCCGAGACGATGAACTCCACCGTCCCGGCGCCCTCGTAGCCGACGGCCGCGGCGGTCGCGACGGCGGCAGCGCCGATGCGCTCCCGGGTGGCCGCGTCGAACAGCGGCGACGGCGCCTCCTCGACCACCTTCTGGTGGCGGCGCTGCAGCGAGCACTCGCGCTCCCCGAGGTGCACGGTCGTGCCGTGCGCGTCGGCCAGCACCTGCACCTCGAGGTGGCGGGGCCGCAGCACGAACCGCTCGAGGAACAGCGTGTCGTCGCCGAAGCTCCCGGCGGCCTCGCGGCGGGCCGTGACCAGCGCGCCCGGCAGGTCCGCCGGGTCGTGCACGAGGTGCATGCCCTTGCCGCCGCCGCCCGCCGAGGGCTTCACCAGCACCGGGTAGCCGACCTCGCCCGCCGCCGCGACCAGGTCCGCGTCGGTCATGCCGGGCTCGGTGCGGCCCGGCACGACGGGCACGCCCGCCGCGCTGACGGTCTGCTTCGCGCGGATCTTGTCGCCCATGACCTCGACCGCGCCCGGCGGCGGCCCGACGAACACCAGCCCGGCCTGCGCGCAGGCCCGCGCGAACCCGGCCGACTCCGCGAGGAACCCGTAGCCGGGGTGCACGGCCTGCGCGCCGGTGCGCGCCGCCGCGTCCAGCAGGGCCTGCACGGACAGGTACGACTCCCGCGCGGGGGCCGGCCCGAGACGCACGGCGACGTCGGCCTCCCGGACGTGCCGGGCGGCGGCGTCCGCGTCGCTGTAGACCGCGACGGAGCGGATGCCGAGCCGGCGCAGCGTGCGGATCACCCGCACGGCGATCTCGCCGCGGTTGGCGACCAGGACGGTGTCGAACATCTGCGCGCTCACATCCTGAAGACGCCGTAGGAGACCGGCTCGAGCGGCGCGTTGGCGCACGCCGCGAGAGCCAGCCCGAGGGCGTCCCGGGTGTCGAGCGGGTCGAGCACGCCGTCGTCCCACAGCCGGGCCGTCGAGTAGTACGGGTTGCCCTGCGCCTCGTACTGCTCCCGGACCTGCGCCTGCAGCGCGGCGGTGTCGGTGCCCTCCTTCGCGACGGCGGCGAGCACCGACGCGGCCTGGTCGCCGCCCATGACCGAGATGCGCGCGCCGGGCCACATCCACAGGAAGCGGGGGGAGTACGCCCGGCCGCACATCGAGTAGTTGCCGGCGCCGAACGAGCCCCCGACGACCACGGTCAGCTTCGGCACCCTGGCGCACGCGACGGCGGTCACCATCTTGGCGCCGTGCTTGGCGATCCCGCCCGCCTCGTACTCCCGCCCGACCATGAAGCCGGTGATGTTCTGCAGGAACAGCAGCGGGATGCTCCGGGAGTCGCACAGCTCGACGAAGTGCGCGCCCTTGAGCGCGGACTCGGCGAACAGCACCCCGTTGTTGGCGACGATCCCGACCGGGTGCCCGTGGACGTGCGCGAACCCGGTGACCAGCGTCGTCCCGTACTCGGCCTTGAACTCGGCGAACCGGCTGCCGTCGACGACCCGGGCGATGAGCTCCCGCACGTCGTACGGGGTGCGCGGGTCGGCCGGCACGACGCCGTACAGCCCGGCCGGGTCGACCGCCGGCGGCTCGGCCGGCGCGACCTCCCAGGGGACCGCGCTGCGCGGGCCGAGCGTGGCGACGATCTGCCGGACGATGCGCAGCGCGTCCGCGTCGTCGTCCGCGAGGTGGTCGGTGACGCCGGAGACGCGGGAGTGCAGCGCTCCGCCACCCAGGTCCTCGGCGGTGACGACCTCGCCGGTCGCGGCCTTCACCAGCGGCGGACCGCCGAGGAAGATCGTCCCCTGGTCCTTGACGATGACGGCCTCGTCGCTCATCGCCGGGACGTACGCGCCGCCGGCGGTGCACGACCCGAGGACGGCCGCGATCTGCGGGATGCCCCGCGCGCTCATGGTCGCCTGGTTGAAGAAGATCCGGCCGAAGTGCTCTCGGTCGGGGAAGACCTCGTCCTGCCGCGGCAGGAACGCGCCGCCGGAGTCGACGAGGTAGACGCAGGGCAGCCGGTTGTGCAGCGCCACCTCCTGCGCGCGCAGGTGCTTCTTCACCGTCATCGGGTAGTAGGTGCCGCCCTTGACGGTGGCGTCGTTGGCGACCACGACGCACTCGCGGCCGCTGACCCGGCCGATCCCGGTGATGACGCCGGCGCCGGGCGCCTCGTCGCCGTACATCCCCCCGGCCGCCAGCGGGCTCAGCTCCAGGAACGGGCTGCCCGGGTCCAGCAGGGTGTCCACGCGGTCGCGCGGGAGCAGCTTGCCGCGGGCGACGTGCCGCTCGCGGGAGCGCTCCGGCCCACCGAGGGCGGCCGTCGCCAGCCGGTCGCGCAGGTCGCCCACCAGCTCGCGCTGCAGCGCCGCGTTGCGCGCGTACGCGTCCGAGCGCACGTCCAGAGCCGTCCCGAGCACCGACCCGCTCACTGCCCGCAGCCTCCGACGAGGTTAGTGATCCGTAACTGGAGGCCCGCAGGTTAGGCTCCGCTCACTGCGGGTGTCCAGGGGGTCGCGATGCCGGTCGTGCCGCGCACCAGGGACAGGGTGCTGCGCGAGGCCGCCCGGCTGTTCGCCCGCCGCGGCTTCCACGGCACCTCGATCGAGGACCTCGGTGCGGCGTGCGGGATCAGCGGCCCGGCGCTCTACAAGCACTTCGCCAGCAAGGACGAGGTGCTCGGGCAGCTGCTCGGGGGGATCAGCCAGCAGCTGCTCGACGGCGGGCTGGCGGTCGTGGCGGCGCACCCCGAGCCGGGCACCACCGTGCCCGCGCTCGTCGGCTTCCACGCCGACTTCGCGATGGCGGAGCCGGACCTCATCCGCGTGCAGGACCGCGACCTCGACAGCCTGTCTCCCGCCGCCGCGCGGCGCGTGCGCTCGCTGCAGCGGGCGTACGTCGAGACCTGGGTCCAGGCGCTGCTGCGGGTGCGGCCGGACCTGGACGCCGACGGCGCCCGGGTCGAGGTGCACGCGCTGTTCGGCCTGCTGAACTCCACGCCCTACAGCGGGTCGAGCCCGGAGGTGCGCGACCGGACGGCGGCGATGGCGCTGCGGGCCCTGTCGGTGCAGGAGCAGCCCGTCGCGTAGCCGCGGCGGACCGCATGCCCGGCAGCGGGCGGGGCAGGCCCTGCCTCCCCGGCGCCGCGAGGCGCCCCCCCCGGCAGGAGAGGCACGCACATGTTGCACCTGAGCAGCGGAGCACGGCTCGAGGACGACGAGGAGATCGTCTACCGCCAGGTCGACCTGGAGCAGTCCTCCGGCGACGGCCTGTACGTCGCCGACCTGGTGGAGTCCACCGGCATCCCCGAGGCGCGCGTGCGCGAGGTCGTCGCCTCCCTGGTCGACCAGGAGGTCCTGGCCGCGGCGGCCCGCGACGACCAGCTGGGCGCGCGCTACGTCAAGGGCCGCGCGGGGTGAGCCCGGCAGCGGCGGGCGCTCCCGGAGGTGACCGGCAGCACGTCCCCGCGTACGTTCTGCGCTGACGCGGCCGGCGCGTCGTCGCGCGAGCAGGTCCCCCGGGGCACCTCGCGAGCAGCCCAGGAGGCGCGATGAGCCCGTCCGAGACCGCGAGCACGCCCGCGGGCACCCGCCGCGAACGGACCCAGTACCTCTACGTGGCGGTGATCGTCGCCGTCGTGCTCGGGGCCCTGGTCGGCGGCCTCTTCCCCGAGCTCGGCAAGAGCCTCAAGCCGCTCGGCACCGGCTTCGTCAACCTCATCAAGATGATGATCTCGCCGGTCATCTTCTGCACGATCGTGCTGGGCATCGGGTCGGTCCGCAAGGCCGCGCAGGTCGGCCGGGTCGGCGGGCTGGCGCTCGTGTACTTCCTGACGATGTCGACGTTCGCGCTCGCGATCGGGCTGGTCGTCGGCAACCTCATCAAGCCGGGCTCCGGGCTGACGTTGACGACCGCCTACAAGGCGGCGGCGCCGACCGAGGGCGGCACGACCGGCTTCCTGCTCGACCTCATCCCGACGACGCTGGTCTCCCCGCTGGTCGGCGAGTCCGTGCTGTCGACCCTGTTCGTCGCGCTGCTGATCGGCTTCGCCATCCAGGGCCTCGGCGCCACGGGCGAGGCGGCGCTGCGCGGGATCAGCGTGTTCCAGCGGGTCGTCTTCAAGGTCCTGGCGATGCTCATGTGGGTGGCCCCGATCGGGGCCTTCGGGGCCATCGCCGCGGTTGTCGGCGAGACCGGGTGGAAGGCCCTCGGCGGCCTCGCGCTGCTGATGGTCGCCTTCTACATCACCTGCGCGATCTTCGTGATCGGCATCCTCGGGACGCTGCTCAAGGTGGTGACGGGCGTCTCGGTCTTCAAGCTGCTGAAGTACCTCGCCCGCGAGTTCCTGCTCATCGTGTCCACGTCCTCCTCCGAGACCGCCCTGCCCCGGCTCATCGCGAAGATGGAGCACCTCGGCGTCAGCCGGCCCGTCGTCGGCATCACGGTCCCGACCGGCTACTCCTTCAACCTCGACGGCACCGCGATCTACCTGACGATGGCGTCGCTGTTCATCGCCCAGGCGACCGGCCAGCCGCTGGCGATCGGGGAGCAGATCGGCCTGCTGGTGTTCATGATCATCGCCTCCAAGGGCGCGGCGGGCGTCACCGGCGCCGGGCTCGCGACGCTCGCCGGCGGCCTGCAGAGCCACCGGCCGGAGCTGCTGGACGGCGTGGGGCTCATCGTCGGCATCGACCGCTTCATGTCCGAGGCGCGCGCGGTCACGAACTTCGCCGGCAACGCGATCGCGACCGTCCTGATCGGCCACTGGGTGCACGAGATCGACCGGGAGCGGGTCGACCGGGTGCTGTCCGGCGACGCCCCGTTCGACGAGACGACGATGCAGGACGACCACGGCCACGGCCAGGGGACCGGCGGCGAGCGGGCGCAGGCCGCGGACCCGTACGTCCAGCAGAGCCCGGTCGAGGCCGGGCGGACGACCACCCGCGTGTGAGGACCACCCGGTCGCGCAGGTGAGGATGTCGCCGGGAGCGGGTAACCGGGACCCGCCCTTCGAGCACGAGGGCGACAACCCGACAGGAGAGGCGCGCCCCGTGACGGCGTCCACGCACACCTCGGACCAGCCCATCCGCAGCACGATCCCCGCCCGGATCGACCGGCTCCCCTGGTCGCCCTTCTTCACCCGCATGATCATCGCGCTGGGGGTCGCCTGGATCCTCGACGGTCTCGAGATCACGATCGCCTCGACCGTCGCGAGCACCTTCACCGATCCGGAGGTGCTCGGCCTCAGCTCGGGCGCGGTCGGGCTGATCGCGACGGTCTACCTGCTGGGCGAGGTCGCCGGCGCGCTGTTCTTCGGCCGGCTGTCGGACCGGCTCGGCCGCAAGAACCTGTTCATGGTCACGCTCGGCATCTACCTGTTCGGCAGCGGCCTGACCGCGCTCACCTTCGGCAGCGGACCCGGCTGGGTCGCCTTCCTGTACCTGACCCGCTTCATCGCGGGCGTCGGCATCGGTGGCGAGTACGCCGCGATCAACTCCGCGATCGACGAGATGATGCCGGCGCGGTTCCGGGGGCGCGTCGACATCGCGGTCAACGGCACCTACTGGGCCGGCGCGCTGCTCGCGACCGTCGCCCAGCTGATCTTCCTGAACGACCTGCCCAAGGACACCGGCTGGCGGCTGGGCTTCCTGCTCGGCCCGGTGCTCGGCATCGTCGTGCTGTTCGTGCGCCGGCACCTGCCGGAGAGCCCGCGCTGGCTGATCATGAACGGCCGTGGCGACGAGGCGGAGGCCGAGATCGCCAAGATGGAGCGCTGGGTCCAGGAGGGCGACCACCTGGACTCCCTGCCGCCCGTGGACGAGTCCAAGGCGCTGGAGATCAAGCCGACGACGGACATCGGCTACGCGGCGCTGCTCCGGGTGCTGTTCCGGTCGATGCCCAAGCGCTCCGTCCTGGGCGCGACGCTGATGATCACGCAGTCGTTCCTCTACAACGCGATCTTCTTCACGTACTCGCTGGTGCTCACCAAGTTCTACGACGTGCCTGACGGGCGCGTGCCGCTGTACTTCATCGCCTTCGCCGCCGGCAACCTGGCCGGGCCGCTGCTGCTGGGCCACCTGTTCGACAGCATCGGTCGCCGCCGGATGATCGCGGGGACCTACCTGCTGTCCGGGACGCTGCTGGCGATCACCGCGTTCCTGTTCAAGGCCGACGTGCTGACGGCCGGCACGCAGACCATCGCCTGGTCGATCATCTTCTTCTTCGCCTCGGCCGGGGCCAGCGCGGCCTACCTGACGGTCAGCGAGATCTTCCCGATCGAGGTCCGCGCCAAGGCGATCGCCGTGTTCTTCGCCATCGCGCAGTGCTTCGGCTCGCTCGGCCCGGTGATCTACGGCGCGCTGATCGGCGAGGGCGACGACCCGAACCGGCTGTTCCTCGGCTACCTGCTCGGCGCCGCGGTCATGGCGCTCGGCGGCATCGTCGCCGCGGTCCTCGGTGTGGACGCGGAGGGCAAGTCGCTGGAGGACATCGCCCTGCCGCTCGGCGCGACCGGCCGGAGCCTGGACGCCCCGTCCGACCTCGGCCGGGCCACCCGTACGGCTGCCCGCTCGACGCTGCCGCCCGCCGACAGCTAGGAGGTGGTGGGGCCGACCTGCTGGCTGCGCGCCTGCAGGGCGGCCTCCACCGCCTCGCACACCTGCTCGAGCACGACCACCCGCGCCAGCTTCTTGTCGTCGCCCGGCACGACGTGCCAGTGCGCGCCGGAGCGGTCGGTGCGGGTGAGCATCTCCTCGACCGCCGCCTCGTACGCGGGGCGCTTCTCGCGGTTGCGCCAGTCCTCGTCGGTGAGCTTCCAGGTGCGGACCGGGTCCTGCGCGCGGCTCTGGAAGCGCGCGAGCTGCTCCTCGGGCGAGACGTGCATCCAGAACTTCACCAGCACCATGCCCTCGGCCACCAGGGTCCGCTCGAACTCGACGATCTCCTCGTAGGCGCGGCCCCACTGCTCGTCGGTGGCGAACCCCTCGACGCGCTCGACGAGCACCCGGCCGTACCAGGACCGGTCCATGACCGCCATCCCGCCCCAGCCGGGGAGCATGGGCCAGAAGCGCCACAGGAAGTGGTGGCGCTTCTCGTCGTGGGTGGGCGCGGCGAACTGCGCGACGCGCACGTGCCGCGGGTCCAGGGGGTCGACGAGGCGCTTGATGGCCCCGCCCTTGCCGGAGGCGTCCCAGCCCTCGAAGACCACGCACAGCGGTGGGCCGAGCGTCCCGTCGGTGAGCTGGCCGCCGAGCTGCAGGCGCAGCCGGAGCAGCCGCTCCTGGGCGTCCTCCAGGCGCTGGAGGGCCTCCTTCTTGCCGAGCTTCGCGGACAGGTCCACCTCGGAGAGCCGGGTCATGTCCGGCAGCCTGGCACGCGCCTCAGCCGGCCGGGAAGGGCCCTCCCGGTCGGCCGTTGCGGTGGGCGAGCAGCCCGGCGACGGTCGACAGCGCGATCTCCGGGGGCGTGCGGGAGCCGACGTCGAGCCCGATCGGCCGGTGCACCCGGGTGATGTCGTCCTCGGCGACGCCGCGCTCGCGCAGGGCCGCCACGTGCGGCGCGGTGTGGCGCCGGCTGCCCATCACCCCGACCCAGCGGTACGGCCCGGCCAGCACCTCGGCCAGCACGTCCCCGAGCTCGGGGCGCTCGTGGTCGCAGACGACGACGTCGCAGCCCGCATCGAGCCGGGCCTGGGCGACGGTCGACCCCGGCGGGTCCACCAGCTCGACCGGCCAGCCGAGCCGGCCCGCGAGGTGGGCGGTCTCGTCGGCGACCGGGGAGGCGAACACCAGCACGAGCCGGCGCTGGTCGGGCGGCAGGTCGCGCTCGCCGTGCGCCGCCGCGCAGGCCTCGTCGTGGACGTGCCCGTGCTCCCCGTGGACCGGCATGGCTGCCTGCTACCCGGGCCGGGCCGTCCTCAGCGCAGCGCGCGGACCCGCTTGCCGATGCGGGTGAGGTGGGGGGAGGTGCGGGCGGCCGCGGCGGCCCGCACGCCGAGCTCGTCCGCGCGGCGCAGCGCCGCGGACGACCAGGCCGTGAGCGCGGCGGTCGGCACCACCTCGGTCGCGCTCTGCAGCTTGTACGGCTCCTCGCCGCGCATCCAGTCCAGCGCGTCGTACCCGCCGTCCTGCACCGCGTGGCGCAGCGCCTCGGTGTTGGCGATGCGCCCGGCGGACAGCTCCGCCCAGCGCGGCGCCAGCCGGTTGTCCCAGCTGCGCAGCACCCGGCCGTCCCGGAAGCCGCAGACGAAGGCGGCGAGGTCGCCGCCGAGGCGCAGGGTCAGCAGGTCGACCTCCCCGGCGCGGGCGTGCCGCTCGATGACCGTCCGGTAGAAGGCGGCGGCCTGCGGGTCGTCGTGGTCGGGGCGCCGGTCCAGCGCCAGGTCGCGCTCGCGGTGCACCCGCTGCAGCGCCGGCAGCAGGGCCACGACCTCGTCGGCGTCCTGCGTCCAGCGCAGCTCGGGCTCGAGCCCGGCGGCCTTCAGCCGGTTGTCGATCTTGGCGAGCGCCTTGCGGGTGTTCCTGCTCAGGTACGTGGTCGGCTCGCGGTCGGTGATGCGGACCAGCGGCATCCCCTGGGCCGCGTCGAGGCGCACGTGGGGGAGCCGGGCGGCCAGGGCGCCGACGACCGGGTCGTCGACCGGGACCTGCTGCAGCCGCAGCCGCCAGGTCCCCCGCAGCCCCTCGTGCACCGCGGCGGCGAGCGCCTGCGCCGCCGCCGGGCCGGTCGCCGGCAGCCGGGCGTCGTCGGTGGGCCCGTGGCCGAGCAGGACGACGTCGCACAGCGGGCCGCGCCGGCGGCGGGCCAGCGGCGCGGCCCCCAGCAGCTCCCCGTCCTCGACGGTCACCAGCCACGGGTCCCAGTCCGGGTGGGTGTCGGCCCACGCCTGCAGCCACCGCCGCCGCGAGGTGAACGGCAGCCCCTGGAGCAGCGCGTCCAGGCCCTCGACCTCGAGGGCGCGCGGTCCGGAGCGGGAGCGTACGGCGATCGGCACGTGCAGGTGATCGGCCTGCACGTGCCGCGCTTGAGCCTCTCGCCGGGGTCGGTCCGGCAGCTCAGCCCTCGTCGCCGGGCTCGTCCGGGTCCTCGGTCTCGGCCGACTCGGCGGACACCCTGGTGGCGGTCGCGACGTCGCCGACCTTGCGCAGCTTGGCCGAGACGTGGTCGCCCACGACGAGGTCCGCGAGGGTCGCGGTCGCCTCGTCGCGCTCCACGACGGTGCTGGCGTCGACGCCGAAGCTCACCGTGACGACGGTGTGGTGCCGGGCCGGGCGGCTGAGCGTGAGGGTGCCGGCCGCGGCGTCGACGACCGTCAGCGTGCCGGAGACGTGGACCTTCACCACCTTCGGCTTCTTCACCTTGGGCTTGTGGGCCTTCTGCGCCGCGTGGCTCGCGTCCACCGAGGCACCGTGCAGGGCCGGCGCGGACCAGGACGAGCCGGCGGCGAACGCGGAGCCGGCGGGCGCGAGGGCGAGGGCGGTCAGGGCGCTGAGGGCGAGCAGGCGGGTCTTGGTGGTCATGTCGATCTCCTGAGCGGGAGGGGTGCGGACCCCTCTCCGATCGGCCGCCCGGGCACCCCGGCTGGAGTCCGACGGGCGCGTTTCACGCGGATGGTGCAGCGCGGCGTGGGCCGTTCAGCCGCGCAGCCTGCGGGCGACCCGCTGGGCCAGCCGCTGGACGAGCGGCCCGGGGTCGTGGCGGTCCCACACGCTGTGGGTGGCCCCGAGCCCGTGCGCCAGCGCCCCGGCGGCCCCGGCCAGCACGCCGTCGCCCGCCCGTACGGCAAGCAGGTCCTCGTCGAGGGCCTGGAAGCGCACCCCGGGCCGGCAGCGCAGCGCCGGGGCGACGGACCCGCCGAGCGCCACGTCGGCCCACGCCCGCGGCAGGTCGGCGCCCGCCCGTACGGCCAGGGCGAGCGAGCCGTAGAAGCGCGCGTTGAGGTCGATGAGCCGGGGGACGCCGTCGGCGCCGCGCAGGAACTGCAGGTTGGCGATGCCCCACCACCCGAGCTCGCGCAGCAGGGCGCGCACGCAGTCCTCGAGCCCGGGGTCCGCGGCCACGGTGTGCGCGCGGGCGCTGGTGCGGCGCAGCGTCTGCCGCGTGGTCTCCTGCTGCGAGTACGCGACGAGCGTGCCGGAGCGGTCCGCCACGGCGCTGACCGCCATGAGGGTGCCGTCGAGCACCTCCTGCAGGACCGGCTCGCCGCCGCCCGCGCGCACCGCGGCGACGGCCGCCCGGACGGCGTCCGGGCCGGTCGCGATCTGCACGGGCAGGTGCCGGTCCGGGGCGCGGTCGCCGGGCGACCAGTGCAGCCGGGCCTTGACGACGACCGGCGCGGTGCTGGCGGCGACGGCGTCGTCGGTCGCGTCGAGGGTGCGCGGGGTGCCCATGCCGACGCGCTCGGCGGCGCGGGTGAGGGTGAGCTTGTCGACCGCCGCGACGACCGCCGCGTGCGCCGGGTAGGGCACGAGCGCCGGGACGCGGTCGCGGTGCGCGGACAGGGCGAGCAGCTCGATGTCGTCGGCGGGGAACACGACGTCGTAGCTCCCGGCGCGCACCGCCTGCACGACCGCGTCGAGCCAGCGCTGCTCGTCGTCCTCCGCGCGCGGCACCGGGTGGTAGGCGCTGCACCAGCGGCTGGTGGTGCCGGAGCCGGGCGCGGGCTGGCCGACGCCGAGGGTCCAGCCGGCCCGGCCGAGCGAGCGCAGGGCCGGCAGGACGTACGCGGCGCTGCCGTCCCCGACGACGAGGGCGCGGCTCACGAGCGGGCCCGCTCCCGCAGCCGGCGTGCGGCGTGCACGGCGTGCGGCGTGCCGTGTGCGGCCAGCCGTCCCGCGGGGGTCAGTCCCACCAGGGCCACGCCGAGCCTCCTGCTGTCGGGGTAGAGCCGGTCGGAGGTGCCGGGCTCGGGGTCGGTGCAGGGGTCGAGCTGTGCCAGGGCCGGGTCCTCGTGGAAGGCCGCCAGCACGTCGAGCTCGAGCTGCACGCCGGGGGAGTAGCGGGCCAGCTGCTCGTCGTACGTCGTCTTGAAGTGGAAGACGACCTCGCCGGCGCGCAGGTGGCACTGCCGCGCGGTGGTGCGCTCGCCGGCGTCCAGCCGCCACAGCTCCAGCCGCCCGTCGGCCGCCAGGGCCAGGCACATCTCCCGGAAGAACTGCGCGTGCGCGGGGCTGCTCGCGAGCGCCGTGCCGGAGCGGCCCTTCCAGCCGGCGGCCTCCAGGGCGAGGAAGGCCTCGAGCTCGGCGCGCAGGTCCCCGGAGCGGGCGGTGTCGCGCGCGCGCACCGGCCCGAGGTCGCGCTCGAGGTTGCGGCGCCGGCGGCGCAGCGCCTTGGCCGAGCGCGCCGACAGCGTCTCCTCGAGGTAGGTGTCCTCCTGCCGGGCGCGCACGGCCGGCCGCTCCCACACCTCGTGCTCGACCCAGCTGGCCCCGCGCTCGCGGGCACCGGCGCGCAGGGCGCCCGCCACCGGGCCGTCGACGTACAGCTGGTCGAGCACCAGCCAGGCCGCGTGCCCGGCCAGGGTGCGCAGCAGCGCGGCGGGGGCGTCGCACAGCGCGTCGGGCCGCACCAGCGGCGTCCCGAGGTAGCGGTACGGGTGGCGCCAGGTCGACAGCGCGCGCACGGGCATGCGCCGGTAGCGCCCCCGGTGGACCGGCGCGGCGAGCACCAGGTCCCCGCCGCGGCGCACGACGAGCAGGCCGACCCCCGCGCCGCCGGGCAGCAGCCGGGCGGCGGGCAGCAGCACCTCGGGCTCGAAGAAGGGGTTGGGCTCGGCCGCGGACCGGGCCAGCTCGGACCAGGCCGCGCACAGCCGGGCGTCGAGGTGGCCGAGCGGCACGACCTCGGCGGTGCAGGCGCTCACGACCGCTTCGCCATGCTGCGCAGCAGGTCCAGCTGGGCGGGGTCGTGCCAGCGGGCGAGCAGGAGGTAGCAGCCGACGTACATCAGGGCCCCGGCGCAGGCCACGACGAGCACCGGCCCTTCCAGCAGCGCGAGGGCGACCGCCATCGGCAGCGCGGCGAGCGCGGGCAGGGTGAGGGCGCGGTCCAGCCGGAGGACCCCGTTGCCAGGGGCGACGAAGGCGACGGTGACAGCGGCCTGCACCAGGTAGGTGAGCGTCGTCGCGGCGCCGGCGCCGCGCGCGCCGTACGCCGGGATGAGCGCGAGGTTGAGCGCGACGTTGGCGACCACCCCGCCGATCGTGGCGAGCAGCACCTGGGTCTTGCGCTGCTGCACGAGCAGCACGTAGGACGCCAGGTAGCTCACGCCGAACGACATCGGCGCCAGCGCGAGCAACTGGAGCGTGACGACCGGCTCGCCGCCGTAGCCGTCGCCGAACAGCAGCCTCACCAGGGCGCCGCCCTCGAGCGCGACGAGGACCCCGTACGGGACGAGTACCGCACCGACGACCGCGACCGCGCTCTCCCCGACCCGCAGCAGCGGCGCGCCCGAGCCGGCCCGCACCATGGCCGGGAAGGTGGAGCGTGAGACCGCCCAGTTGACGAACAGCACCGTCTCCATGAGCCGGTACGCCACCGAGTACGCGGCCAGCTCGGCGTCGTCGGCCAGCGCGGCGATCATCAGCGCGTCGAGACGGAACAGCGCCATCGACAGGACGGTGTCGAGGCCGATGAGGAACACCCGGCCCCACATCGCACGCAGCGCGAGCGGGTCCAGGCCGGTCAGGCGCGGGCGCACCCCGAGGCTGCGGAGCACCGCGGCGAGGGTGAGCTGGCCGGCGATGCTGCTGAGCAGGTAGGTGGCCGCCACCTCGACGAGGCCGCCGCCGGCGAGCAGCACGAGGACGGCCAGCACGCAGGCCAGCACCCGCTGTGCGACCAGCGCGACGACGGTGCGGCCGAGCTGCTCCAGGGCGGTGGCGGCCGCCCGGCCGGCGTCGCCGAAGCTGTCGAGCACGGTCGCGAGCAGCACCAGCACGAGCGTCCAGGCGGCCTGCGCGCTGGGCCGGGTCAGTGCTCCGGCGAGCCCGCCGAGCACGAGGACCGGGAGGGCGTGCATCGCGCGCAGCACGAGGGACTGCCCGAGGGCGACGTCGAGGTCCGCGCGGTCCGCGGCTCCGCGCCGGGTGAGGTCGGCGTCGAAGCCCCACTTGACCAGGGTCCCGAGCAGCATCCCGAAGGCGAGGGCGTACGACAGGCTGCCGAACTCGGTGGCGCCGAGCTCGCGGGCGACGACGACGGTGAAGACCAGGGTCGCGACCTTGCCGAGCAGCTCGCCGGAGACGACGGCGAGCACGTTGCGCGCGGCGCGGCCGGAGGCGTGCTCGGTGGCCGTGCTCACGGGCGGATCCGCGTGCCGGCGTCCGGGTCGCCCTCCAGCGCGGCGGCCAGCCGCGCGGCCGAGGTGATGACGGCGCGGGAGCCGCCGGCCGCGAGGAAGGCGAGCGCGGCCGCGACCTTGGGTCCCATGCTGCCCGCGGGGAACTGGCCCTGCGCGAGGTGCTCGCGGGCCTCGTCGGCGCTCAGGTCGTGGACCGCGCGCTGGGCGGGCGTGCCGTGGTCGAGCAGCACGGCGTCCACCCCGGTGAGCAGGTGCAGCTCCTCGGCGCCGACCGCGGCGGCGAGCAGGGCCGCCGTGGCGTCCTTGTCGACGACCGCGTCGACCCCGCGCAGCGCCCCGTCGCCGCACACCGCCACGCCGCCGCCGCCGCCCGCGAGCACGACGTGCCCGGCGCCGAGCAGGGCCCGTACCGCCTGGAGCTCGAGCACCTCGGTCGGCGCGGGGGACGGCACGACGCGGCGCCAGCCGCGTCCGGCGTCCTGGCGACGTGCCAGTCGCGCTCGGCGGCCAGCGCGCGGGCGTGCGCCTCGGACAGGAACGGCCCGATCGGCTTGCTCGGCGCGCGGAAGGCCGGGTCGTCGGGGTCGACGACGACGTGCGTGACGAGCGCGACGGAGGTCCCCGCGCCGAGGCGGCGGTCCAGGGCGCGCACGAGCAGGCTGCCGAGCTGGCCCTGGGTCATCGCGCACAGCGCGTGCAGGGGCTGGGCAGGGGTCTGCTGCCGCCCGGCGTCCTGCTGCAGCGCGAGGGCGCCCACCTGCGGGCCGTTGCCGTGGACGACGGCGAGCCCCCAGCCGGCGGAGCGCAGCGCGGCCAGGCTCGCCGCCATCGCGTCCGCGGCCTGCTCGAGCTGCTCGCTGCTGCCGTCCTCGCCGGGGCGGGTCAGCGCGTTGCCGCCGACGGCGACCACGGCGGTGCGCGCAGCGGGGGGCATGGGACTCCTTCGTCGGCGGGCGGGGGGAGGGCCATCACCCTCTCGGGTGACGGGCGCCGGGTGACCGCGCGGCGGCGGGGAAGGGGCAGCGCGTGAGCGCACCCCGCGTGGCCCTGGGTCCTGAGCACGCCGGCTGGGCGGCCGCGGCCGTGACCGACGGCGGCGGCCGGGTCGTCGCGCCGGACGACGCCCCCGACGCGCTGTTCTGGGTGCGGCCGGGGTCGTACGACGCGCTCCGAGCGCTGCTGTCCCGCACGCCGTCCCTGCGCTGGGTGCAGCTCCCGTTCGCCGGGGTCGAGGGCGTCCCGCTGGACGAGGACCACACCTGGACCTGCGCGAAGGGCGTGTACGCCGAGCCGGTCGCCGAGCACGCGGTGGCGCTCGCGCTGGCCGGGCTGCGGCGGCTGCCCGAGCGGGCCTGCGCGACGAGCTGGGGCGCCCCGGGGGCGCAGACGCTGTACGACGCGCCGGTCGTCGTGCTCGGCGGCGGCGGGATCACGGCCGCGCTGATCGCGCTGCTGGCGCCGTACCGCGTGTCGATGACCGTCGTGCGCCGGGACGCCGGCACCCCGGTCGACGGGGCGGCCCGCACGGTCGGCCTCGAGCAGCTCGACGAGGTGCTGCCCGGAGCGCGGCTGGTCGTGCTCGCGCTGGCGCTGACGCCCGAGACCGAGCGGGTGATCGGCGCGCGCCAGCTGGAGCTGATGGAGCCGGACGCGTGGCTGGTCAACGTCGCGCGCGGCCGGCACGTCGACCAGGAGGCGCTCGTGGAGGCGCTCAGGGCGGGGTCCATCGGCGGCGCGGCGCTCGACGTGACCGACCCCGAGCCGCTGCCCGACGACTCGCCGCTGTGGACGTTGCCGAACTGCCTCGTGACGCCGCACACCGCGAACCCGGGTGAGCTGTCGCGGCCGCTGCTCGCGGCGCAGGTGACGGAGAACGTGCGGCGGTTCAGCGCGGGTGAGGAGCTGCTGGGGCTCGTGGACGTGGCGGCGGGTTACTGAGGCAGCGGCGCTTGGCACCGGGCGGCCCGGACGCGGCCGCACGTGCCTGCTGCCACGCCTGCAGCGCGGGCCTCGCCAGTGCCGGTCACCCGCTCCGGTACGGGCCGGCCACGGCACCTGGCACCTGGCACCGGCACCTGCCGGCCACCAGCCTGCGGCACCTGCCGTGGGCACCGGCTCAGCCGGCGGCACTCCCAGCCAGTGCCACACCGTTGCCGGTGCTGCATGGGCCCCGTCGTCAGCCGCGCCCGGAGCGCAGCAGCTCGAGCCCCGTCGGCCGGGGAAGAGACCGTCGCTGACCTGCGAATACTCCTTGCCTGCCTCCCTGCCCTGCCGTAGACTCGAACACGTGTTCGATACCCGTCCTGATGACCCGAGCGACGTGCAGCTCGCCCGGCTGCGCGAGGTCGAGGCGCGCGCCGGACAGGTCTTCCTGGAGCAGGCCGAGATCGTCGGGCAGATCTGGGACAGCACCAGCGAGGCCTCCAAGTCCGGGCGGACCCCGCACGTGCTCCACGAGATCGGCATCGCGCTCGGGCTGCACCCGCAGTCGGTCGGCTCCCGGCTCGGGACGGTGCTCGCGCTGCGCGAGCACCCGCTGCTGCGCGGACTGCTGCAGGCCGGGCGGCTCGGGGTCGCGCACACCCTGGTCAGCATCGACGAGGCCGGGGCGCTCGGCGACGAACAGCTCGCCGGCCGGGTGCTGCGCGAGGTGCTGGCCTCCCAGGGCAGGCTCGGCTGGCAGGACACCCCCGCCCGGCTGCGGACCGCACTGCGCCGCGCGGCGATCCGGCTGGACCCGGACGGCAGCGCGGACCGCCGCCAGCGGCAGGCCGAGATCCGCACCGGCGTGCGGCTGCGACCGCAGCCCGACGGGCTCGCCCAGTGGACGATCACCGGCGCCGCCGCGCAGCTCATCGCCGCCGACCGGCTGCTCGCCGGGATGACCGCGCCCGACAGCCCCGACGACGACCGCACCCGCGGGCAGCGGCAGGTTGACGCGCTCCTGGGCGCGCTCGTCGCCCGCGCCGGGACCGCCGCGCCCGTCGAGCTCCAGCTCCAGATCCCGGTCAGCACCGCGGTCGCCGCCGTCGTTTCCAGCCCCGACGCGCTCCCCGAACCCGTGGTCATCATCGCCGACCTCACCCCCGACCTGCTCGCCCAGCTCACCGGCACCAGCAGCACCGGCGGCACCGGCACCAGCAGCACCGGCGGCACCGGCAGCACCAGCGGCACCGGCAGCACCACCGGTAGGACGCTTCCCGACACCGGCAGTGACGGGGGCAGCGCCCCGGCTGGCACCCCCGGAACTCCCGCCACGCCAGGGCATGCGGGCAGCCGCCCGTTCCCCACCCAGCGGCCCACCCCCGGGCAGGCAGTCAGCCGGACCATCAGCCCGGACACCACCGGCGATGACGCCAACGACGATGACAGCACCGGCGGTGACACGGCCCGGGACTGCAGCGGCTTCGGGCGCACCGCAGGGACCGCAACACCCGCCGACTCGGCAGCTGACGCGGCTCCACCAGGCTGGCGGGCGCGGCGCTCGGGCAGGCGCCGCTCACCGCGCGACGGAGTCCGCGAGCTGCTCGGCCACGGACCCATCGACCCTGCCCTGCTCACCGAGCTGCTCACCGACCCCGCCGGGCTCCCCGTCGGCCTGCGCGACCTGCGGATCCGACGGGTCTGCGTGGACCGCACCGGCCAGGCCGTCGCCACCGACGCCAGCAGCGTTCCCCTGCACCAGCTCCTGCTCGCCGGCAGCAAGACCACCGGCGAGGCGCTCAGCAACCCGGCTGCGCTCCTGGCCCGGCTGCTCACCGGCCTGCCCGAACCACCCCCACGCACCAGCGCCTACAAGCCCACCGCAGCCCAGGCCCGGACCGTGCGCGCCCGCGACCTCACCTGCTGCTTCCCCGGCTGCAACCGACCCTCGTCGAGCGCCGAGCTCGACCACCGGCGCCGCCACCCCGACGGCCCCACCAGCACCGCCAACCTGCACCCGCTGTGCAAGCACCACCACGACCTCAAGCACGACGGCTGGACCTGCACCCGCCACCCCGACGGCACCACCACCTGGACCAGCCCCCGCGGACAGCACGCCACCAGCCCCCGCCCCTGAACCACCACGACCAGCCCACAGCGGGCCAGTTGGCCGACTGCGGCCCCCAGGGGCGCGATCCGCGCGGAGGCTGAGTCCGGAGGCGCGTGGCAACAGGGCAGTCTCGTGGACGCTGCCTGCTTCCGGGGCGGCAGATCCTCGGCAGCTGCTCAGGCGCGGCCCGGGCAGCCGCTTGCCCAGGCGGACAGCGCCCAGCAAGCCGTACGTAACCAACTGGCCGGGGACGCGACCGAGCAGCAGTCGTCAGGCGAGCGCCGCCGCGACCGCCGCCTGGACGTGCAGCCTGGCCGTGGGCAGCAGCGGCACCTCGCAGTCGTCCTCACCCAGCAGCAGCTCCAGCTCGGTGCACCCCAGCACCACCGCCTCGGCTCCCTGCGACACCAACCGGGCGAGCACCGCGCGCAGCTCGGCACGCGTGTCGGAGGAAAGCACCCCGCGGCACAGCTCGTCGAACACCGCCCGGTCCAGCCGCTCGCGGTCGAGCTCCCCCGGTACGAGGACGTCGAGGCCGTGCGTGGCGAGCCGTTCGGCGTAGAACGGCTCGCTCATCGTGGCGCCCGCTCCGGTCAGCCCCACGCGGGTCACGCCGAGCGCACGGGCCGCCCGCCCGGCCACGTCGGCGATGTGCAGGAACGGCACCCCGAGCCCGGCCTCGAGCACCGGCGCCGTCTTGTGCATGTAGTTGGTGCACAGCACGAGCAGGTCGGCGCCGGCCGCCTCCAGCGCCTTGCCCTCGCGCAGCAGCAGGTCGGCGGCGTCGTCCCAGCGGTCCTGCAGCTGCAGCTCGCGCACCTGGGCGAAGTCCACGCTGCGCACCAGCAGGTCGGCGCTGGACAGCCCGCCGAGCCGGTCGCGGACCAGCTCGTTCGCCAGCCGGTAGTACAGCGCCGTCGACTCCCAGCTCATGCCGCCCAGCATCCCGATCGTCCTCATGGCTCGAGGGTGCGGCCGCTCGACCTGCAGCACCAGAGCACCGGGTCGACGGGCACCCCCAACTCCTGCTTGGGTCTGGGCATGGACGGACTCGGCGACCCGCGGCGCCTGCTCGTCTTCCGCCTGGTCGCGCGGGAGGGCTCGCTGGCCGGGGCCGCCCGCACGCTCGGCTGGACGCAGCCGGCGGTCAGCCAGCACGT
>Ga0210040_10002162_pt1 | contig 28139 bp, 24 predicted proteins | sample CryGeyCG12114_NA_FD_185462 | JGI IMG/M metagenome (GOLD analysis project Ga0210040, IMG submission 185462) | Groundwater microbial communities from aquifer - Crystal Geyser CG19_WC_8/21/14_NA (SPAdes) (version 2) | ecosystem: Environmental > Aquatic > Deep subsurface > Groundwater | place: USA... | reverse complement strand
GCTATTTTGGCTATTTTCGATGATTTGAGCTATTTTGGCTATTTTTGCTATTTTCGGTGATTTGGGCTATTTTGGCTATTTTCGATGATTTGAGCTATTTTGGCTATTTTCGATGATTTGAGCTATTGTGGCTATTTTGGTGATTTGAGCTATTTTGGATATTTTGGGCTATTTCGGCTTTTTTCGGTGATTCAGGCTATTTTGGTTATTTTGGCCTTTTTTCGGTGATTTGGGCTATTTTTGCTATTTTCGTTGATTCGGGCTATTTTTGCTATTTTCGGTGATTTGAGCTATTTTGGCTATTTTCGGTGATTTGGGCCATTTTCTGTGATTTGAGCTATTTTGGCTATTTTCGGTGGTTTGAGCCATTTTCGGTGATTTGAGCTATTTTGGCTATTTTGGGCTATTTTGGTTATTTTCGGCTATTTTGGCTATTTTGGGCTATTAGTCACTTTTGGTTATTTTCGGCTATTTTGGCTATTTTGGGCTATTAGTCACTTTTGGCTATTTTCGGCTATTTTTTAGTGTTTCTGTGTATGTAATGTATGCTTGGCTGTTGTGTATGTACATATACATTTCTCGAGTGCTGCAGCTTAACCTTTGGAAAAATGGAATGGGGCAGCTTAACCATGCTCGAGCAAGCTCGAGCGCAGTGGGGCAGCTTAACCTACCCGCAAATGGTTCGGCAGATATGCTTATTGATGATTTCCTTTCATTGCGGCGTGATTATCCACGTTTTTTCGTTGTTACTTTCCCGTTTCGTTTGGCATGTTTCTAAAATAGTAAAATCTAAAGCAAATTATCAATCAATTTAATTGCTCTAATGAAATGTAAATAGACTGTGGAAACTTAATTACTAGATTGCAACTCAAAATTGACATTGGTAAGTGAATTTCCGACTCCCAAATGAAAAGTTTAAAATTATAGTAATGAGTTTTATGCGCTAATTGTCGTTTTTAATCAGTTAGAAGACTGTGAGATCAAATTAATTGTCATAATGGCTAAGGTACGGACTATCGTCAACAACCAAATATTACACGCTCAAACCGACAGGATTAACTTCAGTCTCTATTCAGTCGAAGAAATTAGAAAACTAAGCGTCGTCAAAATTATCACACCTTTATCTTTCAATGCCCTGGGTCATGCTCTTCCTGGGGGCTTGTATGATTTGGCCATGGGTAAGTTACTAAAACTCAAAACGTCAACATCAATAAATGAAATTTATGACTCCATGAGTCTTTTCTATGTTTTCTTGTAAGCAAAATTATCATATTTTAAAGGTCCGCATAGCATTGGGGCACTTTGCGATACGTGTCAACAAAGTTTAACCCATTGTCCTGGACATTTCGGGCATATTGAACTGCCTTTGCCTGTCATAAATCCTCTTTTCACGAAGACAATATTACAACTATTTAGAATTTCTTGTTTGTCCTGTCATGCAATAACAATACCTGGTAAGCTCGCTTATTTTCAATTAAAGTAAGAATGTTTTAATCTCAATAAGTTTTACCTGAAATGAGATCTACCATACCATACCGCAGGTATGTTCAAGTTTCTCTTTCTTACCCAATTGAAACTCCTCAGACATGGATTTGTCAAAGAAGCTCAAAATGCAGAATCAGTGCTAGGAGAATTGGGTTACTTTGAACTCGAAGGGAAGAAAGGGCAGTCAATGCGTGTTGATGATGCCACCGTGAGAAAAAAGTTTGAAGACTATGCTAGTGAAATGTTTGCTTCTGGTATTATTCACATTAGCTTGCTTCCTCAATCTATTTAAAGTATTTACAAAAAAAATTAGATAGACCTTATTCTTCCGTCTATTATAGGCAATATTGGTTCCAAAATTCCATCGTCCTCCAGGAATGTAGAAAGTATAACAAGAGGTGTTCTGAAGCGCTTATTTTCTCATGCAACTATGACTCAAAAGTGTCCTTTCTGTGGTGTCTCTTGTCGAAAGATGATGCTTTTTGAGTCAAGAATAGTCTATTCACTAAGTACTGATAATCCTCCGCCTGCAAGAATCAGGAAAAATATGGAATTTGATGAAGATGATATTGAGCTTAATTCGTCACAAAATAAAGCATCAAACCTTCATCAGAAATATTTGACTCCCAAGGAAGCCAAGTAAAAAATTTTTAGTTTTCCGTGTTGTAAAAAATATGATTGATCATTATATAACGAAAAGTGAATTGATCTCGAATGTAGGGAGCATCTGCGTTTGGTCTACATCAGTGATCCTGATTTCCTAAAAACATTATTTCCTGTTCTTGGTTCTACCGCTGCAGATTTTCCCACTGATCTTTTATTTGTGGATGTCGTTCCTGTTCCCCCTCCAAAAAACCGACCGGTATAAACCTGAGTAGTATTTCTATAATTTACCGTTATTCTGGATACCAATTATATAAGAACACATTATTTCATTCCTCTAGGCTCAAATGGTTAACAATATGAATGTAGAACACCCTCAAAACTTAGCGTTACGTCATATTGTTACTTCTTGTGCCCTCATCACTTATTTGACTGCGGCTATAAAGAAAGGGATCGAAATTTTGTCTCCAGAAGCACAAGTAATAATTTACCGTAACTTGATGTTAAAGTTACAGGTGTTGCAATAAGTGTTTGGTTTATTTATTCAGAGAGCTATCAATGAAATTGCTGGCAATAGTATGAACGAAAAACTAGAGAATGTTTGGAAGGATTTGCAATCTGATGTAGAACATGTGATGGATCGTGACAAAAGCAAAGCCTCGGCTGCTGCTGCATCTCAGATGTTGGGATTGAAGCAAATTATAGAGAAAAAGGAAGGATTATTTCGAATGCATATGATGGGAAAACGAGTAAACTTTGCTGCCAGAACTGTTATTACTCCAGATCCAAATCTCGGTACAGATGAAATCGGGATTCCTGATGTATTTGCCCGAGTTCTCACTTTTCCAACTCCAGTGACCACCTGGAATGTGCAACAGTTGCGACAATTAGTTATAAATGGACCAAATGTTCATCCAGGGTAAACATTAAGAAAAATAATGCTAGCATCTGACTAACTTCGATTGTAAAGACTATGCATGTTTTTTTCAGAGCGGTTGCTGTCGAGAATGAATTGGGCCAGGTTAGCCGTTTAGATCCAAAAAATGATAACCAACGTATTGGAGTTGCTAACAGATTATTGGCATCTGATAAAATTGGTGCTGAAACCTTCAAAGGTGTTAAGACAGTGTACCGTCATTTACAAAACGGGGATTATTTGCTTCTAAATCGTCAGCCCTCTCTTCATAGACCCTCTATAATGGCTCATAAGTACGTCTTAATTTCCATAACACGCATCTATTCTTGAGTTACTGGATTAAAAGTCTTATTATTTTCCAGGGCAAAAGTACTCTACGGAGACAAAGTCTTTCGACTTCATTACGCTAATTGCAAGCATTACAATGCCGATTTTGATGGTGACGAAATGAACGCACATTTTCCACAGGGCCATATTGCAAGAAGCGAAGCTGCAAACTTGGGTATTCGAAGTTCGAATATTTTGTACTAGTGCAACGTTATTTACATTCGATGAAGCTATTTATTTTTCTTTTATTTGTAGTAAATGTTTGTAGCCATTATTTGACCCCAAAGGATGGCACACCGCTGGCAGGTTTAATTCAAGATCATATAGTAGCAGCTGTAAAGATGACTATTAGAGGAAGATTTTTCACCAAAACTGATTACGAGCAGCTCGTATTTTTTGCGCTAAGTAATTACTGTAAAAAGATTGTGACAGAACCACCCACTATTATCAAGCCATATCCACTGTGGGCTGGAAAACAAGTGATATCAACTGTAGTGACGAATTTAGTACCAGAAGGCAAAAGTCCACTTACTTTTATATCGAACGGAAAAATTAAGGCTGATGTAAGGGATTTTATTATTTCATTATGAATTACAAGTGACAAGCAGTTTACAACATCATGTCACAATATATATCCATTTTTATAGGAATGGAGGCAAGTTGAAGCACGGAAATGGAAATATGGAGGCCCACTCTCTGGTGATAATATGTCAGAATCTTCCATTATATTTTTACGTGGGAAATTACTCTCAGGTGTGATCGATAAAGTTCAGTTGGGTGCGACTCCGTATGGTTTGTGCCACGCTTTTTATGAGGTAAGTCAGTAAGTCAATATTTGCACCAAAATACTTGAGCTTCAAAAGTGCATGTATTTATGAAAAATATACTCTACAGCTATATGGCAATCAAGCTGTTGGAGAGCTTTTGAGTGCAGTATCTCGGCTGATGACCAGTTTTCTCCAATGGGAAGGTTTTACATTAGGTGTCAAAGATGTTTTGGTAACAGAAGGAGCAGATAAACTACGACGAAGAGCTATGATAGAAGCCAGTCAAATTGGTGCGAAAGCTGCTGCTGGAGGTGTATCTATTCCAGCAGATTCGCCAGAGGAACAAATTTTTACAAAACTTGAACAAGTCCACCGATCTAGGGACATGAAAAATAGAGCCTTAGTTGATTTAAGTTACAAGCAATCTTTAGATCAATTTACCAACAGAATTAATAAGTAGGCCGATAAAGTTACTTTCTAATTTCGTGCATTTCCTACCTAGTTTTAACGATACAATAGTAATGTCTTTATGCTGATTTTTAGAGCTTGTCTCCCTCACGGCCTGGTCTCCATTTTCCCCCACAATAATTTACAGCTACTCGTTCAGTCAGGCGCAAAAGGTTCTACAGTGAATACAATGCAAATGTCTTGCCTTCTTGGTCAAATTGAGTTGGAAGGAAAACGTCCATCATTAACTGCTTCTGGGAGATCTTTACCCAGTTTCAAGAAATATGATGTGACTCCCCGGGCCGGTGGGTTTATTAGTGGACGTTTTCTCACGGGAATTATGCCTCAGGAATTCTTTTTCCATTGTATGGCCGGACGAGAGGTAAACAACGGGTGCAATTTATTATAGCGTTCTTATCATTTCCGCAATTAATATAATTGTAATACTTTAATTTTTCTTACTAGGGTCTGATTGATACAGCCGTGAAAACCAGTCGGAGTGGTTACTTGCAAAGATGTTTAGCTAAGCTACTGGAAGGAGTTGTCACACAATATGACGGGACTGTACGAGATAGCGATGGCAGCGTTATTCAGGTTTGTGGCTTTTATATTATAATTTTAACATCTATCTTCATGGAATGTTAAAAACGGGTATTCTTTTTGTACAGTTCTTGTACGGAGAAGATGGACTAGACGTGTGCAAATCCCAGTACTTGAAACCAAAACAGATGACATTCTTGGATGTAAACTCTGAGAGTATTATTAATAAACCAATGCTAAAGCAAATACACAAGCTGGGTGATTTGAAAAAAGTTGGCCAAGAGAAAGCTGAGGTATTTATTTCAATGCATATCAAATGCAGACATGTTTATATTTCATCCATGTTTTTATAATATGAATGAATGATTTTTTTTCAGTTGCATGACTGGTTATCACGAAACGTAAGAACTGATGGTAAACGATGGGAGAGTGGATTTTTAAAATACTGCAGAGATTGTTCGAAAGTTTTGACTGAAGTCAAAGGAATGAATAGCGAAACTGGTCGCCTTAGACGGTGTGAAGCTCTTGTTCAAAGATGGTACAATTTAAGTACTTCGGAAAGAAAAAGGTATTCATTATTGATTTCAAACATGTGAAAGTTTGATGATTGCTGAACTTGACTTGTTATTGTGATTTTATGTACAGCTATAAGGAATACGCGAAGAGATGCCCTGATCCTGTCATCAGTTTGTCAAAACCAGACTGTAATTTTTCAGCAGTTCCAGAAAGTTTAGAAGATGTAATCGAAGATTATTTAAATCAAAGTGACGCCGACAAATCGTTCCGAGGCATGGTTTATTACAAATATATGACTGCCCTCAGCGCTCCAGGAGATGGTGTTGGAGTCTTAGCTGCTCAGGTAAATGAAAAAAACTATGTAACAAATGCTTTGTTCTATTTTCCCTAATCAAACATTTTTATTGGCTGTTTTCAGTCTATTGGTGAACCTTCAACCCAAATGACATTAAATACATTTCATTTTGCTGGTCGGGGTGAAATGAACGTCACTTTGGGTATTCCACGTCTTCGTGAAATCCTGATGGTTGCATCTGCTAACATTAAGACACCGAGTATGGAAATTCCATTTTGCAGTCATGTCTCGGATAGTGTTGCTGAAAAACTTCGTTTGTTTTTGACCCAAGTGTGTGTTTCCGAAGTCTTGGAGTACGTAGAAGTGAAGGAAACAGTGGACAAATCGTCGAGATCAAGATTCTATGACATGAAATTCTGCTACTTATCTCACAAAGAGTATCGGCATAAGTTCTGTGTAACGCCATCTATGAATCTTAGTTATTTTGAGAAATCATTCTTGCGCAATCGATTGCTCCCTGGATTACGGAAAGCTGGAAAGATGAAAAAGGAGACTGGTATAATGAGTGGAAAAGATGTTGGGAATAGGAGAGAGGATGATGAAGATCAAATAGATTTGTTCTCAGAAGCTCAGAAAAAGGGAATGGGGGAACACCATGAAAGCTCAGATGAGGAGCCTGAAGTAAGCTTGCTTAGTTTAACCATCCATGCATCCGACCATGATTTAAAGTTTTTGTCCAGTTTTTTCCAAGTTCATCATGAATGTTCGATCTTTGATAGGCTGAAGATGCTGATGCAACTCAACAGACACGCACTGCTCGCCAAAAGGAAGCTGACTATGACGAACCTGAAGAAGGAGAAGCTGAAGACGAAGGTTTTTACACATTCTGAATTAATCTTAAAGAAACTGTTCATTAGCATTTATTGTCTGATTACTGAGTACAGAATTTAAATAAAGGATGTATCCTACATAGTAGGTTATTACACATCCTGTGTTGGAATGGAGGCAGTATATTATATTAATATTGCTTAATCGTAACATAGCTAAGCTGTAATGTCAAATTATTGATATTAGTGTGTTATAGTATTGTACAGTAAGAAGTTAAACTTATTGTCAGTTACACAAACTAGCTGCCTGGAGTAGGTGGGTCACGGGTTAATGGGCGGTACTTTGGGTGATTTTAGTGTTCTAGCAGGCCAGGGGGGTATGGTAGTCCATATTATATAATAAATTAACTTGTTTTCAATAACAGAAGTGGATAATGAAGATAGTAATTCACCCAGTCCTGAAGAAGTTAAAGATGATAATGTCGAGGACGAACAATATGAATCGGAGCAGCCACTGGTAAGATAATAATATGCTCTGGGAGTATAGTAAGTGAGGCTCGTAAGATTTTCCGATAACCTGTTATTGATTCTGTATTGGCAGAAACTGAAGACAAGAGACAAAGTCAGTAATAGTGCTTATGAGCATCGAAAGGCGACAGTTTTAGCTTTGGATCATATGATAACAGACTACGACTTTGATAAAAAGTCTGAAGAATGGTGTCGAGTGACGGTCAAGGTATCAACATGGATATTATTTTTGTTGATTGGTGGGAATAAATGTTTGAAACATTTTTATTTGCAAAATTTAGATGCCACTGTCCAGCGAGAAATTGAATGTGTCATCCATTATTCGAATGGTAGCTCAGAAGTCTGTTATACATCAAGTTCCTAATATAACTCGAGCTTTTGTCGCTAATGAAAATGATAAGTTAATTTTGAAAACGGAAGGAATCAATATTTTGGTAAGTTTTGTATTGTTGATGAACCATTTTGAAGGTTTTAAATGCGCACTGTCATATTCTCTTGACTGGATAGGCTATGGCTAAACATCGAGACATATTGCAACTAAACAAAATCCATTGCAACAATATTCACACAATGGCAGAACATTACGGGATTGAAGCTGGAGCTAGAGTAATAGTGAAGGTATGTATGAGTTTTCAACGGGAGTCCCGCTATATGCATCACTACAGTATTAATTACTGACTGATAGTTAATTGTTTTATTTATTTTTTTTTGTAGGAAATGAGAAATGTATTCAAAGCATACGGAATCGTGATAGATCCTAGACATCTAAGTCTCATTGGAGACTACATGACATTTTCTGGAGTCTATAGACCATTCAATCGAATCGGCATTGAATCTAGTGCAAGTCCGTTACAACAAATGAGTTTTGAGACTGTTGTGAGCTTTTTACGGGAGGCGACACTCTCAGGTATGTATATATTTATTTCATACCAAGACAAATAGTAATGTTTCTACGAGGAACAATTTAATCACAGTGTAAACAAAACATTTTTGATGCAGGCAAGATTGATGATCTGCAAAGTCCGTCATCTCGGCTTATTCTTGGAAAGCCCACCGGAGTTGGAACCGGTCTATTTCAAATGCGACAAGTTTTGACTAATTAAACTAAACAGAGTGATTCATATGATATCTTATAATTTTGTATGACGTATTATTAAGCTAGTTAGTTAATCAGCAATTTATTTTGTTAATTAATAAATAAGATAGGATTCTAGCTATAACTATTTACTTGGCAGCAGGGATTTCAAAAGAATGATTATCATTAAAAATCACATCACAAACAATATCATCGCAGTTTCACCGAAAAATTACTAGCTTGCAAAAAGCTGGAGCAGATAATGTGCTTTCCCCTGAATCTGAGGATGTTTCACTCCATGCAGAATAATCTGTAACAGTTCCTCGGCCCAGAAGTACTCTTCGCCTACATCTTTTTTTACGTCTATTTCCTCTCTGCCCATTAGGATTGCGTGTCCTACTTGTTAGATTCCTGTAGCCCCGTTCTGGCCATCCCTTGTGTTCTCTTGCTCTTTTCATATCTGTTCGTATGAGCTTATTGAAATCTATGATTGTCAGCGATGCTCCATCAGTTTCTGTTAATTTTGCTTGCTGCTTCAAAACTGGTCTCCCCACTATTTCTTTTTTTCTACTCATCATCCCTCCACCTCCTACTTTACGACTTCGTTTTACACGATTATGAACTCTGTTTGCATGTGTTTTAAGCCATTCACTGGTTCTGGACATGGATCCACCTGGAACTCCGGAATTTAGTTCGGCGAGATCTTTAAAGTCAAAAGTTCGATATGCCATTTTTATAAATTGGCTGCACTTGGCATGCTTTGCAGGTTCGTCTTGAGAATAGCCTTTAGAATCTCGAAGTTGAGACTCTTTTGATTTTTGTGGTCTACAAGTCCTAGGAGTGGTAGGTCGGATATGGCGCAAATCCCTCCGCGAGTCTTCGGACGAATAGCCAGGGGTTACATATGCATCATAGCTGGGGGATCGAGAGGAATCAGTATCACTGTCATTTCTTCGCAACTCGGGAATTTCTAGCACAGTTTTATTCGGTTTGGAACCCTGGTCTTTCGAGTTGATCAGGCTTTCTTCTTTCTTTGGGGAAGATCGTTTTTTATTTTTTCCCTTTTTGTGTTTCAACTTTGACTTGCTACGAGAACGGGACGTGGGTCTGCCATCTGACTTTTGCCCGTCTTGACTTGCCCCGAGATTTAGAACTGAGCATACTGCGGGAGGAATAAGGCCTGTGACCTTATAATAATCGAACAAGGAACGAGCAAGATTCCTCCCAAGACGCAAATCTATATTTAAATGAAAAAATATTCATGAAGGTGCATATTTCTTGTGCAATCAATCAGTGAACTAATTTGGGTTAAAAATCTCACATCCATCTTCGTTATAAGCCACTGTCTCACTATTCTGTGGATGGATGTAACCATACAAAGAAACTTCTAAAGTATACACGTTCACGCTGCTTCGAAGGAGTTCGCTTAAATGCCTGTGTGTTGTAAAGCAATATATTAATAATCTGATAGTTAATAATCTAATTAATCAACTGATTTTCTTGAACAATGCACAAGAATAATACAGTAAGTAAAAAATCTATAAAGCTATTATTCAAAAGGAAGATTAATACACCATGACATAAGATTTTTATAGAATTCATCAATATATGAAATGAAATGTAAATTATGTGTATGAGAAGACCGTTCGTGCGTTCATGAAGTCCAAAGCGAAATCCTAAGCCTCAATTTTTTCACTGCAGCACTTTCACCAAGTCAGTACGTTACGTACGTGCTTATGTCAGGCGATCGTGGCAGTAAATGCATAGGTTTTAAGCAGGAGTTTGTGTGCAACCGCGCACATAACTCCAGGCATTATTAAAAAATGTGCCTGCATTTTGGCCTCTGGTCCTAGGCCTCTTTAGTTACTATTGAAAACTGAACCGGCATTATTTGGAGGAATTCTTTATTAAAAATTCTGTTATTTAAGCTCACTTGTACCTTATAGAACTGCCATCAAATACATCGTGCAAAAATATTTCAAAATAACAGTTTTAGTCCCCTTTTTTCTACCCACCCAGAATGGAGTTGAGCTGAGCGATATACAAACAACAGAGAAGTTCACACAAGTTCTCTTTCATTGACAAGGGCCTGAACATTGTTTACACTACTATATTGTTATCCATCAAACATGAAAGGAAAGAATTGCGTTTGAATGTTTGAAAAGTGTTACTAGAGATTTTCAGATACAGAATTCGAACTACTACAGGTAGTACCATAGAAGTAGATTAGTATGTAACAACTAGTATAACTAACCGTCTTGCAGTACCACATTTGCTGGGATCTCGATTGTACATAGTATTGGAACCATTGTAATCTTCAGCATTATTTGCGAGAAGTTTCGGAAACAAAATATGTCTCTCAAATCTAGAATTGAAATTTAACGAATACATTACAATGCAGTAGCATACTTCGTCAAAATGTATAGTTGTGTGCATTACCTGTAAACATCATCATACGAGTTTCCATAGATGAAAGCACCCAATAAACTAGAATGAGCATGGACGTCAATTAAGATGTCCAAATCGAATATCTGTGAAGCCGGGCAATACGAATTAATAATGATAAAATAATTCCGAAGTCACTTTACGCTCACATGGGTCTGAAGTGCAGTTTTTAAATACCTGAGAAGCATCTAGCTGCAGAATATAGTTTTTTAAGCTAAATAAAGTAGGATGGCTCCAGGAAGATACTTCATTCCAATGTCTATTCAAGTCATATCCCATGAGAGAGCATCTGTCGAGATAACACAAACAGGAACTATGCATTATTCTTCGTAATGTATGATATTCATATTTTCCAATAGTCATGCATGAAAAATGAGCTTCCTACCTATAGTTCCCAATAAAAACGCCATCTGGATTAATCATAGGAACAATTTTCACTGCAATATATTCCCTCAAAGTTTCTGCTATAGGATGAGCACTTATCATGAAATCCAAAAAACCTGGAAAAAAGATGGCAATATAAGCATTTACCATCATCCAAGTTCCGAAACTGGAATATAACATTACACTGCACTATAGCTAGGAAACGAACTGCTAGCCATAACAGAAAGAAAGGGTTGGATTGCAGTTTAAAGGCACGTTGCTACATCCCATGTAAACTACTATGCTACATCCCTATGCTTCATCCACTGCTTCATCCAATCATGTAAACTACTGTGCTACATCCCTATGCTTCATCCACTGCTTCATCCAATCATGTAAACTACTATGCTACATCCCTATGTTTCATCCAATGGTTAGGTTAGGTTTAGGCATGTAAATCTGTAAGTGGGTTAGTGGGTGCAACATAGGGATGTAGCATATAGGAAGGGATGTAGCATTGGGATGTAACAGTGGATGAAGCAGTGGATGAAGCAGTGGATGAAGCAGTGGATGAAGCAAAGGGATGTAGCATAGCAGTTTACATGGGATGTAGCAACGTGCCTTTAAACTGCAATCTAACCAAAGAAAGTTTCACCTTGAGCAATAAAAGACGATGGAGATTCACCGGGATGACTTCTGGCCAAAATAAGAACCAATTTTGATCGCTTAGTGGGTGTAGGGTTCTTGCAGCTATTTGAAATTGTCAGTACTTCAGCCTTTCTTTGTTGCTAAAAATATATTCATCGATTGTTTCAGCTTGTGCTACAGAATCAACGAATAACATACAAGAAAGAAGTATATACCAATGAGAGAGTAATGGTTTCTCTGTGGAAAAAGGACAATTGTTTCTTTTCAATTAAATCTAAATGAGCTTGGCATCGAGAGTACGAGTAAGGAAAACTAAATGCAAATTGGTACACGTCTTCTTCACGATCAAAGGAGAAGGCAAATGAAAGCACATAGTGATTTCTGTGTTCTGCAGACCGGTGATAGTACACATATTTTTGAGAAAGTCTTTGCCTGCAAACCAATGAAACGAATGAATGAAGAAATTTCAATTGCATTCCAAACTACACATCATGGAAGGAATCTGCATAGTATGTAGTGAACGCAATGCACAAATATTGCGCCTTTTTGTGTGTGATTTTAGATTTGATCAGATTTTTCTACAAGAGTAACTGTTTCAGTTCCTTGAAATGTAGACTGTCCTACCATTTGGGACGACTTGTGGTTTTCACAAGGGGAGTCATTCCATCACGAAACAAGCTCTTGACTTTAAATAGGTTGACAATGTTGAACACCACTCTCTGCAAGAATATAAATTCAATGGGGGCAACGCAAGATTCATTGAGGTGATAACAACACATATGTACATACCATAGGTTTTCCAACCAGTTGGTGGTCCGCCTTTATAAACGACAATGCATTTTATTTACCTGATCAGTCCTAACGTTGTCAACGACGAAATTGAACCACATTCGGTATCGAGGGTTACATGTGTCAGGTCTAAGAAATAGGTCATATTCGTGTTCCGAAATAAAATCAACGCGGCCTAAGTTACCTAAAGAAAAGAGTAAAATTTATTACCACGTCATTTTTCCTTGATTAAAGATAGTGATGAAACCATTCAAGCATTCCAGGGAATAACTAGATTTCTAAAAACTAATACAAAGACTTCAGTTGATTGAGTAATTTTTGTAGACTGCATTCAAAAAAAGTTCTATGCATCCAATCAATCAGTTTGTCCACACTCGGTACTCACTGACGCCATAATGCTAAAGGACTCTCATCACAGTACATTTTAAACAAACATTAAATGTTTACGACATGATAAAGCATTGAAACGACAATTGTCTAAATTACACGCCGTGCATACAAAGTGGATGTTCACGAGCTTTAACGATGGAATTTAAGATTATAGTTATTACCTCCTTCAAAGGACGCATCAAAACACAAGTGGCCTCGTTTAGCTTTTCCACTATGACCTGGTGGGCGGAGAACTATCCGAGTTACATTCCCTAGTCCTCCTTCAGCGTCACTGTCATCACTTTCTGTAATTCTCAAACGATTTAAACTTTTCAGAAAAAGTTCAAACAAAAGAAAAACTATTCACAATGCTGCCTTTGTGTATACAATTCTAGATTCATCTTGATCTTAGACTGTGTTCCAACTTGCTAAAAATACACATTAACTAAGAAACCATAACAAAATTAGAATTAATATTTTTTTATATTTCCAATAACCTTGTCTCCGTATCTCAATACGAGCAGGATGGTCTAACGGATCCCAAGGCTCTAATTCCATTTGAAATTGCTGTTAGGCTGGAAAGAGCACTTGGGAGGACCGATAAAATATGCAAGTCACTGATTTAAGAATGCACAGTCAACTCATTTTTGGTCGACTAGGAGGAGTGTGTAAGTATGAGCTTTCAAACCCTACAATTCAGTCAGTAGTATCTAACAGGTTTGATCGATATGAATAGGTAAATTGAATGCTACATTGTGTCTATGAGAATCGCAAAGTGACAAATGAAACTCTTTAAAAACCATTAAGTTTGCATATCGCACTGTCACTGAGCCTGATTGTGTCAAAAGTTTAGCACACAAGGAGAAAATGGGTCTCCATTCATATATGTGTTATCAATACTTTCTTAAAGATGAATACTTTTACTTGCATGTTATGTACCAATTCACTAGCTTTGTTTTTTACCACAGCTATGAAGCGAGGCCGTAAATTTCTGTGGGAAAGTTGCACGAGTCCAACGGTATGTTATTAAATAGAGAAACTCAACAGGAGGAGTTTCATACAGTTTAAAAAACGTTGTTTTAAAATTCACTTGTTTACTATATTTGAATATAAATATGCTAATTTAGTACATACTTAAATTGGAGATTGATTTAAATAAGGCTAAACTGTGGCACAACGGGTACAGTATGTAAGTTGGTTATTCCTGTACTGGGAAAGTTAATAGGAATATCAGGTTGATAAGATTTTCTGCAAGTTTATACCAAGTGAACAAAGCGTATGGGAAGCGGTTTTGTGAAAGGTTATGTAGACTGACACATTGAAACCATTTTGCTGTTTACACACAAATGAGGTAAAGCAAAGTATATAACTTGTACATTTTAACACAAACACACACATTAAAAAGCCAAGGATTACAAAACAAAGACAAATGCGACGCGCATGTGTATGATGCTGAATGCTCACGATTTTCAGGATAATAATTATGGCATCACTTTTTTTAATGATTTTCAGCTATTTTAATCAAACCAAGTGTGCTACATCAAATATCTATTGTACTTTAGACATCTCTATTTCGGATTTCTATAATCCAATATTATTATGAAAAAAAATTCTAAAAACCAAAATTGCACGACAGCAGTAATTCCTTACATTCCATCATTTTTAATTTAACATATTTTATGCAGTATGTAGTATCTAATACTCACTTGAAAATGCCAGATCACCCCATTCGTTCATTCAGAAAACACTTGTATTTGAAATATGTTTGTCAGTCACACAAAACACAATGCGTGGAAGTGAAACACTTCACCCATTAAACTTTACATCGGATGTCTATGTTTATACATTTTAAGACTATGTTAGAAAAAACACTTTGTACTTCTTAATTCAACTATGATTTGCTCCTTAAAACTGTGTTTTACACTTCTTGTACTAATTGCACTAAAAACTCTCGATTTCCACAAAAACGCCAATAAAATACACGGGTTATTAAAAATTATGGAAACAATTTTCCACATGTTTATTACTGGATGAGTCTACACTATAACTGAACTTGACTGGACGGTGCAACCGTCGTTAAAGTATGTCAAAACCTGTTCTTAATAAAAACATTCTATGGAGGAACATGGGATTTCCAAATTCACACACAAACACACGCACACACATATACATGCACCAACAACTTATTAGCCATGGCATATGGTTTAAGACCCAAACAAACAGGTATGGCGTGGATTTTATTAAATCACCTAACATTAATCATACCAACATTGGCTTTATTTTTTGGACTTGTGTACACTCCATGATTTTCTTTGCACTCCATTAAACCAAATATTGACACATCATTGACCCAATCTGAATTTCGTATGCCAGCCTACAATGAGAATAATCATGAGCAGGAGCATATATACTACAAGCTAGAAATTACCTGACATTTCCTACAGCTCAGGTCTTGAAATTCATTTCCAGACATTCCTTATATGGAGAGGTGTGCATTCATGGGCAAATAGGAAGACTTGAAATCCTCCAAATCATTAATATTACTACCGCACACAGGCATACGGACCATATAAAAGCTATTTGTGGTTCGTCTCTGTCAGTTCCACAAACACATATAACTTGCCCGCTGTGGTCAGTGGATATGGAAATAACACCGACTGCCTCGGTTGATCCTGGGTGCGCACATTCCCACCATTTTATGATGTCTTAATAACTAACTAATCAAGAATTCATATCCCAGTTGGTATGAGCACTTACTTATAAAGTTAGTTAGTCAGAACTGACATTGTTCATATGGAGTTCTCGGAACTAATATATGAAATGAATGGCCCACATACACACTTCTTAATGTGCATATGAACAAAGAATGAGTGAAAGTTGCCACGTTTGCCTATCACTAATAAACTGGACACATGAAAACTTTGTTAATGAGTCTTTTATAGTACTCTGAGGCTAAACAGAGTTTTTTTTGCAGAAAAAAATGCAATGAGTTTTCGTACTTTTTTTTTAAATCCAAGAGAGTTATAACGGAATTGAACGAATGCTATCCACTGACTGAATAAATGTACTACAAAACATGGTGATGTGATGACAAGATAGCATTTTTTTAGTCAAATAATAATCAAGTCTAAAAGGATGGTGGAAAAATGCATGTCTAAATATTCATAGTAAATATGCTCATTTATACGATCCAATATCAGTTTGGACAATTCCACACGGAGTACACGAAGGAACGCATATGAGGACAGCAGCAGACAGACACACACGGATGGTAGAGGCAAATTTTCCAGGAGCTTCTTTATGTACCATCATCATGCTATCCACGACATTTTCATATACGCTATTTTTCACAGTCTGACATCTAGCCTGCAGTAGATATTACCCCACACGTTTCCAATTTGTTACAACCTGGGGTATGAGAAAGTTGGTGGATGGACGTCCTGGTTCAACAAAGTCATTTTTTATGGTGACTTCCACAGTTTGTTTTCATAAAGCATTAAAATCATGCACGCAAGGGGGAGTACATGTTATGCGTGTGGGCCGAATCTCATTAATTGGTTGCTTTCTTCACGGAAACAAAGTTGTCTCAAAAAGCTCGTGTTGTTGTTTTGTGTGACAAAGACAAAATCATCACTGATTACTTGCTGCGTTCTCTTTGACAAGCTCAAAAAATCGTTTACCATTTTTTTACTTCCCAATTATTAACCCACAATATCATAATGAAACAAAGAATTTACAATCTTTTGCATACTATGAGTCCATTACACCTTTGTTTTATAGTTAATAGGTTTTAAACAAACATGTTTTACTATAATTGTCTTGTAATACATGTTTATATTCTGGTGATGATACTTTTATGATTCAATCCTTTTATGTAAAACACTGAGGAAAAGTTTTACTACTTTTACGAAAAGTTTATTCTGGCTACACACAAATTAAGTTATAAGGTCATAAAGACAAGCTAACAGTTTCAAAACTTTTCCACCACGGACATATCCTTGCATGGTAGGCATTGCGAGGCTAATTTTTTTACATAAAAGCATTATTATTTTAGTAGGCACAGAACGTATCCGGCATTTAGCTTTCACTTTCACTCAACGTAATATCCAATGCCTCAGGAGTAGTCGATATTAATGGAACGAGATGGCGCCGTTTATTGGAGTGAGCTTGGGTGTGTACACTTGCCTAAATGTCAAACACCCATGCAGGAATAATTCCCTTTTTAGTGCTATATATACGACGATATATATGGAACGACGATAATGTGTATTTAATGCTTCTCCAAAATGTTCTATTTTACACCATTAAATTCCCCGCGTTGCCGGGGACACATGCTCGGCATCAAAGATCCTATCAATCCCATAAAATAGTTTTATTGACAAAATTTTCCTTCCTGCTTCCAAAATTAAAACAACCACAACTTGCTCCAAAGTTAATTTAATTTTCTAACATGCAACCCAAGCTTTAACACGTAAAATCACTCTACAGATTGAAAGGCACGAACACAACAAGTGAGAGCTGAAAATGTCTATACCTCATGTTCACATTGAAAGTTCATTTCTTTGTGTATTCTGTCGTATCTCAACTGTTCTCCCTTTTAAAATAACTACCATACTCGCAGTACATACAACTTCCAAGGATTTCATATCGAAGCAATGGCTGGAACAACCCATATAATCGCAAAATGCACACGTGATAGGGAAATACATCCAACTATTCAAATATCCCCAAATGGTGTGCTCTCCAAACAAACGAGCTAACAAACACTCGACTATATTTGAATCCAAGTCCACATTTATACAAATTACTCAATTTAGGCTTTTCAGCAAGAAAAGAATGTAATGAGTCTTTCAACTCAAGTTGGTGCATGCAAAAGGCAATTTGGAGCCCACGAGTATAAATAACTAACAAAATCATCACTAAACAAGCAATCAACAGTTGACTAAAAAGACGTCACAACCTATTTACCAGCTACTTAAAACGTGCTGAAAGAGTGGATAAGATGAAAACAAATTATTCTTAGCATGTACCTATATACTCGCCTCCCACATCTCATTCTGCAGAAATGGAGAAAGCATTTCTCTCTCTGCACCCACACGCAAACTTTCAACTTTACACAAAATGCGGCTGCATTCCTTCTCTATGACTTTCTCGAAAGGTCATATAGTCAATGAGACTTTTTTTCTTGGACACCTCAACTAGACTTGAATCTTATGAAAATGATGAATACTAACAAAAGGGGGAGGCTAACGGGCAAGCAGATTTTAAAAAGTGGCTAAAAAGCAAACTGCAACTCCTATGAGATGTTTGTCATAATGCAGCAGTCAGTCTACTACTTACTAAACTACTATAATGATGCTGCAGGTAGCAGGTCCTTTCCATAACGCTATATAGAGGCTACACAATGTGGTCCCACCGAAACGTATTAAATCATCATCAGGTAGTTAGTAGACACCTAAAAATATATTCCTTTCCCCATGACTGCTAAAACACTAACTAACTAACTGACGAGCGAGCTAACCTCGGAACTTTCATAAGAAGTCCTTTCCATACTACAGACAGTGCAAGTGATGACTCATATATTTATTGTAGAAAGAGTCCGTAAAATCCGGTTGGTGCAAGGATACATATATCAGGATTTCACCCCAAGATTATCGATTTTTTTGTGAAAACACGCCCGACTGGTCGACAGCTACTACAACTACTACTACTACTCACCACTGCAGTCATCGTCAAAAGAATGAATCTCATTCACATAATAGAGAGAGAGAGCAAAGTTTTAGTATTTAGGTAGGAGCAGACTCTCCATCAATTCTCTGTGTAGTTGGTAACAGGCAGGAGAATACTGCTCACTTACTTACTTACTATTATTTCTTTTTCTAGCTAAAAGTTTACTGAACCGGTATTACATGATAAAGTCATGGACATATATACATTCTAACTAACTAGGGAAAGGGGGAAAAGGCACCCTAACTAACTAACTAACTAACTACAGAGTATATTACATGTTTGGTCTGCTGACAAAAGCACTATGCTAGTCCGCGATCTCCCATCGTATTCCTAACTCTCAAAGTAACCAACTATGCACAGCAGTAGTACATATAGATAGACACTAACTAACTAGCTAACTATAGCATGGATGGAGTTCACAATGCAGTGGTTCGCTCTCTCCTTTCCCATACACGCATTACAAACTATACTACTGACTAAGATAGGCTTTGTTGCTAACAAAATGCTGGATAGAAGTCAACATTTTATTATGAACAGGCATGCTCCCGGAACTAGTGGTGGAGGGAATGGAGTTGTAATTCAACAGCTTCCTTTCAACTCTCACTGACTGACTAGTGACTAGGCTCACTTTTGCTGCATGAATGTATGTATGTGTGTGTGGACTGGGATGGAAGACGGAAGAAAAAGTAGATGAGTAAGTGTAAGTTGCTGTGACTAGAAAGTTAGTTGAGATCGCACCCACCCTACTAGGGAAAGGCGCATGAGCTCCCAATGTCTAATACACAAGTCCCGCCGACGACTTTTACCGGCTCTTTCGGCCAGGTTCGTTCCCAGAGAAAGCCCGTGTGCTCACCGAATGCTTCAAGTCTACTCCGTGACGGCATCTAATTCTTTGGATGGAGTCCCTTTTCTCTATAAATTGACCCGAGTTGACCCCAACTATTTTCGGATTTGAGATCCCAAACTTCATTTTTGAACCACTGGAATCCATGTTTGGAAGGTTTGAGGGTCCTTGATTGTAGACTGGGAGCACACCTTGGAGTACACTGCGGTAAGTGGAAGCCATCCCAGTGAAAGCATTGTTACTCTGTGTATTATAATGAAAGCACACAGTGTTGGCACAATACATGCTACATGATTGGACCATGGATTTGGGTGGCCCCATAATACATGTAGTGTATGTATTTGTGCGTTGGTCCATCTTTTTTTCTCGCACCCCGGCTTGCTTTTGCTCCACAATTTACTTACTACTACATATATTACTACTGCATACTACTGCTGCAAGACAGAGTAAGAGTACACCAAGAAATTTGGGTAGAACGGAACGCTGCAGCAGAATTTCTCCTCAGTTCTGTTTCTGTCATTTAGTTCCTGCACATCCAAATCGTCTCCGTTGTGTTGTTTGTCTTAAACATTTGTAGACATTTATAATATTGCTGTCTCTATCTAACTCTCTTTCCCTTGTTTTCAGTTAGTTTCCTGCTCTTCAGTCGATCATCAGTTAATTTTCATTTCCCTCCAGCATTAGTTACATTTTTTTGTCTTTAACTTTCTCTATAGTTTTCACCAACTCTTTTGTTCACATCAGATCTTGTGCAGACGGTGAATTCCTTTGTTCACTTGGTATAAGTTCCCTCCCGAAAGTCCCCTGTCCAACTAGTCCAGGTAAGTGTCAACATTTTAATATTTTGCACGATTTAAAAAAAAAGTAAATATTTACAAATTGGGATTCTTTGCTGGCATTCTTCACATTACAAGTGCAGCATATTATGCATCATATTGTCGCGCTGGTTCAATGCAACATCGAAATGGCGTTCCAGTATTACTAACAGATATTCTAGAATGCCAAATTACTGGGAATACTAAAATGATATTTGGAAGGCAGCTGGGGCCAAATAAACGGATATTATTTGTGTAAACATTTTTGTAGGTGTACGAAAATATTTTCAATCGTAATTGACAGCAACATGGTATGTAGTATAAGTAAGTAATCGAAAGATGCAAGAGATAAAATGAATAGTTGGACTATTATGCCGAATTGAGGTAGCAGTTATCATGTCTTATGGCATAACCGATATTAGCTAGCTGCTCAGCTACTCGACCACAGCCCTATACTGTACATTTTGGAACTAGAAAAAGAATATGCGCCAATGATAACATACACTTATTGTATCATACGCGGGACATAATGCGCCAAAGGGTACACACAGTCTATCAAAGAAAGTTCAAATCATTAACTACAGACATCAAATGTGGCGACTGACTGAACTGCCTTTTAAAGGTCTTTTGAATTCCAAATGAATCATTCTAGTCTGGCAGCCTTCATTTCCGAGTTGAAGTCTTTTCAGATCCTATCTGCACAGCACGTAATCACAACATTTATATTGCGACACACTATTATTGTCCCATGGTTGCCTATGCATGTTGTGCACGATTGAAACATTGAGGACGGAGGAAAACAAATCCCGTTCAAGTGAGTTGATTGAAACGTGTTTGAATGTTCGGCATGGTAGAAATAGCTCTTTCTCTATTGTCTTGCTAGCAACATAAAGGCAACTTGAAACCAATTTATCTCAAACAAGGAATGAATGGCTTTGCTGTAGCTCCTCACATCCATAAGGTAGTGTTATAGCTGATGTGGATCTAACCATTTATCTCCATTGACCTCCACTTTTTGTAGGCTATGGCTTTAGCAGCTCATAAAGCTCTTTAAATATACATTGAGCAGACGAATTTTTATATTCCCGGGGAAAGTCAAGAAAACTTTGCTAACTAAGTGAGTCCTTCATCAAAACCTACCTATAGGTACACTCTACACGTATACTGGCAAGAATAATGTTCTTTATGCTCACACGGAAAATATAACTTTCATTCTCATGTATCATTCTGCCCACGCATAGGGAATACAAAGAGCACCCCTTAGTCTTATAGGAAACAATATATGCTGACTGGCCAATGGGTGTGCACATTGCACTCACATAGTCGGGAAAAGAATACATAGTTACAACAGCAGTCTAGTTTCTATGAATATATAAGCCTGGCACGTTTTATACTTTAAGTCTGGCCTAGGTTGGCCATTCTATTCATCATGAGACAAGGATTTTGCGGCTTTTGTGAACCCTACATGCTTGAAATTAGAGTTGGAGTTACCAAGGCGTGACACCATGTTATACAAGATTTTGGGTATTAGCACTTTTTAAGAGAAACTGTAGTTAATACAGGGGATAAAAGGAGAGTTTTTATGATCCAGGCTAATAAGTGATCGTGGGGAGAAATCTCAGTGCATTTTTAGGCAAAAAAGTTCCAGAGGTAGGTAGCATGTAGTTAGTATGTAGAAGCTAATAATGCTAGATTAGTAACTTTGCTCTGTTTATTGATATTGACGATGATACATGTGATTGCCTTTGTCTATCAATCATATACTAGATCCATGTGGGTAGGCATCTAGGGTAACAAATTGGGTATTCAGAAACCCATTGATATTATTACCTAACTATAGGAATTCAAAATGTAATGAAATAGACATTTTCAGCTTGAACGAATTCTTAATTTGCATGAGTGCTGTGCACGAGGAAATTTCCAGTGTCACAAAAGCTCTGCATTATTAATGTGGACTTCTTTGAACGCCCTGTGATAGCGTATATTAGTACAATAGTTAGTTTCCATGATTTATCAAACAAAAAAATTGGAGCTGGGATCTGTGTCCAGGATATAAGTCTCCATGCTAAACAGAACGAATGTACATTACATTGAGTGAGCAATGCACAAAAAATGATACTACACATGTAGACCCATTTGGATATTCTGACTGACGAGAAAGTAGCTCTTAAACAAAATGATTGACTAGAAAAGGGAATTTGATAACAAGATTTATTATTTAGCTCTCAGAATAAATAGCTTGTTTTTTCTTTATAAAAGGATTCGCTCCACTGGTTCGACCAGACCCGTGAGCAGAAAACATAAAGTGCTTGTGTGCCAATAACAGCACACAGGGCAGACAAAAGGAACTATACAAGATTTTGCGACAAGTAAAATGCAAGGATGCATGGTTTCAACTGACACTGAAAGATCTTGTTACAGATTAGACGTCTTCAAAGGCGTAACTGAACACCATAATGTTTCAAAAGAAATATCATTTTCTTTCCAATGTACTCACTTAGAAACTATAAGTTCATCATGCGCCTAACTGTATCCCAAAGCCCGACTATTCAGTATTCTGTGTATACTTCTTTTTACTCCAGCCGCAGCATCCATTTATCTACATCTTGTTGTGTAGACTCACAGTCAGTCAGTGTGTGTATATCTGTACACTATGTGCCTCACTTTCATTTCCTGTGCTTCCAACACTTTTATATCGTTCACATGTGTCCTCCCTGAATTACAATGAACGGCCCCACCCCCTCAGCTTCTCATCACAGAATCCCAAATACTACTGCATTGCTTTTAGCTATCTTTGTTGGCACACGGACTAGTCATAACTTGTTTCATTAGCTCCAGCAATAATACACGGATTCATATGGACTACTGCTTTTCGTACTACCACTAACTAGCCATGGTTTTAACCAGCTATAGACTATTCTGAGAAATTTCCAATCAAGTCATTCGGAAATATTACGTAAAATTATATGATCTTATCTATGGTTGCTGTGATGATTTTGTAGTCAGGAATCACCATTAGTTGGGCTACTGGTGCACAAATGCGTAAAATGTAATGATGAAAGTTTTCCCTTCCCAAATGGTTTCTCTCTAACCGCTGTGAATGTGACTGACTGCACATAATAAAGTGAGTGTAGTCAACTAGAAAGATTCCGTACAAGAAAGTTGTTTCCTCCTAAATATACTCACTCCTTTCTTTTGCAGACTGCGCAATTTATATCGCAGTATAGTCTATGTAAAGCATAAGTATGTGGAATTGCCGATTGTTTTACATTTGTAACTTTTGGATAATTTTATTGACTTTAAGCTTATATTATATAATTGGTTGGCAAAATAATTGGGAACTTTTGAATCGAAGGTGTCAATTTTTGTTGTCATTGGGACGTGAATGTGACATTAGTACTTAATTGACGTTCCATTGGAGTCTAATGCATGTTTTTAGTTGTTTTTAATTGTGGCCTATTTCAATAATCATTGGCACAAATTGCGTCGCAGGTTTTTTCTAAATCTATTGATTATTTCTTTGTCCAAGTACTAGAGACATGTAATATACGATTCGGGCGTATGTACGTTTACTAAAGTACGTATGACTTTTGGAGTAATCATAGTACAGAAAATATAGGTAGAAGAATTTTTGACGTGCAAGGAATAATTTTCTTTCTTCTAAAGTATGTTCTGCACTGCATTCAATTCAAATATAACCTACAATGGATTTATTGAGCATATCCAAACGATTATGCTACACCAGAATGTAGATCAATGTTATTCTACCAAGGATTGCGTGCACACAAAGTTGTGCAACCAGTTTGGTAAAATTCTTTGAGCTCAATTGTGAGAGCGCATCCTCCCCGCACTTCCGCAGTATTCTATCGACTTTTAGTTAGCATTGAATAATGTAAATCGGGCCAAAGAAATAATTTTCTCTACAACATTACATTCTTGCAAGGGTGAATTAAAACATTCAGTGACTGACTGAGGGACACACGGCTCACTATTATGCAAAGGGAGTTTGTCCATGTGTTAGGGCTTATAGTAAGTAGTTAGTTGCCTCATCATATTCCATGGACTTCACCAGGGAAAACAAGGTCTCACAGTTTTGATACGGACAACAGTTCCCGTTATAAAGTCTACAGTTGGAGTCCTAGTGTATGAGACTGCACCATGCGCATTATATATAACATTGTGATGATTCAGAAATATGAATGCCCCTAATGTCTTTATATCTATGTAATCTACAGAGGGGGAAAAGGAACAGGAATAATGCTTGGGCTAGATAAGAGTTGTATTTATCATTGACCCTTAATTGTATGTACCTACACATGACCATGTTGAATAATATCTAAGGGTTCAACAACTTTGAAATTTCGGCTACTGTAAATTCACTAATTAAAGGCCTCAAGTTGATCCTCCATCTAGAGCATATTAACTTTAGAACGCAAAAGTTTTTATCAGTCTAGAGACTAAATCAGTCAGTCAGTCACGGAGTACAAACTGGCAAATGAACTAGCATTTCGATATTAGTAGAATTTATCAATATGTATGTTCATAATAGATACTGTTTACAAATTGTTTACCCATAATCTAACTTTGTGTAGTCTAGATGAAAATCTGAAAGTCTTGTATATGTTGTAACATGCACTCCCTATGTCCAGCCAGATGGGCAGACAAAGCCTCAGAGATAAACTGGTTGCCTCCTGGCACACAAGATACAATCCGGTCCAGCAAATGCAAACTTAACGGCGATGAAATAGGGAAGCAGTTGAAATGAAGGCACGTGCCTTTTGTACAATGCTCCCTTGTATGGTTCGAAAGCTGAAACATCTGTTCAATGATTTTGGTGCACTCAGCTGTTCTCTTCCTGAACTAACTGAATTGAAGGGCCCCGTTTCCTTCGTTCCGCACGCACACTAGAGTACTACGAGTAATATTAAATGGATGTACACAGACTCGCCTAATAGGGGTGCATTTTTCCTACGGTGTTTCTTTTCTTTTCACACAGCTATTGAATGGGTCGTAGACAGACACAATGCATATGTGTGTACGTATGCAATTTCCTATTCAGTTGGCTGGATGTAAAAAAAATCAGGGTTTGCTGCAGTAAGCAAGGATGGATTTTTTAAAAAGCCAATTAAACCTTTTTGCATTTTTAAAAGGATAGAGAATTTTGATGTCAGCTTATTCGCCGGGTGCTTACTGACTCACGAATATTTAGCTGGTTAGTAAATGTTTGGGAGACTTGAGACCAAGTTTAAAACAAGTAGTGAGATGTTGTGAACATAATATAGTAAAAGATTTGCTGAGAAACTTTGCTCGCATTGTTCTATTCAATCTAACTAACTTTCAACAACTTTTTCTTTACAGAAACCCATTATTTAATGAATGTTTGAATATGAAAGCTCAACTGCTGCTTGCAGCTTGGAAACCTTGTTTACGTATCTGCATGCTATTTAGCAGCTCCCTTGCAGCGTATATACGTGTATATATAGCATACGGATTTTTCATCGCATATTAACTAGCTGATAAAAAATATATCATTTCAGGATGCAATCCACTTTTTTTTTACTCTTCATATCACCACACACTTCTAAATTCTTAATCACTATACCTTCTTAGTCGATCTACAGATACTATCTACTGTGTATAAATTGGCCAAATTCGTGATACAAACTTATTAAATCCTATGGTTTACGCCAGCGGCTATTAATTAAAACATCAGAGACTGAGAGTATCAAAGTGAAAAAATATTATGACGCTATGATATGTAGTACTAACTAACTAACTAACTAACTAACTTTCTAACCAACCATCTATGCTTTGCCATTGCTAGGGTAAGCTAGTGGGTAAGTTAGTTAGTTTTAGACCCCCTATTAAATTAAGTACACGTACCCTAGTTACTTACTTACTGACATATAGGTTTTTGACCGTTGTTCAAATAAATCCGATGGTGCATACATAGTTGTGTATATATAACTATGGAAAAAACCCTCTTTGCCCATTCGGGCATTCAGCCGTATGACTAACTAACTACAAGCATAAAAAAGTAGATGTTGCTACGTAGGAAGGAAGGATGAAAACACAGGAGTTGTGCATTAGTTAGCTACTGCATGAATTGTGTTACTTTTACGACCTCTAACTAAAACCGATACGGATTGCTAACTAAAAGCCCTCGTTCGTAAGTATTAGTTTTCCCTTTCAGCTTCTAGTCCCGTTCTCCACAGTTTGACCGTCAGTATCAACTAATCTTCAGACTCGTTCAGTCAGTTCTGTCACGTTTTTGTTGTGTTGCCCTTCTTATTTTGTGTTCGCCGTTCATTTAGTTATTTCGTTCATCCGTTTTGCTGTTTACCTCGTCCAACAATAATTTAGTTACCGAGTGGATGTTGACTTGACTTGAGAAATTTTATGAACCCAACGTTTTATAGTGTCGCCGAATAAGTTGATCTCCCATTTTACTTTCACATCAACAACTCGTCCCTTTTTCGTCCCGTTTACCTACACGCTGCCTATGTTTTTCTGTTGTTGAGCTTCATGTTTTTTCCACCAGAAAGGTATGCTGTCAGTTTTAAATTCATTTTTGAAGGTTATGGTAGCTATAAATGTTCATATAATGCATCATTACTACTAACTAAAATTAATGGCTTTCATGATTAGGAGGCATAGACATAATGGTTATTATACATTATAAATTGTTTAAAGCTCTTACTCCAAATGGGTTGTCATCACTTGTATCATGCGATACAAATTGTTGTAAGTGCAGTATGGATTACACACTGATAGACATTTTATTCCACAGGATTGATTTTTGTTACCTTTTAGTAGCTGTTTAACTATAGTGTCTTCTTGGTCCATTAAAGTCTTTTAGATTCCCATCTTTGGTTTTATGTGTGAATCAATCAATGTCGCTTCACATTATTCATTATTAGAGCGCAGTAACTAAACAATGTACGGACTCGTGGGGGGAACTAATTTTCTAGAATCTGTAGACAGGAACTCCATTCCTAGTGACTTTCGGAATGTTAGGTATGAAAAGGGAACCACAAGTGAAAAAATTAAAAAGACTGGCTATCCAGAGCATTTACTTTTAGTTGCACGTTTGTTTTTAGTATCCTCTCCCATGAACAGTTCTCACTTCAAACTAGACTTTTGTTTAATAAATATAATCGACAGTATGCCTAGCTGTTGATCTAATTCCTTTTGAAAACATTCCACATTTATCAAATCAAGGGAGAGAGTAAATGTATTTCGCCTGTAGACACAAATTGAACTGGACAGTTAAAAAGGTATTGGTTTACTTTAGCTGGTATAGGATTCGCATCTGTGTGAGTGAATTTTTCAGCAACTGTTGAAATTTTAATTAAGTAGTATGGAATCGTACTGAAAGCCTATTACAGTACTAACAGTACTCAAGAGGAAAAAATAAGGGATCGATAAAGAAGCTTTTCTCTGTATATACAACGAATCATTTGGATTTGTATACTTTCTGCACCAACGTTTTAATTCAGATTTACTCCATTACAATATCAATCATTAATGTGTTAGGCTGGATGCAAATTTTTGTTCAAAAGTAGATTGATGCAATGATGAAGTAGGTTGAATTAATCAATCAAATGACTTCCCTGAAATTTTACTTCAATTCTGTGTGTGAAAATTCTGCTGTGAAGACTAGCCGTAGTGATTACCTACTGTATCTCTCTCTTCGTAAACTTCGTTACAGCAGATTTTGTGGAATCAATATTGTAAATCAAGATTCATTTTTGAGATTTTCTTATGGAATTTGAAAGTTAACATTGAATTTGAACATTTTTAAATTTTC
>Ga0210040_10002161_pt1 | contig 28176 bp, 25 predicted proteins | sample CryGeyCG12114_NA_FD_185462 | JGI IMG/M metagenome (GOLD analysis project Ga0210040, IMG submission 185462) | Groundwater microbial communities from aquifer - Crystal Geyser CG19_WC_8/21/14_NA (SPAdes) (version 2) | ecosystem: Environmental > Aquatic > Deep subsurface > Groundwater | place: USA... | reverse complement strand
TGTTACACATGGGCTACAAGAATAGGTGTGATGGGGCATTTGCCGGAAATAACGGACAGGTGTTCCAGAAGGGAATTTTAAGTAAACTTGCTTTATTAATTAATGGTTCTATATGAATTCAAATTTAGTGAAAAGCCTCCTGCTCGTTGGAGTCCTTGTGGTTATGTCCTCCTGCGCCGGATCCAGAAAACACCCGGGCCGGGCGGGCGACATTATTGTGATTGATGCCAGGCACGACCGCACCGGAAACGAAACGAAAGACAACGGGCTGCACAAAGGCTGGTACAAGAACCCAAACAACCCGCATCACCCCAACACCACCAACCCCGGCCATACCAAGCCCAAGAAAGGAAAGGCCGGTAAGGGAGCAAATGCCGGAAGGGGTAAAAAACATTAACGTGCACCCAAAACTTCAAACGGTACACCAAGGCTGTGAACGCAGCTTTGGTATACCGTTTATTAGGCATAATTCTCGAGTATTGAATTTTATGATTAAAATTTTATACTTTTATTCTTTGGCTGCGTTAATAGCATCTGAAAATTACGCTTAAGCTTTTATGAAGATATCCAAGCAAATCCTGATCATGGTGGTAGTGGCGACGTTAGCCCTTTCGTGCTCCCCTACAAGAGGTAGAAAAGCAATAGTAGTGGACGACGATGGCCGCAGCATGCGGTTTGACAATGGCCGGGCCGAAAGCAAGAACAAGCGGTGGAACAACTCCAAGAGCTTGGGTAAGCAAAACAAAAAGAGGGTAAAAGCCTCCCGAAACAGGAGAAGAAACTAAAGAAGCCCCTTTGCGGGCTGCAACTGCGTGGTCAGCTGCTATATACAGCCGGCGGCACCTTTCGACTGCTGCTTGCGTATATGCGCGTATATGTCGAAAGAGAACACACGCTATACCCGCACTCCCCAGTCAGAGCGGCTGAAATGGGTCGATACCATGGCACGCTTAATGGACAACCAGTTTGCGCTGCCGGGTACCAGTTTCCGGTTTGGGTTAGACCCTATTCTGGGCCTGCTGCCGGTGGCCGGCGACCTGGCTTCTTTCGCTATGTCTGCCATGATTGTGCTGACGATTGCCCGGCACGGGGCCAGCGGTAAACTGGTCGCGCTCATGCTTGTCAATATCGCCCTGGATACCGTGATCGGCAGCATCCCGATCCTGGGCAACCTCTTCGACTTTGCCTACAAAGCCAATGAGAAGAATGTGCGCCTGCTGCGACGCCACTACGAAGAAGGCAAGTACCAGGGCAGCGGCAAGGGTATTCTAATGGCTGCCGTCGTTGGCGTCGTGATCATATTCGGCCTTTTGCTGTGGGCGATGTGGGAACTGGCGGAGTGGCTGTATCACCTCATCTTTTAAGCAGGCACGCGCCCTAACGTCCTGGCTAGCGCTACCGCTTTCAGGGCGCTTTCCTCTTTGTCTTTTATCTCCAGCATAATGTCCATATCCAGGCCCTCGGTCTCTGCCAGGAAATCGTGGAACAACTGCTCCTGTATGCTTTGAACATGCTTTCCCTTGCGCTCGTTTGGTGCCTGCGACGAGTAATCCATCATCAGAAGGCCGTCACGCTCCGGTTGCCAGGTACTGGCCGCCATCTCCACCGCCTCGCGCATGGGTTCGCCGTTGTTCACGCATTCATGGTGGAAATTGTCGAAGATGATCGGCATGCCTGTCTCCCCGTGCAATTGCAGGCAGTCCTGCAGAGAATACGTGCGGTCGTCGTTCTCCACGCAGAGGCGGGCTTTCACGGCATCGGGCAGCAGGGTATGGTACACCTCCGCAAAACGCGCTATAGCGGACGGCTTATCGCCATAGGCACCGCCCCCGTGTATCTGCAGCTTCGCAGTGGTGTCGAGGCCCATCAGGTCCAGCACGCTACCCTGGTACACCAGTTCCGCCACGCTGTTTTTCACCGTTTGCTCGTTTGGTGAGTTGAGGACCACAAACTGGTCGGGGTGCATGGAGATGCGCATGTTGTTGCGCTTGATGTAGCTGCCCAGCCGCTGGAACGTCAGTTTGAAGTGCTCCTGCCAGTTGTACCTGTTCACTTCATGCGAGGCAAACGGCACGAGGTCGGAGGTAAGCCGGAAGAAAAGCAGGCCGTGCTGCACGTTGTACTCCAGAATGCGGCGGAGGCAGGCAAGGTTTTGCTCCACCGTCTCGATCAGGCGCTCCTCGCTGTAGGAGGCAAGGCGGAAGGTACGGGAGGAGGTACAGTCCAGGGTCTGGTTTACGCAGGGATATCCGATTTTCATGCAGGCATAGCAGTTAGTTGTACTGATAACCTACGGAAGGAGCCATTGTTTGGCTGCCTTCACCAATAACCCATGTTGCCTGAAAGCAGCCCCGGGGCAGGAGGTGAATGTTTTTTATATATAGAAGGGGCTTAGAGAAGGCCGGGTGCGGGAGCTGTTTTGCACCCAAAAGCAAGGTAATCGTTCCCTTAGATCAGGGAGAAAAAGCTGGAAAAGTTTAGATTCTATATAACGATTGAATGCCTCCCGCGTTTCCTTTGAATGGAATGGCAGCAACAGCAAAGCCTGCCATATAGACGGCAGGCTTTGCTGTTATTCATATCCTCTGTTGTCTTTAAAAAACCGGTTATAGTCCTCTTCTTCTTTCATTTTCTGCTCCATTTCCTGCCGCTTTCTCAGTTCCTCCACCTTGCGGCGCTCTTTGCCTTCCTTCGAGAACGTGTCATACATCAGGCCGATGGGGTTGGCAATGGTGGGCGGGGCGGCCGGTGGGGGTGGGGGTGGCTCCATGCCGGGTATATAGCCCGGCCGTTTGGCCTGGCTTGCCTGTTCGCGCTTCATGTTGCGTAACGCCCTGTCGATCATCTCCTGCGACGGGCGGCTGGTTACCTCTACCTCGCCTAGCATTACGCTGTCCTCCTGCATCACGATGTTGACGCGCAGCTCAGACACAGGCAATTTATTGGGCAGGTACAGCAGCGGCTTAAAGCCAACAGCCCGGATCAGCAGGGTGTCATCCTGCGCCACATCGATCTTAAACTGGCCCTGCTCATCTGAAATTACCCCTAACTTCGTGTCAATCTTGACAACGGTGGCACCGGCCACCGGTGTTTTCTTGTCTGGCTGTAGCACCGTTCCGCTTAACCGGATGCTTCGCTGCGCCTGCGCTGGCAGACCGCAGCACAACAGCAACAAAGCAAGGATGTAAAGCAGGGGGTGTCGGAGCATGAATGTGGCGAATGCCGTAATGGCAGTTATATATAAATTTACTCTAATACGCCCGAAAAAGCCAAAAAGTGTGCCAGCCTCAGGAAAAACACGAACTGCCTGTAAATGTAAAGATAAAACAGCTAAAATCAACAAACGCCTGCCGCTCCGGAGCGGCAGGCGTTTGTCCCTGAAAGTGAGAATACTTATTGATTACCGGAACCGTTGCTTTGATTCCCGGAGCCCTCGCTTGTCTGGCTGCCCGATCCTGAAGTGCCTCCGCCCGAAGCGTTTCCACCTGTTGTATTGTTGCCCGAAGCGTTTCCGCCTGTGGCATTGCCGCCCGATGTACCGCTTCCCGCATTGCCCCCGCCGGCTGCGTTTCCGGATGTAGGGCTTTCTGTACTCATGGCATTACTTGGATTAGAGGTAATAACGGGGTCATTGGACTGCCCAACCGGCGTGCTGTTGGCGCGGTTTGCGTTGGCCGAGCCGGGCTTGCCTCCCGGAACCTGGTCGTAGCCCCTGATGTGGTTGGGGTTCACATATTCATCCTCATTTGAATCAGCAACTTCCGTAGTGGTTCCCCGGTCTTCGGAACACGAGGTGGCTGTGAACATAAGCGTACTTAAGGCGAATATGGAATAAAATATCTTTTTCATAGCTTGGTTTGTCATATTAAACATCCTGTTGCACCGCCAGTCGCTTGCACAGAATTGTACAAAACGGGCGGCACCATCTATTCTACGAACCGAACCTGATCTGGTTAATGCCTGTGCCGCACAGGCAGGCAGCAGGTGAGCCGTGCAATGGGTTTCTGAGATACGGTGCTACTTCTGAAGGTGCAAAGCTACTGGACGCACAGGAGCTATACATAAAGCCTGTCGCAATCTTTGAATGGCTTTCTTCACCGGCCACAGCCTGACCTGTGACACTGATAAAATTTAGCATAGCACCCTATATACCCGCCCAAACCGGAAGCAGCTATCAACTGCATTCGGGCTTCGCCTAGCGTTCTGCCACCAGCGACTGCATTGTCTCGAAGTCGTAGAGCGTCAGGCGGCGGAGCGTGTAGTAAGCCGACCAGAAGCTTCGGAGCGAGCTGATGAAGCTGCGGGTAGCCTTGTCTCTTTCTTCGGTGGCAACGTTCAGGTCCAGTACGCCCAGCTTGCCGCTCAGGTAGCGGTCTTTGGTGATGCTGAAGCGCTTCTCGGCAATCTCATCTGCCCGGCGCGCCCCGATCACCTGCTTCCGGAGTACCCGGAAACGCTTTACGTTCAGGTAAATCTCCTGGTCGAAGTTTATCTTTTGCAGCTCTACGTTTTGCTCCACCAGGGTCTGGTTGGCGGTGGCTGTCCCTACTTTGGATGCGGTGCGGCCCCAATCCATGATCGGGATGTTAAAGCCTACCCGGGCGCGCTGTTGCGGAACAGGGTCACTGTATACCTCCTGAAACTCGATGGATTGCTGGGTAAGGCCAAAGGAGGCGAACAGGTCGGCTGTAAAACCGGTTTCTCCCTTTGCCTGGGCCACCCGCCGTTGCGCCTCCAGAAGCTCCCGCTGAAACCCGATTACCCGCTGGCGGTTTTTGTGCGCCTCTTTCAGGGCAGTTTCTTCGTCTACCTCAAAGATAGGGATTTCGTAAGGCGCCACCAGCAGAATGGGGTCATCGTCGGTGATGCCCAGGTATACTTTCAGGTTGAGCGTGTTCGCCTCCACATCCAGCGTTGTCTGCTCCAGGTTCTGCATCGAGTTCAGGAGCGTCAGTTCCATCTGCAGCAGCTCGTTCTCCGGGATTTTGCCAGCCTCGTAGCTGCTCAGGGCTAATTTATAGAGTGTGTCGTTGTTGGCAACGTTCTTTTCGGATATCTGCAGGCTTATCTGGCTCAGCAGGAGGTTGAAGAAATGGCTTGTGGCGGCGCCGGCAATCTCCTCCATCTCCTCCCGGTATTCCCGCTGGGCCTCCTCGTAGCGGAGCGGGGAGATCTTCCGGTCCCAGGCGCGGTAGTTAAACCCCAGGATCGGCTGGTTAAGCGTAATCGTCGCCGGGATGGAGGAATACCTGGTGCGGTTTACATCCGCCTGGAAATCGTCGAGGCGCTTTAGCTGGCTGTTAATGGAGATATAGCCGCCCGTTAGTCCGATCTCCTGCCCCAGCGACAGTTCCAGGTACGAATTGGCGTTATGGGTGTTGATGAACACCAGGCTACCGTTGTCTGTGATACGGGGATCAATGGTCCGGTTATACTCCGGCAACACCCCCCTGAGGCTCAGCTGCGGGAAAAAATTTGAGCGAAACGTTTTGTACTGCCACTGCCTGTTCTCGAGCAGCACCGAGGCGCTCCTGAAACTGGGAGACTGTTCCTTCGCCATCTCAACCGCCTCTAAAGCGTGAGCCTCCGGATAAAAGGCCGCACCTGCGCCCCGGCTGGAAGAGAGGCTGACATTACAAGCAGCAACTGCAGGAAGGCAAGAAAAAACTTGGTCATGGTAAGGGTACAGTGTCAAATATTCTCCCGGTGCAGGCAAACCTTTCTTCACGCCCGCCTTTCGGAGGCTGCACAGCGTAAAGAACCGGATTTGCCGGGGTTTGGGAGGCACAGCAGGCATCCCGGATATATCATCAGGGGTATCTTGCCTGCCCGAAAGTAGCGCTGTATAAAATAAATAAAGTAAATGCTGCGAACCAAATAAGCAGGAGGCAAAATCAGCAGATAGGTAAAATTTGGCTGAATTTTATCGTTTGCGGCAATAAACGAAGCCCTTTCTATAGCAATCTGCTATAGAAAGGGCTTCAATAAAAGAGGGTGTTTCAGGGGTAACCGCATGCCGCCGCCTTACCTGCTTGGGGGTTGCCCGCTGAACCCATTGCGGCACAGCCGTACCTGCATCATCACCAGGACCAAGAGCTATAACGCAGCAGCGCCAGCCGGAGGGGCTGGCGCTGCTGTTGATCAAGTGTTATTTCTGCAGGTTAGACGCGCTTCAATTCGAAAACAGTGATTTCGGGTAAAAATCCGACGCGTCCGGGGTAGCCTAAAAAGCCGAGGCCAGTGTTCACGTACAGGTGCTGGCGGCCTTTTTTGTACAGGCCCGCCCACTGTTTGTACACATACTGCACCGGGCTCCACTTCCAGCCAGGTACATTCACGCCAAACTGCATGCCGTGCGTGTGCCCCGACAGGGTTAGGTCGATGTCATCGTACTTCTGGTTGATCTCGCCATCCCAGTGCGACGGGTCGTGGGACAGGAGCACCTTAAATGGCGAGTCCTCGGTGCCGGCGTAAGCTTGCTCCAGGCGGCCATATTTCGGGAAGCCGGCGCGGTTGCCCCAGTTTTCCACACCCAGCACGGCAATCTTCTCGCCTTCCTTCTCAATAATGCGGTGCTCGTTCATCAGGATCTGCCAGCCCATGCTGCCGTGGCTGGCAATAAGGTTGCGCAGGTTCTCGCGCTTGGCCTCCGGGCTTGGCCAGGCCACATAGTCGCCGTAGTCGTGGTTGCCGAGCACCGAGAAAACAGCCGTCTTAGCTTTGATTTCTTTGAGCGTGTCGATGTGCTGCTGAACCTCCACAGCCATGTTGTTCACCAGGTCACCGGTAAAGAACACCAGGTCTGCTTCCTGCTTGTTAATCAGCTGCACGGCCTCTTTCAGCGGCTCTTTCGAATTAAAGCTTCCTGTGTGCAGGTCCGAGATCTGCAGCACTTTATAGCCGTCGAAAGCCTGTGGCAGGTTCGGGAACTTCAGTGTGATACGCTTGACCTGGTAATCGTAGGCGCCCTTCACCATGCCATATATAAACGCTGTGAACGGAACCGCCGCCGCCAGAAGCCCGAGCTGGCTCAGGAACTTGCTGCGCGAGGGGTCGAAGGCGGCATCGCTGCCGGCATAGTGAAACACAATCTTACCGACACGCACTGCATCGTCCATCAGCAGGAAAAGCACCACCACCAGCTTAGAGGCGAAAATGATGAAGAGCGTACTGGCGAGGTAAGTCTTGAACGGGCTTGGCGGCGTACCGCGCGTGGCGGTGGCCAGGGCAAAAGTGCCTGCCGTAATGACAAAAACAGCCCAGTGCAAAAAGTATATAGCCCGCTGGGCTGTCGGGTCCAGGTTCTGCGTCACGGTTTTGATGGCCTGGAACACGTACAGGTCCACCAAAAAAAGGAACAGGACTGCTGTTCCGGATGATAAAAATCGTCTCATGGATGTATATAAAACCGAGGCAGGCCTATTGTCTCGGCTGCAACGGTTATAGTTCTATTTGTTAGCGTATAAATTATATAAGGCTGAGCTGAACTAATTCGAATGGAAATCAATTGCACAGACATCTCCTGCATAACAAAATCTATACCGCAAGTGAAAGACAACGAAGCCACTGCCATTGCGTCGTACCAGCCGCCGCTCAACATTAAAACATGGGCTGAGGAAGACCGCCCGCGCGAGAAACTCCTGCTGAAGGGAAAGGCTGCCCTAAGCGATGCAGAGCTGATCGCTATCCTGATCGGCTCCGGCACCCCTAAGCTGACGGCGGTGGATGTGGCCAAGCTTATATTAGCCGCCGTAAGCCACGACCTGAACGAGCTGGCGCGGCTGACAGTAAAGGACCTGACAAAGCACAAAGGCATCGGAGAGGCCAAGGCCATCGCCATTGTGAGTGCGCTGGAGTTGGGCCGGAGGCGCAAAGAGACTGCCGCCGCAGCCAAAACGCGCATTACCTGCTCCACCGATATCTATAATTACATCAAGCCGCAGCTCCTGGACCTGCCACACGAGGAGTTCTGGGTCATCCTGCTCAACAGGGCCAATGTGGTGATGAAGAAGGAAAGCATTAGTTCGGGCGGGGTGGCAGGCACGGTGGCAGACCCGAAGATGATCTTCAAAAAGGCGATTGAGCAGCTGGCCAGTTCGGTAATACTGGTGCACAACCACCCGAGCGGCAACCTCAAACCCAGTGCCGCCGACATCGCGCTCACTAAAAAAATGAAAGAAGCCGGGCAATTCCTCGACCTGCCCGTGCTCGACCACCTCATCTTCACCGACAACGACTACTACAGCTTTGCAGACGAAGGCCTACTGTGAGCCGATTGCGTTGTGAGAATGGTGGATAGCATGGACGGGCTTTCGCGTAGCAACTGACATTTAAATGTTTAACCCAACATCAGTCCTCCGCCAGTATTTCCTTTACACGGCCCACTTCGCCGGTTTCCAGGCGTACTTTGATGCCGTGCGGGTGCGTGGGGGAGTTGGTGAGGATATCCTGTACATACCCTTCGGTGAGGTCGCCGGAACGCTGGTCTTTTTTCAGCACTATATTCACGTGCAGGCCAGGTTTGATGTTGGCGCGTTTTCTTCCGTCCATTTAAGCTAAATTTTTTACCGAATTTAAGGATATTCCGGCACTTTGGGATTGACTGTTTCAGCTATATACAATGAGCTTTGCCCGCGCCATATAAACTGGCTGGTTTGCCTGCCCTTTCGTCAGACTAACATAGAATAAGGCTTGTCAGTGCTGCTCTGGCTGTTACAGTGGCCCGTTTTACTGTTTTCTCAGTTCCTTGTCTTTTGGGGGTATTTTCCTGTGCTCCAGGTCATTCACGTACTTCATGTGCAGCATGATGGCCACTAAGCCCGTCATCAGCCCGCATAAAATCAGGTGAAAGCCTAGTTGGTTTTCGGCCACGTCTAACATTCGCACGGCAGCTCCGCATACCACCAGCAGGGCGGCAAGTTTGTAAAGCAGTTTTTCTATGTTTCTGTCTTTCATCAAACTGTATTTTAGTTAAACAACCAATTGCCTTTCCTTTGCCAAACGGCGTGAAAAGGCTTTCTTAGAACCTTATAAATCCTGTTTGGAATAATTATACTGATGACACGGCAGTTGGTTGCCCCAGCGTTATTTTTGTGCCCAGCACATTCAGGAAAGCGCGAATAAACTTCGGGTGGCCGGGCCAGGCAGGGGAAGTCACAAAATTGCCGTCTACCACCGCCTCAGTTGCCTCTACCGACACATAAGTGCCGCCAGCCAGATCCACTTCCGGCGCAACGGCTGGATAAGCCGTCAGGCGTCGGCCTTCCACGACGCGGGCAGCCGTCAGAATCTGTATGCCGTGACACACTGCGGCCAGGGGCTTGTTGCGCTCTGCAAAGTACCGCACCAGTTCAAGCACCTGCTTGTTCAGGCGCAGGTATTCGGGGGCGCGACCGCCGGCAATCACCAAGCCTTCGTAATCGGCAGGGTTTATGTCGGAAAAGGAATAGTTTAGCTCAAAGAGATGGCCGGGTTTCTCGGTGTAAGTCTGGTCGCCCTCAAAGTCGTGAATGGCTGTTTTGATGGTGTCGCCTTTCTGCTTGTTCGGGCACACCGCATGCACCTCGTAGCCTACCATCAGGAGCATCTGGAAAGGGACCATGGTTTCGTAGTCCTCTGCGAAATCACCGGTCAGGAACAGAATCTTCTTTGTATTTTCCATCGTTCTCATCCGTTAAATTGGCCAGAAAGGCAATGCCTTTTTGTGGTCGCCCCAGCTGGCAAAAATTGTAAGGTATACAAAATAATTCAGAAGTTATACGCTATCACGCTGAAATTCAAAGGGATGAAGAAGCTGTGGCTGCTGAAGAAGCAGGATGATGGGTAACCACCTACTCCTGCAGGGCTTCCAGGTCAGACACGTGCAGGCTGCGCATCATCGATGTTTTCTTATGCTGGTGCTCCTGCATGCGCACGAGGATATCGTGCAGCAGCTCTATGGCCTGCACCACATGCGGGCCCTTGTTCAGCATCACGCAGTCGGCGCGCTGGGCCATGGCGGCATCCGTGATCTCGGCCCGCGATGGGCGTCCTTTCTTGGCCAGCGTCTCCAGCACCTGCGTCGCCCACACCACCGGTATATGCGCCGCCTCGCAAAGCCACAGGATCTCTTCCTGCACCTCGGCCAGCCGCAGCCAGCCGCACTCTACTGCCAGGTCGCCGCGCGCGATCATGATGCCTGCCGGGTAGCGCTTCATGGCAGCCAGCAGCAGGCGCGGCAGGTTCCGGAAGCCTTCTTTTGTCTCTATCTTCAGCATCACGCTCAGGTTCTCCGCCTGCAGGGCCTCTAGTTCCTGGTGCAACGCCTCCACATCCTCCACATAATTCACAAAGGAGAAGTTGACGATGTCGGCGTGCCGGGCCACAAATTTCAGGTCCTGCTTGTCTTTCTCCGTCATGCCGTTGAGCCTGATCTTGCTTTCCGGCAGGTTAATGCCGTTGTCGGCGCGCAGCTTGCTGCCAGTTTCGCTGGCATACGTAATCTTCACCAGCAGCGTGTCCTTGTTCACCTCCATGATCTGGCCTTCGATCTTGCCATCGTCAAACAGGATCGGCTGCCCTTCTTTCACCTGCGAAAAAACCTCGGGCAGGGTGCAGGATATATGGGCAGGCTGCACAACGTGCCCCTGGGCATCGTACTGGGCCGGCTCCCCGGGGATAAGCTCCTTCGTCAGCACCAGCAGATTGTCCTTTTTAAGCAGAATGGGCGCGAAAGACGGCGGCAGATCACCGACCTCCGTTGTGCGCACCATAGCAGTTTTATTTTTGATGCGCAGTTTGGTGCCGGTAGTAATATAAGAGCTTTTGAAAAGATGCGCGATCACCCCGTTTTCTTCTTTCCGGAGCACAGAGAAGGAACGCTTGCGGCCACGGGTGTCGGTGAAGGTTATTTTGTCGTTTGCCTGCAACTGCGCCAGCCACTCTGCCTGCACGGGCAGCCACACACCGGTATTTTTGGGAGGAGGCGCATCTGCCGGGGCCAGCCACACGCTGGCGGCCTCCGTTGTCTGGCCAAGGTTATTTTGCGTAGGCCGGATCATGACGAGCTTCGGGCCTTCCTTCAGCGGCCCGGTGCGCAGCTTCGGCCCCATCAGGTCCATGAGTACCTTGCAGCTTTTGCCTGTCTCTTTCGCGGCCTGGTGAATCAGCTGCACCATCTGCCCCCAAACGGCCTCATTGTCGTGGGCGCAGTTGATGCGGGCGCAGTTCATGCCCGCCCGGAGCAACCGGAGCAGCAGCTCGTAATTCTCAGCCGCCTCGCTGGGCAGGGTTACCATGATGCGGGTGCTGCGTTTATCTGGGGAAGGGCCTAGCAACGCTTCTGTGTTGGCATCGAGCAGCACCGTGTTCTCACGGAAGGAAACGGCAAGGTGCTTTTCGGTGGGGGCGCAGGCTGTCAGGTAGCAGAGCTGGTGGCGCACCGCCTGCAAACTGGCCAGCACGTGTCCCTCCGCCCGCCCCAGCGATGACAGGCCCAGCTGCGAAAGGCTTTCCTGCAACAAGCGCATGTCGTGCTTCCGCAGCGACAAATAATGCAGCAGGTTCCGGGCACTTTTCCGGAAATTGGGGTGTACCTGCTCAAGGGCCGGCGTAAACCGCTGCTCCAGTGCCATTGCCTCCTCGTGCAAGGCGTCTATCTGGGTAATCAGCGCTCCTAAGTTACTTGTATCCTGCTGCATAGCTTTAAGTGCCTATATATAATATATAAATTTTACAAACTGGGGATCACGCAGATAAGTTGTGCTTTTAGTAGGCTACTTACTAAAAATATTTAATTTTTTATAAATATTATATAAAATTAATTTACGGCTGCAACAGCCTTTCCTTACTAACTATACAGCCATGCCATTGTGCTGCGGCAAGGTCACTTCTTCACATAGAATGGAATATTGGCGGTGGCTACATTGTCGTTGCCGTCATAGGCATACACAAACAGGCGGTAAGCGCCTTCCTGCGACGGGGCTTTCAGGGTGGCATTGTCTCCGCTGGTCTCGGACAGCCGGTTCGGGACAGGCTCCGGCCTGCTTTCGCGGTCGCCGCCCTCCTGCAGGTCAGTGCTTTCGGGCAGCAGCTCGTACCGGTAAGTAAGGCTGTCTTTGTCGGGGTCGCTAACATCTGCGTTAACTCTGTAGCTCTTGTCTGGCGCCAGGTAAATGCTGTCCGTCGCTGTTTTCCCATCCAGCTTAAAGGAGTCGAGGTGCGGGGCGCGGTTTTGGGGCCAGCTGCCCGTCCAGAGGTACTGCATCACATCCACCACCTCTGACTCCTTGCCGTCTTCGGTAAACAGGCCGTACCACGTGGGCGTGCGTTCCTGCTTCTGCCCCCACAAAAAGACATAAGAGCCAAGGCAGCGTGTCTTGTCCTGGCCCATCGAGGCTTCGTAGCGGCTTTTATAGACGGTGGCCTTCTGGCTGCTCGTCTCTTCCACTGAGGCGCCCCAGGGCGTCTGCGGACTTTCCCAATGCCCAGTGGGCCCCCACTCGGTAATTATATAGGGGCCCGTCCAGCCGAACTCCCGCACCCGCTTCGGCACATCAGGCAGCCCACCGTAAGAGTTGACGGCCAGGATGTCCAGCTCCGGCACTTTCTCCCTGATATACTCCATCTCCATTTTGTTGATGCCGGCCAGCATGGTGCTGGTAGGGTGGTTCGGGTCGACTTCATGGATCATTTTGGCGATATCGTTCACAGCATCCCACACAAAAGGATTGGTGTAATTCAGGTTGAGTTCGTTCCCGATGCCCCAGATCAGCAAAGCCGGATGGTTTTTGTACAGCTCGACCTCTTTGCGGAGCTCGGTCAACTGCTGGGCCACCGCCTCCGGGTCGTCGTAGTCGAAGCCATGGCGCTCGCGGCCCACTTCCAGGCCCATGGTTACAGTCAGCCCGTTCCTGTACGCCTCATCCAGCACTTCCTGCGCATCGTCGGTGCCCCAGGTGCGGATAGAGTTTCCGCCATGCGCCGCCAGTTGCTCCAGGTAATGGCTGCCGCCGGCCCCCTTTATATAGTAGGCGTCGCCGCCCCTGAAAAGGGTGTAGCTCCCGTTTTCCTGCCGGATCTCTACCGAAACAGGCTCCGCTGGGATTGCTTCCGCGCTTTCAGCGGGCGGCTCTGTTTCCGGGAAGTTGCCTTTACTGCCGGAGCAAGCCTGTGCGGCGGCGGCGATACATAGAAGCGCGAGCGCTTTGGGAATGGACTTTCTCATAGGTGCGTGGTTGGATGTGGTGGTACCTTTAGAATGTATATACTCTGCGCCGCTGAAGTTCAGCCATATTGCTAAAACTCCGTGGCCGCGGCCCGAACTTAAGCTGATTGGCTATATATCAGCGAACCCAGCCGAAATCAATCTTCGTAAAACTCGATCAGGGCGCCGAAATAGCTGTTGTCCCAGCCATCCACAATGTCTTCGTATGCCTCATCCGGTATATTGGTGTGCCGGAGTTCGGCGGAGGTGCCGTGCTTGTGCGGGTGCAGTTTGATCGTAACGATCGAGGCTTCCGCCTGCTCCCCGAAGTACCACTGCTGTACAAGTTGCTTCCCCTCTTCAAACGAAAGGTTCTTGCCGACAATGCTGCCGTCCCAAAGGGAGAACTCCGAGCCGGGTTCCGCCGACATCTCCGCTTTGTCGCCTGTCCAGGCTTCCACTGTGAGCGGGTGCGTCAGGGCCAGGTACACCTCTTCGGGCGCTGCGGGTATAAGGTAGTATTTCTTGTAGTCTTTCATCGCGGTACGTGTGTTTGCCACAAAGGTATGGGTTTATGGGATGTGTCAGCGTCAGGTAAACCGGCAGCGGCAACCAAAATCGGTCCTAATCAGGCAGGGGCGTGCCGCATCTGTTTAAGCGGGAACAGGATTGCCGGCGTGTGCCCCTGCCGGTTTCTGCCACAGGTTATAATATCTACGGAAAATAAGCGCCGTTGTCCCACCTGTTGCCCCTCCTCTGAGGAGAGGTAAGAAAGGCTATTGTGTGCAGCATATGGTTGGCGAAGGCAGGAAGAGAAGCGGAATGCTTGGCCGGCTTCTGAAATTTGTTTAAATTTAACAGCAAATAATTGCTTTACAGTTCGTTGTTACCTGCAGCAGCAGGCGGAAAGCACTGCTAAAACACCCGTTTATTATGCTCAAACCGCTCGTTTATATCATCTTTCTAATCGGCCTTAGTGGCCTTGGAGGTTGTACCAGGGCAAAATCGGAAAAACACGACTCCCGTGCAATGGCTGCTTCCCCGGAGCTGTTTCATGAAACAGCTGAGCAGCTGACCAACCTGATTATCCATGATATTTTCAAACCGCCGGTAGCCAGCCGCATTTATGTTTATACCAATATAGCAGCCTACGAGACGCTGCGCCAGCAGTACCCCGACTATGAAACGCTGGCAGGTAAGCTGCACGGGTTTAAAGAGGCTCCCCAGCCCGTGCAAGGCGAGGAGTATTGTTTTCCGCTGGCAAGCATAGCCTCCTATATAGCCGTGAGCAAGGCGCTTATTCTGTCTGTGCCTGAAATGGAGGCATATGAGCAGGAGGTGTATCAGCATTATGCGCAGATGGGCTTTCCGGAGGAGGTTGTGGCCCGCTCCGTGGCCTATGGCCAGCAGGTGGCCCGGCACGTGCTACAGTACGCCAGCCAGGATAACTATAAGGAAACAAGGGCGATGATGCGGTACACGTTCACCGATCTGCCCGGTTCCTATCAACCCACGCCACCGAATTACGCGGCCGCCTGCGAACCCCAGTGGAATGCTGTCCGGGTGCTGACGCTGGATAGCTGCAACCAGTTCAAGCCCAAAGCACCGGCCTCCTATAGCCTCGACCCCAAAAGCGATTTCTATAAGATGGTGCGGCAGGTGTATGACTTTTCCGAAAACCTGACCGAAGAGCAACGGGCGATTGCCTATTTCTGGGACGATAACGCCGCCGTGACCAATGTGAACGGGCACGTCTCTTATTTAGACAAAAAAATGACGCCTCCCGGGCACTGGCTGGCTATTGTGGAGACATTGGCCAGGGACCAGCACCTGGACCTGATGAAGTCTGTGCAGGCCTATGCGTTTACCTCCATTGCCTTGTACGACGGCTTCATTGCCTGCTGGGACGAAAAGTACCGCAGTGCGCGCATCCGCCCGGTGACTGTTATCAACAACACAATTGACCCGGAATGGCAGTCTTTCCTGGAAACGCCGCCTTTCCCGGAATACGTGAGCGGCCACAGCGCTATCTCTGCCGCTGCCGGCACCGTTCTGATTCACCTGTTCGGCGACAACGTGGCTTTCACCGACTCTACGGAATATGCCTATGGGCATGGCGTACGGTCTTTCAAATCCATCAAGGATGCCTATATGGAAACGTCCCTCAGCCGGGTATATGGCGGCATTCATTTCTGGGACGGCGCCTTTGAGGGAACAGACCAGGGCGAGAAAGTAGGGGAGTGGGTGTGGGCCACGATCGGGCCGAAGAAAGAGGAGGACCTGGTAGCAAAGAAATAAAGCTAGCTTGATCCTGTGGAGGCGGCGCTGCATGCGCTTTGCCGCCGCGCCGGAACCGAGCCGAAGCCAGACCAACAGAGGCTGGCTTCGCTTGTTGCAATGGCCCTGTAATCAATGTGCTATGACTGCGTGCCCGCAACGTTATATGCCCTGTATCGGCACGACATAACACGTTGCCGCACTGGCAGTCTTTAACTTTCTGGCGTGAGACAATGATAGGCTTTGGCAAGCGCTGTTGCTGCAGATGGCGCCGGTGAGATTATCCTGTATCCCCAAAAGCAGGCGCTCTGTCTGATTTCTCCGCGCCCTCTCCGAAAATTTCCGACCTTTGCAGGAAATAGCTTTCTGAACCCTATGAAACGACCGTTAAGGCTGATTATATTTGCCGGCATCGCGCTGGTGCTCTTTTATTTTGTGCAGGAAACCTTCTTCAACGACGACAACTATATAAAGCCGTTGCTGCAGGAGCGCAAGGCCAAAGACCTCACCTTCCGGGGCCGCACCAACAGCCCGCTTCCGGATGAGAGCCGCCGCAATTTTAAAAACCTGGTGTACTACGAGCCGAACCTCGACCTCCGGGTGAAGGCAAAGGTAGCGCAGTTGCCAAAGCAGGATACGCTGCTCATGCCCATGACCAACGGCAGCACCGAGGCCTACCTCCGCTACGCCACCGCCACCTTCGAGCTGCAGGGCCAGCCGCAGCGCCTCACTTTATATAAAAAAGTGAACCGAACCGCCGACGAGGAGGAACAGCTGTTTGTGCCCTTCACCGACAAAACCAACGGCTTCGAAACCTACGGCGGCGGACGCTTTCTGGACATCCCGTTTGAGGAGGACGCGGAGACGGTGGTGCTTGACTTTAACCGCGCCTACAGCCCTTTCTGCGCCTTCAACCCCGACTATGTGTGCCCGGTGCCGCCGCAGGACAACCGCCTGAGCATTGCCATTCCGGCAGGGGAGAAGACCTACGAAGGAGCGCATTAGTTTTGGACTCAGGACGTAAGACACAGGATTTAAGACTTAGGTTTCTTGTCTATAAACAGGATTTACTACAAATGAATCGTGGATGAGCCTGGAACTACGTGCAGGCATTCAAGTGACGCGTTCATTTAAAAAGTCTTGTGTCCTGATACTTGTGTCTCCTAAAGTTTAAATTCTTAATTTTGAAAAACGGGGCTTCCGGGGCGGAGGCTGTACTATATAACCAAGAAACAACATGCTGATTTCATTCGACTGGCTGAAACAACTGATTCATATAGATAAAGACGCGGAAGAAGTGGGTGCTTTGCTGACAGGCGCAGGTCTGGAAGTGGAGGGCATCGAGACGTTCGACATGGTGCAGGGTGGCCTGGAAGGCATCGTGCTCGGCGAGGTGCTTACTTGTGAGCCCCACCCGGACGCCGACCGCCTCAACATCACCACTGTGGATATCGGCACCGGCACGCCCAGCCAGATTGTGTGCGGGGCCCCGAACGTGGCGTCCGGACAGCGCGTGGTGGTGGCTACGGTTAACAGCACGCTCTATCCGACAGGCGGCGAGCCCTTCAAAATCAAGAAATCAAAAATACGCGGAGCCGTTTCGGAAGGGATGATTTGTGCCGAGGATGAGATCGGCATCGGTACGTCGCATGCCGGCATTATGGTGCTGGACACCGACCTGCCCAACGGCACGCCTGCCGCCGAGTTTTTCGGTTTGGGTTCCGACAAGGTATATGAGATCGGCCTGACGCCGAACCGCGCCGATGCCGCCTCGCATTACGGTCTCGCCCGCGACCTGCAGGCGCTGACAGATGCCAAAGCAACGCTGCCTTCCCTATCGGATTTCAAAGTAAGCAACACCTCGCGCCCCATTGCGGTGGAGGTTGAGAACACGGAAGCCTGTCCACGCTATGCTGGTGTCACGGTGTCGGGGCTGAAAGTGGGGCCTTCGCCGGAGTGGATGCAGAAGCGCCTGCGCGCCATAGGCCTGTCGCCGATCAACAACGTGGTGGATGTGACCAATTATGTGCTGCACGAGCTGGGGCAGCCGCTGCACGCCTTCGACGCCGACAAGATCAGGGGGAATAAGATCATCGTGAAAACGGTGGCCGAGGGCACTACTTTTAAAACACTGGACGGCGTGGAGCGCAAGCTGCAGGTAACCGACTTGATGATCTGCGACGCGGGAGGCCCGATGGCCATTGGCGGCGTGTTCGGAGGCATGGATTCCGGCGTGTCAGACGAAACCTCCAGCATCTTCATCGAGAGCGCGTACTTCTCCCCGGACTGGGTGCGCCGCACAGGCATGGCCCATGGCCTGAAAACCGACGCTTCTTTCCGTTTTGAACGGGGCACCGACCCGAATATGGTATTATATGCCTTGAAGCGCGCTGCCCTGCTGATGCAGGAGGTAGCTGGCGGCGAAGTATCCTCTGAGATAGTGGATGTATATCCTGCACCCATTCAGAACAAAACCATTTCGCTGAGCATCGAACGGGCGCATACGCTCATCGGCCAGCACATCGGCGCTGAGCGCATGAAAACAATTCTCACCGATTTAGGCGTGGAGGTAACCGGCGAAACAGATACGCACCTGGAACTGTCGGTGCCGCCGTTTAAAGTGGATGTAACGCGGGAGGCCGATGTGGTGGAGGAAATTCTGCGCATCTACGGCTTCAACAACATCGCCATGAGCGAGAACCTGGCCACGACCTACCTGGCCAAGTTCCCGAAGCCTTATCCGGAGAACGTGACAGAGACGATCTCGAACTATATAGCCGACAACGGTTTCCACGAGATCATCACCAACTCCATCACCAACTCCAACTACTACCGGCCGGCCGGCGAGGCGGAGGTGGCGGGCCTGGTGCGCGTGGTGAACTACAATTCCGAGGACCTGGATGTGCTGCGCAAAAGCATGGTGTTCTCAGGGCTGGAAGTGCTGCGCCGCAACATCAACCGCCGCCAGCGCGACCTGAAGCTGTTTGAGCTGGGCAAGGTATACGAGCAACTGGCCGATGGCAGCACCAAAGAAAGCCGCAGACTGGCATTATATATGGCCGGCAACGTAACCGCTGAAAGCTGGAAGCAGCCGGGCAGCAAGGCCACTTTCCATGACCTGGCAGGCGTGGTACAGAACGTGTTGCGCAAGCTGAACGCAGGGGACTTTGAGGTGCAGCCGCTGCAGCCGAACAGCTATATACGCCAGGGCATTGCGTATGTAAAGAACGGCACCGTTGTCGCGGAGCTTGGCCCACTAGATGCCGCTGTTGCCCGCTATATGGAGGTGAAGGAGCAGGTCTGGTTTGCAGAGTTGAACTGGGACTATCTCCTGAAGAAGTACAAAGACAACCTGGTGGCCGAAGAATTGTCTAAATTCCCGGAAGTGCGCCGCGACCTGTCGCTGGTTGTCGATAAAAATGTTACCTTCGATCAGATCAGGCACATGGCTTTCCGGACAGAGCGCAAGCTGCTGCAGGACGTGAACGTGTTTGACGTGTACGAGGGCGATAAAATTGCCGCAGGCAGGAAAGCCTATGCCATCAGCTTCACGCTGCTGGACAGGCAGCAAACCCTGACCGACAAGGTAATCGACGCCACCATGAACCGCCTGATGCAGCAATTTGAGAAACAATTGGGAGCTTTAATCCGCAAATAGTGTTATGGCTAAGGAAAAGCAGTTACAACAACTCCAGCATATCGAAGACAGGATGCGCAAGCTCGTTACCCGCTACACCGACGTGCAGCAGAAGCTGGCCCGTGCCCAGGAAGAAATAAAATTTCTGGAAGGGCTGGTGGATGAGAAGGAGCAGCAAATAAAAAATTTTCAAAATCAGGAGAATATTGTTAAAATTGTAGACACGATAGCAGGAAATCCTGCAAATTCGACAGAGTTAAAGCTCAAGCTGAACGAATATATCAGAGAAATTGATAAGTGTATCGCTTATCTACAGGACTAAGCACCAGCACATAAGGAGCCGGAAAACGCTCCGCCGCTATGAAAGCACCTGAGAAAGCAAACCCTTAAAACAACGCAACGGATGGGTGAATTAGCTATCAAAATTCGCATCGCGGAACGTGAGTATCCGATGCGAGTGAAGGAAGAGGAAGAAGAAAGAATCCGGGTTGTCGGCAAGATTCTGAACGAGCGCCTGCGCTTTTTCAAGGATCAGTTCGGCCTGCAGGACAAGCAGGACCTGCTGGCGCTGGTAGCGTTTGAAACCATGGTGGATAAGGTGAAACTGGAGGAGGAGAAGGACTCCCACGGCACCGACATTGGCCAGCAACTTTCTGTACTCGAAGATATCTTATCAACTGTAAATCTGAAATAAGCGCCCGGTTCCTGCCAATCGGCGCTTCTGGTTCGTTAAGGCTATAAGCCCTACCTGTCTTTTGCAGGCACTGCTATGTGTTTTTATTCATCATAAAAGCTAATAGTTATGCCCGATATCCTTTATATTTTAGCAACGGCCATTGTAGCGCTCGGAGTGGGCGTGTTCATTGGCCGTTCGCTGCTGCAAAAGGTCTACAAGCAGCAGGAAGAAGACGCGCGCCAGCGTGCCAAGAGCATTATCCGCGAGGCGGAAGTAAATGCCGAGAGCCTCAAGAAAGACCGCATCCTCGAAGCAAAAGAGAAGTACCTCAAGCTCAAATCTGACTTCGACGAGGAGATGAACAAGAAGAAGAACATCATCCTCCAGAACGAGAACAAAGTGAAGCAGCGTGAGCAGCAGGCCACCAAGCAGTATGAACAGGCCAAGCGCCTGGAGGCAGACCTCGAGAAAGAAAAAGAAGCCCTTTCTGCGCAGCTCGACAAGGAAAGAGCCCATATGAGCAGCCAGCTCGACAAGGAGAAGGAAAACCTTAACACGCAGTTGGAGCAGCTGAAAAAGCGCAAAGAAGAAGTGGAGGCAAAGCACAACGAAATTGTGGGCCAGCTGGAGAAAATTGCCGGGCTTACGGCTTCCGAGGCGCGCGAGCAACTGGTGGAGGCACTCAAGAGCGAGGCGCAGACACAGGCTTCTTCCCACGTGAAGGACATCGTGGCGCAGGCGAAACTGACGGCCACGAAAGAAGCCAAGAAAATTGTTATCGAAACCATTCAGCGTACGGCTGCAGAGCATGCCATCGAAAACTGCGTGTCGGTGTTTAACATCGAGAGCGACGACATCAAGGGCAAGATCATTGGGCGTGAAGGCCGTAACATCCGGGCCTTAGAGGCGGCCACAGGTGTGGAGATCATTGTGGACGACACGCCGGAGGCCATCATTATATCCGGCTTTGACCCGGTTCGCCGCGAGATCGCGCGTCTGTCGCTGCACCGTCTGGTGGCCGACGGCCGTATTCACCCGGCCCGCATTGAGGAGGTGGTGGCCAAAACACGCAAAAACATTGAAGAGGAGATTGTAGAGATCGGCGAGCGTACCGCCATTGACCTGGGCATCCACGGATTGCACCCGGAGCTGATCAAGATGGTAGGCCGTATGCGTTTCCGCTCGTCCTACGGGCAGAACCTGCTGCAGCACTCCCGCGAGGTAGCCAACCTTTGCGCCACCATGGCCGCTGAACTCGGCCTGAACGTGAAGCATGCGAAACGCGCCGGCCTGTTGCACGACATTGGCAAGGTAACGCCGGATGAGCCGGAGCTGCCGCACGCCATTATCGGTATGGAGCTGGCGAAGAAATACAAGGAGCATCCGGATATCTGCAATGCCATCGGTGCGCACCACGACGAGGTGGAAATGACCGCGATGGTGTCTCCGCTGGTGCAGGCCTGCGACGCCATTTCCGGTTCCAGACCGGGCGCGCGCCGCGAGATCATGGAGTCTTATATCAAGCGCCTGAAAGAGTTGGAGGAAACAGCGGTTTCGTTTGAGGGCGTGAACCAGTGCTACGCCATACAGGCCGGCCGCGAGCTGCGCGTGATGGTAGACGCCGACAACGTAACGGACGAAAAAGCATCGCAAATCTCCTACGACATCTCACAGAAGATAGAGAAAGAAATGCAGTACCCGGGCCAGATCAAGATCACGGTTATCCGGGAAATGCGCGCCATCAGTTACGCGAAATAGCCGTCTGATATATAAATTAAGGTGAAGCCGCCTGCTACTTCTGTGGCAGGCGGCTTTGTTATATACCAGCTGTTTGTGTTGGGCAACCGCTTCTTACCGGTGTAAATTTATAGCCCCTCGCACCACTCCAATCTAAAAATGCGGGCCACACGCTCACGCCAACCAACAGCGCATATAGCTTGTTTTATACAACAAATGGAGCAGCCGTTCCTGCACTGCTCTAATTGATCCTGCAATTTCTTCTGATTCTGAAAGTTTAGCTTTAAATTGGTTTTTATTATCAGAATAACACGGTATGGCCTTAGCTTATAAGAGAATTGTAATCAAAATTGGCTCTAATGTGCTTACGCTGGAAAGCGGTATGCCTGACCTCGCCAGGATCGGGCACCTGGTGGAGCAGATAGCGGAGATAAAGAAGCAGGGGAAGGAAGTGATCCTGGTGTCTTCCGGGGCGGTGGCTTCGGGGAGGAGCCTGGTGCAGGTGTCGGAGAAGTTTGATGCCGTGGCCAGCAGGCAGCTCCTGGCGGCGGTAGGGCAGGTAAAGCTCATCAACACCTACGCGGAACTGTTCGGCAGGTTGGGCCTTGTTTGTGCGCAGGTGCTGGTCACGAAAGAGGATTTCCGCGACCGGCAGCACTACCTCAATATGAAAAACTGCTTCCAGATACTGCAGCAGCACGATATAATTCCGGTCATAAATGAGAACGACGTTATTTCGATCACAGAACTCATGTTTACTGATAATGACGAACTCGCCGGGCTGGTTGCCTCCATGCTGAATGCTGATGCCCTGATCATTCTCTCTAACGTGGATGGCATCTACAACGGCAACCCAAAAGACGCCGGTTCCGAGGTGATCCGGGAGATTGCGCATACCGTGACGGACCTATCCTCGGTTATCACCACGCAGCGCTCGCAGTTTGGCCGGGGCGGGATGCTCACCAAAAGCCATATAGCGCGGCGGGTGGCGCAGCTGGGGATTGCCGTGCATATTGCCAATGGCACCACAGAGAACGTATTGCCCCGGCTGTTGCAGGAATCTGTCGTGAACACCCGCTTCCTGCCAAGCAGGGCTGCATCCGGCAAAAAGAAATGGCTTGCCCATAACGAGAACAATGCCAAGGGAGTCATCCAGGTGAACAAAGGCGCGAAGGAAGCGCTTGTTTCCTCTAAAGCGACCAGTCTGCTTCCTGTTGGGGTTACCGGCATCAGCGGAGAGTTCCTGAAAGGCGATGTGGTGAAGCTGCTGGATGAGAACAAGGAACTGCTGGGGCTTGGCATCGCTGAGTACGGTTCTGACAAAGCCCAGGAGCGCATCGGGGAGAAAAAACAAAAGCCGCTGGTGCATTACGATTACCTGTTTCTATACCCTGAGCCAAGCGAAAATGGAGTTAAATAAGTTATTCGAGCGTACCCGCAAAGCCAGCAGAAGCCTGAGTCTGTTGCCTCCTGAAAAGGTGGATGCCATCTTAAAAGATCTGGCCGCCGCAGCCGTTGCCCATACTGCTTTCCTGCTTTCCGAGAATGAAAAGGACTTGGCCCGGATGGACCCGGAGGATCCGAAGTATGACCGGCTGAAGCTGACAGAGACGCGGGTGGAGAGCATTGCGGCAGAAATCAGGCATGTGGCCGACCTGACCTCTCCGCTCGGGGAGGTGCTGCTGGAGCGGGAACTTGCGAACGGGCTGCACCTCTCAAAAGTGCGCGTGCCGCTGGGCGTGATCGGCGTGATATACGAGGCAAGGCCCAACGTCACCTTCGATGTTTTCTCGCTGTGCCTGAAAACCGGCAACGCCTGCCTTTTAAAAGGAGGAAGCGACGCTACCTGTTCAAACGAGGCCATTGTGGCGCTTATCCACCAGGTGCTGGACACGCATGGCGTCAGCAGCGATACCGTTGCCTTGCTACCGCCTGACCGCGGGGCTACCGAAGCGCTTTTAGGCGCCGTAGGCTACGTGGATGTCCTGATACCGCGGGGAAGCCAGCAACTGATCAACTTTGTGCGGCAGCATGCGAAAGTGCCTGTAATTGAGACCGGAGCCGGCATTGTGCATACCTATTTTGATGAGACCGCTGACCTGGAGAAGGGCAAAGCGATCATACATAACGCCAAAACCCGGCGCGTGAGCGTGTGCAATGCGCTGGACTGCCTGCTCCTGCACCGCAACCGGCTACAGGACGTGGCAGAACTCACCGCGCCCCTGGCAGCGGCGGGCGTGACTATTTTCGCCGATGCGCCTTCCTTTGAAATGCTCCGGCAAAACTACCCGCAGGAGTTGTTGCAGCTGGCTTCAGCAGAAGATTTCGGCACCGAGTTTTTATCCCTGAAGATGGCCCTGAAAACAGTGTCGGGGCTGGAAGAAGCACTAGATCATATCGCCACCTACAGCTCGAAGCACAGTGAGGCCATTATTTCGGAGAACGAGGCACATATCAACTGCTTTCTGCAAAGCGTCGATGCCGCCGCCGTTTACGCCAACGCCTCCACCGCCTTTACTGACGGGGCACAGTTCGGCCTTGGGGCAGAGATCGGTATCAGCACACAGAAGCTGCACGCCCGCGGCCCGATGGGGCTGGAGGAACTCACCAGCTACAAATGGCTTGTGAAGGGAAACGGGCAGACCAGGCCAGTGTAACTCCCGGCGGTATATAGCCTATAAAATTAAACTGCTGCAGGAGAAACAGGAAATTGCATCTATAAAAAAGCGCACCCACTATACTATATGGCGCGTGCGCATTTTATATACCCAATTATATAGTAATCAGAGCTTTGGCTTAGCTGAGGAAGGCATTTAGCATCCAGAGTGTTTTCTCGTTTTCGTTGATGTCCTCACTGATCAGGCTTACTGTGCCTTCGTCGCCCGTTTTGGAGGACAACTGCAGGATATCCCGCTCCAGGTCCAGCAAGGTGCTCAGGTTCTGGTGCGTCACGGACACTGTTTCTTTGTCGCCGCTCAGGTTATGGGCCTCCTGTATCTGCGACACGCGCACATAATCCGAGAATGTATGCAACGGCTGTTGCCCGATGGTGAGGATGCGCTCTGCGATAGCGTCGATCTTTGTGAGAGCAGTGGTGTATAACTCCTCAAACTTGGCGTGCAACTGGAAGAACTGAATGCCCTTGATGTTCCAGTGGAAACCGCGGAGGTTCTGATAATAGAGATGGTAATTCGCCAGTAGTTCGTTTAATTTCTCCCCAACCTGCTGACTTTCTGCTGTTTGCAGTCCGATATTCGTTAAGTTTTCCATAGTTATCTCGCTTCTTATTTATTCCTGATCTCAGTACAAAGATCGGGAGATGATGTTTATAAATCAAATTGATATAAGTTATAACTATATAAGCTTACTCTATTTTGCTACCTTTGCGCACAGAAGCAGCATTACGGATCCTGCCTGTTCATACTTACGCATATAATCAGAGCCGATGACGCTTGTACAGCTAGAATATTTGGTTGCGGTAGACACTTACCGGCACTTTGCCACGGCAGCAGAAAACTGTTTTGTGACGCAGCCTACGCTCAGTATGCAGCTGCAGAAACTGGAGGAGGAGATGGGCGTGCAGCTTTTTGACCGCAGCCGCGTGCCGGTTCGCCCAACGGAGGTGGGCAAAGACATTATTGCACAGGCGCGGGTGGTGCTGGCCGAGGCGAAGAAGGTGCTGGAGATTGTGCAGGACCAGAAGCAGGAGCTAAGCGGCGAGCTGCGTATCGGTGTCATCCCAACGCTGGCGCCTTACCTGATCCCGCTGTTCATTACCAGCTTCATGGAAAGTTACCCGGAGGTGCGGGTGGTGGTGCAGGAGCTGATGACAGATCAGATTGTGGAGAAGCTGAACCACGAACTGCTGGACGTGGGCCTGCTGGTGACGCCGCTGGAGAATAAGTCCATCAGGGAGCTGCCGCTTTTCTACGAGGCCTTTGTGACCTATATAAACCCGGCGCATGCCTTGGCGAAGGCTGAAAAAATCAGCCCGGCCCAACTGGATCTGGATGAGCTGTGGGTGCTGAACGAAGGCCATTGTTTCCGGAGCCAGGTACTGAACATCTGCAACCGGGGCGGCTACAACGGCACGAACGGGAAGGGGCACCTTGACTATAAAAGCGGCTCCCTGGAAACCCTGAAACGGATTGTGGAGACGCAGCACGGCCTGACGCTGCTGCCGGAGCTGTCGGTGCTGGAGATGCCGGAGGAGAAGCGCCGACTGGTGCGGGCTTTCGAGGAGCCGCAGCCGTTGCGGGAGGTGAGCCTGGCTGTGCACCGCAGCTTCCTGAAGAAGAAACTGGTGGAAGCGCTGCAGCAGGAAATAATAGCAGCTGTTCCGGAAAGTGTCCGGAACAGGAAAAAAGAGCAGGTAGTAGCGGTAAAGTAGGCTGCTGGTTTATATTCTCTTTGATAACTTATATATGCGCATAAAGGTAAATGAGATTAGGAGAAACAAAGCAGTCATTTACCATGCCTCTGCTGCACCGTGTAGTCGGTTGAGGCAATAACCCCACCTATGCGACTTTATACCAGCCTTCTTTTCCTTTTATATATAACAGCTATCAGTGCGCTGCACGCGCAAACTGCAGACTCTGTAAACAGCAGGGCCGCTGCCAGCCGTTTTCAGCTGAGTGGCGCAGTGGATGTATATTACGGATATGATTTTTCAGAGCCGCTTGACCAGCGAAGGCTATACACCACGCAGGCATACCGGCACAATGAGTTTAACCTGAACTGGGGTTTTCTGAGGGCAGATTATGCCACAGAACGCGTGCGGGCCACCCTGGCAGTGCAGACAGGCACCTATGTGCAGGCAAATTATGCGGCCGAACCCAATGAACTGACCCAGCTGATTGCCCAGGCGAGTGCAGGTGTTATGCTGGTGGATGGGGTTTGGCTGGATGCGGGCATCCTGCCGTCGCATATCGGGTACGAGTCCACGTTCTCCGGCGACAACGAAATCTATACCCGCGCACTGATGGCGGAGAACTCGCCCTACTACGAAACAGGGGCCCAACTTACAGCTGCGGCGTCCGATAGAATAACTCTCAAGTTCCTGGTGCTGAACGGCTGGCAGAACATCCAGGAGACAAATAGTGCCAAGTCGGTCGGCTTTGGTATCAGCTATTCGCCAACGGAGCAGCTGACGCTGAGCTACAACAACTACTATGGCAATGAGGCGCCGGATGGGGAAGAGGCAAAGCGCCGTTTCTTTAACAACTTAAATGGCCGCTACGCTTTTTCAGACAGGTTCTCGGTGGCGGCCAGTGCCGATTACGGGCGGCAGGAGCTGGCAGGCAGCACCGGGAAAGGCAACTGGTACGCTGGCATGCTGATCGCGCGGTACAGGCTTGGCCACCATTTTGCGCTGGCTGGCAGGGTAGAGCATTACAATGATGAGGAGGAAATCATCGTTTTAACAGATACCCCGCATGGTTTCCAGACGTCCAGCACCTCGCTAAATCTGGACTTTATGCCTGCGCCCAACTTTTTGTGGCGCCTGGAGGCCCGGGGATATAACTCCAAAGACAGCGTGTTTTACGGGAAAGAAGGGAAGCACCACGACAACCTGCTGCTGGTTACCACTTTCTCCGTCAAGTTATGATGCGTCTGGCAACCACAGCCGTCAACTGTCCATTTTCATAAACAGGTTGTTGAGCGATTCTAAATACGTGGGGTGCGCAAACACGCCTTCCTTCAGCTGTTTGTAGCTTAGCTTGCCCATCATGGCAATTTGCAGCGCCGTCATCATTTCGCCCCCCTCGGCGGCAAGCATGGCGGCTCCTATAATCTGTTCGTTCTCCTCGTTTACCAGCACTTTCAGAAAGCCCCGCGTATTGCCGGTTTCAGTGGCGCGCGCGACACCCGACATGGCCAGTTTCGCCACTTTATAAGGCAGCTGCTGTTCGCTGGCCTGCTTTTCCGACAGCCCCACGCGGCCCAACTGCGGGTCCGTGAAAACGCAGTACGGCACAGGCCGCTCTGCTGTGGAGCGCCGCTTGCCATGCAGCAGGCTGTCGCGCAGGATGCGGTAATCGTCGTAGGATATGTGTGTGAACTGGGGGCCGCCCTTCACATCGCCCATGGCATATATACCGGCAGCAGAGGTGCGCAGGTGCTCATCTGTTTTAATGTTCCCTTCCTCGTCTGTCTCAATGCCTGCTTTGTCCAGCGCCAGCCCGTCGGTGTTGGCCAGCACGCCGGGAGCCAGCAGCAGATGGGTGCCGGAGATATCCTGCAGGTCGCCGTTTTCCGGCTTTACCCTCAGGTGGATGCTGCCGCCCTGCCGGCTTACCTGCTGCGGCTCGGTGCTGAGCAGCACCCGGATGCCGTCTTCCTCCAGTATATGCTTCATTTCCGCTGCCACATCCGCATCCTCGCGCGACAGCAGTTGCTCCCCGTGCTGGATGATGGTCACCTTGCTGCCAAACCTCCGGAACATCTGGCCAAACTCCAGCCCGATATATCCGCCGCCCAGGATGAGCAGGTGCCCCGGCAGCGTCGTCAGGTCCTGGGTGGTTTTGTAGTCGAGGTAGCCGATGTCCTGCAGCCCGGCTATATCGGGCACAAGCGGGCGGGCGCCTGTGTTGATGATGATGTTGTCTGCTGTTAGTGTTTGTGTGTTGCCGTCTTCGGATTCTACCTGCAGCTTTTTCCGGTCAA
>Ga0210040_10002160_pt1 | contig 28185 bp, 26 predicted proteins | sample CryGeyCG12114_NA_FD_185462 | JGI IMG/M metagenome (GOLD analysis project Ga0210040, IMG submission 185462) | Groundwater microbial communities from aquifer - Crystal Geyser CG19_WC_8/21/14_NA (SPAdes) (version 2) | ecosystem: Environmental > Aquatic > Deep subsurface > Groundwater | place: USA... | reverse complement strand
ATGAAAAAATAACGTATAATATTGAAGCGTTGATGCAGGGCCGGTATTTTGATACCAGCCGGGCCAGCTATCCGTTTGAGGTGATGCGGATGGCGGCGCTGTTGCATTATCAGCGGAAAAACCAACGTCCCAAAGCCGTTATTGCCATAATTGGCACGGATATTCAGGAGCATATTCACGGCGCTTTTGCCAAAGAGTTTTTCGAATGTGGCGATTTCGATACCGAAATTTTGCATTTCAATTCGGTTTCGGCTGCACTGGAGAAACTTTTATTTACCGAATGCCGGGCCATTGTTTTTTCCAGCAGCGAAACCGAATACGAACGCTTTTCGCAGCACTTTACCGGAGCGCTGAAAAATCATAAGAACCGGCCACTGCTTATTTTGGCGGCTCCGCCCGAAGAAATGAAAGAAGAGCTGGAAGAAAACGGGTTTGATGGACGAATATTTCAGAATTGCAATGCTGCTTCCATCATTGGCCGTATACAGCAACGCTTACTTAGTAGTGAGGTGTAATATAGTTCATAGTCGATGGTTGATAAGCCATAGCTTGGAATAACGCTTTTAAATAAGTGGCTTTTTATCCACTACTGCTTAGCGAAGCATAAAGAAATAAATAGCTGTTTATTTCTAACTTTTAATTTCTAATTAAACCCCAGTGAAAATAGATTTCACCAACATAGATTTTAAAGCTTTAACCGCCGGGATAAATCCGCCCGGCGCGGCCATAAAACCGCAAATCTGGAAAACGCACGAGCAAATTCCGTTGCAAAACTTCTATACCAAAGCAGATACAGATAAGTTTGAGCATTTAAATTTTGCCGCCGGTTTGCCGCCTTATTTGCGCGGGCCGTACAGCACCATGTACGTGCGCAACCCCTGGACCATCCGGCAATACGCCGGTTTTAGTACCGCCGAAGAAAGCAATGCTTTTTACCGGCGTAACTTAGCGGGCGGGCAAAAAGGTTTATCGGTGGCTTTTGATTTAGCTACGCACCGCGGTTACGACTCCGACCACCCGCGCGTAGTGGGCGACGTGGGCAAAGCTGGGGTAGCTATTGATTCTATCCTGGACATGAAAATACTTTTCGACCAGATTCCGCTGGATCAGATGAGTGTTTCCATGACCATGAATGGCGCCGTGTTGCCGATATTGGCTTTTTATATTGTGGCGGCCGAAGAACAAGGCATACCGCCGGAAAAACTGAGCGGCACCATCCAGAACGATATTTTAAAAGAGTTTATGGTGCGCAACACTTACATTTACCCGCCGGAGCCCAGTATGCGCATTATCTCGGATATATTTGCTTACACGTCACAGCACATGCCCCGGTTTAACTCCATTAGCATCAGCGGGTACCACATGCAGGAAGCCGGTGCTACTGCCGACCAGGAATTAGCTTATACCCTGGCCGACGGCCTGGAATATGTGCGCACGGGTTTAAAAGCCGGTTTGGATATTGATGCTTTTGCGCCGCGTTTGTCTTTTTTCTGGGCTGTTGGCATGAACCACTTTATGGAAATTGCCAAGCTCCGCGCTGCCCGGATGCTGTGGGCTAAACTGATAAAACAGTTCAACCCAAAAAACGAAAAATCGCTGGCCTTACGTACGCACTGCCAAACTTCCGGTTGGAGTTTGACCGAACAAGACCCGTTTAACAACGTGGCCCGCACTACTGTGGAAGCGCTGGCTGCCGTGCTAGGCGGCACGCAAAGTTTGCACACCAACGCCCTCGACGAAGCTATTGCCCTGCCCACTGATTTTTCGGCGCGCATTGCCCGCAACACGCAGTTGTATTTGCAGCACGAAACCCACATTACCAAAACCGTGGACCCCTGGGGCGGCTCGTATTACGTGGAAGCGCTCACGCACGAACTGGCGCATAAAGCCTGGGCATTAATTCAGGAAGTAGAAGAATTGGGTGGCATGGCCAAAGCTATTGAAACCGGCTTGCCCAAAATGCGCATTGAAGAAGCGGCGGCCCGGCGCCAGGCCCGCATTGATGCGGGTAAAGACGTAATTTTGGGCGTCAATCAATTCCGCTCCAGTGCACCCGACGATTTCCTGATGGAGATACTGGATATTGACAACACCGCTGTGCGGGAAGCCCAGTTACAACGCTTACAAAATTTAAAAGAAAACCGGAACCAAGCCGAAGTAGATGCTGCTTTAGATGCCCTTACCGAAGCTGCCCGCACCAATAGCAACAATTTACTGGCCTCAAGCATCGAAGCAGCTCGTAAACGGGCTACTTTAGGCGAAATATCTACTGCTTTAGAAAAAATATACGGGAGACACCGAGCCGTGACCAGAGCTATATCCGGCGTTTACTCCGCCGAACTTTCCGACAACGAAAACTTTAAAAAAACCCGCGAACTAGCCGATCATTTTGCCCAGCTAGAAGGCCGCCGCCCCCGCATTATGGTGGCCAAAATGGGCCAGGACGGCCACGACCGCGGCGCCAAAGTAATTGCCACTTCCTTCGCTGACCTAGGCTTTGATGTGGATATAGGACCGCTATTTCAAACGCCGCAGGAAGTAGCCCTGCAAGCCGCCGAAAACGATGTGCACGTAGTAGGCATCAGCAGCCTGGCAGCCGGCCATAAAACCTTAGTGCCCCAACTTATTGCCGAACTAAAACAACTGGACCGGGAAGATATTCTGGTAATTGTGGGTGGCGTTATTCCGGCGCAGGATTACCAATTTCTGTACGATGCCGGGGTGGCGGGTATATTTGGCCCGGGTACGGTGATTAGTGTGGCCGCGCAGGAAATATTAGAGAGGCTGATGCGGGAAGAATAAGAAAAATTATCAGATACAAATCATAAAGATCATTCCGAGCCTGTGGAGGGAACTTACTTATTTCAATTATCCCGGTAATTTAGTTGCTCCAACCTGTTCAGTATAAATTCTTTGATTCTTTAGTTGATTCTAAAATTAGCACACAAATATAAACGAAAATTTTCAGATTTATAGCGAAAAATTCCGTATATTGACTTAGTATTTTAATTTTGCTTTATGGCGGCGATTCAGGTAAAAGAAAGAAACAATTTATTTGTGGTGCAAGACGATTTAGCTTTAATTAGTAAAGCGCAGGAAGGCATAGAAGCCAGCTATTTCGAAAACTTGCTCAAGCATTCAGGTTTCCGGAAAGATGAACTAGCTGGCTTGGTAGGCATTGATCCAAAAACGGTAGATAATTACCGCAAATCGCATAAGAAATTTACCCGCGATGCGGCCGAAAAATTATTGAAACTTCATCGGCTGTTTGCCTTCGGCGATGAATTATTTGGCGCTACTGCCGAATTTGTAGATTGGCTGGCTATTTCTTCTCCGGCTTTAAATAACCAACGCCCTATGGCTGTGTTGCATTCTGTATCAGGCATTTCGGAAGTAGAAAAGCAACTGCTGCGTTTGGCCCACGGCTATGCCGCTTAAATTAGTTAATGCTAAATGGAAATTTACCGCATTGTTTTAGAACGCTATGCCGACCGGCTGTATGCACCCGGCTTTTCCGGCCGTTGGAATTATGATGGTGAATTTGTGATTTATGCTGCTTCCAGCCGTTCTTTGGCTGCCATGGAGAACATGGTACATAAAATGGGCCAGGGCGTACTGGGTACTAACTTTGTAGTGATGGTACTGGACATTCCTGATAACCTATCTATAACAAATATTGCAATTCCGGAATTACCCTTTGGCTGGAAATTAGCAAGCAGCTATGCCGATACCCAGCCTATTGGTTCGGATTGGTATAAAAAAAGCGAAACATTACTACTTAAAGTACCTTCTGCCGTAGTTCCCGGCGAATACAATTTTGTCATTAATGCCCGGCATCCAGATTTTTCAAAGGTTACAATTAAGCGTAAAGAACCCTTTGAATATGATTACCGGTTTGTAGCTATAGATAAAGAGCTAATTAAAGGGAAAAAGCGAGATTGATAATAACTTTTATTTTACTTAAAACTTGGACTGCCATGATATTATGATGATTGTTGACGTCATTCCGGCGCAGAATTACCAGTTCTTTAAAGAGGGGGGACTTAGTTAGAAAATTTCGGATCAGTTAAGGCGAGAGAATCAGATAATGTTGGCAATTTAATATTTTAAAATTTATTTATGACAAGAAATAGGCTTTTTACCTATATTACTAATTTAATATTAACTTAACAGAGAAATCACTTATGCCTCTTCCAGATTATCAAACAATCATGTTGCCCTTACTTGAATTTTCAAAAGATGGTAATGAACATACAAGTAAAGAGGCAGTAGAAACTTTGAGTCATTATTTTAACTTAACTGATGAAGAAAAAACTGCTCTACTTCCTAGTGGAACCCAAGCAATTTTTAACAATAGAGTAGGTTGGGCAACCACGTATTTAAAAAAAGCCGGATTAATAGAATCGAATAAAAGAGCAGTTTTCAGAATTACAGCGCGGGGCAAGGAGGTTTTATTCAATGGTCCTAAAACAATTGATGTTGCCTTTCTAAATCAATTCCAAGAATTTATTGATTTCAGGTTAGCTAGCTCTTCGCCCGAAAAGGCAAATAATAACTCTTCTGATAACATTGAAGTATTGGATAAAACTCCCGAAGAGGTTCTGGATGATGCTTATCAGAAAATCAGACAGGCCCTTGCCCAAGAGCTTTTGATTAAAATTAAAAGCTTACCTCCTTCTTTCTTCGAGAAATTGGTTGTTGAACTACTTGTAAAAATGGGCTATGGTGGCTCAATAAAAGATGCTGGAAAAGCAATGGGTAAAACTGGAGATGAAGGAATTGATGGAATAATCAAAGAGGACAGATTGGGACTAGATGTAATTTATATTCAAGCAAAAAGGTGGGATAATACAGTAGTAGGCCGACCAGAAATACAAGGTTTTGTCGGAGCTTTAGCCGGACAAGGAGCTAAAAAAGGAATTTTTATTACAACTTCTAAATTTTCTTCAGAGGCTAGATCATATTCGCCAAGAAATGAAACAAAAATAGTTCTAATGGATGGTGAGCAACTAGCCCAATACATGATTGATTTTAACTTGGGAGTTTCATCAGTAACCACTTATGAAATAAAGAAATTGGATTCTGATTATTTTGGCGATGAATAAATCTATTTATTTCGTCTAAAGGCATCTAGCTAGCCGTAGGCGCACGTTAGCGTAATAACAATATTTACCCAATCAGAACCTCCGCCGGAAAGCCCAAGCCCCGGGAAAGCTTGCGAATCATTTCCAAAGATAGCCCGCGTTTGCGGTTGAGCACTTTCGATACTGTTCCTTTATCACCAATGTAAGGCACCAAATCTTTATCTTTTAAGCCTATTTTTCCATCCGAACTTTCATATACTCAATGGAATCTAGTTCGTCGTCTATCGGGTAGTTTTCAACTTCGTATTTATTTACGAGCAACACCAATAAGGCTAATTCTTTAGCTTCATCCATGCCCGCTGGTGCATCAAAGATCTCCTCCATACAAGCCAGGTATTGCTCATATTCCGCTTTGGTTTCAATTATAATAAAAATAATAAGAGCTGCATCGGATTTATGTATTTCTACGTATCAAGTTGTTTTAAGCGCTGTTTAATATCAACTAGACTACCTGCGGGTTATCTAAAATTATTTCAATATTGGCATGATGCTTGGATATAAGTAGGCATGGATGAACTCTTAAAGCCTCATCCCACAAACAAGATGAAAAAATTAATCATAGCAGCTAGTTTATTACTGGGGTTTGTGCTGTCTCAACCGGCGGCAGCCCAAGTATCAGTAAATATTAATATCGGTAGCCAGCCGGTTTGGGGCCCTGTTGGCTACGACTACGTAGAATATTATTATTTGCCGGATATAGATATGTACTACCATGTGCCCACGCAGGAATACGTGTATTTGGTAAACGGACGTTGGGTTTTCTCCCGCGTTTTGCCTCCGTACTATAATGGTTATGATTTTTACCGGGGCTATAAAGTAGTAATTAACGAACCCCGGCCTTATTTGTACCACGATCGTTACCGGGCCAACTACGCGCAATACCGTGGCCGCATGAGCCAGCCAGTTATCCGCGATAGTCGCGACTCCCGGTATTATGGCAATGCAGGCCATCCGCAATATAACCGGCAAGTCTATGCCGACCGGAACCAGGCGCAACCGCGTTATGAGTCAAGGAACCGGTACGAAACAAATAACGGCCGGCAAAACGAACGGGTTATAACCAAAGACCAGTCGCGTATGGAAAACCGGAACACCAATAATAACCGTTCTCGTCGTAGCGAACAAAATACCCGGAGCCAGAACACCAACCGTAATGAACGTGGCCGGAACTAATGTTACGCCAGCGAGTCTATCTTCACATTTCCTTTATACTTTCAAAAGCCAGACATAAGTCTGGCTTTTTACATTTTTAACCACAGCCAGAGCCCTAAAAGCGGTGGTTTCTTAATTGCAATTTACCCGGTTGCTTAAACGCTTCTCTCTTTAACTAGCGCCAGTTTACGTATGTTTTACATCTGATCTTAAACGTTATCAGGTGCTCCATAAGCAGCATCTATTAACCAAAGATTAACTTAGTTTTAAATTTTCTCGAAAAAAGATAAAAGTTAAGTTTATTAATCTAAATTACAGGATAAATATACGAATGAAAGGAGATCCGCAACATGAGTATAAGTTTACCCACCACGATTCAGAATACCTATTCCGATGCTCTTAATATAAAAATTAAAAATAAAATAGCCGAACTAGAGCAAATAGCGGATAAGTTACCAGGTGTCATTCTGGTGCATCAAATAAGCGATCTTTCGATAGTATATATGAGCCCGTGCGGATGGCAGCAACTGGGTACTACGCTGGAAGAAATTGTGGCTTTAGGCCCGGCTTATTATCAGCGCTTTTTTAACCAAGAAGATGCCCAGGAATATGTACCTAAAATGAAGGCCTTGCTGGAGCGAAATAACGAAGAAGAATGGATAACCATGTTTCAACAGGTGCGGATTGTAGGTCCGGCGGATTGGACGTGGCATTTAACTTCCGTTAAAATTTTTATGCGCGACGAAAATAACCAGCCCCTATTAACCATTGGCATCGCTATTCCGATAGATCCGGAGCACCATATTACGCATAAAGTGGCCCGCTTGCTGGAAGAGAATAACTTTTTGCGCAACAATTATCAGTATTTTAGTAGACTCTCCAAAAGGGAAAGAGAAATACTGAAGTTATTGGCTTTGGGTAAAACTTCCCCGGAAATTGCCAGCGAATTGTTTATCTCTACTACCACCGCCGAAACGCACCGGCGCAATATCCGCCAAAAATTAAATGCCGAATCGGGATATGAACTTTCGCAATACGCCCGGGCTTTTAATTTAATCTGAGATAAAATATTTGATAATGGCTACGGCTTAAACAACAATAAAAGAAGGTTGAATATAAATCAGCTGGACAATTTTTTTTCTTGTCCAACTGACTCTATTTTGTAATTATGACGTGCCATTTCAAATATTCTAAAATCTGACCGTCTTATTTAAACCAAACCTGCCGTAAACTAGGCTTTGGCGTTAAGAAAACTTGTAGATAGTAGTTTGCTGAAATTTCTCGCCGGGTTGCAGGATAATGCTAGGAAATTGCGGTTGGTTGGGTGCATCCGGAAAATGGTTTGTCTCCAGGGTAAAGCCCTGGTACTGCTGATATAATTGGCCTTGTTTACCGGTCAGGCTGCCATCCAGGTGGTTGGCGGTATAAAAATGAATGCCGGGCTGCGTGGTATATACTTCTATCTGGCGACCGCTCACCGGGTCTGCGGCACGGGCAGCCAGTTGTAAGCCCGCACCCGGCCGGTTTAAAACAAATGTATTGTCGAAGCCCTTGGTTTGAGCTATACCACTGCCTATGGTTTCGGTTTGGGTAAAGTCCATAGCCGTATTTTTTACTGCCGGCATTTCGCCGGTAGGTATAACCGTTTCGTCGACGGCAATATAAGCATCGGCATTCAGGTATAATTGGTGATTTAAAATGGTATCGGAGCCGGCAGTTAAGTTAAAATAGCTGTGGCTGGTCAGGTTTACCGGGGTAGCCTGGTCGGTTTCGGCACTTATTTGGATGCTCAGTTCATCATTATCCGATAAAGAATAAACTACCCGTACGCTTAAGTTACCCGGATAACCTTCTTCCCCAGCGGGGCTTTGGTAAGCTAACTGCAAAGTATTCTGCTCGATTACTTCGGCATTCCAGATTACTTTAGAAAAACCGGTAATGCCGCCGTGCAAATGGTTCGGACCGTTATTAATGGCTAAAGTATATTCGCGATCATTAAGGGTAAATTTGCCTTTGGCAATGCGGTTTGTAACCCGGCCAATAATAGCGCCAAAGTTCGACTGATCGGCCAGGTAACCGGCCAGGTTATCGTAGCCCAGCACCACATCGCCTAAGTTGCCTTTGTTATCCGGTACCAGGATAGCCGTAATTCTGCCGCCGTAATTGGTTATTTTTACCTGCATATCATTGGCGTTCGTTAAAGTAAACAAGCTTATTTCCTGTCCGGCTGCAGTTTGACCAAACCTTTCTTCTTTTATTTTCATCATGTTTTAATCTTCTCTTTTTAAGCTTCGGGAAAAGCAATTAACAAGAAATACTTTAATTTCTGCCCATCATTAGCTATTTACAACTTATATTTTTTAGCTGAAACTTTATTACTGCCGTAAGATACCGAATAAATCAGTGCCCAAACAAAGGCCGGCAACGGCATGTTTTATTTTTACGGCATGCGTTTAGGAAGATCAGAATTCTATTATTAAATAAAACCACCTATAACTTTAAACAACCATGGGCTTACTAGACGGAATGATGGGAAATGCCAGTGAGGTGTCGCTGGATAACCTGCAAAAAGAATATGCCGCTATTTTAATAGAAGGCGAAACGCTGCAAAAAGCTTTTAAAGTGGTGCGCGATATGCTGGTGTTTACGAACAAGCGCTTGATTTTTGTAGACAAGCAGGGCGTTACCGGCTATAAAGTAGAATATTTGTCTATTCCTTATAAATCGATTACCCGTTTTTCGAAAGAAAGTGGCGGTATGCTGGACTTAGATGCTGAATTAAAAATTTGGGTAACCGGCCAGGCCGAACCGATCCGGAAAGAATTTAAAAAAGATAATAATATTAACCTGGTATACCAGCTTTTAAGCAATTACATTTTAAAATAATGTAGCTTATACGCCTGGCCAAAGCCAGTAACCATAAACGGACACTTTAATGGTTATGAAATAGGCGGCCTGCCATGTGGCACTTACTTTCAAATTAATCGCATCTACAACCTAATTGCCAGATTAGCATCTAATGCCTGTTATGCCAAGGATGTTATAAAGCTAAAATAAAATTTTAACATAAAATACTACTACTCCGTAGGTGCCCTAATAATTGGTATTTTTGCTACCATTTCCGGAATAGCCTCGTGCTAACCGGTTTCCTTTAAAAGTAAAAAGATTTACTTCAGACTCCTACCAAGGATAATTTTATGGATTTCCAACTGCTTTTTGCTCATATTCCCGAAACCATTGTTGTACTGGCGCCGGAGGCCGGCTATAAAATATTGGCTGCTACCAATACTTATCTGAGAACAACTATGCGGCAACGAGAAGACATAGTAGGATTACAATTTTTGCTGGAAGCCTATCCTGATTCTGCTGTACCCTACGCAGAAAACCCGGTAAAAATATCTTTAGACAAAGCATTGGCTACAAAAAAAACAGATTACCTGGATGTGCTGCGCTACGATATAGTAAAACCAACCGCAGATGGCGGCGGCTTAGAAGAACGTTATTGGGAAGCATCTCACACCCCGGTACTCGATGCCAGCGGCAATGTACTCTATATTATTCAGAATACGCACGACGTTACCGAAAGAGAACTTGCCAAACAAGCGCAACAAAAAAGCGAGCAAAAGTTCCGGTTTATGGCCGAATCGATGCCTCAGATTATTTATACCGTTAATACGCAAGGCGAGTTTACTTATTTTAACCAACATATAGTGCATTATACGGGTTTGCCCCTGCAAGCCTTTACCGGTACAGGGTGGCAAAATATTATCCATCCCGACGATTTGCCTACATTAACAGCGCGCTTTGCCGAAGTTCAGCAAACGGGTGCTGATTTACAGATTGAATTGCGCATTCGGGATAAAGCAGGCAATTACCGCTGGCATCTGTTACGAAGCAGGCAGATGAAAGACGAAAACGGTAACTCCATTATGCGGGTAGGCAGTGCCACCGATATCCACGACACCCGCCTGCTGGTGCAGGAATTATTGGCAACCAACGAACAAATGGCGGATTTATCCGATCAGGTACAGTTTGCTTATCAACAAGCCGAAACCGAGCGCAAAACTCTCGAAAGGCTCATTATGGAGAGTCCGGCCTTTTTCTGTATCATAAAAGGCCCGGAACACCGGTACGAATTAATCAATCAGAATTACCAGAAATTATTTCCGAATCGAGTTTTAGTAAACAAAACTGTAGCCGAAGCCCTGCCGGAAGTTGTTGACCAAGGCTTTATAGATATTTTGGATAATGTTTATAAAACCGGCAAAACGTTTATGGCGGAGGAAACTTTAATTAAACTAGACCGCTACGATAACCACCAGTTAGAAGATGTTTATTTAACTTTTACCTACCAGCCACTTTACAAAGAAGATGAACAAATAATCGGCATTATTGTGTTTGGATATGAGGTGACAGAGCAAGTTTTGTTAAAAAAGAAATTAGAAGAACTAGGGAATGCTTAAACATTATAAGATTCTGCAAGTTTGTATTTATAAGTTGAGGCCAGCCCAATGAATGGAGCGCAAATAGATTTTCAACAGCTACGGATAAAACATATTCTCTATAAGTCGAAAGTGCGTTCGGTACTTTACGGTGGAGTTTATGATGAGAATTTTTTTACCGCTTCCGGCCCGGTAGGTACCTGGTTTACTACCGTTGGTATGCCCCGTTATGGGCTGCAAGCAGAAATGCGGGAGTTGGCCATTATTAATCAGGATTTGAATGCTACCGCAATTAATTTATTTCACTTATATAAAAGCGGCAGAATAGATCAGGCCCACGATGGCCTGAAAAATGTAGAAACTAAATCAGATCGGTTTATAAACATCCTCTCCCAATTAGAGCGAAAGTTAAAAGATAGTCCACTTAGTATTTATTCTTCCTAAGCATTTCTCCTTTTAGATATCAAACCGGCATAAACGTCTTTTCTATCCCTCCTGCTATTAAAAATTACAGCTGCTAATTTTTGCAGGTACTTATTAGAACTACGCTTGCTATATTTAAAGTAGCGTGCTGTTAGAAAGCGCCTGAAAAATATATTTGGGAAATAATATTTTACCAATCTTTTTTCTTTTCGGAAAAAGAACTTTACCTTTACTAACACTGTTATAATTTATAACACAGAGAAAAGATGGGAATTACAGAACGCAGAATACGACAGAAAGCAGAAGTCAGGACCAGCATCCTGCAAGCAGCCTGGCAACTAGTTCTGGAAGAAGGTTGGCAGTGCTTATCCATCCGGAAAATTGCCGATGCCATTGAATACAGCGTTCCGGTTATTTACACGCATTTCGAAAACAAAGAAGCTATATTGCTGGAGTTTACGAAAGCAGGTTTCCGGTTATTAAACAACCAATTACTCGAGGCAAAAGCCCGGCACCCGGAACCAGCAAAACAATTGGAAGCCATGGCGTATGCATACTGGAACTTTGCTTTTGAAAATAAAGAATATTACCAGCTGATGTACGGCTTAGGCATGCCTACCTGCGAAACCGTAAGGCAGGTACCCGAAGTTGGAAAGTTCACGGAAGTAATGCAGGCAACAGTTAAAGACCTGATAAACAGTAACAAAAATCCTGCGACTGATTCATTTCTGAAATTTCAGACTTACTGGTCGATGCTGCACGGTTTGGTATCTATTAATCTGACGGGCCGCAGTGCGGCTTCCGACCAATTAAATTTATCGGTGCTGGAAGATGCCGTACGTGGATTTGTAAAAAACATAACCGGGTAATTTTTTTTACCCTTATTATTAACAGTGTTAGTTTTAATAATATTGTAATCACTTTCAACCAGATAAATAAAAAATACAATTACATAAAATTTAAAATACTGCCTAAACTAAATTTATAATTATGAGCCTGATACAAGCTTTAAAATGGCGTTACGCTGTCAAGCGCATGAACGGACAGCAAGTACCGCAAGAAAAAGTAAACAATATTTTAGAAGCCATCCGTTTATCGGCTTCTTCTATGGGGCTGCAGCCTTACAACATACTGGTTGTAGAAGATTTAGAACTGCGGGAGAAAATAAAAGCGGTGGCTAATAACCAGCCCCAAATTACCGAAAGCTCACTCCTGCTTATTTTTGCCGCCTGGGATAATATTACGCCCGCTCATATCGAAGTATTTATTAACAATACCGCCGAAGTAAGAGGCGTTAGCCTGGAATCTTTGGACGGATTTAAAAACTCTTTGCTGGGTATAGCGGAAAAGAATACGCCGGAACAAAGTTTTCAGTGGGCCGCCCGCCAGACTTATATTGCTTTTGGAACAGCTATTGCTGCCGCTGCCATCGAACAGGTAGATGCAACCCCAATGGAAGGCTTTAATGCCCCGGCTTTAGACGAACTCCTGAACCTGAAAGAAAAAGGCTTACGCAGTGTTACTTTATTACCGCTGGGTTACCGCGATGCGGATAATGACTGGTTGGTTAAAATGAAAAAAGTCCGGCGCGATAAAGATAAATTGTTTATAAAATTACCAGCCTAAACCGGCTATATAAGTACAATGACAGAATTATGAATTGAGCGAATAAGGTAAATAAATGAACTATTAACTTTCTTGTTTGACTTAAATTAATTATGTTCTCTTACTTATATAAATTAACATTCCGCTGTTTTGCTCCAGATTACTCATTTTAGAAAGCAAAACCGCCGAACCGTTATTCTTTATCGATCAACCTATCAAGAATGAGAAATATAAAAAAAATACATAAAGCGGCTTATGCCCCCATTGCAGATCTGGTAACCTACCGGGCCTTGCCTACTGACTCAATGCCCATGGGCGCGCTCGATCCGTTTCTTTTCCTGAACCACCACGGCCCGCAAGTATATAAACCTAAAAACCAGGGCCTGCCTTTTGGTCCGCACCCTCACCGGGGTTTCGAAACAGTAACTTTTATTCTGGAAGGCGATATTATGCACAAAGATACCGGTGGCCACGAAAGTATAATTGATGCCGGAGGTATTCAGTGGATGACGGCCGGTAGCGGCCTGATCCACGCCGAAATATCTTCGGATACTTTCAAAGCGCAAGGCGGTCCGCTGGAGATTTTGCAGCTTTGGCTAAACTTGCCGGCGCAGCATAAAATGACGGCTCCGCACTACGTTGGTTTGCAAAAAGAAGAAATTCCGAACCTGAGTTTGGATAACGGGAAAGTAAACGTGCACTTGGTTGCGGGCAGCTGGGGCGATATTGTGGCACCTATTCAGTCTTTCACCAATTTGCTGCTTTCCTGGATTACTTTTCAGGCCGGCGGCGAACTTAAGTTGCAAGTACCTATCGCAGATACCATTTTTCTGTACGTAGTTAGAGGGGAGTTAAATATAAACGGGCAAGCAGTACCGGCATTAAATTTAGTAGAATTTGCCACCGACGACGAAAACCTAGATATACAAGCCAGCACCGACAGCATTATTTTATTTGGCCACGGTAAACCTTTTAACGAACCCATTGTGGCATACGGGCCTTTTGTCATGAACACCGAAGACGAAATTCAGCAGGCTTACCAGGATTATCAGCGCGGTAAATTCGGCACCTGGAAAGGTTAAGCATTTACTCTTGAAAGCAGTTAAAGAATTTTTTTTACCACCTTTAAATTTGCTTTGCCACATAAAAAAATGGCACCATCACCCAAATGATAGTGCCATTTTTTATAGCAATTATGCTCACCCCAAAATTACTTTCGAAAGTAAATCAAGGCTCTGAAATTCAACTTTTGCTAGTTTTTTGGCTTATTGAAAAGCTTCTTTCAGCTCATCGGTAGCCAGCTCTTGGGCTTCTGCGGCTTGTGGTACTACGGCTGCCATACCAAAGAACTCGTGGGTTACACCTTCGTAAACTTTAGTAGTAACCGGCACGCCGGCCAACTGTAGTTTAGCTGCCAGTTGTTGTCCTTCGGTTTGTAAAGGATCTATTTCGGCATTAATAATGGTTGCCGGTGGTAGGTTATGCAAATCAGCCACATCTACCAGCGAAACCCAAGGTGTATCCCCATCGGCTGGCGTACTGAAATAATTATCAAAGAACCACTGCATTAAAGATTTGCTTAAAGGCTTTGCGTCGGCATATTTAATATAAGATTCGGTGTTGGTATCGTTGTTGGCAATAGGGTAAACCAGCAACTGGTGCACCGGCATCGTTACTTCATTGTCCCGGGCCATTAAACAAACGGCCGCAGCCAATCCACCCCCGGCACTTTCTCCGGCTACAGCTATTTTAGCCGGGTTTATATTCAGCATAGAAGCATTTTCTCTAACCCACATATAAGCGGCATAAGCATCTTCATGGGCAGTTGGAAATTTAAATTCTGGTCCTTTGCGGTATTCTACCGAAACTACAACTGCATTGGTTTTTTCGGCTAAAGCCTGGGCCGATGAATTATAAGTGTTAATAGTAGCAATTACCCAGCCACCGCCGTGGTAATATACAATACCAGGCAAAGCACCGGTAGCACTTTTTGGGCGGTAACTCCGGGCATGAATGCTGCCTCCAGCTACCGGAATAGTAAGGCCCACGGTATCTACCGTCATAGTGGGCATTGCAATATTATTGTTTTTCATTACGGCCATAGCAGCATCAGCGGGGGTGGGTGCCATACGCGCCTGCTGCGGCGTAAGAGAAGTAAGCGGAACACCATTTGTTAGACTATCCAGTGCCTCAATCACGGCTTGCATTTCCGGTTTAATGGTGGGTCCCCAAGTTGGTTTGAGACCTTTAGGAGTTATGCCGCTGGTGGTATCATCGTCATCATCTTTACAGGCCGACATAGAAGTTATCAAGCCCAAAACTGCTAATAAACTAAAAAGCCGCAACCAATTGTTTTTTCTTTGCCTGGCTGCAACAGGTTTATTTTTAAACGAAATTTGTGAAGGTAACTTGTAATTTTTCATAGTTTAATTTGATTTATATTGCTGCTTACGGCAAAAAAATGTAAATCGGTTAGGCTTTCAGAAATATTTTTTATAGCTTGAGTATATAATAACATATATATTATTATATACTCAAGCTAACAAATAACAAATTTCAAACTAATTTAAAGCTTTTTAGCTTTTTCCCCGGAAACCAATACAGATTAATCGCCCGGTATATTATGCCTGTTGCTTCTTTGTTTTCAAAGGTTTTCTGAAATATCTCGTCCGGAACAACTTATCAGTTTTGTATTAAAAATATTAGCAGGAAAACTTCGATCTTCAAGAGTTGTTTCAATTCTATTACACTTGGATAGTTACCCGGGTTTGTGTTCTTTTGAAGGCTGTTCCGGAAGAGCAGTGCGGTAGATGCAACTACTTTAGCGCAATTAGAGTACTCTTTTTAGGTTTTAATAACAACTTCTTACAAATTTGCTTCCCGGAAATTAAAAAGGCAAAAGAACTGTTATCAGAATAAAAACATGAATGGTTGCAAGAATAGAGAATAATGAGCAGGAACTTATGCCCATTTGGGCAGGAAAGTAATTTCTTACATTTTTGTTTTTGATCTATAATTTAAAAGACGCGTGACAAATAAAGAAATAAAAGCATTAATTTCCTTACTGGAAGACGAGGACGAAGGCATTGCGTTGCACGTAGAGGAAAAAATAGTTTCGCTGGGTGAGTCTATGATTCCTTTTCTGGAAGAGGAATGGGAATCGAGCATAAACCCGGAGGTACAGAAAAAAATTGAAGAGCTTATTCATAAGCTGCAATACGAGGCTTTGCTGAGCAAACTAGTAGCCTGGAAAGATGGCGGAGCGGTAAACCTGATAGAAGGTATGTGGCTGGTAAATTCTTATCAATACCCGGATGCATCGCTGCAAAATATAAATAAAACTTTAGATCAGATTTACTACGAAGCCTGGCTGCACGTGCGCCCCGATATGCACCCTTACGACCAGATTAAAGCCCTGAACCACGTATTATTTAAGCTCTACAAGTTTTCGGCCAATACTAAAAACTTCCATTCGCCGGCCAACTCTATGCTGCACCTGGCCCTGGAAACCAAACGGGGCAATCCGCTTACCTTGTGTGTTATTTACATGACAATTGCGCAAAAACTGGAGTTACCGGTCTACGGCGTTAATTTGCCTAACCTGTTTATTCTCACCTACAAAAAAGACGATTTCCAGTTTTACATTAATGTTTATAATAAAGGATTAATGTTATCAAAGGCCGATATTGATAATTACATTCTGCAACTGAATTTGAACCCGGTAGATATTTTTTATGAGCCCTGCCCTAATTTAGATATTGTAAAACGGGCATTGCGCAACCTGGCTTTATCTTTTGAGAAACTGAACGAAGCCGAAAAAGCGGTGGAAGTAAACAAATTGCTAGACGCCATTAGCGATGAACCAACAACTGCAGCCTCCGGGGAGGAAGAAGAAAGCAGCGAAGATGATGAATAAATAGTTATGGATAAAAGTAAGAGGCAGCCAAGGCTGCCTCTTACTTTTATAAGCATTTTAGGCTGTGGTTTAAAATGTATGATGGATTAGTTTCGAGAAAATGCATTAACAACTTAATACAAGACTTTTAAAACTAAATCGTTCCTTAAAACCCATTGTTGTGGTCACATTTGACATTCTAATAAGTCTGCATTGATGGCTTATTGCTTAACTTTATATTGATTTTCAACCATTTATAGTCATCATACATTTTAAACCACAGCCGCATTTTAGTACCGGCTTTATAGAGAAAGCAAGATGATTTACCACTTGTATTTCGGTGCACTTAAATTTAAGAATACTACTAAAATCAGCATAATAATCAGATCAAAAACAAAAGCTGCGGCAGACCAATAATTGATTTCGCTCATAAGACCAAACCCGATTATTATGAGCCCCGCGATAATAAAAGCTTTTTTCATAAGTAAAGAAAAGCCTTTAATATCAAACCTTTCTTTATTGCTTTCAGGCATCGTATTATATCCGGCTATCAATTCCGGATAACGCTTAACTAAAAAACCCAAACCTACCACTAATAGTCCAACTACAATTGAAATCATAATTGTTTATTCGTTTTAACCATTAGTAGTTATTTACAATTTTTATAAAAACATAAGCATTAAACGGAGCTTAATATCACTAACCACAACGACCCGGCTTGCCTATAAAGCAGAGAATATTAAAACTTTTTAATCATACAACCAATGGCGTGTATTTCCAGAGCCGGCACCGGTTTGTTTGCCAATACAGCATCCAAAGCATTTTGTAAATAAGCCTGGCGCACAGAAGTTTCCAGTTGCGGATTATCATCTATGGCGCCTTTGTATTTTAACATAAAGCTGCCGTTCTGGTTCTGAAGTAAGAAAGCTTCGGGTGTTTTGGTAGCTCCAAATTGCCGGCTTACTTCCTGCCCCGGATCGGGTATTAAAGGCAAATGAGCAGATTCGGCGGGCACCTTATCAGCCAAAGCTTTGGCTTGCGCTCCGCCTAGTTCCAGGCTGATGGTAGGGTTTAAAAATAAGAATGTAACGCCTTGGTTTGCATAGGTTGTCGCCAGCCTGCTTAAACGTTTTTCATAAAACCGCGAGTTCGGGCAAGTCTCGTTTACAAATACTACTACCACTGCTTTGCCGGCAGCAAAATCGGTTAGAGCAACTGACTTACCGCTTTTGTCTGTTAAGGTAAAATTCGGCACGGTTTGCCCCACCGCATAGCCTCCCCGCTGGGCAAAGCCCGCCATGGATAAGGTGAAGAAAAACAATAAAGCATATATAAATTTCATGGGTTTAAATTAATATTTTGGGTTATCTAAACAATACGTTAGCACGTAATCTTCTTTAATGGTGTAGTAAATAAGTAAGTCTTTTTGATAATCCGGGGTATTGATACCAGCGTCTAAAGTGCCTTTATTCGCCAGCAAGAAGGGCTTAACACCCAAATGTTCCTTTAATAAAAGCTGTTTGCGGCCGTATAGTTTGTAAAGCGTTTCTTTGGTGCACCAATATATTATTATCTTTAGTAAATTATCTCCGGCCCCGGTTAATTCTTCTACTGTTAAAAACTTTTCCTTTACCCGCAGCACTTTAGGCTGAATAGATTCAATATCTATGCCAACCTCAAACTTATCGGATAAGATAACCGCCACGTGGGAGGCGGTGTGGGAAATAGATACCTGAAAGTTACTTTTTTCAAAATAAGGCTTGCCCAACAGATCGGATTGGAGTAGTAATTTTTCGGAAGTAAAATTTGGCAGTAACGTGTATACCAACAGCCGGGCGGCCAGCCATTGCTGTTGCCGGCTGGCGCTGGTAAACTCCGGCAACACCAGCGTAGCCGGGGCCATGTTTTTTAACTGGTGCGTTAAATCAGTCACCGGTTCATTTAAATCCCAGATTCCCAGGCAGGTATTTTGGTTTAGCTTTTCTACGGATTGCAAGGGCATATAGTGGCCGATAATTTATAACGCTGGTTTTAAATCAGCACAAATTTTACGCGGCTACAATTTTATAATTATTACCGGTCTTTGAAATAATCACCGTAATTTTATTCGCTCAACAATTATAGAGGAAGCATGGCAAGTCCCATTCAAGTAGAAAAAGTAGCAACCCTTACGGGTCACCGCGATTGCGTGTATACGCTGGAGCGGTCCGGGGAACCCAATATATTTTATTCGGCCGGCGGCGACGGACTGGTAGCAGCCTGGAATCTGGACAACCCGGAAGAACACGGGGAATTGCTGGCGCAAGTTTCTACTTCGGTTTATGCCCTGCGGTATTTACCCGCCAATAATTTGCTGCTGGTGGGCCATAACCAGCATGGCTTACAGGTGATAGATATTGCCGCTAAAAAAGTAAAAAAAGCCGTGCCCTTACCCGGAGGAGCTTACTTTGACATTGCCTTTTCTGATGCCCAAAAGTTAATTTATGTGGGCAGCACCGACGGCAGCTTATTTCTGCTGGACTGCCAGGATTTCTCTGTAAAAAACCGGATACAATATACCGGCAAAAGCCTGCGCAGCATTGCCGTAAACGAAGCCCGGCAGGAATTGGCCCTGGGCTACAGCGATCATATTATCCGGATTGTGGATGCCCGCACCGGTGCTTTAAAACAGGAATTAGCCGGCCATACCAATTCGGTTTTTACGGTAGCTTACACACCCGATGACCAGTATTTGCTCAGCGGCAGCCGCGATGCTCATTTAAAAGTTTGGGACGCCGCGCAGCATTATATCGAAGTAAACTCTATTATTGCCCATTTATTTACCATCAATAACATAACTTTTAGTCCCGGCGGACAGTACTTTGCTACCTGCAGTATGGATAAATCAATAAAAGTTTGGGATGCGCAAAGTTTTAAACTTTTAAAAGTAATTGACAAGGCCCGGCACGCCGGACACGGTACTTCTGTGAATAAATTATTTTGGCCAGATCGGCAAAATTCGTTAGTTTCGTGTAGCGATGATCGGACAGTTTCGGTTTGGAATTTAAATTTTAGTTTACGGTATGAAAATAACACCAATTGAAATCAGGCAAAAAACCTTTGAAAAATCTTTCAGAGGAGTAGATAAAGACGAAGTAAATGCTTTTTTGTTGACTTTGTCGCAGCAATGGGAACGGATGCAGGATGAAAACAAGGAATTACGCCAGAAACTGGAAGCATCGAACAAAGAAGTACAAAAATTGCGCGAAGTAGAATCGTCGTTGTACCGCACCCTGAAAACGGCAGAAGATACCGGCAATAACATGATTGAGCAGGCCAACAAAGAAGCCGCTTTGCAGGTACGCGAAGCACAGCTTAAATCGGAGCAGTTGCTGAATGATGCCCGCTTAAAAGCCCGCAACTTAATTGAAGATGCGTACAGCCAATCCGAAAAAGCTGTGGTAGAAATGCAGCACGAAGTAAAAGCTTTGGAGCAGGAACACCAGCGCATGGAAACCTACCTGGATAACTTGGTACGGGACCTGAAAAACCTGGCTACCGATGCCTTAGATAAAGTAGAAAAAAATGCGGCGAAACCCCGCCCCTCTTTATCCAGTATCTTAGCGAAAGCTGCTAATATGAAAGTAAGAAGAACCGAATTAGACCGAGTATTTCAGGATGTACCATCTACCGTAACCGTTCCGGCTCCTGAAAAAAAATCCGACAGTATATTTGTAGATAAACCGGTAAAAGCCGACCTGCCGATTGATCCGATTGAACCCATTCAGCCGGTACAACCTATTCAGCCCGAAATTCCGGATCCGGTTACCCCGGTGCCTAACATTCCGAGCCCCGAAATAGAACAGCCGGAGCCTGATTATCCGGGTATTTCCCCGGACCGGGGCGTGGAGCAACCTATTCCGGATATACAGCCTATTCAGCCGGATACGCCGGAAATACAGCCCCCAATGACCCAGCCGGGTACCTTTGGCCAAACTAAACCGGTGAAAGAAAAAGCCTTAGCGGGTGGTGGTTCTTTCTTCGATAGTTTTGAATAAGCGCTAACATGGGCCGTATAGCGCTGGAAGGCATGGATTTTTTTGCTTTCCATGGGTTTTACGACGAAGAGCAGAAGATTGGCAATAAATACGGCGTAGACTTGTATATCTATACCGATTTGCTGGCCGCTGCGGAAACGGATGATTTGCACCAGACCATTAATTACGAAGTACTTTACCAGCTGGTAGTGGCCGAAATGCTGATACCAGCCCGTTTACTCGAACACCTGGCGCATCGCATCATCGACCGTATTTACCAGCATTTTCCGCTCATCAGGCAGGTAAAAGTAAACGTTTATAAATTTAATCCGCCCTTAGGCGGCATTTGCAAACACGCCAAAGTTACCATTAAAGAATCACGATAACCGGCTTTGTTTTCAACAAAAAATCCTGATCAGCTTTTAAATCGGAGCGGTCAGGATTTTTTTGTGTACTTCAAACACCCCAACTGGTTTAAGAATTATTTTAATTTAGTTGCTACAAACTTTTGAGTACCGGCATTTATTTCGATTTTGGTTATTCCGTGCTCCTGCAAAAACTGTAATTGTACCCCTGCATCAGCCGAAATAAATATATCTTTGGTATCGGGGAGTAATTCCTCTTTCGGATTACCTTCTAACTGTACAAATAAGCTTCCCTCCTCTTTTGTAACCGTAAGGTCCCCAATTGCTGATTTGTATTTGCCGGTATAGCTTTCGGCTAGTTTGGAATCAATAGTTACTGCCGGCTTTTCTAACAATTTAATTTTTTGCTCAAGTTTAATATTCTGCGGAGACAGGGCTAAGGCTTTTTTAAGATGATGTAGCGCCAAGGTTCTCTGCTTGTTTTTCAGGTAAGCTTCGCCTATTCCTAATTGAGCCGGAACCAAAGTGGAATCTTTCGCTAAACTGAGGGAGAAAACAGGTATGGCCTCCTTATACATTCTCCGGTTTAAAAGTTGTTCTCCCATCCAGTTAAACTGACTGCTGGTAAATGCATCTTTTTTATTACCTTTCTGTAGGGCTTCTATTTCCTTTTCCTTGTTCTTAATAATTTCTTTTAATTGCTTTTTAACGGGTGTGTTGTAAGGTTCATACCCCAGCCATTTTATGGTATAAGTAGATGTTCCCAGGGTCTTTTGGAGCAGTTCTTCTGCTATTGATAAACCATTAATGCTATTCGAAAAATAAACAACAGCATCTTTACTTTCCAGGTTTCCCATCACAAAACCTTTATAAGTGTCGTTATCGCCCCAATGCCATAGCCAATCACCTGTTTGCTGTTTTTCAATTCCCCAACCCAGTCCCCAGGCTAAATGCGGGGAAAGATGAGATGCCTGGCCGGGGTTTAAACAAATAACACAGGTGCTGTCTATTGATATCTGGCTTTTAACCATTTCCTGGTAAGTTTGCTTTTTTAGTCCTTCTCCCTTCAGAACTGCTATCAGAAATCTAGCGTAATCGCGGGCCGTGGTGTGGAGGGAATTAGCCGCGTTGGCTTCTAAGAATTTTCCTCTTCCCGCTACTTCCAGAAGTTCATTATGCGAGAAAGCTTTCAGGGAATCGTATTCTGGTTTCCAGGTAAAACTAGTTTGATGCAGCTTTAAAGGAGAAAATACGTGCTGTGCCATCAATTCTTCCAGGCTCGTTTTGGTTATATGTTCTATTACCTGTTGCAGCAGCAATATGCCTTCGCCGGAATAAGAGAATTTTTGGCCCGGCGTAAAAGCAAATGCTAAAGGTTTATTCCCCAGTTTGGTATTTGGTAGTCCGGTGGTATGGCTTAAAACCATTCTGGCCGTAATACGGTTGGCCAAGTCGCGCTTTTCATTATTAAATTCCCTGCCTACATAGGTTCCAAGCGGGGTATCAAGTTCTATTATGCCTTTATCAACCAATTTTAAGATTAAATAAGCAAATAAAGGCTTGCCAAGCGAAGCGGCTTCAAAGACGGTATTATCCTGAATTGGATGTTTAGTAGCGGTATGGGACCAACCATATACCTGCGTATAACTTAATTTCCCGTTTTTAATGATCGCCATAGATAAACCCGGGATATCTGCTTCTTGCATTAAAGCCAAAACTTTATTGTCCGGTTTATTTGTGGCGGATATTTTGCTTTTTGATTGGGCACGGGATGAATTACAGAAGCAAAACATTAAAATCACCAGAACCAATAAGCATTCTTTCATAGAAAAGAGTAGTAAAAAATGATCATTCCGTTTAAATATTCATCCTCCACTTGCAATAACCTTCCTGCATTTTAATATACGAAAAATTAATCAACAGGATAGATAATGGTTTAACTTTCAATACCTTACTTTTATAAAGTAAATCTAAATCCGGGAATATCAAATAATGTAAATCGGTAGTGTGGCTATAGATTGTATATTGATCAGGACTTTTGCCAACCGATAAGCAAGATGCCAAAAGAGGCTTTTGCTGCCTTATTTACGGGAAAACCGGCCCAAGCTTTCTGCTATAAAATACGGTCGCTCCTTTCTGGTCCGGGCACCGGTTAGGTCAGGTTCAGCAGTTCGGAGGCCGCCAGGAAAGGAGATATTTCGCCGGCAGCCACTTTTTGCTTCAAATTGTCGAGTTGCGCTTTTACTCCGGAATCAGAAAAAAATCTTTCTTCTAATCCGGATGTAATGGCTTGGTGCAACCAAAAAAGGTTTTGCTCCTGGCGTTTTTGCGTAAAATGTTGTGTTTGTTGGGTATGCTTTACAAATGCAGCTATTACTTCCCAGATGTCGGCTATACCGGTATTTTCCAGGGCCGAGCAAATCTGGACCTGGGGCGCTAACCCGGCCGGTCCCGGCGGATATAAATGTAAAGCTTGCTGGTACTCGGCCCGGGCTTGTTTGGCTTTCATTGAATTGGGCCCATCGGCTTTGGTTATAGCTAAACCGTCGGCCATTTCCACGATACCTTTTTTGATGCCCTGCAATTCATCGCCGGCACCGGCCAGAAGCAACAACAAAAAGAAATCGACCATACTGTGCACCACCGTTTCAGATTGCCCCACTCCTACCGTTTCGATGATAATAACGTTAAAACCGGCGGCTTCGCATAACAGCACCGCCTCACGGGTATTACGGGCTACGCCGCCCAGCGATTTACCCGCCGGGGAAGGACGAATGTAAGCCGCCGAATTAGTTGCCAGTGACGCCATACGGGTTTTATCGCCCAGAATGCTGCCGCCGGACCGCTGACTAGAAGGATCGATGGCCAGTACCGCAATTCTTTTATGTTGTTCCTGCACGAGGTAGTTGCCAAAAGTTTCAATAAAGGTACTTTTACCCACTCCGGGCGAGCCGGTTATACCCACCCGAATAGAATTGCCGGTGTGTGGCATTAAACGTTGTATTACTTTTTGGGCCAGTTCCTGGTCGGCGGGTAAGGTACTTTCGGCTAAGGTAATGGCCCGGCTGAGTACTACCCGGTCACCGGCCAAAATGCGGTCAACATACTGATCAACATAAAATCGCTTTACCACTTCGTGCTTTACAGATGAACAATATGGAGATACAAAAGAGAATAAATCATTTCGGTTGTGAGAACAGGCTCTTTTTATTGAAGTTGTTTAGAGTTTTTAATATTAAGCACTTTTGAATAAAAACTATCCCCTTGAGGGGATTATAGGGGTGTTTATTTATCATTGATACTTGTAAACATCCCCCTACCCCCTTCAAAGGGGGACTTTTTTCATTAATTTTAAAACTCTAAACAAGTTCATTGTTTAGAATTAAGTACGGGTGATACGTAATTAAAATAGCTCTGTACGAAATTAGGCAGGCCCAGTTTAGCCTGCCGGTTACCCAAAGATACGCCTTGCTCCTGGTACCGGCAAGACCAGCCGGCCGCATTGGGATTCTGAATTACGCCCAAGTAATTGTCGTTTTCTTTTGCCAGGTATATTTTGCCGTCGGAGGCTAACTGCAAAGCACCAAGCTTATATTTGGGAGAAGTAGAAATTAAAATAGCCGAATTATTAATAGCGGTATTGTTACCCGCCCGGAGATTAAATTGCCAAAGCTGGGGTTTGGCCTTACCAATACCGTTGGTAGTGCCATACAGCTTAGAACCATCCGGCGAAAACTCTACGCCGTACGCTTCGGCATAAGGCTCCAGGTGGATGCGGTTCGATAACATGCCGGTATTATTATTAAAATCAAACACCTCAAACCGGTTTAAATCGCGCCAGATTGCTACGGCAATTTTACGGCCGTCCGGCGAAGCTTTCATACAGCCAATGGCGCCTTTGCTTTTACCTTTATGCACCGTACCAATGCGGCTGATAACCGGCTCTTTGCTAACGCCCTGGGCGGTTACCAGAAAGGCAACAAATGCATCCGAATTCCATTTATGCGCAATCACCCACATGTCGCGGCCATTCTGGTGTTGTACGGCCGTTATTTTCTCCGTAATCGGCGAGGTCATGAATATATTTTTTTCTACTACATCACCGGTATTTGCATTTTGGGTAATATCTACAACTGAGTAACGCATGCCGTAGGCTTGCGATTGCAAATCGGTGGTAAAAATATAGAAAAGCGTTTCGCTGCCGGGCTTGGGCACAATAACCGCCGATTGCGAAGATGACCGGTGCCCCATTAAACGAAATCCGTTTGGCATTTGCTGATGATCGTGGCTCCAGACATATACCCCGTTGGTATAAAAAAGCAGGTTACCGGTATTATCGGCAATACTGGCACAGCCTTCATTGGTAGCCATCATGCCGTTCTCCAACGGAGCAGGCGTACCGGAATTAAAATCCAGGCCGGCCCGCGATCCGAAGTACCACATATTGGTTTGTTTCTGGGCGTATAAATCTGCCGCTGAGAAGATAAACAGACTATAAATCAGGAAAAAAACAGCGTTTTGCTTCATCATCATAAATTTACGTTACCCGGCTCATCTAATATTGCATAATCCGGTTCAGGTATTTTTAAAACTAAAACTAATAGAAAAAAATTGTTAAAGCAGAAAAGTTAAAGTTTTTTAGGCTTAAATCTAAATTTCCTAAGCAAAAGATATTACACAAATAAATATTGGGTTAGCAATACCGGATTAAAAATCACATCCGGCCAATCAGAAGTAAAGAGTAGCAGTAAAATTTAGCAGCCGATACTAGCCTAAGCTCCCTCTCCTGCGAGGAGAGGGCCGGGGTGAGGTGGGCCAGGCAACTTAGGATGAAGAAGTCAGTTGCACCAATAAATTGAAAGATGCAATCTTTCAGAAGCTAGCCGATGTAAGATGCCTACTCAACTATTACTCCACCCATTTGAGCTAAAAATTGATACTTTTTTGAGCAAGGTCAGTTAAAAAGAACCAGGCCGGATAATATCAACTATTTTGGCAATATCCTGGCTTAGATTCCGGATAAAATCCAGTTGTTCCTTCAGCAGCAATGCATCTTCATCGGTTTCCGGTTTGCCTGAGGTTCCGGTATCGGGCGGCAGGTTTTCCAGAACCGGCTCCGCATCATTTGGTTCCAGCTTTTTAAGGCTATCGTTTAAAGTAACCAGCGCGCGGCGGAGCGGCCGTAGATTTACCTGTTGGGGCAACATCCGGTCGCGGGCCTGCATGGTTGCGGCAATGGTAGCCACGTAAGCCGATAATATATGATTAAGCACCATAAATTTATGGATTTCCTTGCGGTGCTTTTGCTTGCTCCGGGGTTCGCTTATCATCCGGTGAAAAGCAGCCGATAAGTTTGCGGCACTAACGTATACTTCTTTCCGCGCCAGCCGGTAATCCGGTACCAGAATGGTTTTACCAGCCATACCTTCGATTAGCTTATGCAGGTATTTTATATTGGCCTGCAGCACATCGCGGAGGTAATTTTGTAATTGTTCCGACTCCCAGGTCGGGAAAAGCAAATAACTGCCGGCAAAAGCAATAATGGACCCAATAATGGTATCCATTACCCGTTCTTGTATTACATCGGTACCGCCCACGCCCAGAAATTTAAATAAAATTAAAATAAAGGGTGTCATAAAAATAACCATTACCACGTAATTCAGGCGCTGAAAACTATAAGTCCCGATCATGAACAAAAGCATGAAAACAAACTGCACCTCTGTATCCGGAATATAGGCCAATATCAGAAAACCTAGCGCCCCACCCGTTATGGTACCGATGAGGCGTTGAAAATTGCGCTGTTTGGTTAAGCTAAAACCTGGTTTCAGGATAACAATAATCGTTAACAATATCCAGTAGCTATGCTGGCTATAAGGCAAAAACTGCGTTATTAAAAACCCCACCAAGCAAACCAGCGCTACCCGTAAAGCGTGTTTAAAAATGTTGGACTTGAACGACAGGTTATCGCGGAATTTTTCCGGATCAAAATCCTGGTGCGACACGAAGCGCGAGTACTCTAACTGGCTGGTATTGGTATCCTGCCCGGAGTATTTGGCATTAAAATATTCCAGAATATTATTGGTGCGGTGCGTCAGGTTACGGATATTAATCAGGATTTTCTTGAGCGCCAGGGTGCTGGTTTCTTCCTGGTTTTTACCTACTGCCTCTATTTGTAGCATTAAATTTTCTACCTGGGTATTCAGGTTGCCCGGGTTGGCGTAGTGCAGATTCGATTGAATGGAAAAACCAACGTTGTCCAGCACTTCGGCAATACTGGTTATAACGCGGGCTATTTCGGTTAGAATACCGGATTTGCCGAATTTCTCCCGTAAAAAAGCATAATCGTAATGTATAGCCGTAGTACGCTCGTATAAATCCAGCAGATCTACGAAAGTAAGCACGTAAACCCGGCCGGTAGCCGCGGTTCCTTCCATAATAAACTTACTTTTAAATAATATCTCGCGCACGGCATCTTGTTTTTCGCTCAAGATGGTTTGTTGCCGGATAAGTTGCAGATAATCTTCTTCCAGGTCGGTAGTGGTTTTATAAAAATTTGCTTTGAGCCGCAGGAACTTGGCTGTTTCGTGAATACATTCGCCCAGCGCCTGCTGTACCGGCAAATAAGGGCGTACCCGGTAAAAAACCAGACTTAGGGCCAGATACCAGAAGCTACCAAGCAAGATCAGGGTGCCATAACTTAATATTTTGGCCGGAGGCAGCACCTGACCAATCATCATGACCATGATTAGTAAACCCGCGGTGCCAATAGAAGCGGCCCGGTTACCGTATACCATAAACATGGAAAAGAAAAAACAAAAGAGAAATATTTCTGCTCCGAGTAAAATGGGGTATGGCCGTACGAAACCCGAGATAAGCGCTACCAGAAAAATTAAAATACTGGTTAAAAGCATGGCATTCCGCTTGTGCCGGACTGGTCCGGGAGCATCGGCGATGCTCACGCACAGGGCACCCGTTGATAAAGCCAATCCGATTTGAAAAAGTCCCCATTGCGCCAGAATAAGAGAAGGCAGCAATACGCCCAGGGTGATGCGCAACCCGTCAGAAAAATATTCGCTAAATAAAAAATATCTAATTTCCCGCGCCTGCCTGTTCATGTTAGCGGTTTAAGTACGAAGCAAAATT